>Ga0209265_1000388_pt1 | contig 11966 bp, 8 predicted proteins | sample GraSoiAngelo_103_FD_185872 | JGI IMG/M metagenome (GOLD analysis project Ga0209265, IMG submission 185872) | Grasslands soil microbial communities from the Angelo Coastal Reserve, California, USA - 14_0903_05_20cm (SPAdes) (version 2) | ecosystem: Environmental > Terrestrial > Soil > Grasslands ...
GAAATCACGATCCCAGAAAGCTCGCTATTCGAGGTGACCTTGGACGAAACGCTTGCTAGCAACCGCAACCACGCGGGGGATCTCTTTGCGGCAAGCCTCTCGCAACCTATTGTGCTGGACGGAAAGACGATCATCCCAGCGGGTGCACATGTCGCGGGCCGCGTGGTTGATGCGAAAGATGCGGGTCGCCTGCATGTTCCGGCACGCTTGAGTGTCGCACTCAGTTCCGTGGAAGTTGATGGCAAGTCGTATGACATCGATACCGGCACGATCCGGAAGACCGGGCAGAATCACAACAAACGCAACCTTGGTTTCATCGGCGGTGGCGCCGCGGGCGGCGCACTGATTGGCGGCCTGGCTGGTGGGGGCAAGGGAGCTTTGATCGGCAGCGCGATCGGCGCAGGGGCAGGCACCGCAGGAGCCGCAGCTACAGGCAAGAAAGAGATATCGCTGCCTGCCGAGACGCGTTTGAAGTTTTATCTGTTAAGGTCCGTGACCGTCAGCGTAAAGGGTTGACATTCGAAAATCCTTTGCAATACAGCCTAGAAAATCGCTCCCGATGTATATCCTTTGAAGGGCAAAAATCCCGTGGCCATCTCGTACAACACGACTCCGAACGAAAATAGATCCGTGCGCGCATCCAGTGTCTTCCCCAGCACCTGCTCGGGCGACATGTAGGCGACCGTCCCTACGACACTGCCGGGGCTTGTGAGTTGGTCTGCGTTCAGTTCCGTTGTCGCAAGCGTTGTCGCGTCACCCACTTCGTTCTTGGTACTCACCTTAGCAAGGCCAAAGTCCAGAAGCTTAGTGTGGCCACGCTTGGTGACGAAGATGTTGGCTGGCTTGATGTCGCGATGCACGATACTTGTCGAGTGGGCAGCGTCGAGTGCATCCGCGATCTCGATCCCCAGCGATAATACGGTGTCAATTTCTAGCGGCTTTCCACCTATCAGATGCTTCAGTGTCAACCCGTCCAGAAACTCCATTACGATGAAAGACTGGCTGTCATGCTTACCGATCTCGTAGATAGTGCAAATGTTCGGATGATTCAGCGCGGAGGCGGCCCGAGCCTCTCGGCGGAAGCGTTCGAGGGCTTGCGGGTCTCTGTTCAGTTCGTTAGGTAGGAATTTCAGCGCAACGAAACGGCCAAGTCTATGTCTTCGGCCTTTTAGACGACACCCATCCCGCCGCCACCCAGCTTCTCAAGAATGTGGTAATGGGAGACGGTCTGCCCGATGAGAGTGTCGGCGTCCGCCACGGTGCCGTAATCTTAGGTTGCGAAAGTCACGCAAGTCAACGAAACAGCGCCGCTCCATAAGACCAGAAGCCGACAGATTACTTCAAGTGTTCCTGAATGCGATAAGCACATCGTCGGTCACCGGCGACAATGTGTTCCACCCGCTCGACTGTGACGTTTTCACCCAAAACAGCCCGAAATAGGTCCTGCTCAGTCGTGCAGAATCCTCTGCACACTTTGGCAGCCGCGCAGATCGGGCAATGGTTTTCGACCAAAAGAAAGGTATCTCCCTTTTCGGGCACCAGTTCCGCCATGTAACCCTCGGTGATGCGGATTCGCACGAGGCTTCTGAGTTTTCCTTTCAGAGGAACGTTGGGTGCAATCTGCTGGAGGTAGGTCGCGACCTGGTTCTTGTACCGGGCAGCGATGACCTTCTGCACTCCGCTCTCGCCAAAGGCTCGATCGACGGCATCGATGAGCGAGAGGCTGAGTTCAGCGTAGGCCTGAGGAAATAAACGATCGGCCTTCGCTGTCAGTTTCCAATATTTTGCGGGTCTTCCCAGGGGAACGGGTCGTTCCTCGGCTACTACAAACTTCTGGTCTTCGAGTTCATAAAGGTGTTGACGCACTGCCATCGCGGTCAAACGCAAATGACCCGCAAGCGTAGCCGCATCGGCCGGTCCCTCGGTCTTCAAGAACTTCAGGATCGCGTGCCGGGTGTTATTCCCGGCTTCGGCGCTCTGCCCTTCACGTGGCATGAATTTACTTTCTAAACTGTATCCTTTCAAAAGTCAAGGCATCCAACTGGACAGAGTAAGTAAAGACATTCCTTTATAAAGTCGGAGGCAGAAACATGAAAACTGGAACATTGGAGACAGGCACCGGCTCGGACGTTACGTCACACGATGGTTTTTTTGGCCAGCTTAGGATTGCCATCACCGGTGGCACCTCAGGCCTCGGGCTGGCCTTAGTTCGAGAATTCAGCGCCCGCGGAGCGCGCGTGGCGTTTCTCGCTCGCCATGCCGAACCCGTGGCAAAAGTCGAGCGCGAAAACAAGAACACGCACGGCATTGTCGCAGATGTCTCCGATAAAGACGCAATCTATCCGGCAGCCCTCCAGATCCTAGGCGAACTGGGCGGCCTGGAGATCTTGATCAACAATGCCTCTGATCTCGGCGCTGTACCGCTCGCCCTCCTTGCCGATACCAACTGTGAGGACCTGGAAAAGGCAGTTGCCACGAACGTTCTGGGGCCGTTCCGCCTGACCAAGGCTCTGCTAGGGGCGTTGTCAGCGTCGGTTCGCGAGGGTCGAGCAGCCCTGGTGATCAATATCTCCAGCGATGCGGCAGTGACGCCTTATCCAAAATGGGGAGCCTACGGCGCCAGCAAGGCCGCCCTCCGCCACCTGACAGAAATTTGGAATCAGGAATTATCGGTCGAGGGCGTACGGTTTCTCTCTTTTGATCCAGGTGACATGGATACCCCGATGCACGCGCTCGCTGTTCCGGATGCGGATCGGACGACACTCAAAACAGCGGAAGCCGCCGCACGCGAGTTGATAACCGCAATCGAGACTGCGCTGACAGGCCCGCACAGCTCGAAATAAAACCATGGAGGAATAGAGAGTATGATCGCCGCCACTGCTCCGGTCCAGCGCTCACCGCGCGCGAAGGTTATGGTCGTCGACCCAAGCGGCCAAATTCGACACTTGCCGCGCCCCGCATTGATTGAGCTAATCCAGCCTGGGGACCTAGTCGTTGCCAATGATGCCGCAACCATCCCAGCGAGCCTTAGCGGCGTACATTTGCCGAGCGACCGGCCTATTGAGGTTCGGCTGGCCGGTGTTCCGTCACTTGACCCACACAATCGCGAGTTTTCAGCTGTCGTCTTTGGCGAAGGAGATTTTCACACGCGCACTGAAGATCGGCCTCGGCCCCCTTCGCTCGCTGCGGGTGATCAACTTCAGATGGGACCACTGTCGGCAAAGATCCTGCACTTGCTCGACCATCCCCGCCTCATTTTGCTCGAGTTCGATCACTCTCGAGACGAGCTTTGGGCTGGCTTGGCTCATCACGGCCGACCTATCCAGTACTCGCATGTTCCGGTTCCTCTTGCCCTTTGGGATGTGTGGACACCCATCGCGGGGCCGCCCGTTGCCTTCGAGCCGCCGTCCGCCGGCTTCGCGCTGAGCTGGCAACTTGTCACAGAGATGCGCGTCGCAGGCGCGCAATTTAAGACGATCACGCATGCTGCGGGATTGTCTTCAACCGGTGATCCCGAACTCGACAAGCGCTTGCCCTTTGAAGAACCCTACCGCGTTCCCCAAGCGACCGCAGATGCCATCAATCAGGCGAAATCTAGCGGTAAACGAATTATCGCTGTTGGCACTACCGTCGTGAGAGCCCTTGAGCACGCGGTACATGAAGGCAAGATCGCGGCGGGAGAAAATCTGGCGACCGAGCGCATTGACGTGAGAACGCGACTGCAAGTTGTAGATGCACTGTTGTCAGGCACGCATGAACCCGGCACCAGCCACTACGAATTGCTGCGTGCGTTCTTAACAGATGCGGAACTGGAACAACTCACGACCGAACTCAACATGCGCGAATACCACACGCACGAGTTTGGCGACTCTGTGCTGGTTTCGCGCACGTTTAACAAGCTGGCAGAGGACAAACCAAGATGTCAAATACCGATGTCAGAACTATGTGAACATGTGAACAACCTTCATTAGTGGATTTGAACCACCAACCTCCTGGTCCCGAGCTAGAACAGGTCAAAATCTAAGTGCTTGTTCCGGTGTCGCTTACGGGCTGAGAAACACTCTAACGGAGCAGGCTTTCCGCAGAGGTCGTGCGAAGCTGTCAAACTTAACCGACAGGCAATGCCTTCAGGTACTTCGGAAACTCGCCGGAAGTGACAGCGATGCGCCGAGGTCCTACCGCCACCCGTCAAAACTGACAGGTGACACCTTTCGAGACGTAATTACTATCCCCTCAGAAAGAGCGGCTTGATGGCGGATGGAGTCTGTGGCGAAGAATCCGCGAGGCGCCGCCGTGCGCCAAAAAGCGACCATTCAGCCTCCCGGACCATCTTCCGTCCTTTGCACTCGCAGCGATGAGTCACCACATGATCCATGAACGTCACTACTGCAGGTTTAGGCCAGCTTAACTATAAGGGCTGTCGCTGCATGTAGGTAAAAGGGGTGGCTGCAGTTTCAACGGGTGGCTACTGGCTTAGGACGCTCTTTCGAGTTGGAGGAGATCGCATATGAAAAGAATCAGGGGTGTGGTTCTCTCGTTCTCACTGGTTTTTCTGTTCACCGTTTGCTTACCTCAGTTTGACCAACAGCTTCTGGCCCAATCAACCTACGGGTTGATCACAGGGGCTGTCACAGATCCCTCGGGCGCGGCGATTGCCGATGCGCAGGTCGCTTTGACAAATCTCGGCACGGCGGAAAAGCGCACGCAGTCAACCGGCGCCGATGGACTCTACTCCTTTCCGAACCTATTTCCAGGCCGATACAAAATCGAGGTAGAGAAAACTGGCTTCAAACGCTTCACTCGGCCGGAAGTGGTCGTCGAAATCAACCAGAGTGCGCGCATTGACGTAACCTTGCAGGTGGGTGAGGTCACGCAAACTGTCGAGGTTAGTGGTGACACTCCCCTCATTCAGTCGGAGACCTCATCGCTGGGTCAGGTCGTGGAAGCGCGAAAAACCAACGAGTTGCCTCTGAACGGGCGCAACATTTTTAACCTCACCACCGTCGCTCCCTCCGTAGTACCGCAGGGAAACAGCTATGGCACGCCCGTGGGCAAGAACCCTTTCGACTTCGCTAATTTTCAGGTTGGCGGCTCCTTTGCGAACCAAAGCGCCGAGTATCTGGACGGGCAACCACTCAATATCGGCTATATCAATTTGCCGCTCATTCTTCCGACCCAGGATTCGATTTCGGAATTTAAGGTCCAATACAACAATCTTGGGCCGGACTGGGGCAAGTTCTCCGGGGGGGTCATCAACCTCAGCACCAAATCTGGAACCAACCAATGGCACGGTTCCGCGTACGAATTCCTGCGCAACAAAGTTTTGAACGCGAACGAATTTTTTGCCAATAAGGCCGGGATTAAGCGCCCACCGTTCACTCAGAATCAGTTCGGAGCCACCCTCGGTGGCGCTGCGATCAAAGACAAGCTTTTCGGCTTTTTCAGTTGGGAAAGTTTCCGCCTGCGCCAGGGCACCGTATTCACAACGACGGTTCCGACGCTTGCGGAACGCGGGGCAGGTTCATCCGCAAACTTCAGTTTTTCGGATTTGTGCGTCTCTGGGTTTACGGGACCGGGTGGCATTTGCGCCGACAAGGATGCTTCGGGCAATTTTATTCATCAGATCTACGATCCACTTATAGTGAGTACCAGCACAGGGACTCGCCAGCCGTTTGTCGGCAACGTCATCCCTGCAAGTCGTATCAATCCGACTTCCAAGTTTTTGCTGGGTTTGATTCCGAATCCAACCAACAGCGCGACAGTCAACAACTTCGTAAAGGCAACCGGCCTGGGCGGGGATAGCGATGAATTCGTTCCCCGTGTAGACTTCAACATAAGTCGCAAAAGCCGTGTTTTTGGCCGTTACAGTTATTGGAGGCTGAAAGACTTGCCACGCGATCCGTTCGGCACGGGCCTGTGCCAGGATCGCTGCACTGAGACGTATCACACGCACGCTCTTGCGATCGGTTACGATTACACGCTGACTTCGACAACGACTTTGGACGTCAACGTCAGTGCCAGCCGTTTTAGCTACCTCCGTGTACCAGTCAATGCTGGGTTCGATGTTACCAAGGAGGGTTTTCCGGCGGCGTACAATGGTGCTGTCCCCGACATAGAGCGAACTCCCCTCACGCCCTGCTTCGGCATCTCCGACCCTCTAATTACTTGCAGCCAGGGACAGAGTGCCATCTCAGACAAAGACACACAGTACAACTTCTCTCCGCGCGTGACTACTATCCAGGGAAAGCACACCATCGTCGCAGGTGCGCAGTTTGAATTATCATACGACAACTATTTGCAGACCAACACCGGAGGAGGACTTATTTCCTTTAATGGTTTCTGGACTCAGGATTTTGCGAAGGGTCTTGGGACGCCTGGGACCGGGAAGGATTTTGCCGACTTCATTCTGGGCTATGGCCTTGGCATTGGCTCCCCCCTGGGCAACCAAACATCGGGCGCCGTAAATATCTCTGGCCCGGTTGCTGGCAAGCAATACTATCGGGCTTTCTATGTTGGGGACACCTGGAAGGTAACTCACAAGCTGACGGCGAACCTGGGGCTTCGATACGACCTGCCGGGTCCCTGGTCGGAGCGCTTTGATCGGTTGACCTACTTCAACCCAGGCGTTGCAAATCTCACGGTTACGGGATGCGGCGGGAGCATAGGAAGTCCCTGTCCCGGAGACCTGTTCCTGGTTAAGACCGGCGTGAACGGTGGCAGAAACAATTTGCCGCTGGACAAGCATAACGTCATGCCGCGTCTGGGCTTAGCCTACAGTCTTAACCAGAAGACCGTGGTCCGTACAGGCTACGGAATATTCTTTATTCCTAACTTTGTGTCGTTCGGCGTCAATCCCTACATTGACCCGGTCAGTAGTTCTACCAACCCCTTCTTCGCCAGTAACGATGGCGGTTTAACGCCCGCCAGCACGCTGCATGAGAGCGACTGTACGTTAACTTCTCCCGGTGTCCTCACGTGCACAACTCCGGGTCCGTTCGGCGCCACCCTGGTCGTCCCACCGGGCCGCAACCCGAAACCTTCGGTGTCGGGATACGGTCTCGGTTTGCAAAGTTTTTCTGCAACCGGTTTTACCGTCCAGAAGAATGGATCCGTGCAGCAATGGAATCTGGATCTGCAGCGTGAGTTGCCCGCGGGCTTCTTCGCCGATGTCGCCTACGCGGGCGCGCATGGCGTACACTTGCCGCAGTTCAACACGAACATAAACCAGATCCCAGATAGCTTCATTACAGCGGCCGCTGCGCAAGCCGCCCAGGGCCTAGTTCCCACGATTGCTAATGTCGTCCCCACGGCGAGCTATCCTTTCGGCCCTGCACTTTCAGGAAGTTTGTCGCCTGGAAACCTGAAGCAAGGTCAGCTGGATCGGCCATTTCCGCAATACACCGGCCTGAACCTCAACGGGCAGGGTTGTTGTGGCAGCACCTACCACTCCCTGCAGGCAACCGTGGTGAGGCGTTTCTCTGGCGGCGGCACCATGCTGGTCGCCTACACCAACGCCAAGCTCCTCGCGACCACGGACTCTCTTACCTCTTGGCTAGAGGGAGGAGGCACGGGGGGCGTGGGACAAGTTCAGGATTGGAACAACCTCAAGGCAGAGAAGTCGCTAGCTTCTCAAGACGTGTCGCAGCGCCTTGTAATCAGCTACGTGCTTGATCTGCCTCTCGGCCGGGGTCAGAAGTTCCTGACCGACGTGGGCGGAGTTGGTGGAAAGCTCGTCTCAGGATGGGGCATCGATGGCGTCACAATCTTCCAACGCGGATTCCCCCTAAAGATCAGTTATGGGGGGTCAACTCCACTCTCAGCTTTGGGGCTGGGAATTGGAACGTTGAGGCCCAACGTGGTGGCCGGCTGCAGTAAGGGCGCACCCGCGGGTGTCTCGCAGCTGAATGAATGGTTCAACACGGCATGCTTCACGGCACCCCCACAATGGGGCTTTGGCAGCGAGTCACGTGTGGATGCAACGCTTCGGCAGAAGGGCGTGAATAACTTTGACTTCGCAGTCTTTAAAAGAACGTACTTCGGGCCGAGCGAACGCATGAACGTGGAGTTCCGCACGGAGTTCTTCAACTTGTTCAACCACCCGCAGTTTGCCGCCCCGAATACCACTCAGGTGTCGCCCAACTTCGGGGTTGTGACCGCCACACTCGGTAATCCTAGGCTCGTTCAGTTCGGGCTGAAGTTCGCGTTCTAACTAGGCAAGGGCTTCGCCCTTGATATCCCTGCGGGATATGGAAGTCAGCAGTCAGGATTCAGAGACTTCCAGGCAGTTGGGCGAAAGGAAGCAAATTTTGTCGCGGCGAACCTTATTCGATATGCTCTAGAACTCGGATTCAAAAGAAGCTGCGGAAGAAGGCCACGCCAGCATGCATTTGGACGGTTGTGGCTTGGAGCGAGATTTGCCGGCATCTGGATGGCTAAGGGTTGATGCGCATAGATTGCTCAGTCGGCGTCGGTTTTTGCGCTTAGCCGCGCTCTCGGCCGCTACTCCTGTTTTTGATGTGCGACTTCCGCGCGGGCTGGATTTCACGCTTCAGAATTCGTCTACAGCCCAAAAATATCTCATCGAGACCATGCCCGGCGGCGTGGCCTTGTTCGACTACAATAACGATGGCTTGCTCGACATCTTTCTGGTCAACGGTGGGCGCCTGACAAGCCCGATGCAGGTTCCAGAGAGATTCGATCGGACGAATCCCCGCTACTGGAACCGGCTCTACCGCCAGAACAAAGACGGCAGCTTCACGGACGTAACCGAGGCCGCGCGCTTGGCCAACCCCGGCATCGGCAACTACGGCATGGGAGTCGCGGTCGCTGACTACGACAACGACGGCTTTGCTGATCTGTTCGTGACCAACTACGGAAAAAATATCCTGTATCACAACAATGGCGACGGAACGTTCACCGACGTCACCGCAAAGGCAGGCGTGGCAGGCGGCGGCTGGTCGGTTTCCGCGGGGTTCTTCGACTACAACAACGACGGCCATCTCGATCTTTTTGTTACCCGCTACATGGAGTGGGACACCAAACATAGTAAGACTTGCGGCGGGGCTTGGCGAACCTATTGTCCTCCCGCCGAATTTCCCGCCACGACAAACCTTCTTTATCGCAATCGCGGCGATGGCACGTTCCAAGACGTCAGCCAGAAATCTGGCATCGCCAACAAGAAGGGGCGCGCCTTGGGCGTCGCATTTGCCGACTACAATGCAGATGGTTTTACGGACGTCTTCGTGGCGAACGATGGCATGCAGCAATACCTTTACCGCAACAACGGGGACGAGACGTTTACGGAGTGCGCTCTCGAATCCGGTGCGGCGCTCTCCGCTGACGGCAAGCCCCTCTCCGGTATGGGGACCGTGTTCCAGGATTACGATAATGACGGCCAGCCCGACATCTTCGTAACTGTGCTGCCGCGTGAAATCTACGGCGCGTATCACAACGACGGAGAAGGCTTGTTCACCAGTCGTAACCTGGAAACGGGTCTTGGCGCGCTCACCGCAGGGAGTTCGGGCTGGGGCGTGGGTCTGGAGGACTTCGACAACGACGGCTGGAAGGACTTGCTCGTGGCCCAAAGCCACGTCTTGGATAATGTGGAAGACATCGACCATTCGCTGCACTATCTGGAGCCGCCTCTGTTGGCGTTGAATCATGAGGGGCGTTTCGAACGCGCGGATTCTGGAATTACCATCCCGGTCGCGGGCCGGGGCCTAGCATTCGGGGATTTGAACAATGACGGTTGGATGGACGCCGTGTTGACCGTTCTCGGGGGGCATCCCATTGTGCTGATGAATCGGGGCGGCAAGCGACACTGGCTGACAATTACCCTTCGCGGCACGCGCAGCAGCCGTGACGGACTTGGCGCGCGAGTTCGTGTAAATGGACAAACTCGATTCGCCACTACCGCTGGAAGCTATCTTTCCGCGAATGACAGGCGTCTCCACTTTGGCCTGGGAGATTCTAATAGCGCAGTCATTGACGTATGGTGGCCTTCGGGGGCACATCAGGAGATAAAAGATGCGCGTGCCGACCAGTTTCTTGAAGTGCGAGAACCGGAGCGCTTATGAAATTCGCTATTTTATTTTTCTCGCTTGCGCTGCAGAGCGTTTCGCCCGAAGCCGCTCAACACATGCAAACGGGTGTTGAAGCTCACAAGCAAGGACGCCTTGACCTGGCAATCGCCGAATTTCGCAAGGCCACGGAAGCAGCTCCAAATCTTCCCGAGGCTTTTCTCGACCTTGGAGAGGTTTATGCGGAGACCGGAAACTACGCCGCCGCGATCGCTCCGCTCAAGCGCGCGCTGGAGCTGAATCCAGAACTTGATGGCGCGCACCTGCAACTTGGTTACGCTTTGTTGGCACAGGGGTACGCCGGCGAAGCCATTCCACACCTGGAACGCGTTCGCGCGCTGGAAGCTCTGGGAGTTGCTCAGCTTGAGACTGGACTCTATCAGGAGGCAATCGCGAGTCTCAGCGCCGCCCTGGTCAAACGCCCCAATAATCCCGACCTCCTCTACTATCTCGGCCGGGCCAGCGGACTTCTCTCCAAGAAAACTATAGAGACCCTCATTAGAGCACATCCGGACTCCGCCCGCGTCCATGAGGCTATGGGCGAAAACTACTTTGCTCTGCGGCAGATGCCACAGGCCGAACAGGAATACCGCGAGGCATGGCTTCAGCGCCCCGACATTCCGGGGCTGCAGTTGGAGCTCGGGCTCGTCTACGCCGGCACCGAACAATGGGATAAAGCCGAAGAAGCGTTCCGGGCGGAGGCTAATCGCCAGCCGGGCAACGCCGAAGCCGCTTATCGCCTAGGCACGGCACTGCTCCAACGAGGCAAAGCGCAGGAAGCCCGGGCCGAGTTGCAGCGCGCTGACAAATTGCAACCTGACATGCCTGAAACCTTATATTCGCTGGGCAAGGCAGCTTTGCTCGCCGGCGAATTCGCGCTTGCAGAAAAATCCTGGACCCGCGTGGTCGCCCTCGAGAAGGAAACGTCGCTGGCGGCGCAGGCCCATTTTGGACTCGCCGGCCTTTATCGCAAACAGGGCAAGACCGCGCAGGCGCAACACGAAATGCAGGAATTCCAAAGACTACAGAGTTCGACATCGTCGCGACCAAACTGAGCGCGTCGTGCTGCGCCCTGGCTGATGACGGCCGCCGATTGGTTTAACGATGTTGAGCGTCTTCGGGATGCCTACGCGGCGATCCTCGGCGCCGACCGTGACGGTGTAGCGCTGATCCCGGCTACGAGCTACGGGCTTGCGATCGCGGCGCGAAACGTGACGGCCGGGGCGGGCGATCAGGTCCTCGTCCTAGCTGAGGAATATCCGTCCAACTACTACACGTGGCGTCGATTCTGCATGCGAACCGGGGCAGAGCTCGTGGTCGCCGGACGTGAGCGGGGTGCGAGTTGGTCCTGCTCGCTCTGAACCTATTGAGCTTGCTGAGTTGAGGAACTCCCCTCCTACGCTATGGTGCTTCGCGCCTGTTCCGTTTCTTTCGCCAGTATAGAGTCATATAACGCCCCGCGGCCTGTCCGACGCTTGGCTGAAGAATCTGGTTGTTTTCGTTTCTAATATCCTGAACACGATCACAGCCGTATCCCTTTTCAGGCACTTCCCTCTAAATTTGTCGGCGATTGACAAAGACTTTGTTTAAGACATACGGTGTGGTGAGTGAAACCATTCGGTTGTTTTCCCACCATTGCTCCTCGGGAGACGGCAATGAAACGAGGAGAGACCCTACTGGCCTTGTTATTGAGCCTTGTTGGCTCAGTGTTAGCTTTCGTCCCCCCGGGAAGGCCCGCAGTGTATGGTTTTTCAGCACCTCAGCATGAGCTCCCAGCCTGCGGTACTTACTGCGGGACAGAGCGGTGGAGCGTCAAGACATTGAGCGATGCTGACCGCGACAAGGTGGATTTCACTGCTAAGGAGGCCACGGTTGGTTGGCTCGTTT
>Ga0209265_1000389_pt1 | contig 11945 bp, 13 predicted proteins | sample GraSoiAngelo_103_FD_185872 | JGI IMG/M metagenome (GOLD analysis project Ga0209265, IMG submission 185872) | Grasslands soil microbial communities from the Angelo Coastal Reserve, California, USA - 14_0903_05_20cm (SPAdes) (version 2) | ecosystem: Environmental > Terrestrial > Soil > Grasslands ...
CCTCCGGTCGCCCTGGGATGGGTCGCCCCGGAATGGGTGCATGGGGCGGACGCAATTGGAATGGTCGAAACTGGAATGGCCGCAACTGGAACGGCAATTGGCATCATCATCACAATGACAATGATGTCATCTTCATTGGCAGCTTCGGCTTTCCATTTTGGTGGGGCTGGGGTGGTGGCTGGGGCTATCCCTATTATGGTTACGGCTACGGCTACCCGTACGGTTATTACGGATACGGATACCCCGGCTATGGATACGGCGGGTATGGATACGGTGACTACGGCTACGGGAACGGTTATGGCTATGGCTACGGTTCAGGCAGCCAGTACGGCTCTGGTAGTCAATATGGCTCCGCCACTCGCTCGAGAGTAGCCGAGTTACAACGGCGGCTCTCCCGGGCCGGCTATTATCGCGGGTCAATTGATGGGGTCCTGGGACCTCAGACGCGGCGAGCAATTCGAGCTTACGAGCAGGAGCACGGTTACGCTGACGCAGGCTGACTCAGGCGTTCCCGCCGATTTTCATCGCGGGCCATTTGAAAATCTTTGGGTTGGTTGACCGGCGGAATTCGCGAGGGCGCAAAGGGCGAACCGCCGGTCGCCTTTTTCACAGCGCTACGGCTCGTTATTTTCCCACTGCGCCATCCGCCTGTTTAGTTGAACTTGATTGCTCACGCTTTCGATTGCGCCGCCTTCACCAAAAGTTTGGAGGTCGAAATCAGTTCTGCTGCTTCCTCCAAAATCGCGCTTTTCTAATTCTCTGGCCGCCACTCAAAGCAGGGACTCCTATTTTTTTCTTTTCATCCGCGGTTTTTTTGGCATACGAAACAATCCCGGAGGAAATGTATTTGTCCGGTTAGCCATCGAATCCTGGTCGGCATCGCTGTTTTTGCGTGGATCGTTCCACCAGCAGTCGCCGATCTTTTTCCAACGTCTGGACCTGTTGTGTCTGGCAAGACCGCGCGTCTTCGTTTTGGCAAAGCAGCTGCGCCAAAGATTGCGCCGGTCGCCGTGAAACGCGCAATCTGGGCAGCCAATCAACTTCGCCACAAAAAATATCGTTACGGTGGCGGCCACAAATCGTTTGATGACCGCGGCTACGATTGTTCCGGAACGATCTCGTATGTGCTGGGCGCGGGGGGATTGATCAGCGCTCCAATGAGCTCAACGGAGTTTCGCAATTACGGCGACCGCGGTCCGGGCAAATGGATCACCATCTACGCACGAGAAGGTCACACGTTCGCTGTGATTGCCGGCCAGCGGCTCGATACAACGCCATACGACCGTTACCGCGGCAAATGGGCACCGCGATGGCAAACCATTTATCGTCCGCCGCGCGGGTTTGACGCAAGACATCCGATCGGCTTGTAGCCGAAAACTCCAAATCTCAAGCTCCAAAGCCATTTCAAATCACCAAGCTTCGCGGAGCGACAGCTTGGCAGCCGTCAGTCTTAAACTTGAGAGCTGGGCAGCCGTCGCTCTTTGAGGCATAAGGAAGATTATATGCCGATCACTCGTTCAATCTTTTTAGCTCAAACATTAGCGCTGATTCTGGCGGCGCCGGTTTGGATTAACGGAGACGAAAGATCTCACGTCACTTCCGAGCAAATAACTCACGCGGTTCAAGAACTCCAAAAATTCGCGCAAAAGCAAATCAACGAAAATACGCTGCCAGGACTTGCCATCGCAGTGGTCTTTCAAGACAAGGTCGTGTACGCGAAAGGTTTCGGCGTTCGCGATGTGAACACCAAGGCCTCTGTCGACGCGGACACCGTCTTCCAGCTCGCGTCGTTGTCCAAATCGATCGGCTCGACGGTGGTTGCCGAACTCGTCGGCGAAGGAAAAATCACCTGGGACTCAAAACTGAGTGTTCTCGATCCCACATTCGAGATGTTTGATCCGTGGGTAACACGCGAGATCACAATCCGCGACATGTATGCGCACCGGAGCGGCTTACCCGCGCATGCGGGCGATCTGCTCGAAGATCTCGGATTTACGTGCGCGGAAATTTTGCATCGCCTGCGCTATCAACATCCCGCGAGTAGTTTTCGTTCACACTACGCATACACGAATTTTGGTATAACCGAGGGCGGAGTCGCGGCGGCGAAAGCGTACGGGCTGGACTGGGAAAAGGCGTCCGAAGAAAAGTTGTACCGTCCATTGGGCATGACTTCGGCCGGTTCGCGTTATGCCAATTTCATGGCGCGCAAGAACAAAGCTCTCGGACATGTGCTGGTCGATGGCAAATGGGTGCAAAAGTTTAAACGCAACCCGGACGCACAATCCCCGGCGGGAGGCGTGAGCTCTTCGGTCAATGACGTAGCGAAATGGCTACGTCTCCAGCTTGGCAATGGAAAGTTTGATGGCAAACAAATCGTCGATGAAAAAGCTCTGACCGAAACGCATCAGCCGAACATGCTCACGGGCTTCAGCCCGTTCACTGGGCTGCCGAGTTTTTACGGGTTGGGATGGAACGTCAGCTACGATGAACAAGGTCGATTGCGTTTGAACCATTCCGGCGCGTTTGCATTGGGTGCCGCGACGCTCGTAAACCTCGTGCCGGCCGAGCAACTTGGGGTCGTCGTCCTCACCAATGCGTACCCCATTGGGATAGCGGAAGCATTGGGGACTACGTTTGTGGATACAGCGTTGTACGGAAAACCGACCCAGGACTGGTTCGCCATTTTTAAACAAGCATTCTCAAATCCAGCCGCCGTCGGCACTGTGCTCGGTTTCGATTATTCCACGCCGCCCGCATCACCCGGGTCTGCGCTGAAAAACAGCGCATACCTTGGGAAATATACGAGCGATTACTTCGGCGAAATCTCCGTCCTCGAAAAGGATGGCGGATTAGCAATCGTGGAGGGTCCGAGCAACAAGACTTTCCCGATGCAGCATTACGATCGCGATACATTCACCTACGAGACGGCGGGCGAGAACGCTGTTGGCAGAAGCGGCATTACCTTTACCATCGGACCTGATGGCAGGGCGACTCGGGTGGTCGTGGAGAATCTAAACGTGCGCGGCGAAGGAGCCTTCAAGCGCGTTGCGGATCGAAAATAGGAGTCGAGAAGCTCCAATTCCCAGGCCCCAAGCTCCAAGGAAATCCCAAAGCTCCAACTTTCCAAAATCACTCGCGAAGCCCGCGCCTTTGGGATTTGTATGATTGGAGTTTGTTTGGAGCTTGGGTTTTGGATATTGGAGCTTCTCTAATGGCAGCCATAAACACTTTCGGTTTCACTTCCTCGGAATTACGCCAGTTGCGTGCTCTGAAAACGCCGGCTGGCGTTCAGAAATTTCTCGACGATCTGCCTTACAATCTCAGTTATACCGCCCGATCGCCGAAGAGAGTCCTGCACGATCGCACTGCCTCATGTCTCGAAGGCGGAATTTTTGCCGCGGCTGCACTTCGCGTTTTGGGATTTCCACCGGTGATCTTCGATTTGGAAGCGGAACAAGATACCGATCACGTGGTCGCGATTTTCAAGGTGCGTGGGCACTGGGGTGCGGTAGCGAAATCGAATTTCACCGGCTGCCGTTATCGGGAGCCGGTATATCGCAACCTCCGAGAGCTGGCCATGAGCTACTTTAATATCTACTTCAACTTGCGCGGCGAACGGACCCTCCGACGCTATTCGCGTCCGGTGAATCTGACGCGATTCGATCATTTGAATTGGATGACCACGGAAAAACCGATCTGGTTCGTTGCCGAATATCTCTGCGAAATTCCGCATATTTCGTTGCTCGCACCGGCGATGGAAAAGAGTCTCACCCGCGTGGACCGCCGCACTTTACTCGGCGAAATGGTCGGACACAGAAAAAATAATCGGCGCCGGAAGCGCGTGAAATGACGAACGACGAGTTTCGAACGATGGCGCTGAAAATTCCTGCGGCCGTCGAGCGCTCGCATATGAATCATCCCGATTTCCGGGTAGCCGGAAAGATTTTCGCGTCGCTAGGTGTGCCCGACAAAAACTGGGGCATGGTGAAACTTACGCCAGAGCAACAGCGCACATTCATCGAGAAGGCGCCCGAGGTTTTCAAGCCCTGCAGCGGCGCCTGGGGCCGGCAAGGGTACACAAATGTCTACCTTCCCTTCGCGAAAACGAATATTGTTCGCGCTGCTCTTGGGGCGACGGCAAAGAACGTCGCATCAAAGACGAAGAAAAAGCCTAACCTCGAACATCCAACGCCCAACGCTCAATGAATCCGGGCAGAGACGTTTCACAGCCGCTACAGGGCGCTCTGAAAAAATGCGTTCTCGAACGTCGGTTGAAATGCGCCGGCGTTTGTTTCACCGATGCAAAATTGCGGAGTGATTTCGAGTTGAGTGGCGCAATGGACTTCCACTTCTATCCTGCCGCACTTCGCCAGTGACGCGCGCACCGTCTTGAGCGCCAACTCCGGCGTATTGCAATCCCGGCTGAGATGTCCGAGCAGAACTCGCTCGATTTTTCCAGGCAACAATTCCTCGATCACGCCTGCAGCCGCTGCGTTCGACAGATGACCATGCCGCGATTGGATTCGTTGTTTCACCGGCCACGGCCGATGCGTGTCGTTCTGCAACAGTTTCTCGTCGTGATTGGTCTCGATTACGAGCGTTTGCACCGGACGCAATCGTTCAACGATCATTTTGGTCACGTAACCGAGGTCGGTGATGAATCCCAGGCTTCCCGAGCCGGCGTGAAACGCGAACCCTAGCGGATCGACCGCGTCGTGCGGCACGGGAAACGTTTGCACGGTGATGTCGCAAATCGAAAACTCGGCGCCGGTCACAAAGATTCGCCAGTTGCGGTGCCGCTCCACCGAGGTGTCGCTTCGCACAGCTTCGGCCGTCAATGCGTTGCAATAAATCGGTACATCAAATTTCCGGCAGAGAACTTCAAGTCCGCAAATGTGATCACCGTGCTCGTGTGTGAGTAGGATACCATCGAGCTGCTCCGGCATGATGCCGCACCGCTCCAAACGCAGCACCAATTGCCGCGCGCTCAGCCCGCCATCAACGAGAATCTTGCAGTGGTCGGTTGCTACCAGCGCACTGTTTCCCGCGCTCCCGCTGCCGAGCATGGTCAAGCTGAACACGGGTGTCAAGATAGCGTCGTTGCTTCAAATTGCGCAAACGAAAATGAAGGCGCTGAAGCGCAAAGGATCCGAAATCTCAACCACCGGGTTGGAGTTCGGCCAGTCGCGCACACAACTCTGCCAGAGTGCTTCGTTTCTCGCCCTTGCTCAGCAACGTTTGCCCATCATCAGTCATGTTCTCGTCGATCTGCTCGAGCACTTCATCGGTTGGATACGCCAGCCGGGCGTGAAGCACCTGAAGATGCACCTGCAACCATCGGCGAACCGATACTTCGTGGAGTACATCGATTTGACGCAACTCCTTGAGCTCCTTCCGGTCGTTATGGATCTCCTCCTGAATATCGCTTTGGATCGCGGCAATTTGCGCGCCCGTGAGATAAAGCTCGTCGCCTGATTCTGACGAGGCGTTGTAAAATGTTTTCACCGCGGTGTAGCCTTTAAATAACCTGCGCGAAATGTTTGGTTTACCTTGCCCGTAAGTGGATTGGTCTACTGCGCTTGTGACTCCGAAGCCGGCCTCGTCCCAATAGCCGCCCGCGAAAGCGCCGCCTTGGAATCCTGCGGCGGGCCCGCCAAGTTGCACAACCGGCGGATTGGGATTGTCAGGATCACCTTTCCAATATTCATCGCATCAATCGAAGATGAAGCCGCCAGCGCAAACCTGATTGGATCCCGCCTTAAGATTGGCCTTGATCGTATCCCACTGCGTAGTGAGAAACGTCGCGACGGGCTGAGCTGCGAAATAGGGTTGACCTACTCCCATCTGACTTTCGGGCACATCATCGAGATTTGAAACCGGTTACCTGGAGGACTGGCCATAAATTCCAATCGGCCGGGTCGTATGCGGTGTGCCCCATTCGCCGAGAATGAGCGGTTTCCTGGTCGGTGTCGCGAAAGAATTCATGAGGGTCAAGTACTGCGTGAAGACTGAATTGCCCGCGCCTCCAAACTCCGCGCCGCGGTAGATGTTGATACACCAGGAGTCGAGATTCCTGAGCTTGCCGGATTGTTCGCCCAACTTGATTGCCGGCCAACTGGTTTGCGGAGTGAATTCATCATTAATGGCAGTCATAAGGAACGGGTTCTGGCCCTGGCTAATCCCTGCGCCCTGCGCTGCGTTGATTAGTGTCCCAAAGTTTGTCCAGAACTGTGGATTTTGTGTCACGCCAACGAAGATTTCGTTCCCGACCAGGTAGCCAAAGACTGCCGGATGTTTGATCGTGCTCTTCACGAGTGCGTCGTACTGCCTGATGTAAATATTGAGACCGGTCCCTCCCTGCGCAATGACGCCTCCTTGGGTATAAGAGAACATGACCACGTACACGGGCTTGTTCCCGCCGTTGTAGCAGTAATCGAGAAAAGCCTTCCAATTGCCGGCGGTTCCCGGAGCGCCCGCGTTAAGATCGGGATTACCGGCATATAATTTGATGACGTTGATGCCCCGCCTCGCGAATTTTATCGATGTCCGGTTTCCAAACGTTGGCGTAAGTGGGAACGAAGTAATCGCCGTATGGAGGGTTCCCGGGTGCGGTGCCAATTGGTACCGGCGAGTAGTTCATGCCTTTGACGACAAACGGCTGTCCGTAGCTTAAGCTGGAAGCCGTTGGCGGTCACCACAGCGCTGGTCGCATAAGGACTTGTGAGCGCCGTAACAAACAGAATTATGACGATAGTTTGGGGGAATTTTGCAAGGCGCACAAAGATTTTCGGAAATGCATGAATCATGATCGGCGGCGACGGTAGTCGTTTCCGCGGGCTCGGCCAATGGGACCTTGGTCCAATGCGAGAACAGTAACTGTTGATCCTCGACCCCTCGCCCGACGTGGACTGGTAGCTACGTTGCTGCAACGCCAGCGTTGCAAAGTAATCCAGCTGGTCCGGTGCTGCGCACACGGTTGGTTATCAAATATCATGTGCAATTAATTAATAGATGGAGATTTCATCCTGCCCGCTTGCTCGACACGATGCGCGGAGAGAATTACATTCGCGTCCCTTGAAGATACGTGCCTTTATTTTCGCTGCTGTTGTCAGCGTGCTTGCGGCACATTTGTCGGCAGCGGATGCCCCCGACCTGGATTTCAAGCAATGGGGCTTGCTGGCAATCCAGGATGGTGGACGGCGCAAGCCAGTGGACACGTTTGCTAAGGAAACGCTGATCCGGATCACTGGAAGATCGACATATGCAGATAAGACAGGCAAAAAATGGTGGCCGAACGATTTCGTCTTGTCGGCTTTGGTCGAAACGCACGATTGGAAAAATGAGCCAATGGTGCTGATCTCGTCTGGCCAGTTAATCGAGCAGCTTGGGCTCGATAAAACGCCGCGACGATTTTCATTTGCGGAACTAACTGCATCTGCCGAATTGCAGCGGCTTGTGACTGAGGCGCAAGCGCTCAAGCGCGCAGAGAAACCGTTGACCGGGTACAGCAGGAAGCATTGAGTGTAAGTGATCGGCTTACTCTTCTTGTTCACGTAATGGATGGGAGCGCATTGCTGATCGTCCCTGCGCCGGCCAACGAAACAGACCCGTGGGTCGAACCATCGGGATGGTCGAGATATTATTCCGAAGCGCAATTCGCGCCCATCCGGGTTCAATTGCAAACGGTTGTAACCGGTTACGTCAATGCCGATCCATTTAACTTCAGTCGCGCCGCGAATCAGCTTCGCGAAAATCTGCGCGCCTTGAGTCCATCAATTTATCCGAAGGACCAGCAATTACGGCTCGAATATTTCTATAATCATTTCGAGGCCTTTTATCGGGCCATCTGGTGTTACGGAATTGCGTTGGTAATTCTAATTACGGCACATCTTCGCAAGCGCGGGCGGGCGTTGCAAAGCATCGGGGTCGCGGTCGCGATCCTCGGTCTCGCGTTTCAAGCGGCTGGGATCGTGATGCGATGTATGATTGCCAGCCGCCCGCCGGTTACGAACATGTATGAATCGATCATCTGGGTTTCGTTCGCGGTCTCTTTCTTCGGAATGATCTTCTTTATGCGTTATCGGGCGCCCATCTATCTGCTGGCAGCGTTACCGGTCACGCTCACGGCGTTGTTGCTCGTGCATCAAATACCGATTGCCATGCCCGCAAGCATTGATCCGTTGGTCCCGGTGTTGCGCGACAACTTTTGGCTGACCATTCATGTGCTCACCATCACGTTGAGTTATGCGGCTTTCGCGCTGGCAATGGGTTTCGGGCATATTTTGCTCTGGCGATACGCGCGGAATCCCGCAGCCGCACGCGCGGACGCGCCGATGCATTTTTGGCTTTATCGCGTACTTCAACTCGGTGTCCTGTTGTTGGCTGCTGGAACAATCCTCGGTGGAGTCTGGGCAAATTATTCCTGGGGCAGATTTTGGGGATGGGATCCAAAGGAGACGTAGGCATTGATCGCGTTGCTTTGTTACATCCTGGCATTGCATGGCCGGCTGGCGGGTTGGTGGACGCAATTCGGCCTGGCTGTAGCAAGCGTCGTTTGTTTTCTCGCCGTGTTAATGGCGTGGTACGGCGTGAACTTTGTACTAGGCAAGGGGTTACATAGCTACGGCTTCGGCATCGGCGGTGAAACTTACGTGGCGATATTCGTGCTTCTCGATCTTTTGTTCGTAGCGTTCGCCATCTGGCGATACCGCAGGAGCGCAAACGTGGCCGTAGCGCCTCGCGAAATCGGAGCCGAGCGCGCTGCAGTGTAGTGTCGCCGGGATCGTTGACCCCGGTGGACGAAATAATCATTAGAAGACAGAAAGGAAAAGAAACTCATACCCCTCACCCGCCGCGATTTTCTCATCCGTAGTTCATTGTCTTTCGCTGCTGGAGCGTTTTCGCCACTTGTTGTCCGGGCTGAGAAAACGAACCCGAGCACGCCTGCCGACTTCAAAGATTGGGAATCGGTGCGCCAGGAGTTTGAACTGGCTCCCGATTACGTGCATCTCGCCTTGTTCTTTCTGGCGTCTCACCCCAGGCCGGTGCGCCGGGCGATCGAGCAGTACAGGGAAAAAATAGATGCAAATCCGTTCATGGCAGTTGACAGCGCGATCTTTGAATCGAGTAACGAAAATATTCCGGTGCAGGTATGCCGGGCCATCGCCAGCTACATTGGTGGCGATTCGCAAAACATCGCGCTGACCCAGAACACCACGACCGGTCTCGCCCTTCTCTACCACGGATTGCCGTTGCGCGAAGGCGATGAAATTCTTACGACTACGCACGATCACTACGTGCATCACGAATCCATTCGACTGGCCACCGGGCGTTGCGGAGCGACCTGGCGCAAGATTCCGCTTTTCGATTCCTACAACTCGATTTCGGCGGACGAAATCGCACAACGCATTCGCAAGGCGATCAGACCAAAAACGCGCGCTGTGGGGGTGACATGGGTGCACTCGAGCAGCGGTGTGCGCCTTCCAATCGCACGGATTGCAGAAAGCATTGCGCACGCGAATCGCGGCAGGGAAGAGAACGATCGCGTGCTGCTGATTGTCGATGGCGTGCATGGCTTGGGAGTGGAAGATCCGAAGATCACCGCCCTGGGATGCGACGCGTTTGCGGCCGGCACCCACAAATGGATGTTTGGGCCCCGCGGCACAGGGTTCGTATGGGCAAAGCCCGTAGTTTGGCAGAAAATGCGTCCGGTGATCCCGAGCTTCTTTTCGCTCGAACCGTTCGAAGCGTGGGAACAGGAACATTCACCGCAGACTCCGGCTCGCGCAGCTTGGTTTTCACCGGGCGGCTTCCAAGCTTTCGAACATTATTGGGCGTTGCCGACGGCCATTGGTTTTCACCAGAACATCGGGCCCGCGCGAATCACGGCGCGCATACACGAATTGAACGGCCAAATGAAGGAGGGACTCGCCCGGATGCAGAACATTCGGCTCTATACACCGCGCGACGAGAATCTTTCGGCCGGAATGGTTTGCTTCGATGTAAAGGGAATGAAGCCCGAGCAAGTCGTAAAGCATCTTCTCGATCAGCGCATCGTCGCTTCAACGACTCCCTATCGCGTGTCGTATGCGCGGCTGGCGTGCAGCGTCGTCAATACTCCACAGGAAGTCGACATGGCGCTTCGCGTGATCCGCGACCTGACTTAGTACGGCCGGGGTCACCAACCCAGCTACAGGGTTGCTGTAAGCGTGTCGATAAATTCGCGCGGGGTTTGGGCATGTAGCAGCGCTGATCGTGTCGCGTCATCTCTTACCAACCGAACAAGCGTCCCAACGCAAACCAAATAATCATTCACTAACCGTTCGGGAACGCCGATTACGAAAATCAAACGGGCGCGTACTCCGTTGTGGCCGAATGGTATCCCGGCGCGGCTGCGCCCAATGCCGACGACAATTTCATCAACCAGGTCCGTCCGCGCGTGAGGGAATACGGCGCTGTGCTCGACCACACTGGGGTGCGCCTGCTCGCGCGCGAGCACCTTTTCAAAGAACGCTTCCGGGTTATCGCTCTTTCCGTTTTGCGCAAGCAAGTCGATAATCTCGCGCAGCGCGTTTGGCACTTTCCTCGAGCGCAACCCCAGGATCACCCGTTTTTCGTCAAGCAGATCGGCCAGCGTGATAGCCATTGGGAGCGGAGAGATTTATTGGATTATCGGGGCAAAGCCAGTTATCCAGTTAAATAAGGAGCCGTGGCAACTGAAAACACAGCATTGGCGGGAAGCGAAGAGAGGACTGTCTCTCTCCAACGGAGCATTTACGACCCGGGCTATGTCAACGCAATGTCGCATTTTTATCGCGGCGAAATGGGCCGAATCATGGTGTGGCGGCAGCGGCTCGATGTGACCACAAATTGGGCGATCACCAGCAGCACCGCCATCATTACCATCGCGTTTTCAACCCGCGAAGTGCCGCACATCATTTTCTTCTTCAACCTCGCCATCGTCTGGGTGTTGCTGTGGATCGAAGCACGCCGTTATCGGTTTTACGATGCCTTTCGCGCACGCGTCCGAATGCTCGAAGCGCATTTTCTTGTTCCGATGGTGATGGAAAATCGCGAGATGCTCCACGGTGAATGGAAAAAGCTCGTTTGCGAAGATTTGATCTTGCCCTGTTTCAAGATCAGCAAACTCGAAGCCATAGGACGCCGACTGAAACGTAATTACGTCTTCATTTTCATTCTTATCCTGATGGCCTGGATAGTTAAGATATTTCTACATGCCAGTGAGCCGATCAACGATGTGGTCTCGTTTTACCATGCGTTGCGCATTGGGCACATACCCTCCTGGCTGGTGGCTTTGATCGTTGCCGGTACATTCGTGAGTGTGATTTCCATGACCATTTACGTCAGCAAGAAATCGTCCGGAGAAATCTCCGAGTTCGGCACGCACCGCTCGCTCTGGCGGATTTGATGGTAGGGGGCGCCCGCCGGGCGCGCCGAGAAACACGACATGCCGACTGATATTGAGAATCAATCATTCAACGCCAACTTCCGGCAACTTTGCGAAATTGTCGCAAAGCTTCGTGCTCCCGGCGGCTGCCCCTGGGATCGGGAGCAAACCCATCAATCGTTGTTGCCCGCTTTGATCGAAGAGGCGTACGAAGTGGCCGGAGCGGTGCGCGCCAACGATAGCGCAAATTTTCGCGAAGAACTCGGCGATCTGCTGTTGCTGACCGTGATGCACGCCGAAATCGCGAGCGAATCCGACCGGTTCGATATCAACGGTGTGCTCAAGGATGTAACAGAGAAACTGATCCGACGTCACCCGCATGTCTTCGGCAACAGCGATGCCCGCGACAGCGGTGCGGTACTGCAACAATGGGAATCGATCAAGCGCGCTGAAAAAGCAGGTAGACCTGGTCGCAACGTCGGCAATTCAGGCGGGCATTATCTCGATGATTTGCCCCAGGCACTACCCGCTTTGATGC
>Ga0209265_1000390_pt1 | contig 11903 bp, 9 predicted proteins | sample GraSoiAngelo_103_FD_185872 | JGI IMG/M metagenome (GOLD analysis project Ga0209265, IMG submission 185872) | Grasslands soil microbial communities from the Angelo Coastal Reserve, California, USA - 14_0903_05_20cm (SPAdes) (version 2) | ecosystem: Environmental > Terrestrial > Soil > Grasslands ...
TCTGTTTACGGGTTAGAGCCAGGTTGGTTAGGCGCCTCATTTGGGTTGAGGAATTGTTATGTTCGAATCATAATAACCCGATTTCACTTTTTAGGTTTGCCGGCAGATGTGTTAGGCGTTACATATAATAGAAGAAAAATTTTTATTCAATAAACTATGTTTTTATTACTTTTAATATTAATACCTTTAATAGGTATATTTATTTTATCCGTTGCTTTAACTTATAATATTACAGCACATAATACAAAATTGTTAAAAATTACAGCCTTAGCTGTAACAATTGTAGATTTAATTATATCTTTAATAATATATGTATTATTTGATTGTAGTAGTAAACAATTTCAATTTGTTCAAGAACACTATCAAATAAGTTATTTTGATTTTTACTTAGGTATAGATGGTTTGTCCATATACTTTGTGTTATTAACAACTATAATTATGCCTATATCAATAATATCTAACTGAAAGTCTATAAAAGAAAATACAATTATCTTTTTAATAATAATGTTATTATTAGAAACATCCTTATTAATAGTTTTTTTAGTATTGGATATATTATTATTTTATATTTTTTTTGAAAGTATATTGGCTCCTTTATTTATATTGATAGGGCTTTATGGTTCTAATGAGAAAGTAAGAGCTAGTTTTTATTTTTTCTTATATACTTTGTTAGGTTCATTATTTATGTTATTATCTATAATAACAATGTTATCTTTAATAGGTTCTACAGATTTTGATGTTTTATCTAAGACAAATTTTTTTTTTACTACTCAATTGTTTCTATTCTATGGAATTTTTATAGCTTTTGCTGTTAAAACACCAGTTATTTATCTAAATAGCTGATTATTAAAAGCCCATGTTGAATCGCCTTTATCTGGTAGTATAATTCTGGCTGGTATTGTTTTAAAATTAAGTCTATATGGTATTCTTAGATTAATTTTACCTTTATTACCCAAAGCTTTTATGTATTATACGTATATAGTATTTTTAATAGGAGTTTTAACTATTATATATGCTAGTTTAAGCACACTTAGAACTATTGATGTTAAAGAATTAATTGCTTATTCATCTGTATGTCATGCAGCTGTATATCTTTTAGGTGTATTTAGTAATACTTTGCAAGGTATAGAAGGTGGAATTACTTTAGGATTAGCACATGGTTTTGTTTCATCAGGTTTATTTATATGTGCTGGAGGTATATTATATGATAGATCATCTACAAGATTAATAACATATTATAGAGGTATTGCCCAAGTAATGCCTTTATTTTCTATATTATTTTTTATATTATGTTTAGGTAATTGTGGTGTGCCTTTAACATTAAATTTTCTGGGAGAATTCATGTCTTTATATGGTGTTTTTGAAAGATTACCTTTAGCAGGAGCATTAGCATCCCTATCTATTATATTTTCTGCAGCATATACTATATTTATGTATAACAGAATAGCTTTTGCTGGGTCATTTTTTATTTATTTTTGAGAAAATTATATACCGGATTTAAATAAACGAGAATTTAATATTCTTTTAGTTTTAGTATTATTTACTGTAATTTTTGGTATATACCCGGCTCCTATATTGGATGGTCTGCACTATTCTACTTATTGTGTTTTGTTTACTTTTGATAGTTTAGTTTAATTGATATAAACATAACAAAATATTTTTTAATGTAAAACAGTGTTTACTGTTATTAATCTCTTTTAAAATAAATTATTATACATTAATAAGCACCTAATTTATCCCAGACAAAATCGAATAAAAACAAAAATGATATTAACTTTTCTTCTATTATTACTTTTTTCAAATGGTCTAACAATAAGACCTGATACATCAATTTTATATTCTAGAATAGGTTTATTAATAGTATTTTATGGTATTATATCCTCAATGTTAAGTTTTCACATAACTTATTTACAAAAAGGAATAGGTCTATATAATGGACTATTCAACGTAACACCTATAACCCACAGCTTTCAAATATTTATATTGTTAGTATGTGGTATAATATTGTTAATGACAGGGTTTTATCCGAGAAAAAAATATAAAGGTGATTCGACGTCCTTATTAGATACACTTACAAAAAAAGTAAAACAATATACAAGTATTATAAATAAAGTATCAGAGCAGTTTACTATAATAGAATACGCATTAATAATAATATTTGTAATAACAGGTGCAACACTTTTGTTAGCATCAAGTGATTTAGGTTCTATATATTTATGTATAGAATTACAGAGTTTTAGTTTATATATAATATCAGCTATGCATAGAAATTCTGAATCATCTACAGGGTCTGCTCTTACATATTTTTTATTAGGAGGGTTATCTTCATGTTTTATATTATTAGGTGTAGCATTGATATATGCTAATTCAGGTTTAACAAATCTAGATGGTATCTATTCTATAATCTCAGATTCTGAGAGATATTTAAACTTTTCTACATGATATATGCATACTTATATATTTTACTCTTTCCTTTTAATATCTGTAGGGTTTTTATTTAAAATAGCTGCTGCTCCATTCCATTGATGATCTCCTGATGTATATGATGGGGTACCTACAATAGTTACAACTTTTATAGCAATATTAGGTAAAATATCTATACTAATACTTTTATTAGAATTGTCCCATTATACTAGTACACTGATATATTCAGCCATACAACTGTATTCATGAACTATAAGTTTATCTATAAGTTGTTTTTTCTCTCTTATAATAGGTACTATTTTAGGTTTAACACAAATAAGAATAAAAAGATTACTAGCTTATAGTACAATATCTCATATAGGTTTTATATTATTAGCTTTAATAGCCCATAGTATAGAATCGTATCAAGCTTTCATATTTTATATAATGCAATATATTCTAACAAATTTAAATGCATTTATTGTTATAATTGCTATAGGTTTTAGTTTATATTTATATCATACAAATATTTCAGAATATAACAACTTATCTGAAAAAAACAATTCTCCTATACAATTAATTAGTCAATTGAAAGGGTATTTTTCAATTAATCCTCTATTGGCCATGTGTTTAGCAATTAGTATGTTTTCATTTGTAGGATTACCTCCTTTAGTAGGATTTTTTGGAAAACAGATGGTATTGACTAGTGCTCTAGATAATAATAATACCGTGTTAGTTATAGTTGCTATATTAACTAGTGTAATAGGTGCTGTTTATTACTTATACATTGTAAAAACAATATATTTTGATAAAACTGACTATAAAAAATCTTATTTATTTATCGAAGTTACACTCTCAAACTATCTATCTATTGTTATAGCTATATTAACATTAGCTATAACAATTTTTATTTTAATGCCCAATGAACCTTTAAATTTATGTAGTTTATTAGCTAGTTCCTTAAGTGAAACTATTAACTTTAATTAGATGTAAAAATAAATATTTTAGAGTTGTTTGATATTGATAGTAAATTTTAAGTTTGCATTTATAAACTTACTTTGCTTTCTTTCTTCATGTAAGTTTATAAGTTTTATCTTAAATCATTATTTTCTATAATATTATATAATAATTTAGTTTAAAGGGCTAAGTAACATATTATAATTTAAACAGATTTATTAAAAGTGTAACTATTTAAATACATTTAAATATATGACTAACTTAATTCGAAGTAAATTTCAAGCTCATCCTTTTCATTTAGTATCACCATCACCTTGACCTTTAAACACAAGTTTTTGTTTATTAGCTACAACATTTAGTGCAGTATTAAGTTTTCAAGGTTTTGAAAAAGGTGTTAATTTATTATTTGTATCTCTTATAAGTGTTGTATATTGTATGTCTTTATGATTTAGAGACGTAATATCAGAAGGTACTTATATAGGAAATCACACATTAGCAGTACAACGTGGTTTAAGCATGGGAGTGGGTTTATTTATAGTATCAGAGGCATTATTTTTCCTTGCTATATTTTGAGCTTTTTTTCATAGTGCTCTATCACCTACAATAGAATTAGGGGCAAAATGACCACCTATGGGAATAGAATCTATCAATCCTTTTGAATTACCATTACTTAACACTATAATTTTATTATCCTCGGGTGTTACAGTTACGTATGCACATCATTCTTTAATACAAGGTAATAGAAGTGGAGCATTATATGGATTAATTTATACAATATTATTAGCTATAATATTTACATCACTTCAAGGTATAGAGTATACAGTATCTTCTTTTACTATAACTGATGGTACTTACGCATCTTGTTTTTATTTTGGTACTGGTTTTCATGGTTTACATGTTATGATAGGTACTGCTTTTTTAGCAGTAGGTTTCTGACGTGTATTAGCTTATCACTTAACTGAAAATCATCATCTAGGTTTAGAGTCAGCTATTTTATACTGACATTTCGTGGATGTAGTGTGATTATTTTTATATATTTCTGTTTATTATTGAGGATCTTAACAGTAAATATATATATTCATGCAAAATGTTTTAAATTAAATTTTTGTAATAAATATTTTTATCTTAAACAAATATAACTAAACAAAGAATATAAAAAAATGAACAATATATTAATTATATGTATATATATGACTAGTCCCCGTGAGAAGTTATTATTACTTGAGTCAGATGCCACAATTTTAAATGAAAATAATTTTTTAACAAAATATGATACCCCTGAACCCTGAGGTTTATTTTTCCAAGATAATGCTACTCCCCAAATGGAAGCTTTAGAAGAATTACACAATAATATTATGTTTTATTTAGCAATAATTATGTTTGCTGTAACTTGAATATTTATTTCTATAATATTAAATTATACTAAATCACGTATATCTAATAAATACATGAACCATGGTACATTGGTAGAATTAATTTGAACTATTACACCTGCCTTAATACTAATATTAATAGCTTTTCCTTCTTTTAAATTACTCTATTTAATGGATGAGGTTATAGATCCATCCTTAGTAATATACAGTGAAGGTCATCAGTGATATTGAAGTTACCAATATCCAGATTTTACAAATAATGATGAAGAATTTGTAGAGTTTGATTCATATATAATACCTGAAAGTGATTTGGAACTAGGACGACTAAGAATGTTAGAAGTGGATAATCGTGTAATTATACCAGAATTAACACATATACGTTTTGTTGTAGCGGGTGCAGATGTAGTACATTCATATGCTATTCCAGCATTGGGTATAAAATCTGATGCATATCCAGGACGATTAAATCAATCATCTGTATATTTAAATAGAGAAGGAACTTATTTTGGTCAATGTTCAGAATTATGTGGAATATTACATAGTTCTATGCCAATATCAGTACAATCCGTTAAATTAGGTAAATTTTTATATTGATTATATGATCAAATAGGTTCTTAAAAAAGCTTATTATATATAATCTAGTTTTCAATAATAATTAATAAAAATTTTATTAAATATATACAAAAATTTTATAAAAAAGATAGATTGTAAACTTAAAATAAACATTTATAGAGTTAAAAATCACATATAAATAAATGTATAAATAAAATGAATAAATAAAAATGTTAAATATACAATCACTTATTGCAGTAATAGAAGTAATACTTGTAGTAGTACCGGCTTTATTAACAGTAGCATTTGTAACAATAGCAGAAAGAAAAACAATGGCTAGTATGCAAAGAAGATTGGGTCCTAATATTGTAGGATACTATGGTTTATTACAAGCATTTGCTGATGCTTTAAAGTTATTATTAAAAGAATACGTAGGACCAACACAGGCTAATTTAATTTTATTTTTTCTTGGTCCGATAATAACTTTAATATTTTCATTGTTAGGTTATGCAGTAATACCTTATGGTCCTGGTCTTACTATAGCAGATTTAAATCTGGGTATATTGTATATGTTAGTTGTTTCTTCTTTATCTACATATGGTATATTATTGGCAGGTTGATCAGCTAATTCAAAATATGCCTTTTTAGGTTCATTAAGAAGTACTGCCCAGTTAATTAGTTATGAATTAATATTAAGTTCTGCTATATTAATAGTTGTTCTATTCACAGGTAATTTAAATTTAACTATTAATGTAGAAGCACAAAAAGTTGTTTTTTTTGTTTTACCATTATTACCAATATTTATAATATTTTTTATTGGGTGTATAGCAGAAACTAATAGAGCTCCATTTGATTTAGCTGAAGCAGAATCTGAATTGGTTAGTGGTTTTATGACAGAACATTCCGCTGTTATTTTTGTATTCTTTTTTCTAGCAGAGTATGCAAGTATAGTTTTAATATGTATATTTACTAGTATATTATTTCTAGGAGGTTATCTGAAAATGTTTTCATTAGATTTTTTAGTAAATGGATTCTTTTTTTTTGATATTATCAATATAGACTTTTTTAAAAATATTTACACTGAAACAAATGTTAATTTTATCAATATATTATTAGATGGTCTAATTTCCAGTTTAATGTTAGGACTAAAATCTTGTTTAATGATTTTTGTTTTTATTTGAGCTAGAGCATCTTTACCTAGAATTCGTTTCGATCAATTAATGTCTTATTGTTGAACTATATTATTACCAATAATAATTGCATTTATCATATTAGTGCCTTGTGTAGTTTATAGTTTATCTTTAATTCCTACTAATTTTTATTTAATTTAAATAATATTATATACCAAAGAAAATATCATACATAATTTCATAAGTATACCTTATTATATCCCATTTAGGGTATTGATATATAAATGATAATATTAGAATCTTAGATTTATGCCTCAATTAATACCATTTTTTTTCGTGAATCAAGTTGTCTTTAACTTTTCTTTACTTTTATTAATAATATATATGTTTACTAAATATATTTTACCTAGATTCGTGCGTTTGTTAAAAAGCCGTTTGCATTTAAATACTTTATAAAGTAAATTTAATAATTATTAAATTTACTTTATAGCTTTAGTATTTTATATTAATTATATATTAATATTTTAAATCTTAATTAAGTTTAATGATCTAAATTTAAATCATAAAACTTAAAGGAGTAGGTAGTAGATGGTTTACCATTGGACTGCAAATCCTTATGAAGAGGTTCGATTCCTCCCAACTCCTTGTTTAATTAATAGATTATAATATAATTTAATTAAACAACTTTACAAAATTTGGCATCTAAATTTTTTTCATTCATAAATTAATCTGTAATACATATATAATGAAATTTTCACTAATCTTGTTTTTAATAGGGATATTAGGTTTTGTTTTAAACAGGAAAAATATAATATTAATGCTTATTTCAATTGAAATAATGTTATTATCTATAACACTTTTAATATTGATAAGTTCACTAAGCTTTGATGATATAATAGGTCAAACTTTTTCTATATATATAATAGCTATAGCTGGGGCAGAATCTGCCATAGGTTTAGGTATACTAGTAGCTTTTTATAGATTAAGAGGAAGTATAGCAATAGAGTATAAATAATGTATCTAGCTTTAATAGTGTTACCAATATTAGGATCAATAGTGTCCGGTTTTTTTGGTAGAAAAGTCGGAGTTAGCGGGTCACAATTAATTACATGTACTTGTGTAGTAATAACAACATTTATAGCTGCAATGACATTTATAGAAGTAGGTATAAATAATATACCTGTTACAATTTATCTTTTTAAATGAATAGATTCAGAAACTCTTAATATCTCTTGAGGGTTTAATTTTGATTCATTAACAGTTTCTATGCTAATACCTGTATTAATTGTATCTTCTCTAGTACATGTATATTCTATAGGTTATATGAGTCATGATCCACATAATCAAAGATTTTTTAGTTATTTAAGTTTATTTACTTTCATGATGATAATACTTGTAACAGCAAATAACTTTTTATTAATGTTTGTTGGTTGAGAAGGTGTGGGAATATGTTCATATCTTCTAGTAAGTTTTTGATTTACTAGAATAGCAGCAAATCAAAGCTCTATGTCCGCATTTTTAACAAATAGAGTAGGTGATTGTTTTTTAACAATAGGTATGTTTGCTATTTTATGATCATTTGGTAATATAGATTATTATACAATATTTTCTTTATCTCCTTATTTTAACGAAAATGTTATTACTATTATTGGTATATGTTTATTAATAGGTGCTATGGCTAAAAGTTCTCAAATAGGTTTACATGTTTGATTGCCAATGGCAATGGAAGGTCCTACACCTGTTTCTGCTTTAATACATGCAGCTACTATGGTAACAGCAGGTGTGTATTTATTAATGCGTACATCACCTTTAATAGAATACAGTTCCACTGTATTAATTCTTTGTTTATGAGTGGGTGCTATTACTACAGTATTTAGTTCCCTTATAGGTTTATTTCAACAAGATATAAAAAAAGTTATAGCTTATTCTACTATGAGTCAGTTGGGTATGATGGTAATAGCTGTAGGTTTATCTTCTTATAATATAGCACTATTTCATTTAGTTAATCATGCTTTTTATAAAGGTTTATTATTTCTAGGTGCAGGTGCAGTCATACATGCAGTAGCTGATAATCAAGATTTTAGAAAATATGGAGGTTTAATAGCCTATTTACCTTTAACATATTCAGTTATGCTAATAGCTTCTCTTAGTTTAGTAGCTATACCTTTTATGACAGGGTTTTACTCTAAAGATTTTATTCTTGAGTCAGCGTATGGACAATACCATTTATCTAGTATAATAGTTTATTTTATTGCTATCATAGGTGCTATGTTCACTACTTTATATTCTGTTAAAGTTTTATACTTAACTTTTTTAACTAATCCTAATGGACCTTTAGTAAATTATAAACAAGGCCATGCCGCTCATGAAGGAGATATATTTATGAGTATTCCTTTAATAATACTAGCTGTATTTTCTATATTTTTTGGTTATATATCTAAAGATATATTTTTAGGCCTAGGTTCTGGTTTTTTTTCAGACAATAGTTTGTTTATTCATCCTTTACGTGAAATAATGTTAGATACTGAATTTGCTGTACCTGTTTTATTTAAATTACTTCCATTATTTTTTACTATAACTTTAAGTTTACTATCTATAATATTTACCGAATTTTATCCTAAATTACTAATAAAATTTAAATTATCTAATATTGGTTATAATATATTCAGCTTTTTTAATCAAAGGTTTTTAATAGAACTTTTTTACAACAAATATATTAGTGGTATTATACTTAAATTGGGTGGTCAAACTACTAAAGTAATGGATAAAGGTTCAATTGAGTTATTTGGACCTTATGGTTTAGAAAAAAGATTAACAAATTTAAGTAAATCTATAGGTAGTTTAAGTACAGGTGTAGTAACTTCATATGCATTATATATCTTAATAGGTTTAATATTCTATATTTCCATTTTATATTACGGTAAAACTCCTGATAATTATTTAGAATTATTATTAATACTATTCGCTTTTGTTAATAATAATTATAATTTCAAAGAAAGAAAGATTTTTATAGTATAAATAGAAAACCTGCTAATTATGTTACTTGAATAATATCAGCTTTGTTAAATAAAAAAAGTTTATTCTTTATTATAATACTGAGTATAGTATGCTGTTCTTGGTTTCTCGATTTTTATAGTTGGAGATCATCCTTTAGTTAAGAAGGGATAAATTTTGTAAGTTCATTTACTATACCTATTAATTTACCAGGCTTAAAAGCCATGTAATATAGCATTTTTATATTACATAAAATAAAATTTAAATACACAAAAAATACTATATAAAATAGTATAACAATTATTATTGAAAATTTAACAACCTGTAATAAGGTTTAATCATCTAAAAAAGATAACATATTTATATATATATATATATACATGAGAATATTAAAAAGTCATCCTTTATTAAAAATGGTAAATTCATATGTAGTAGATTCACCAACACCATCTAATATAAGTTATCTTTGAAATTTTGGTTCATTATTAGGATTTTGTTTAGTAATACAAATAGTAACAGGTGTAACGTTAGGTATGCATTATACTCCTAATGTGCTAGAAGCATTTGATTCAGTAGAGCACATAATGAGAGATGTAAATAATGGGTGATTAATACGTTACTTACACTCGAATACAGCATCAGCTTTTTTCTTTATAATATATCTTCATATAGGTAGAGGTATATACTATGGATCTTATAAAGCACCTAGAACATTAGTATGAACTATTGGAACCATTATTCTTATATTAATGATGGCAACAGGATTTTTAGGTTATGTACTTCCTTATGGTCAAATGTCTTTATGAGGTGCAACTGTTATTACTAATTTAATGAGTGCAATACCTTGAATTGGGCAAGATATAGTAGAATTTCTTTGAGGTGGTTTTAGTGTTAATAATGCTACTTTAAATAGATTTTTTTCTTTACATTTTGTTTTACCATTTGTTTTAGCAGCCCTGGCTTTAATGCACTTAATTGCATTACACGATTCAGCAGGATCAGGAAATCCTTTAGGAGTATCAGCTAACTACGATAGATTACCTTTTGCTCCATACTTTTTATTTAAAGATCTAATTACAATATTTATCTTTATTATAGTTTTATCTGTATTTGTATTTTTTATGCCTAATCTTCTAGGTGATAGTGAAAATTACGTTATGGCTAATCCTATGCAAACACCACCTGCTATAGTACCAGAATGATATTTACTACCATTCTATGCTATATTAAGATCTATACCTAATAAATTACTAGGTGTGGTAGCAATGTTCTCTGCTATGTTAGCATTATTATCTTTACCATTTACTGATTTATCTAAATTAAGAGGTATACAATTCAGACCTTTAAGTAAAATAGTCTTTTACATATTTGTAGTTAATTTCTTAATATTAATGCAATTAGGAGCTAAACACGTAGAATCACCTTTTATAGAATTTGGTCAAATATCTACAGTTCTATATTTTGCTCATTTTATAATAATTATACCATTTATAACCTTATTAGAAAATAGTTTAATAGATTTAGCTACAAATTCTAAAAATTATAATTAACTTTTTAGATATTTAAAGTTTTTATAGCCTACTTTTGTTAATATATGTATAAAAAGTAAAAGGTTGTTTTTGAACTGTTCCACTTAAAAATAAGTTTCTATTTACTTAAATTTTCACTAGATTTTTACTTTTAGATTTACTTTTTATCCCTTAATTTAGATATATAGTATGACAAGTTTAACATTTTTTTTTATATTTATACCTATATTAGCGCTAATATTATTAGCAGTTAATATAGCATTATCACCTCATAACCCTTATCAAGAAAAAAATAGCGCATTTGAATGCGGATTTCACTCTTTTTTAGGTCAAAATAGAACACAATTCAGCATTTCCTTTTTTATCTTTGCATTATTATTTCTACTATTTGATTTAGAAATATTATTAGTATACCCATATATAGTAAGTGCATATTCTAATGGTATATACGGTTTAATAATTATGTTAGTATTCTTTTTTATATTAACGTTAGGTTTTGTATTTGAGTTAGGTAAAAATGCACTAAAAATAGATAGTAGACAAGTAAGCAGTTTTCAAATAAAAAATTGAAAACAAATAGTTTTTGTAAATAACTAGTTTCAAGATCAATATTAAATATATATAATAAATTATATATATATTTAATATATAATAAGGTTAAAATAAAAAACTTTTATTTTCTTTTATTTTAATTATAAACCGAACACTTTATGTCCTGTATAATAAGTATAAGGAATATAATATTTCTTGGTAAATATTAATATATATTTATCAAGGCAAGTATAAAAAGAAACTATTATGAATAAATTGCTATAAACCAAAGTAAAATGACTAAGAGAAATCTTATAATAAACAAAGTGAACTGAAATATCTAAGTAACTTTAGGAAAATAAATCAAACGAGATTCTACTATTAATGTGAACTAAAGTAGAATAGCTTTTAAGTAAAATGGTATATCTGTTTGA
>Ga0209265_1000393_pt1 | contig 11865 bp, 9 predicted proteins | sample GraSoiAngelo_103_FD_185872 | JGI IMG/M metagenome (GOLD analysis project Ga0209265, IMG submission 185872) | Grasslands soil microbial communities from the Angelo Coastal Reserve, California, USA - 14_0903_05_20cm (SPAdes) (version 2) | ecosystem: Environmental > Terrestrial > Soil > Grasslands ...
CGCGAGGCCCGTGCGGCAAGCGTGAAACTTGCGTCGCGCCCCCGCGTACCGATACAGTGAGTGACTCGTGTCTAAGGGAGAAGGCGCGTCGAAGCTCGGGCAACGGAGGGCGGAGTGGCTCGCGAGGGTTTAACGGGTTCGGAAAAGCGCGCGCTGCTTCTGTGGGTGGCGGCGGGGATCCTGGGCATGGTGTTTGCTCAGAGATACTTTTTTCAGGCGTTTCCGGAGGCTTCCGTCAATTTTCAAGTCTCGCGGGAAGAAGCGCTCGCGCGGGCGCGGAAGTTCGTTACCGGCCTCGGCGAGAACCTGAGCGGTTACAAATCTTCGATCATTTTTGATGTGGACGACGACGCCAAGGTGTACTTGGAGCGCGAGGTCGGCTTGCGCGAAGCCAACCGGCTGACGTCGTCGGAGCTGAACATCTGGTATTGGGAGGTGCGGTTCTTCAAACCTCTCCAACAGGAAGAGTTCGAGCTTCGCGTTAGTCCGGCCGGGCAAATTGTCGGCTACGGGCACAAGATCGAAGAGGCCCGCCCCGGTGCGTCACTCGATCGTGCCGCGGCGGAATCGGTCGCGCAGAATTTCCTGAGCACAAAACTCATAATGGACCTGCGCGCCTGGGATGCGCTTCCCGAAGAAGCGAATTCCAGGAAAAAGCCGAACCGGACGGATTGGAGCTTCACCTGGGAAAAACACGGCTTCCGCGCGAAAGACGCGCCCTACCGGTTGCAAGTGACCGTCGCGGGCGACCGCATCGGCGGCAGCGAAGAAACCCTCAAAGTGCCGGATTCCTGGGAGCGCAGTTACGCGCGGCTGCGCTCCACCAACGACACCTTGGAGCTGGTGTTTACCGTCCTGTACATCGCCTTGCTCGTTGTGGCGGTTTGGTTTGGCATCAAACTCACCTTGCAAGGGCAGACGCGCTGGCGCGGAGCCATTTTGTTGGGCTTGTTGGTGGCCGCCTTGCTCTTTCTGCAGGGGCTCAACGAATGGCCGCTGTGGAGCGCCAGCTACGACACGAGAGTCTCTTACGGGACGTTCCTGGCAGGAAAGCTGGGCAGCGCGCTTTGGTTCGCCGTGTTGTCCGCGCTGACCATCACCCTGGTCCTTCCCGCGGCCGAACCGCTCTACCGCTCTTCCTGGCCGGAACGCCTGCGGCTATCGAAAACCCTCACGCTCGGCGGGTTGCGTTCCAAAGAGTTTTTCTCGGCGTCGGTGGTGGGTTTGTCGCTTGCTGCCGTGCACATCGGCTACGTGGTGGGATTTTATGTGGTGGCCAATCGCCTGGGCGCATGGGCCCCTCAGGAAGTCAGTTACCAGGAGTCCGTGAACACCCTGTTTCCCTGGATTTCGGGTGCGGCGATCGGTCTGCTTGCCGCGACCAACGAAGAATTCACCTTCCGCCTCTTCGCCATTCCTTTTTTCAGCAAATTCACAAAGTCCCGCTGGCTCGCCGTGATGGTTCCTGCGTTTCTTTGGAGCTTTCTGCACAGCAATTATCCGCAAGAACCCGCCTATACCCGGGGTATCGAGATCGGGCTGATTGGCATCGTCGCGGGAATCGTGATGCTGCGCTGGGGAATCCTCGCGACGCTGATCTGGCACTACACGGTGGACGCATCGCTTGTGGGTCTGTTTCTCCTCCGTTCGAACAGCCTTTATTTCAAAGTGTCCGGCGCGGTGGTGGCGGCAGCCGCGTTTGCGCCGCTCCTGTTTGCCGGCGTTTCTTGCCTGGTGCGCGGCGGGTTCGAAGCGGACGAAGCCCTGCGCAATCGCGCGACTCCGCCGCCGAACCTGGACCTTGCCCTTGCCGAGCCGTCGGCCGCCTCCGCCGGGCCGGCGCGCCGCTACGACGCGCTTCGCTCCAAAATGATCGCGTTGCTCGCGGCCTGCCTGATCGCCGGAGCGCTCATCGCCTGGCGTCTGAAGCCGGAATCCATCGGCGATTATCTGAAACTGTCGATGGACCCCAAGAGCGCGCGCGCCAAGGCGGATCAAATTCTGCGCGCACGCGGCGTGGATCCGAGCTCTTACAAGTGCGCGGTGGTGTTTGCGGACATCGTCGACCCGGTGACCAACGAATTTCTTCGCGAGCGGGTGGGCATCGCCCGGGTAAACGAGATTTACGACCGGCAAGTTCCGGGCGCGGTCTGGCAGGCGCGCTATTTCCGCGACAGCCAGCCCGAGGAGTACGCCGCCAAACTCAAACCGGATGGCTCGCTTTTCGCGCTGCAGCACAAGATTGCCGAAGACGCCCCCGGGGCGTCCCTCGGGAAAGAAGAAGCGGTTCGGCGCGCGGAAAAGTATCTGCGCGAAGAAAAAAAGATGGATTTGAGCCAATGGACGCTTGTGGAAACCGATTCGGAAACGCGCCCGCACCGCGTCGATCATCTGCTTACCTGGCAGCAGAACACGCCAATCGATTCTCCTTCCGCAGCAAACCCGGGCGGCCACGCCTACCTTCGCGTCCGTGTGGCGGTCCTCGGCGATGAAGTCACCGATTACCGGCGCGCCTACTTCCGGCGTTCGGGCTCCGCCGATGAAGACGAGCCGGTAAGCGAGGGCTTCAGCACCTTCATTAAAATCCCCGATGATTGGCGGAGGAAGCAGGAGGAAACCACGCTGCCGCGCGAGGCCCTGACTTTTGGGCCCTGGGTGCTTCTTGGAGGTTTAGTTCTCACCGCGCTTATTCTTTTCTTCAAAAATCTCCGCTCGGAGGCCGCCCGCGCGATTCCGTGGAAAAGGCTTGCGGTTTGGGCCCTTTGGGGACTCGCAGCTTTTTACGTGGTTTTTGCCCTGGGCGATCGTATCTCGAATTTTATGAACGCCTACAACACGGCGATCCCTTACAAAACCACGCTCGGTGTCCTCGGCATTATCGCGTTGCTTGGGGGGCCATTCAGTTTTGGCTACCTGGTGCTGGTCTTTGGCGTGGGCTGGTATTACTCGACCGTGGCATTTGGGGAAGAGCGCCTCACGGGCTGGACGGGAATGCCCGGAGCTTATTACCGCGACGCGCTGTGGATCGGCCTTGGAGGCAGCGCCGGGCTGCTGGGCTTGGAACGGCTTCTCGCAACGGCTTCGATGCACTGGCCCACGGCGCATCGGTATTTCGAGGCTTCCTTCGGGCAGGACTTCGATGCGACTCTTCCTGCCGCGGCCATCCTTGGCAGCACTCTGCTGGGCGGTTTGCGGATGACCGCGTATGTCGTGGTCATCGCCTCCTTCGTTGCCGCCGGCCTCAAGCGGACCTGGCTTCGCGTTCTGCTGTTTTTGGTTGGCGCGCTTGCGGTGGTTGGCGGGAGCTGGGGCAGCCCGGCGGACTTTGCCAAACAATTGCTGGCGCGGCTGATCCTTCTAGGCGTTCTCGTTTTCGGCGTGCGCTTCGTGATGCGCTTCAACCTGCTCGGATGCTTCCTGGTGGTTGCCGGAACAGCGCTTGTAAGCGGAGCCTCCGAGTTGCTGGCGCAGCCGGATGCGTTTTACGGGCGAAACGGCTATGCCATCCTTCTTGCGCTGGCCCTGCTCTTTGCGTGGCCTTTGGCCGCCTGGCGGCTGAAGGCCATGAACGTGGGCGGGAAGAGCGCTTCCTCTGGGCCAAACACCTGAGGAAAAACCACGCGAAAACGGGCCCGCAAGAGAAACTCTTTCGCTACCCTTATTTTCGAAACAAAACCCACAGGATGGACGTTGTTATTACAGGGAGCTACGCTCACAGTTTCGGTATCAGTCCGTCCAATTTGGTTGATACCGCGGTAGCCAGCCTCAATCGAAATGCAGGTTATGCCCTAAACTGTTGTTCTGCAATCGGTAAGTTGGCCGCACGCGAACGGAAAGCGAAAAATGCAGCTCCCTAGATGGGCGTTAGCCGTGGCCGATGAAAATGGTTGCTGGGGCAGCAGCAATGCCGCCCTGGCCTCGGTGACCTCTTTGGCTAATCTCGACGAGCGCACACTGGTGGCGAAAGCGCAGGCCGGCAACCGTGTCGCTTTCGAGGAATTGGTTCGCCGCTTCGACCGCGACGTGCTGCGCCTGGCCCTGAACTTGATGAAGCGGCCGGAAGACGCGCGCGACGTCTATCAGGAGGCCTTCCTCAAGGTTTACCGCAACCTGCATCGCTTCCGCTTCGAATGCAGCTTCTACACCTGGCTCTACCGCATCGTCACCAACGTGTGCCTCGATCACCTGCGCCGCCGGCAAGCCCGCCCCGAGGATCAAGCGCCGGAGCTGCATCCCAACCATCGCGAAGAAGGCATCACCGATTTTTTTGAACGCCAGCGCGAGCACCGGCCAACACTGGACCCGGAACGTTCCATGATGGGTCAGGAGATCAAGGCGCGCATCGCCCACGCCCTCGAGCGTCTGTCGCCCCGCGAGCGCGTTGTTTTTGAAATGAAGCACTATCAGGGCCTGAAGCTCCGCGCCATCGGCGACGCGCTCGGCACTACCGAGGAGACTGTGAAAAATTCGCTATTCCGCGCCACCCGCAAACTCCGCAACGAGTTGGGGGGCTTGCGATGAGTCCCTTTGAAAACAAAACGACCTGCAAGGATATTGCTCCACTTTTGGTTTTTTACGTTTGCGAAGAAGTCAGCGAGGACGAGCGCGAGAGCATTCGAATGCATTTGGCCAATTGCAGAGCGTGCTCCGAGCAGCTTGCCGAAGAAAAGGCATTTCACGCGACGCTGCTTTCTGCTCCGCAATCCGCCGATGAGCTGGATGGATCCGGAATCCTGCTTTCGCAGTGCCGCAGCGAGCTCGAAGAAGCCCTGGATGATCTTTCTGCGCCGCCGCTTCAGGAACATTGGCGGCCTTTCGGCTGGCTGCGCGGTTGGATGGCGCTGCGGCCGGTCTGGAGCGGCGCGCTGCTGGTGCTCGTCGGAGGTCTCGCGGGGGTGCAACTTGTTCCCTGGCTGGAGCACAATTCGGGCAATACCGGCCAGGCCCTGAACGTGCGCGCCCGTCAGCCGCTGACGCCCGATCAACTGTCCAACATGGTGGTCAGTGGCCTGACCGTCTCGCCGTCCCCGGGTTCTGACTCTCCCACCGTGCGATTGCAGCTCAGCGCCGAACAGCCCATGGTCCTAACGGGCAGAGCGGACGAACCGAATGTGCGTCAGGTACTAACGTATATGGTCGAAAACAGCGAGCGCTTCGATGCCGGCGTGCGCCTGGACTGCCTCGATGCCCTGAAGGCGGCGGTGCGTGACCAGCAGGTTCGCCTCGCCTTGCTCAACGCGGCGCGCAAGGACCAGAATCCGGCGGTGCGCATGAAGGCTTTGGAAGCCTTGCGCGACACGGCGGGAGAAGACGATGTGCGGCAGGTCCTGGTCGATGCGCTCGAGCATGACAGCAATCCCGGCGTGCGCGTAGAAGCGGTGAATTTGTTGGTGGGCTCGCTCGATAACCGACCGGCGGATGCCGATGCTGCGCCGGAAACGCCGGAGGCAGCGCCAGCCCCTGCGCCCGGGGAAGACGCCTCGTTCGAGCATGTGGTGAGAGTGCTTCAGGAGTTGCAGCGCCGCGATCCCAATCCCTACGTTCGGCTGCGCAGCGCGGCTGCTTTGCGGCAGATTGGCCCGCGGGAAATGCAGTAATCGAGCCTAGACATTTAAGGGGCGAAGAAATTGACCTCGTGATGAATTTCGATCGCAAGACTTCCCTCCGCGCAGGCCGGCTCGGGCTGTTTTGGTCGCTCGCGGGAATTTTTTTTATCTCGCAATTTTCAACCCTGGCCTTCAGCTTCCCTGCAAAAGATCCCGCACCTTCACCGGAAAATCCGGGCCAGCCCGGCGCGTCACGCACCTCCATCTTTCGCAGCGGTGCGCTCCCAACGAAAGATGGGTTAACCTTGCGCCTGACGGCGGATCTCGGCTCGGTCAACGTTACCCAGCTTGCGCCCGGTTCTCCTCCCGTCCTGCGCTATACGGTGCACGTCGAAACCGACGCGCGCGGGTCAGTTGCGACGCAACTGCTGAATAACTATTCCCTGAAGGCTGGAACCTCGTCGACGGGCGTGGAAATCTCTAGCGTTCTGTTTCCGCAGGCCGCGCACTACGCGAATGCGCAGTTCTGGGTGCAATTCGAGATCGCCGTCCCGCGCAATTACAACGTGGAAGTCAATACAGGCGCGGGCGATATCACCACCGGAGATATCGGCGGCACCGCGTTGCTGAAGACGCAGGGCGGAAGCATTTCCGCGGGACGAATAGGACGAGTAGGGGTGCGGGAGGTTTCCCGCGGGCGTCCGGTTGCGAGGTTGGAAACCGAGGGCGGGCACATCAAGGTCCTTGATGTTGCCGGGGACCTGACCGCCTTTACCGCCGGGGGGCACATCAACGCAGGCAACATCGCCGCGGACGCTTCCTTGCACAGCGGCGGGGGACACATTCGCGCGGGAAGAATTGCCGGAAGGGCGGATTTGGAAACTGCCGGCGGCAACATTGCGGTGGGTCAGGCGGAGAATTTTGTGAGCGTGCGGACCGGCGGCGGCCAGATTGATTTCGGGGAAGTGCGGGGTTCGGTCCGCGCGCAGACCGGCGGCGGCGGCATTCACGTCATGTACGTTTCGGGGCCCATGGAAGTGGAATCGAGCGGCGGCAGCATTTGTGTGACCGGCGCGTCGGGGGCCGTGCAGGCCGCAACCTCCGGCGGAAGCATCACCGCCTGGATTAATCCGAGCGCGCCCGCGGGAAACGGACCGGTGCGCCTCGAAGGCCCTTCGTCACTTGCTTCCGGCACCGGCGACATCATCGTCTATCTTCCGCGAAACCTCGCGGCAAACATCGACGCGCTGGTGGCTAGCGGCACCGAGCAGCACATCGAGGCCGATGCCGCTCTGCATTTGATCAAGCAGGGGCCCGCGAGCGGAGTCGGGCCGGTGCACGGCTTTGCGGTGTTGAACGGCGGCGGCGCACCTCTGAAACTGCGAACCACGGCCGGCAAAATCCATCTGCAGTACACCGACTCCCAGGTTGCCCTTCGCGAATCGCTGATGCATGAACAAGCCGAGCGCCTCAACAAGCGTCTGACCGAAGCGGGGCTTGCCCCGGTTTCTTTCCCTCCTTCGATGTGGCCCGCGCCCGCCCTGGCGAATCCCCAGCCGCAGCCCGACCCACTGAACAGCGGCGGCGATTGGCTGGACAACTGGATCACCAGCCTGGAGTTGACCTTCCGCGGGAGCGTCACTCAGGATCCGGATGATTTTCTGAAGCGGATCACCTATCGCCCCGATCCTTCCTATCCGCCGCTTGCCCAGCGCGCGGGAATCCACGGTTTGGTAAACCTGCAGGTGAAGCTGACGAAGGACGGCCGCGTCGAGGTGCAAAAGGTTCTGGAAGGCGAGCCGGTGCTGGCCGACGCCGCCATCGATGCGGTGAAGCGGTGGCGCGCAAAACCGGCCCGGCTCAATGGCAGGCCGTGCGAGGTGATTTCGACCGTCAAATTCGATTTTCAGTTGCCGCGCTGAGCGGCCAGCGTTAGAACGCCAAGCGATTTTTGTTTGGGGTCGTCGGTTCCCGAGTTGCAGGTTCAAGGAGGTAGAACGTATGTCACGTCACGGTTTCCGCGGGACAGTTTTTGCTTTTTGCCTTCCTCTTGTAGGCGCACTTTGGGCCACTTCCGGCTATGCCATCAGCAGGGATTTTGACCAGACCTATCCGCTCCAGCCTTGCGGCACGTTCGAATTGCAGAACGTCAACGGCCCGGTTGAGGTTCAGGGCTGGGATCGCAACGAAGTCGAGATTCACGCGGTGAAAATCGCTAAGCAGCAGGGAAGCGATCTCGAACGCGTGTCGATTGAGGTCGACGCGCGCCCGGATGCTGTCGCCGTCACGACGCGGTATCCGCAGAACGAGGGAGTGGAGGTCGCGGTCGAATATACCATTCATGTTCCGCATCGCGTGCACGTCGAACACATCGGCACGGTCAACGGCACGCTGCGCATTTCCGGACTGGATAACGTGGAAGACGTGCATACCGTGAACGGAGACATCGAAGTGTTCGAAGCCGGCGGAAACGTTCACGCCCACACCACCAACGGAAACGTGCGCCTCGAGCTTGCCCACGCGCCGGACAAAGCCGGTGCCAGCGCGGAAACCACCAACGGGTCTTTGGTCATCGCGGTGCCGTCCGACCTGCAGGCCGAAATCGAAGCAAAATGCCTGAATGGAAACTTCTATTCCGAACTCCCCATAACCATGGAGAGCACCCAGCGTCCGCGAGAAATGCGCGGCAAACTGGGCGGGGGCGGAGTTCCCATTCACCTCCGCACGGTGAATGGGGGAATCCGTTTGATTGTGCTGCGCTCGAGCGTCTGACGATTTCCCCGCGGCCGCGTCTAAGTGCTAGGAGGAAGGGACGAAGATGAACACACGCAATCTTTGGATTACCGGAGGAGTCGCGGCACTCGGGCTGGCGCTCGTCGCTCTGCCCGCCCCCCCTGCCAACTCGCAGACCGCTTGTCCCGAGGAATCGACGCTCGCGCGGCTGGAGCGGAAACTCGAGCAGCTGCAGGCAAAACTCGCGGGGCGCAACGAGCAAGCGGCGAAACTCGACGCGCTCGTTTCCTCGCAAATGGCTCTCGCCGAACACCGCCAGGCCATCGATCAGCTCGAAGCTTTCCCGGCGCTGGCCGGTGACGACGACGGAGCGGTGGGATTGCTCGACGGGGAGGACGCCAGCTGGCTCGGCGTGGAACTTCACGAAGTCACGGGCGAAACCGCCAAGGAGCTGAAGCTTCCCGCCGAACGCGGCGTAGTTGTTGGTTCCATCGTTCCGGACAGCCCGGCGGCAAAAGCGGGGCTTAAGGAAAACGACGTGGTGACGGAGATCAATGGGCAACGCGTCGAAGGCGCCCTGCAGTTTCGCCGCATGATTCGTGAAATTCCCTCCGGGCGAACGGTCCAGCTCACGGTCTGGCGCGATGGTCAGGCGCAGACGGTGAGTGTGACTCTCGGTAAAGGCGAGGACCGGCGGCACTCATTGAAGATCCTCACTCCGGGGCCCGGCGCTCCCGGGAGCTTCACGTTCAACATGCCGGAAATCCCGGTGGTCCCGCCCATGGAATGGGACGGCAGCCGGTTGCTGATGGGCGCGCAGCCGCGTCTCGGCATTGAAGCGGAGGACCTCAACGGGCAGCTCGGCACCTTCTTTGGGGCGCCCGACGGCGAAGGCATTTTGGTTCGCGACGTCAATCCCGGCTCGCCCGCAGAAAAAGCGGGCCTCAAGGCCGGGGATGTCATCACTTCGGTCAATGGGGAAGCGGTCCGCACGGTCGGCGACTTGCGCGGGAAGCTTCAAGCGAAGCGCGGAGCGAAGGACAAGAACCAGGGCCAGAGCGTGAAGCTTGGTGTTTTGCGCAACAAGAGTGAGGTTTCGCTCATCGTGGAGTTGCCGGCTCCCTCTCCGCGTTCGAGACGCGCCTTAACCTTCGGGGTCACCAGCATCTAAAGTTGTCGATTGCGGATTCGCCAGGGACATCTGCCGACCAAGCCAGCGGCCGGCTTTAGCGTTCTTCCTCGGGCAATCGAGCGAGCTCTCGGTCAAAAGCGGCGTAGTGGCGGTGAAGCTCTTCCGGCTCATCGAGCGCCGTGCCCTCGCGCTCGACCCAGGCGTGAGCCCGCAATTTGCCGTTTTCTTTGCGAATGCCGATGCGTAGCCGCGAGGTGATCCCCTGCCGGCCGAGCAGCCACCACAGTGTGAGGGACTTCGCGAGACACGAAGGATGAACCACGCCGTGCCGGTCCGCGGCGTGGACCATGTGCGCGGTCAAAGCGGCCTGCTTGTTCACTGACTCACAGTCCTCCCGCGCAACCGAGCGAGGAAGCTTTCGTTTGAGTGTCCTTCGCGTTCGCTCGAAACCGCGCAGCCGTAAACTCAGGGAAACCAGCGGCAGCATCCCGAGCGCGCGCAAAAACAGCGCTTGCGCAGGGCGTCCCAGCGCGCTAAACCTCCGCAAGCTTTCCAGCATCGGCAGGCAAAATTTGCAGCAGGCCGTGTTCGACGAGGTGCCCGACGAGTTCGGTCAGGTTTTCGCGAAGCAGTTCCGGCTGGACATCGTATTCCGCAAGAAGCTCCTGGTAGGCCGCGTCGATGTCGGGTGAAGTGGTCAGCAACTGCCACATGCGCGTACCCGTCTCATCCAGACCGTGCTTGGGCGCGGTAGCGCGGTCCTTAAAGGTCAGCATCGGCAAGAGCTCCTGTCTGAAACTCCCGGCTCGGCCGTCGCATACGGGCAAGTAGGCTATGGCTTTGGAAAATATTCTACCGGGGTATCGGCGGCGGCGCTATCCAAACGCACCGCCGGCACCGCCGGGCAGGCGAAATCGCGTCCGTCACACGTGGCTAAACCAAAACAAAGGCCGGCTCCGCATGACGGAACCGGCCTTCCGAAACGCTCGAATTTCCCGCTTAGGACTTCTTCTTCTTCCCGTACACCTTCAGGTCGATTCCCGGCGCCATCTGCTGCAACTGTTCGAGGCCGGCTTTGGCCTGTTGTCCGTAGGGTCCGTTGGGATCGAGTTCGACGGCTTTCTGATAAGCTTCGATCGTTCCGGGAGCAAACTCCGGCACTTCCTTATCGCCGACCTTCTTTAGCGTCATTCTGTACACCAGCGAAGCGCCCAGCAGGTACCAGGTCTGGGCGTTCTTGGGATCGAGCTCCGCGGACTTCTGCAGCGGTTCTACCGCATCGCCCAGGCGGTTTGCGTTGTACAAGCTGATGCCAAAGTTTCTCCACGCGGTCGCGGCGTTCGCCGGATCGAGCTCCGCGCTCTTCGTGTAAGCCGCCTTGGCTTCGTCGATTTTTCCCATGCGCGCGAGCACGTTGCCGAGGTTGTTATAGTAGCCCGCCGGCACATCCGGCTTGGCGGCGATGGCCTGCTGATAAGCCTGCGCCGCCTCTTCGTTGCGTCCGGCGATGTCGTAGGCTTCGCCGAGCTTGGCCCACAGCAGGTGCAGGTTGGAATCTTTCTCACCGGCGGATTCCTGTGCTGCTTTGTATTCCTTCGCCGCCTGGTCGGCAAGGTCCGAGAGCTTCTGCTTGACGGCAGCGCGCTGATCCGGCGGCGCTTTCTGCAACTCGGCTCTCGCGGCTTGCTCCTGTTCAAGAATCGCGTTCCCCGCGGCAAAGTGGGCCTTCATGCCTTCGAACTTGGTTTTGGCCTCTTCCTGCTTCTTCACCTGTTCCTGGGCGGCCGCACCTTGCTTGGTCATAATCTCTTTGAAATTGGCGTCCGCTTTGGCCTCTCCTCCGCTCTCGACGCGTACCTTCGCGATATCATAGGGCTGCTGCTTGTCGTTCGGCGGCGGAAAGGCGGAGATGGTGACGGTATAAATTCCGCTGCGCAGGCCGGGAATACTGTATTTGCCGTCACTGTCGGTCTTGGCCGTCTGTTTCGCGCCTTGCTCGCTCACCACCTGTACGGTTAAACCGGCCCAGGGCTTCCCGTTGACGTCCATGATTTGCCCGCTGATGGTTCCCGTCTGGGCCGCCGCCCCGGGCGCCAGTGCGCCAAACAGGGCCGCCGCGAGAATGGCCGCCCCCATTACTGACTTATTGAGAGTCTTCATGCTGCATTTCTCCTTTTTCACGAGGAGCTGGTCCGGAGTCCCCGAACCGTTTTTCGCCCCATTATCTCTCTTGTTTCGGCCGGATTCCAAGTCTGGCTCCGGCCGTGCCGGGCGGCAGGAAAGCCGCAAATAAGAAACGGCGGACACCGCGCTTTCTGTTTAACTTCGGCGGCTGGCAGGAACGGCGCGCCGGTACGGGATCGCATCGCTCGCTCCGGCCTCGGCAAACGCGCGCAGCCGCAGTAGGCAACTGTCGCAAACACCGCAAGCTCTGTCTTCTTCCTGATAACACGA
>Ga0209265_1000394_pt1 | contig 11859 bp, 8 predicted proteins | sample GraSoiAngelo_103_FD_185872 | JGI IMG/M metagenome (GOLD analysis project Ga0209265, IMG submission 185872) | Grasslands soil microbial communities from the Angelo Coastal Reserve, California, USA - 14_0903_05_20cm (SPAdes) (version 2) | ecosystem: Environmental > Terrestrial > Soil > Grasslands ...
CACATTGATGCTCACGTTGCCGTGCGAGAGCATGGCTCCCTTCGCCACTCCGGTCGTGCCGCCGGTGTACTGCAGGAACGCCAGATCGTCGGGGCCGACGTCCACCGGCGCGAGCGGCAACCCGAGTCCGGCGGCGACGGCGCTCTTGAGAGGGATCGCCGCCGGAATGCTCCAGCGCGGCACCTGCTTGCGCACGCGTCGCACCACGTAGTTCACGATGTGCGACCTGGGGAACTTCAGGAAGTCTCCCACCGCAGTCACCAGCACCCGCTTCACCTGCGTGCGAGGGAGTACCTGCTCGAGCACGTGCGCGAAGTTCTCCAGCACCACGATGGCGGTCGCCCCGGAGTCGCTCAGCTGGTGTAGCAGCTCGGGCGCGGTGTAGAGCGGATTGGTGTTGACGACGATCAGCCCGGCGCGCAGGGCGCCGAAGAGCACGATCGGGTACTGCAGAGTGTTCGGCAGCATGACGGCGATGCGATCGCCCTTCCGGAAGCCCGCCTGCTGCAGCCAGGCGGCGAAGGCTCGCGTCAGCTCGTCGAGCTTCCCGTAGCTGAGCTCCGTGCCCATCTGGACGAAGGCGACGCGTGCGGCGTGCCGGGCACAGGTCTGCTCCAGCAGCTGTTTCAGCGAACGCAGCTGCGCGGGCTCGACTTCCGCCGGCACGTCGGGCGGATATGACTTCAGCCAGACTCTGTCCATCGACGCCCCCCGCCTCACCGGTTCTTCTTGAGCAGCGGCTTCAGGTGCGGCCAGACCGTGTCCAGGATCGGCGGCTCGCCCGAAGCGTTTGGATGCATGCCGTCGGCTTGCATGCGGGTCGGATCGAGGGCCACCTTCTCCAGCAGGAACGGCACGAGCGGCAGATGATATTGATTTGCCAACTCGGGGAATATACGCGCGAAGCCCTCCGTGTAGCGCGGCCCGTAGTTGGGCGGAATGCGGATGCCGAGGAGCAGCACGCGTGCCCCGGCCGCCTGCGCCAGGCCCACCATCCGCGAGAGGTTCTCGCGGGTCTCGCCGAGCGGCAGTCCGCGCAGCCCGTCGTTGGCGCCGAGCTCGAGGATCACCGTCTCCGGCCGGTGCAGCTGCAATGCCCGCGGCAGCCGCTCGACCCCGCCGCTGGTAGTCTCGCCGCTCACGCTGGCGTTGACGATCTGGTATCCGTACCCTTGTGATTGAAGTCGCTGCGTGAGCAGCGCAACCCAACCCTGCTCCGGCCGGATTCCATATGCGGCGCTCAGACTGTCGCCGAATACGAGGATCGTATGGTCGGAGGCCACCGCGGTCCGGAGCGCGATGAATACCAACCCCAAGCCCAGCGCCCAGGCGCTCACGAGCCGCAACCACGTTCTCCAGGCGGAAAATCTCTGCAAGCAGGTTAGCAGTCCCGAAGGCGCGCTGACCATCGTCGATCAGGTGTCACTCGACATTCTCGCGGGCGAGTCGGTCGCAGTGACCGGGCCTTCGGGCGCGGGCAAGTCCACGCTGCTCGCGTTGCTCGCCGGGCTCGACCTGCCGACGCGCGGACGGGTGCTCCTCGAGGGCCAGGATCTCACCCGACTCGATGAGGACGGTCGCGCGCGACTGCGGGCGCAGCGCGTCGGATTCGTGTTCCAGTCCTTCCATTTGATCCCGGCGCTCACGGCGCTCGAGAACGTGATGCTGCCGCTGGAGCTGGCGGGCCGGGGCGATGCGCGGCGCGCCGCCGCCGAGACGTTGCGCCGCGTCGGGCTGAGTGAGCGCACCGGCCACTATCCACGGCAGCTGTCCGGCGGCGAGCAGCAGCGCGTGGCGCTCGCGCGGGCGTTCGTGACGCAGCCCGCGGTGCTGTTCGCCGACGAGCCGACCGGCAATCTCGACACCGTCACCGGCGCGCGCATCGGTGAGCTCTTGTTCGAGCTCAATGCCAACGCCCACACCACGCTGGTGCTGGTCACACACGACCGGGAGCTCGCCGGGCGCTGCGCGCGAGTGGTGCGGATGGATGCGGGGCGCGCGCTGTGAGGGCGCTGCGGCTCGCACTGCGGACGCTCGCGCGCGAGTGGCGCTCGGGCGAGCTCGGCGTGCTGCTGCTCGCGCTCACCGTCGCGGTGGCCGCCCTCACCGGCGTCGGCTTTCTCGTGAGCCGCATCAGCGCCGCGGTCGCGCTGCAGGCGAGCACGGTGCTGGCGGCGGACATCCGGCTCGGTTCGCCGCAGCCTTTGAGCGATGCGTATTTCGCCGAGGCCGCGCGCCGCGGGCTGCGCTCCTCGCATAGCACCAATCTGCTCTCGGTGGTGTTCAACGGCGATGCCGGCCAGCTCACCAGCCTCGCGGCGGTGACCGCCGGCTATCCGCTGCGCGGGCGCGTCCTGGTGGCCGGTGAGCCCTTCGCGCGCGGTGCGCCCGCGCGCGGCATCCCCGCGCCCGGGCAGGCGTGGCCCGACTCGAAGCTGCTCGCGGCGATCGGCGGGCGTGTGGGCTCGCAGCTCTCGATCGGCACCGCAAGCCTCACCGTGACGCAGGTGCTGATCTCCCGGCCCGACCAGAGCGGCACGTTCGCCGAGCTCGCGCCCAATCTCCTCATGAACGCCGCCGATCTGCCGTCGACCCGCCTGATCCAGCCAGGCAGCCGCGTGAGCTATGGCGGTCTGTTCGCGGGCGAGCGCACGCGCATCGACGACTTCAAGGCCTGGCTCACCGCCCACAAGGGCCCGGGCGAGCGGCTGCGCGACATTACCGAGGCGAGCCCTCAGATCCGCAACGCGGTGCAGCGCGCCGGGCGTTTCCTGAGTCTCGCGAGCCTGGTGAGCGTGCTCTTGTGCGCGATCGCGGTCGCCATGGCGGCGCGCGCCTACGTGCGCCGGCATCTGGATACGGTGGCGCTCCTCAAGACGCTCGGTGCGACCCGCAGCTTCACGCTGACGGTGTCCGTGCTGCAGCTGCTCGCGCTCGCGCTCGCCGCGCTCGCCCTTGGGGCCGCGCTGGGATTCCTCGCCCAGGAGTGGCTGTTGCGCACCATCCGGGGACTCCTCGCGGTCACGGAGCTCCCGGCCCCGAGCCTCACGCCGCTCGCCATCGGCTTCGTGACGGCGATCGCGGTGCTGGCCGGTTTCGCCCTGCCGCCGCTGCTGCAGCTGGCACGTGTGCCGGCGCTGCGCGTGCTGAGGCGCGACCTCGGCCCGCCGCCGCTGGTGGTGCTGCTGGCCTTCGGCCCCGCGGTGAGCGTGGTGCTGCTGCTCATCTACTGGGTGGTGCCCGATGCGAGGCTCTTCGGGTATTTCACCGCCGCGCTCGTCGTCTTCGTCCTGGCTCTCACGCTCGCGGGCCTCGCGCTCGTGGCGCTCGCCGGGCGGCTGCGCGGCCGGGTCGGAGTCGCGTGGCGCTTTGGCGTCGCGAACTTGAGCCGGCGGCGCGTCGAGAGCGTGGTGCAGCTGGTGGCCTTCGGCACCGGTATCATGGCGCTGCTGCTGCTGTCGATCCTGCGCGACGATCTGAACGGCGACTGGCAGCGCACCCTGCCGCCGAATCTTCCGAATTACTTCTTCATCAACATCCCGCCCGCGGTGCGCGAGGACTTCGTGCGCTTCCTCGCGGCGCAGGGCGCCCGCACCACGCGCGTGCTGCCGATGATCCGCGGACGACTGACCGCCATCAACGCTCGCCCCGTCGAGGCGCTGCGCCCGGGGCATGGCGGCGAGGAGAGCTTCGCCACCCGCGAGCAGAACCTCACCTGGACGTCCGAGCTCGGGCCCGACAACCGCATCATCGCCGGCCGTTGGTGGACCGCGGAGGACTTCGGGAAGCCCCTGGTGTCGCTCGCCACCGAATTCCAGGAGGCGCTCGGCGTCGAGGTCGGGGATCGGCTGACCTTCGACATCGCGGGCGAGCCGCTCGAGGCGAGGGTGGCGAGCATTCGCAAGGTGAAGTGGGACACCTTTCAGCCGAACTTCTTCATCGTGTTCGCCCCCGGGGTGCTGGAGGGTGCCGCCGGCACCTACCTGACGAGCGCGTATTTCGCGCCCGGGGCGGCCCGCTCGCTTGCGCAGCTCGCGCGCCGCTTCCCGAGCGTGTCGATCTTCGACATCGACGAGCTCCTCGCACAGGTGCGCTCGGTGCTCGACAAGGCGGCGCTCGCGGTCGAGAGCGTGTTCATGTTCACCCTGTTCGCCGGGCTCACGGTGCTCCTGGCCGCGGTGCAGTCGAGTCGCGACGAGCGTCGCTATGAGAGCGCCATGCTGCGTACGCTCGGCGCGAGTCGCGGCACGGTGGTGCAGGGAGTGCTCGCGGAGTTCGCGACTCTCGGCAGCCTCGCGGGGCTCCTCGCCGCGGTCGGCGCGACCGTCGGCGCGTACTTCCTCACGACGCACTGGCTGGAGCTGCGTTATGCCCCGGAGCTCATGCCCTGGGCCGAGGGGGTCGTGGGCGGGGCGCTGCTGGTGGCGGCCGGGGGATGGCTCGCCACGCGCAGCGTCGTCAATCAGCCGCCGCTCACGACGCTACGGGGCTGAGACGGTGCCGCAGGCGCTGCTTGCCCACGAGCCCGTGATTCGCCTCGGGGCCTTCGCCTCGGTGCTCATCGTCATGGCGCTGTGGGAGGCGCTCGCGCCCCGCCGCCCGCAGGCGATCGGCCGCGCGCGGCGCTGGCCCGGCAATCTCGGCGTCGTCGTGATCGGCACCGTGCTGGTCCGGCTCGTCTTCCCGGTCACGGCCGTCGGCACCGCGCTCCTCGCCGAGTCACGCGGCTTCGGGCTCCTGCACGCGATCCGGGCACCCGCCTGGGCGGCAATCCTGGCTGCGGTGATCGCGCTCGATCTCGCGATCTACCTGCAGCACGTGCTGTTCCATGCGGTGCCCGTGCTGTGGCGATTTCATCGCATGCACCACGCCGATCTCGAATTCGACGTGACGACGGGGGTGCGCTTCCACCCGATCGAGATGTTGTTGTCCATGGGGATCAAGCTCGCCGTCACCGCCGTTCTCGGAGCGCCGCCGGCGGCCGTGCCTCTCTTCGAGGTGCTGCTCAACGTCACTTCGATGTTCAATCACGGCAATGTCCGCCTGCCGCCGCGGCTCGAGGGGGTGCTGCGCTCGACCCTGGTCACCCCCGAGATGCACCGTGTCCACCACTCGGTCGCACCAAGTGAGACCAACAGCAACTACGGTTTCAATCTCGCCTGGTGGGATCGGCTGTTCGGCACCTATCGTGCCCAGCCGGCGGCCGGTCACGAGCGCATGACGATCGGCCTCGAGCAGTTCCGGGATCCCCGGGAGCTGCGGCTCGACCGCATGCTCCTGCAACCCTTCCGCGAGCCCTAACGCGTGATGCCGATCGTGATCCAGGAGTCCGGCTCGGGATCGCCGCGCCAGCCGATCCCTTCGATGGTCAGCTGGTAGTTGCCGGGACCGAGGGCCGAGCTGTTGAGCGCCATGCGCAGGTGGCCGTTGGAATCCTTCGTCAGGTTCGTGATGACGGCGACCCGTCCCTGATCGATGCGATCGATGGTGACCCGGAACGAGTGAAAAGGCGAGCGCGACTCGTCGATCTTGAAATCCCCAAGTTGCGCATTGGCGCCGCCGATGGTGATGGCGGGCGTGGCGGAGGCGCCCGAGCGGCTCGGCAGCAGCCGGATCTCGCGCGTGCTGGTCGCCGGATCGAGCGCCCGCTCGTACGCCTGTTTCTCGAGGGCGGCGATTCGATGATCCTTGTTGACGGTGGCGCCCCAAGCGACCACGAGCGCGAGGCCGAGGATCGCCACCCCGACCGCGAGCCCGAGGGTCACCTGAGGTTTCTGCCAGAACGGGCGGGCGGACTCCTGCCACGGCTCGGGCTTGCCGCTCGCCTCGAGGAGCCGCAGTCCCGCGTTCACTCTCTCCGGCAGTCCGATCTCGTCCAGCAGCTCCGGATGCTCACGGCACAAGCGCTCGAAATCCGTTGCGCCCTTCAGCGGCAGCCGCCCCGACAGATAGCGCTCGACAATCTGGTTCCGGGCAATGAAGTCCCGATCCATGGGCGGGGAGGTGGTCGGCGCTGGTGCGGCCGGGGCTGGCGCGGTCGCGGACGGCGGGGTGGCCCGCGGTGCCGGGGCGGAAGCGACGGCCTTGAGCGTCGGGCTCCTCGAGGCCGGCGCTGGTGCGGGCGCGGGTGTCGGGGCCGGTCGGGTCATCGCGGCCGAGGCCCTCGCGCTCGCCCAAGTGGCGAGATTCGGCGCTTCCGCCCGCGGGGCCTGGGGCGCCACGGCTTTGGGCGGAGCCGGCGGTGCGGCCGGTGCGCGCGGCGCGGGGACGGTCGGGGCGGCGGGAATGGAAGGAGGCCTGGCCGGGGCCGCGGATCGGGCTGCGGTCGCGGCGGCGAGCTTCACGGCCGCGGCGGCGAGCGTCGGGGTCTTCGCAACCGGCACCCGCGCGGGTGCAGCGGCAGCAGCCGGCCGGGTGGCCTGGGCGGCCGGCTCGCCCGCGGGAGGCTTCGAGGGGCCCCGGGAAAGCGGGATCGCGCTCGCCACAGGCCTCGCGGCCGTGAAGGTCGCGCCGGGCGCGTTGCGGATCGTGGGTTTCGCCGGAAGTGTGGGGGTGGTCAGCAGCTCGTCGATCGGGTCTTCGAGGGCGAGCGTAAGGGGAGCCTGAGGCGCTTTGGGCGCCTCGGCCAGGCTGACCGCCGGGGCGGCTCCCGCGGGATCGTCCGGCGCGAGAAACAGCTCCGGATCCGTGAAGTTGAGGTCCGCCTCGTCCGCGTCCTCCGACGGCTCGACGGCGCCCGCGGAAGTTGGCGCTGCGGGAGCGCCGGCCGCCGCAGCGGGCGGCTCCCGGGGCGGCACGCCGGCATCCAGCGGCTCCTCAACGGGCAGCTCGGCGAGCGGCTCAAGGGGCGGGCGAGGGGCGGGTTCCATATGGACATATCTAAGCAACCTGTCGCCGACACGACCTCGCGATGGCTCACACATCGCGACGTGCCTCGCTCGGTTCGTGACGCAGCTCTCAGTTGCCGCCGCGGGCTCGTCCGAGTGCGAACCGCGTCACGACTCTCAGCCGGCCGAGCTGCTCAGGAAATACTCGACCTTGTCGCGATAGGTGCGCGAGAGCTTGAGCTCGTGCCCGCCCTCGAGCGTGAGGAAGTACTCGCCGTTCATGTGCGCGCGCAGGCTCTTCACCAGGCGCAGGTTGACGATGGTCGAGCGGTGCACGCGCTGAAAGAGCCGCGGATCGAGGATCTCCTCGAGCTCCTTCATGGTGCCGCGCAGGATGTGCGTGTTGCCCGCGGCGTGGATGCACATGTAGTCGCCGGCGGCGTCAATCCACTCGATCGACGCCACCGACACGCGCACCGTCTCGCGTCCCTGCCGGATCGGCAGCACCTCGGGGTGCCGCCCGTCGATTGCCTTGCGGCCGCGCGCGAGCAGCTCATCGAGCGCGAGCTCGCCGCAGCCGGTGATCTCCGCGATGATCTCGAGCAGGCGGTCGCGCTGATCGGCGGCGGTGCGGGCGCGCACGTGCTCGCGCACCCGTGTGAGTGTCGCGGTGAAGCGCGCATCGTCGATCGGCTTCAGGAGGTAGTCCACCGCACGCGCCTCGAACGCCTGGATAGCGTACTGGTCGTAGGCGGTGACGAACACCACCACCGGCAGCGACTCCTGCGGCAGGTGCGCCAGCACCTCGAAACCCGACATACCGGGCATCTGGATATCGAGGAACACGAGGTCCGGCTTGTACTGCTGGATGGCCGCGAGGGCCTCGCGGCCAGTCGCGCACTGCGCGACGATCTCGAAATCGGCCACGTTGCGCAGGCGCAGCTCGACCCCGCGGCGCGACAGCCCCTCGTCGTCGACGATGAGGGTCCGGATTTTCATGCGTGCGCCCCCCGCGCGGCTCCGGCGGGTACCGCCTGCGGCTTCGCCGCGGCCTGTGGGCCGGCCGCGGCGGACTCGAGCGGCAGCGCCATCTCGATCCGCAGCCCCGGCTGGCGGCTGAGCACCGCGAAGCGGTGGTTCTCGCCGTAGAGCACCGCGAGCCGCTCGCGGGTGTTGGAGAGACCGACGCCGCGGCGCTCGCCCGTCGTCGCGCCCTCCCGCAGGCCCGGCCCGTCATCGATCACCGACAGCTCGAGCAGTCCCTCGCGGACGCGGCCCTCGATTCTGACCAGTCCTCCCTGCTCGCGCGCCGACACCGCATACTTCAGCGAGTTCTCGAGCAGCGGCTGCAGCAGCAGGCTCGGCACCAGCGCATTCAGCGCCGCCTCGTCGATCGCGTACTCGAGCCGCAGCCGCTCGCCGAAGCGCAGCCGTTCGGTGCCGAGGTACAGATCCAGCGCTTCGATCTCCTGGCGCAGCGTGACCTTCTTCATGGGGTCCTGGTCGAGGGTGTAGCGCAGGAACTCAGACAGCCGCGTCACCGCGTGGTTCGCCTTGCGGTTCTGGTTGTCGAGGATCAGCGTCGAGATGGCATTCAGCGTGTTGAAGAGGAAGTGGGGATTGAGCTGGTAGCGCAGCATCTTCAGTTGCGCCTCCTGCGCCAGCGCCACCGCCTTCAGCATCGCCTGCTCATGCTTGCGCTGCGACTCGAAGGACTTGATGCCGAAGTACAGCACGCTCCAGCACAGGAGCAGGTAGGTCGTGGAGAGCGCGCCGCCGAAGAGCTCGAACAGCGTCTGCGCCTGCCAGTCGGGCTCGACGAACCACTTGTAGGACAGATTGATGACGATGCGCAGTGCCAGAGCGGTGATGTAGCAGGTCGCGAGCACGCTCACGATCAGGGCGCGCGGCGGCCGGCCCCACAGCCGCCGGTAGATGTAGCGCATCGGCATCGACAGGATGAATCCCGAGATCGCCGCGACCGCGATCACGCGCGCATAGCTCGAGGGCTTCTCGTAGAGCAGCGCGCCGAAGTACTGGGTGATGCCGTAGGCGGCCCAGCCGGCCGCGTGCAGACTCCAGAACAGCACGTTGCGGTTGGTGCGGATTTGCTCGAGCGTCGGGATCTTCATGACGGGCACCGCGCAGCTTCATGACGGGCACCGCGCGGCGGTCCCGGTTCGCACCACGCGCGCACCACACGAAGCTTAGGGCATCCGGCGTTCCCTCGGCCGCTTAAGTGGGCGCGCCGCCGCCTCGTCTCGTCGCAGCCGGGTTTGGAAGCCGCGGCGGGATGACCGCGGCGCCCGAGTTCTTCAAGTTATTGATCGTTAAACAGTTTCTGGCGGTTGGCGTGGGTCGTCAGCCCCGTCGCGTCGGGCGAGGTGAGGAGCGTCTCGAGCGATTTCGTGCCGGAGAGCGCCGCACCCTGCGCCAGGTCGCAGCCGATTGCGCCGAGCCACTGCGCCGCCGCCTGGTTATCGACCCGCTTGGCGGCGCAATGAATCCCGAGCACCTTCGCCGCCTGCACGGTCGCGACCACGAGCGCCTGGCAGAACTTGTCCTTGAGCGCCGAGGCGGTGAGCCTGGGATCGATCTTCACCAGCCGCACCGCCTTGGAGCGCAGCAGCGGCAGCACCTGCGAATCGAAGGAGAAATCATCGATCACCACCGGATTGCCCAGCTTGTCGCACTGGGCGATGAAGCGCTCAACCTGCGCGCGACGCTGCGTGGCGAGCGCCTCCGCGATCTCGAACCCGAGCGTCTCGGCGGCGATCCCGTGCGCGTTGAGCTCCGCCGACACTTTCTGTGCGAAGCGCTCGTCCTCGAGCGTCGCGATCGAGAGATTGATGGTGAAGCTCGTGGGCTGGGAGTTCCACACCGTGCGATGCGCGGCAAGCCAGCCGACGACGCGCTGCACGATCAGCAGATCCAGCACCGCCGGGTCGGACTGCGCGGCGCGCGGCGAGAGTCGCGCCTGGATCTGAAAGCGGCGGGTCTGCCCCCCGGAGCGCAGCTTCACGTACGGCAGCACCTCGAGTGCCAGGTGGGGATCATCCTGTGGCGCTGCCTCCGCCGGAGGCTCCGCGGACGGGGCAGCTTCCCGCCGCGGGGCGGATACCGCCGGTGCGGCCGGTGCCGCGCGGGGCGCGGCCGCCTCGGATGTTACGGGCCGCGCAGTGGGCGTGGACGCTGTGGACCGCGCGGGGGGTGCGAGCGCCGCGGCGGGGGCGGGCGCCGCGGTCGCAGCGGGCGCCGTGGTCGCAGCGAGCGCCGTGGACGGCGCGTCGGGCGCTGCGGTCGGTTCCTCGAGGATGAACTCGAGAGTCATCATGTCGGTCTGGGTGTCGATCTTCGATCGTGCCGCGGAGCCGGTCGGTCGCCGCGGGGACGGCGACGGGCTCTTCGCGGGGGAGAGATCGAACTCGAGAATGTCGTCCACCTGCTTGGGTGAGATGGCCTGGGCGATCACGACGGCGCGCGCCGCGGCGGGCTTCTGCAGCGGGGCGGCCGGCGCGGCGGCGGCGCGAGGTGGAGGCTGTACGCGCGGCGGCGGCCCGGGCGGCTCGATATCCGGAACGAGCTCGAGGAGCGCGAGCTCCTCCTCCGTCAGATCGTCGGTCGACGCAGCCGGTGCAGTGACCTGTCCGCCGCGGCTCGCGCGGCCCCCGGCCGGCGGGGCCCCGGGCTTCATGAGCACGGCGAGGCGCTGCATGATGGCGCGCACCGGTGCCGCCATCAGCCGCTCCTGCGTATCGTCGCCGATGGCCTTGCTGTCAGCGAGGACCATGGCGACGCCGAGGAGATCGCCGCCTGGCGAGCGCACCGGCAGGAGCAGACCAAAACGCCCGTCTTCGAGAACGGTCTCGTAGCAGCGCCTCGCCGGTTCCGCGGCGAGGGCCTGGAGGCCCTCGATCACCAGCCCGTGCTCATCGGGGCCGATCAGCGCGCCCTCGCTGAGCCACAGCACGTTCGCCTCATGATCGGAGACCGAGACCGAATGCAGGCGCCGGCCCTGCAGCACGTCGCGCAGCTGCTGCCCGAGCGCCGGCACGGTGGCCGGCGTGGCGGGCGTGGGCACGACCGCGAGAACTGGTGGGTTCGCTGGCGGGCGTGCGGCCATCGCTTTGTTGCGCAAGGGAGCTTCCTGTGCGGGACTAAAGAGCGCCGGCAGGCTCGGTGCCCGCCTTGAGTAACAATAAGAGTGGCAGTCCGGCGCGGGCGGCGCCGTGATTTCTCTCGCGTTCTGTTTGCAAACAGCGACGGTCGGCACCCGCCGTTTGTCATATTGGTCTCGGCGCCCGGGAGCTATGTGCTTACACCTCGCGCAGCGCACCGAGGAAGTCGCGTTTGCCGAGCTCGACGCCGTTATGCCGCAGGATCGCGTACGCGGTCGTGACGTGAAAAAACACGTTGGGGATCGCCCAGCGCTGCAGAAACTCCAGCCCCTTGAACTCGTAGGCGCGCTGCCCCGTGGGCACCCTGATGTCGCGTGTCTCCGAGCCCGCGAGCGCGTCCGCCGGCACGCTCTTCAGGTAGTCGATCACGCGCGCGATACGGAGGCGCAGCTGCTCGAAGGAGGTCTCGTTGTCCTCGAAGCGCGGCGGCTCCTGAGCGGCGAGCCGCGCGACGGAATTCTTGGCGAGGTCGCAGGCGATCTGCACCTGCCGCGTCAGCGGCAACATGTCGGGTGCCAGGCGCGCAGCGAGCAGCACTGCCGGGTCGAACTTGCGCTGCGTGGCGTGCGCCAATCCCTTCTCGAGGATCGAGGAGAGATTTCCGAGAGTGGTCGCGAACACTTCCACCGAGAGCGCCTGCATCGAGATCTTCATGAGAGAGTCTCCTTGCCTAGTGCCGGCCGGTCTGGCCCGAGGGCGCGTGAGTTTATCCGCTTACGCGGGCCTAAGGTGGCGCCCACCGAGCTCTGATGAAACAATACGGCTCCCCGAACGCCTGATTGAGGCTGTCATGAACCTGATCTGGACACCGGCTCAGCTCGCCATGCTCGCCAAGGTGGTGGATCTCAATGGCT
>Ga0209265_1000395_pt1 | contig 11821 bp, 13 predicted proteins | sample GraSoiAngelo_103_FD_185872 | JGI IMG/M metagenome (GOLD analysis project Ga0209265, IMG submission 185872) | Grasslands soil microbial communities from the Angelo Coastal Reserve, California, USA - 14_0903_05_20cm (SPAdes) (version 2) | ecosystem: Environmental > Terrestrial > Soil > Grasslands ...
TTCCTCGCTGGCCTGGTCATCCCGGGAAGTCCATTGGCCAGGATCGCTCGCGGCCCCGCCTGGGCCGTCGACCTGACCTCGCTTACTAGCCTCAGTTTACGAAATAGCACCGATAATTTCTGCAGTGATCTGACCCCTTAGCTGGCCCTGCCGATCCCGCAATACAGAAACCCGCGTCCAATGCGGGTATTTCGATAGCCTGCTGCGCCTAGTGTCGCGTTGTCGAAGCTAGTCCTGAGCCAAAATATGTATACACTAAACTATACTCGATAGCTTACTAGGCTCCCCCCTGGATGTTCAGCGGATATTGCATATGAACCTGTAAAAATGATGTTAAGCAACACATACACAACCGGTAGTAGTTTGCCCTTGACAGCAACAAACCATTGTATACACTAAATTCTGTGGCCAGCCTCCAACGCAAGATCATCCATGGACGCCCGTACTACTACCTCGTCGAGTCTCGGCGCGTGAACGGACGGCCTCGTCCTGTCGTCGTGCAGTACTTGGGCTCGGCCGATACCTTGCTCCAACGCCTCCAGCAGACCCAGACGGAACCCACCCGTGCTCGTCTCTCTCAGTTTGGCGGCGTCGCTGCCCTTTATGATCTCGCCCTGCAACTCCGCTTGCTTGAACTCATTGATGAGCACGCCCCCAAACGACACCAGGGCCCCTCGCTTGGGCAATACATGCTGGTGGCCGCCATCAACCGCTGCCTGGCGCCTACCAGCAAGCTGCAGATGCCCGCCTGGCTTCGCAGCACCCCCCTGCTGCGTTGGTTGGGCCTTTCCGCCGCACAGTTTTCTGCGCCGCGCTTCTGGGACAACATGGAACTCCTGGGAAAGAAGCAGATCGCCGCCATTAGTGAGGCGCTCTCTCAGCGTCTGCTGGAGACCTGCCACCTGGATGTGAACAGTCTGGTTTTCGATTGCACCAACTTCGATACCTTCATCGATACGGAAAACCACAGCCGACTACCTCAGCGAGGTCATGCCAAAAGCAAACGGACCGATCTTCGCATCGTGGGACTCGCTCTGCTGGTGAGCGTCGATTTTCACGTTCCTTTACTGTGGAAAGTCTATCCGGGCAATCAGCATGACAGCCTCACCTTTGCCCAGGCCTTGCAAGAACTCACCAAGCGGTACCAGGCTTTGGCCCATCACTGCCAGTCCATTACCTTGATCTTTGATAAGGGCAACAACTCCGCCAGCAATCAGGAGATTCTTGACGCCAGCAGTTTCCATTTTGTTGGTTCGCTGGTACCGACCCACTTCGCCGACCTGCTGGCTCTCCCTCTCGAGAAATTTCAAGAGCTCGAAGATGCGCGCCTCAAACCAACTCGGGCCTGGCGCGTTACGCGCCAGGTTTGGGGGCAGGAACGCACCCTGGTGATCACCTTCAGTCCGGAACTGCAACGCAAGCAGATTCGCGGTATCGAGCAGCACCTATCGAAGAAACGGCGGGCCTTAGAAGAACTCCAAGCCAAGCTGCGGCGCTCGCAGAAGCCGGGCGCTAAAGGCAAAGGCTATAGCCGCGAAAGCCTCGCCAAGCGAGTACGACAGATTTGTGCGGGCCAGCACATCTCGAAAATCCTGCGCGTTTCGGTGATCGAAAAACGCCGCAAACTGAAACTCTTCTACCGAACCGATGCCTCTGCCTTCGCCCAACTCAAGGAACATCAATTGGGGAAACGCATCTTGTTCACCGACCAGAAGAGCTGGAGCAATGAGCAGATTATCCTCGCCTATCGCAGTCAATCGCAGGTCGAGAGTGCGTTTGCGGATATGAAAGATCACCACTTCCTGAGCTGGGAGCCCATGTTCCACTGGACCGATTCCAAGATCCGGGTCCATGCCTTCTACTGTGTGTTGGCGCTGATTTTGGGAAGCCTGCTCCAGCGCCGGGCGGCGCAGAACGGTTTATCCCTAAGCCTGCAGGCGCTGTTCAAGGCTCTCAACGGAATCCAAGAAGTGACCAATGTGTTCCCCCCTGCGGGCAAGCCCGGCTCGCCAGGGCGGCCCCACGTGAAGACGACCCTCACAGAAATGGATGACACCCAGCAGGCGCTTTTTGGCCTCTTCGCCTTGGATCGCTACCGGCACACCTGATTAGCCTAATTTAATTTAGGCTATACAAGCCCACGCCTCACAAAACACGTTCTGATGCGGCTTTCGCGCACATTTCTCGCTATATTTCGTAAACTGGGGCTAGGGCAGACGTTCAACCCACGATTGACTTTCACTGGATCAAGAATCGATACCCAGCCAAGGCCTAGTCCATGGGTGCGCGCAGCCAGCCACAAGGAGTGGACGGCAAGAACGGCCGAATATTCCAGGGTCTCTGGCATTGTGATTCTGCCGAGTCCGCTCCCATGATGAGTCTTCTCGCTCAAGAATACCGCCAACTGGACCGGAGCATCGCGAAGACCTGCCAATTTTAAGCTGGCATAAAGATGCGCTTTTTCGCCCGAGTATAGCTTCAGAGCTTCACGATTGCAGTCTTCGAAGTTTGCACGCACGGATTCGCGGCATTTGTCTGACTCAACGATCACAAATCGCCAGGGCTGGCTGTGGCCGACCGATGGAGCCAGCGAGGCCAGGCAGATGAGATGTTCGACCAATCGAGCATCGACGGGGTCGGAGCGAAAGCTCCGAACATCGCGTCTCCACTTGAGGAGTTCTTCAAACTGTTGCCGAAAACTCTCGTCAAATTCCGGTTCGTGGAGGTCATCTTGGTGATCCTTTGTGCTCATGAAACGTAGATCTCTTAACATTCCAATTGTCCGATGCAGAGTTGAAGTCTCTGATCGCAACGACAATTCACGAGGTCCTGCTTCGCTATCGAGAGCTGGGAAACAACCAGGCATCTCAAATTGGATAAGCGCCGCAAATTCGGCAGTACCGCATGTCGGTGCGCGATACAGGTCCTTGGCATTCAGAGCAGGTTTTGACGCCGCGAGCCAACTCCTTCGGCGGAGGGAGCAGGCTACGATACATCAGGTAGTAGAAACATTGTTCCTTGTCGCGCAACTTCACGGAATCGTACGTAGCGGCACGCTCGCGTTCCCGCTCAAACACGGTGTCGTTTACTGACTCCTCCGCAAGCTGTTTCAACGCCGTGCTGCCGGATCCATATTCAATCGGCGTCTTCAAGCGCCCGGCGATTTCTCTCGGCAGCAGACTGGAAAATGCTTCTCTCAGGATTTTCTTTCCAAAACGCTGACCTTGATCATCGCCAACGAGATCGTCGTAGCCGAGCGACAAGGCAAAGTCTCGGATGGCAGGCGACAAGTAGGGTACGTCGACGCCCACACCTAGGGCCTGGCCGATCACTTGGCTCGTGAAATGCATGATGTCGTTCAAATGGCGAATATAAGAAGGTAGCCGCTCCGCGGACATGTTGAACATGAAGCTGTAGCCAGCAAAGAGCTCGTCGGCAGCATCGCCGGTTAGAACGGCCGACAATCCGCGCTTCGATGCCGCTTCCATGGCGACATGCGTCACGATGCTATTGCGGAGTTCCATGGGATCGAAAGTTTGCAGGAGAAGGACCAGCTCCGGCATTCGATCTAGCAACTCCTTCAAGCTGGGCCGCAATATTTCGAGGTCGAGTCCCAGCCGTTCCACCATGAGTCGGGCAAATGGCTCGTCGAGCCCGGTGCCCTCCTCGACCGAAACCATTACCGCCTGCAGGCGGCGTCCATGGGAAGCCGCAATCGCTGCCAATACGCTCGTGTCCAGGCCGCCAGAAAAAAGGATGCCGTCGGCAGAACTAGCCAGGACTCGATCGATTACCAGGTTGCGCAGCTGTTTGACTCGCTCCTGGCGATCAGCTGGCGTGAGAAGTTGCGGGCTCAAGCTGTTTGTCATGATGTCTCCTGCGAAGGAATTCGTATCCCCCAAAAAGGACTGCTCCGCCAAGCAGCGTGCTCAAAGAAGAAGTCCGGTAATAAGGCAGCGCCGCGACATAACAGGCGACTAGTCCGTCGCGTGTGTGCGGGTAGACTCCCCACGCGAGCCAGACACCGAAGTTGCTGATCATAAAATAGACTGTCGAAGCGGCAACCGCACACGCTGCGAAACGGACAACCGAGAGGTTCTGACGAAGTAAGCCTCCGATCCACGCCATCGCAGCAAAAGCCACCAGAGTGATTGCATGTCCCCATCTGACTTCCATATGGAAAACCTGCGTCGTCAGGATCCAATCGCCTATTGCCAACACGACGACAGGGAACCAGATCGCATCGCGTTTTCTTAGGCGAGCACCGCTAAAGAGCAGCGCACCAAAAACAGGCGAGAAGCCAGGCAGGTGCGAGTTCATTAAGAATCGGGTGAGCGCTGCGACGACAAAAACTAAGTAGATCATCTTCGTCTCCTTGCTTGTTTTGGATTATTGCGGTTGTGCCACTGGCACCAAAGCCGATGGTCCTGGTCAAGACTTGGAGCACCTGGGTTGATGACAACGGTGACGCTCAACCAGGGAAACTCTCGCCCAACCAGACGGAAGAGTTGAGTTCGGACGATCGTCTGTTCGGGAAGACTCAGCGCAGACCCGACCAGCGCATCGGTATCTGCAGGCGCTCCTTGCTGAATCAACCACTTCGCCATCGGTCCCGGTCTCAAATCCGGACTGGCGAGCGTAATGACGTGCCGACCCTTGCGGAAACAATCCAGCATGTACCGCTTCTTTTCTTCAGGGTCACCCAGATCGTGAAAGCTGATGATCGCGCTTTCATCGAGATTGATACACGCGTACGCGGCCGCCAGCTGCACGGAACTGATTCCCGGATGGATTTGCACCTCAAAGCCGACGAGAGCACGCATCAATCCCTTGAGCCCGGAAGACAAGCACGGATCGCCCACGCGCGGGACAGCCAGCAGCTTGCGAGTCCGCTTCGCCTCGCGGACCGCAGCGCGCGTGGCCTGAACGTAATTGCGGACGTCTTGGAGAAAGACTTTCTTGCCGGCAACACAATCGCGCACCGCCAGAGATCCAGCTCCGCTCCGAATGCGCAGCACTGAGGATGAAGGAGTTTGGCCATCAACTCGACTCCGTCAACCAAGAGTGGTCCGGGACGATGAAACAGGCTGCTCTCGAGAGCAAAGACGCGACCTTCGCGGACGGCCGGAAAGTCCCTCCAGGGAGAAAGATCGCGAAGGCCCGTCCACTCATCCGCAGTCCGACTCTGAGAGAAACTGCAGGGTAATAAGAAGATGACTTCTGGAGATTCTCCTCGCAGTTGATCGACTGCGATGCGGGAAGACGCCTCTCGTTCGCTTCCCACGCGCGCATCTCCACCAGCCAACCGCACCATCTGCGTGATCCAGGCACCGGCGGACATGAGCGGATCAAACCAACTCAAACAAAAGACGCGCGGGCGGTATTCCGAAGCCGTCTTTTTAGCTATACGTTCCAGACGCGCCGCAAGCTCAGCGACCACCCGTTCCGCCTGAGACATGCACCCCGTAGCCGATCCGACATTGAGAATGTCCTTGTAAAGCCCGGAAAACCCTGTCGCCGCGAGCGAAAGCCAGTTTGTATTTAGCTTCATGCTCTCCAGGGCGTAGACGGTGCGATCACGATCTACGGCACATACGCTGCACTGTTCTTGGGTGATGACCAAATCGGGATGCAAGCGCTCGAATAATTCGGCTTGAATCACATAGAGACTGTGTCCTGACACCGCACTGGCGCGCACTTTCTGATCGATCTCGTAGCTAGTCAGGTCCGAGCCGAGCGTCGTGCCGGTAAGCCGGGGCCGATTCAAGATCTCGGCGGGATAGTCGCAATCGTGCGAGATCCCGACTATGTCCTTCGCCAGACCCAGGGCGCACAAAATCTCGGTCGCACTCGGCACCATCGAAACAATTCTCATAGTTGATCCTTGGTCTCTCTGCGTCTTGCATCTGCAAAGCGAGCCGCATTCACGTTTAGCGCTATGACGCTCCAGTGATTTTCCAGTTTTTCCAAAGTGGTTAGAGCACCATGATTTTGGCCGATGCGCGAAATGCGTTCGTCCGGAACTCCGAGGACCCAGGCTACGGCTGTCCGGATGAAGCCAGCGTGCGTGACAACCAGCGTGCAACCGGCCTCCGCATGCTTTCCCAACTGCTCCAGTTGCTCGACTACTCTTGCTTGCAACTCCAGGAACGACTCACCTCCAGGCGGCCGGTGGTGAGGGAAAAACTTGGCCCAGGCCCGCGCGTCATCCGGGTATTGAAGCTCGACTTCTTTCCACGCCAATCCCTCCCATAGGCCGAAGTTCATCTCCCGTAAGGCGGGTGAAGTCGCGTAGCGGAGGCCGAAATGTTTTGCGATCGGCTCGGCAGTTTCTGTCGCTCGCCGGAGATCACTAGACCAGATCGCTCTTGGGACTACTTGAGATACACTCCGGATGACAGACGGAATTTGGTCGTGTCCTTGTACGCTCAAGCTGGGATCCGAGTGACCGCAGAAGCATCCATGAAGGTCTGTCTGTGCATGACGCAAAAGAGCAATCTGGATCGTCGCGTCACACGATTGCCGGTTTTTCACTGCCGTCAGAGTCATCGTAGGAGCGCTCCATAGAAATAAATAGCGATCTCAGTGATTTGGTTGGTGGCGCCAAAACAGTCACCGGTCACGCCCTGAATGTGACGCTTAAAGTAAAGACCACTTGCTGCAGTTACTAACAGAGTGATCAGCCACGGCAAAAGACTGCCGAGACCAAGCGACCAGGAATCCCGGAAGCCGCGTCGGTGAGGTCTCACTAATAAGGATGAAACGTGCGAGAAGCGAAAGCGTGACAGCCACAGCTCCGAAACTGCCAATCCTGCTATCTCGCATGATCATCAGGATCTTTTCCTTCGTCCACCCGCCGCCAAAACCATCCGCGGCATCGGCCAACCCATCTTCATGAAGCGCTCCTGTGATCAACACGAGATAGAGGATGAGCACCAGCGTGAGCACCTGAGGGTGCACACGTGCGGCGAGAGTACGCTGAATGGCAACCGCAACCAGCCCAATTCCAAGTCCCACAACGGGAAAGAACTTGGCCGCACGAGCCAGAGCGCATGGCTCGCGGGACAGTCCCGAGACAGGGATTCGCGTCATGAATTGCAAAGCCAACAGAAGCTCATTTAGTGTTTTCATCACAGGGGCCCCCCGCTTACTCCAGCCGACGAGAACGTTGCCATTTCGTTCAACATGCGAATCGCTGCTTCGATCACGCTTCAAGCAGCGTGCCGGTCATTGCTGCGATTTCCAGGCCGCCCACTTTTTGCAGGACATCGTGTGGACTGGGATTCTTGTCCAGGCCGTTTACGCTTAAAGCCCTCTCGATAACCTGGCGCTTATGAATGAGTGCTTCAGGCGAAACTCCTGTTCCCGATCCCGTCACGTCCACAACCGGCTTTCCTGATAAGGCCGCGGCAGTTGCGGCAGCTGCGGTTGTGTTTCCAATGCCCATTTCTCCAACGGCGATGAGGTCGCGGTTCAGAAGGCGGGCTTGTTGAGCCAATGTTCGCCCGACTGCGACTGCCGCACTCGCTTCGGACTCGGTCATTGCCGGTCCCATCGCCATGTTGCGCGTGCCGCGCCTTATCTTCTTGTTGACAAGGTTAGGGTGAGAGTCGATATCCGCATCGACGCCGACATCAACCACAATGACTTCAGCTCCGGCGCAGCGCGCAAAAACGTTGATGGCTGCCCCATTCGCAAGAAAGTTTCGGACCATCTGCTGGGTCACGGCCTTGGGATAGGCGCTTACGCCCTCCTCGGTGACGCCGTGATCCGCGGCAAAGACATAGACCGCCTTGTTCGCGCAGCCTGGAGATTCCAGTTCCCGAATCGAGACAATCCTGGCCGCGATTTCTTCGAGCCGCCCGAGACTGCCTGGAGGTTTGGTCAGGCTATCCAGCTTTCCTTTTGCGAAGGCTTGCCAATCGCGCGGCGCATGGACAGCAGACTCTTTCGAAAGAGCCGGCTCCGATGACGTTCCAGTGACGAGAGGTTGCCCCGTGAGATCGGTTAGTGGATTTTCCACGACTCGCCTCCCAGCGTAAGTTTCATGCCGGCTCGAAACGTGAACGGCAAAGAGGGAAAGCCAAAAGCTGCGTCGTAATGCTGGTTCAATATATTTTCCAGGCTCGTGTACAACTCGACTCCCGAATTGATTCGCAAGCTGCCGTTCAGATCGATCTTCTGGTAGGCCGCATCCAGATTTCTGTTGGGAAGCAGCATAGTATTGCCAAAGAACGGGTCAGTAAGATGTGTGCTGTCATCGCGCCTTCCGACAAGAGTTCCGTTGAGCGATAGCGTGAAGCTTGGCCGGATGAAGCCGATCAGGAAATCTCCAGAATGGGGCGCCCGGCGAAATGGACGGCCGCCGACGAGGGGTGTGGACGTGCCAATGGGAATCGTAGGGAAATTCGGATTGAAGGCGGGCGACAGCGCACTGCTTGCAAACGAACGTTGCACCACCGCGTCCAGGTATGTGTAGCTTCCTCTTGCCGTAATGCCGTGGCCCAAATCCCATTCAAGTTCCGCCTCCGCCCCCATGGCGCGATAAGCGCCTGAGTTGACGCTTGCTCCGAATGGGGTGGCGGCCGCGACGGCAGGGGGAACCCCGAGCTGCGGCAAGACGCTGGCGTCCACAAACTCGATCTGGTCTCCAAATTCGTTGTGAAAGAGAGTGAGCCCGAGTCTGGCGCGTCCGTTCCAGGCGATTTCATCGGCGCCGAAGTCAAAGCTTCGCGAGCGCTCAGCGCCGATCGGTTTTACATGGAACTGGGACGTGAGTTGAGGGCCGTTGGGAAGTTGAGAGAGTAAAACAAAAAGGGACGTGCTCTCATCGAAAATGGCCGGTTCTTTGATACCCGTTCCATAGTTGAATCTCAGCTTGGTGCCGTTCAAAAACCCTGTCGATCGCAAGCGGGCCAGGTAGTACGCAAGCGAAACCCGCGGGGTGGGCTCGACTCCAAAAATGGCATTGTCTTCAATTCCAACTCCCCCGGTGGCATACAGACGGTCCCAAAGATTGCCTGCGAGCTGAGCGATGTAACTGAAATTGTCTCGGTCCGTCGGAGTCTTGGTTCCCGCAAAGCGGGTGAAGCCGCTTTCCTTCCCATAGCGGAATGCGAAAAGCCCGGAAAGATGGCAGTTGAACCTGTAGTCGGATTGCGTGTAGATAAAGTTCCGGTTTGATTGGCTATCGAACAGGGACGGGTACACGCCGGCGAAATCCAGGATGGCGCGCCCACTCGTCACGAAGCCGTTTGCGCCGCGCAGGGTGATTTGGTTTCCCAAGAAATTCGCACCTGAGCCGAATGGATCGAACGCTTCTCCTGTCGGGCTCGGATTGTCGAACTGGAAGCGGAGCCGAGTAGCGCCGTAACGAAGCAGGTTGTGCCAGCGCTCGGTTGTCTGGTTCTGTGCGGTTATTCCGTAATAGGTGTCTTGCTCCTTCTGGAAGGAGTCGTCCGCTATGCCGTAGAGGTCGAGAGCGTTCGGCAGTCCCAGCGCGGTAGCCGAGCGCCGCAAAGTAAACCCAAGCGAGTCGTACCTTGCCTCGTGGTCAGACTTACGACGCTCGCCAGTGCGTCAGCGCCGTACAGAACGCTGTTTGGTCCGCGCAGGACTTCAACCTGATCAATTCCGGTGGAAGAGAGATTCCCGAATTCGACACGCCCGCCGATGTCGTTGACCGAAATCCCGTCCAGCGATACTTTGTTGGCGTCAGGATTCCCTCCGCGCACAAACAGATCTGTGGTTCCACCGCGCGGGCCGGTTTGGAGCACTTGAATACCAGGAACGACGCGAAGCGCTTCGTGTACGTCCAGCTTTTCCGACAGGGTCACGTCGCGAATGACTGCAATCGATGCGCCGACTTGCGAGTCGAGTGCGGGAGTTCCGGTCGCAGATACGCCCACCTGCTGGGTTACGGTTCCTATCTTCAGCGGAAGAACGATGTGGGGAGCTTTCTCGCCGCCGACGTATACGTCGGGGCTCTCTTGCTCGGCGAAACCAGGCGCCATCGCGCGCACTCTGTAGCGCCCAGTGCTCAGTGACAGAAAGGCAAACTCACCCAGGTCATTTGAAGTGGTTTGTGCGAGCGTGCATAGTCATCTCCCCCTCGGAAGAATGGACCTTGGTACATCGGCAAGACCGGTCTCCTGACTCGCGACCTACATCTCGTGTGAAGGCCTTCCCGCCCTTTGGCAGTGGCCATCACATTCTTCCGGGTCGCTTACAGTTGCGGGGCAGTAGCGGATTCTCACCGCTTTCCCGAGCATCCTGCCGATTCAATTGTTCTCAGTCGTTGACTGTTCCGAGCAGCTCTACAATCGGGCTGCTCCCAACACCTCATCATCGATCGCAAAGTCTGATTGCGCGGCGACAGGCAACGCTCCCTTAACAGGAACCGGTATACCTGCAACCATCAGAATTACGTTGTCCGCTAGCGCTGCCACGCGCTGGTTCAGTTCCCCCAAGAGATCACAATAAAATCTCCCGGTCGCAGTCGGTGGGTGAACTCCGCTCCCTACTTCATTCGAAACCAGGATGATCGAAGCCTTCGTTTCTTTAGCGTCTGCCATGTAGCGCGGCGGCTCTTGCGATGGCGTTCGATCCGCAGTTCCATCTCCGGATCGCTCGGCCTCGCGGTAGCGATAAAGACCACGCTCCCAGATGCAGAGGCGATTCGCTGCGCGAAACGACTCTTGCCACTGCGTACGCCGCCAAGCACGAAGGTCACCTTATTCGGGTGGGCTTCTTGCATGCTGTTGCCTTCAATCTATCGGGAACTAATTGGGGCGATTCCAAGGACCGAAATGGCCCGAGAAAGACGCTCCTCGACTCTCCCATCGAAGTCGATTAAAGCAGTTGACGTGCTCCTGGTCGGTCTCCTGACTTACGCTTCATCGGACTTGAGCTGCCTTCCCAGGAAATGATCCCGGTGGCACATCGTTGCTCTCATCCTGGCGTTTACAGTTGCGGGGCAGTGGCGGATTTTCACCGCGCTTCCCGTTCACCAAGAGTAGAAGGGTTTATACGCCGCGGGAGTTTCGATGTCAATGGCATTGATTTGTGCACCTTGCTCAAGCCGAGTTTTTGGGCACCTTCTCCGCTCCTGCGGCCAACGAACCACTGCACACGGTCGTTCTTTTATGCCGAGATCACGGGAGACAGAGGAGCCCAAATAGAGGAGGTAAGAGGAGGTAGCTTGGGTTGAGCCTTCTCGAAAGGGCGATCTACCGCTGGCGCGTCTAACTCGTGACCATGTGCTACCGGTGGTCAGCCCCGTCTCTCTTTTTTCTTCTGCCGTGTGAACAGGAGTGCTATGGAACCGACTTCGCACATTCTTCGAGGGGGCCCAACTCCAGCTGATAGCCGCTCAAGTCAGCCTTAAGCCGGGCCGAAACATCCGCAAAACTCCCAGCGGTCAGCGCGTCCGAATTGAGAGACATTTTCTTGCCGCAGATTTCCAACGGTTCAGTCTTAACCTGGAAAGCACCCATTAATTTTTCGCTCCCGTAAATGGGCACACCCCCGACGAGAACTAGGTGCACGTCCTCTGGCTTCGCATGCGCTAAAGTCGTGTAAGGTTGCGCTCCCTCACCCATCAGTACGAAAAGATCGGCGTAAAGCTCCTGCCTTAGGCTCCCCACTTTGTCATCGATTCCCGCAACTCGGGCCGGAATGGCCGTTGCCATTTCAAACAGGTCGCGATCGGAAAACAAAGAGAAAAATTGGTTATGACTCAGCTGGCTCGCGTATCGTAGTTCCGCGAACGTGTTTATGCTCCCCGTCGGCGACCAATCCGGAGCGATGGCTATCGTCACGC
>Ga0209265_1000396_pt1 | contig 11814 bp, 10 predicted proteins | sample GraSoiAngelo_103_FD_185872 | JGI IMG/M metagenome (GOLD analysis project Ga0209265, IMG submission 185872) | Grasslands soil microbial communities from the Angelo Coastal Reserve, California, USA - 14_0903_05_20cm (SPAdes) (version 2) | ecosystem: Environmental > Terrestrial > Soil > Grasslands ...
AACTCGGTCGAGGAGACAAAAACGGCAAGGATTCGCTGTTGCCCCTGACGCGCTGCAGCGGAACGAGATCGACCGGCTGCTTCTCGACTTGAGCTGCGTGGATCTGCCTCGCCGCAGAGTTGGGGTGCGGCATGCGATGTGGATTCCGGCGGTTGCGGAGACTGCTGGCAGAGGGTCGGTGAAGGAAGGCGCGCATTATGCGCACGCTCGAGCGAGCGTGCTCGAACAAGTGATGGCGCTACAAGTTCACGACCTTGCCAGGGACCATGTCAAGCGCTAACTACGCCTGGCGAGGGGAGCCCTCAGCATGCTAAGCGGGAGCGGTCGAGGGCGAAGCCGTCGAGCGGGCCGAGGACGGTGACGGCGATCTGGTCGGTCCGGAAATAGCGCTGGGCGAGCGACTGCAGCTGCTCGGCGGTGACGGCTTCGATGGCTTGGAGGATTTCGTCGAGCGAGAAGAAGCGGCCGAAGTACAGCTCCTGGCGCGCGAGATTGGACATGCGCGAGCTCGTGGACTCCAGCGAGAGCATCAGCGAACCTTTGAGATGATTCTTCGATCGGCGCAGCTCCTCTTCGCTGACCAGCGTTTCTTTGAGCGAGCGAAACTCCTGAATGGTGAGATCGATGACCTGGCCAATGGCATCCGTGGCGGTGCCGGCATAGACCGTCATCATGCCAGCATCGGAGTAAGGTGTGAGCTCGCTGAAAACCGCGTAGGCCAGGCCGCGCTTTTCGCGAATGTTCTGGAACAGCCGCGAAGACATGCCGCCCCCCAGCAGATTATTGAGGACAGCGAAACTGAAGCGGTCCTGGTGATTAAGCGGAACCGACGGAACCCCGATGCAAATATGCGCTTGCTCGAGATCGCGCTTTTTTTCGAGCAGGATGGGCGCTTGCGTGTTGGGCGCGCCGCCATCGTCGGCAGTCCCGGCCGGCCCGAGCGCACCGAACTCACGCCGCACCAACTCCAACACCCGGTCGTGGGTCACGTTCCCGGCGGCGGTGATGACCAGATGGTCAGGCGCAAACCAATTGCGAAAACGTGAGCAAAGCGCGTCGCGATTGAATTTCTTAACCGTTTCCGGCGTGCCCAGAATCGGCCGGCCCAGCGAGTGTCCGGGCCAGAAACCGCGCGTAAAAATCTCGTGGAGAAGATATTCGGGATTGTCCAGGTCCATCTTGATTTCTTCGAGGACCACCTTGCGCTCTTTTTTCACGTCTTCGGAATCGAATTTCGGACGGAGGACCAGGTCGGCAATCACGTCGAAGGCAATGGGGAGATGCTCGTCAAGCACTTTGGCGTTGAAGCAGATCTGTTCTTTGGAGGTAAAGGCGTCGAGCATGCCGCCGACAGAATCCATTTCGCGGGCGATGGCCTCGGCGGAGCGGCGCTCCGTGCCCTTGAAAACCATGTGCTCGATGAAGTGGGCGAGGCCGTTCTCTTCCGGGATTTCGCGGCGGGAGCCGTTGCGCACCCAGAGGCCCACGGAGACCGAGCGGACGTGCGACATGGTCTCGGTAATGGCCACCAGGCCGTTCGGCAGCACCTTCTTCTGGATGTCGCGAATTTCGGGAGCCATTTACCAATTGTGACATAAGTGCGATGGAAAGGAAAAAGGGAATGGCGACTTCTGTCAAACCCTTTGATTCTTTCTCTTAAGCTCAATGGGAGCAAGGGCTTACAGGATGAGGCCGGACGCCGAAACGGCACGGCATCGGAGGAGTTCCCTACAAAAGCTTTTCCGAGGGATTCAGCTTGCCGTATTCGCTCGTGAAAAAGAGCGGTACATCTAGGTAAGCGCCTTTATCGCGGTAGTACACTTCGCAGGTGTTGAAGGGCTTCGAATAGATGTGGATGCTGACGGCGCGCTGGTGGAACTCTCGAATTCATGACTTCGTGGACCGGCTCCATAGGATTGACGTAGGTGGGATGGGCGGCATCGAGGTCGTAAAGTTCGGTGGGGACAATGTGGCAAGTGCCCTTGGAGGCGTCGCGGTTGTCCACGCGATAATTCTGGATGCGCAGGCGGCCGATGGGCGCGGACATCCAGCAATTCTGGTCGCGATGATTGTGGATGCGGCTGTGCTGGCCGATGTCCCAGCAAAGCGTCATGCATTCAAACAGATCGTTGCGGAAAACGAGATTGCGCGTGTAATTTCCCTTGGAGAAGAAGCAGTATTTCTCGAGGCTCTCGGGGTGCACGGCGTGGCGGATGACGTAGTCCTGGACGTTTTGCAACGTGAATGCGGATTCGGGGATGGCGGCGAGGCCCTTGACCCAATCTTCAATGCTGAGTTTTTCCGTTGCGACGGATTGTGCCATGCGATGCCTCCCAACCCTGGTTTGGGACTCGCAGGATTGCGAGAGAATTATAGCGCAGTGCGACGGAGAGGCAGCAACAGCGGTGGAGGAGGTAGATGACGTAAGGGAAGTAGAGGAGCGGACCCTGGGCTGTCTCGGCGACAGCATCACCCCTGGTCATGCTTTCAGCTTGATAGGATGAGGAGGGATGCGAATCGCGCAGGAATAGCATGGTCGAGCTGCTGGGAAAATCGAAAGAGGAATTGCGAGCGCTCTGTATGGCGCTGGGAGAACCTGCTTATCGCGGCGGACAGGTTTACCACGCTCTGTACGCGGAGAGGACATTTGAATTTGCGCGGATGACCAATCTGCCGGTCACGGTTCGTGAAAGGCTCGAAAAGGAAGCGCGCATCACCCTGCCCGAGGTCCAGCAGCGATTTGTTTCGAGCGATGGCTCGGTGCGCTATTTGTTCGGGCTCAGCGGCTCAGAAGAAAAAACATTTAACGCTGAGGACACAGAGAAGCGAGAGAGCACAAAGAAGAGCGGCGAGAAATCGGCGCGGGCAAAGCCAGCCGTCGCGGTCGAGACGGTTTTCATGCCGAGCGAGGGGAGGCAGACGATTTGTATTTCGACGCAGGCGGGGTGCGCGGTGGATTGCCACTTTTGCCTGACGGCACAGTTGGGGTTGCTTCGAAACTTGACGGCGGGAGAGATCGTGGCGCAAGTGCTGGTGGCGCTGGAAGCACAAGGAGACAAGGAAAATGCGTCGCGGCTAAAGCCCGGGCAAACCCGCAACGCCGTGCAAACGAACGTCGTGTTGATGGGGCAGGGCGAGCCGCTGCTGAACTTCGAGCCGGTGATGGCGGCGCTGCGAATTCTACTGGACCCCGGAGGGCTGGGACTTTCGCCAAAGCATGTGACGCTTTCGACGAGCGGGATCGTGCCGGGAATCGAACGGCTGGCGCGGGAGCAAGTACGGCCCAAGCTGGCGATTTCGCTCAATGCATCGAATGATAAAGAGCGCGACGCGCTCATGCCCATCAACAAAAAGTACCCGCTGAAAATCTTGCTGGAGGCTTGCAAAAATTATCCGCTGCGGCCCTGGGAGCATTTGACATTTGAATACGTGATGCTGGGAGACGTGAATGATTCGCCGGACGACGCGCGCCGTATCGTGCAGCTGCTTGCGCCGTTGAAGCGCGTGAAAGTGAACTTAATTCCGTGGAATCCGGGCGAACTTCCCTACCGCGAATCCTCGCCGGAACACATCGAGGAATTCCGGCGCATTTTGACTGACAAAGGCATCCCGGCGTTTGTGCGCTATTCCCGCGGCCGGGACGTCATGGCCGCCTGCGGACAACTGGCGCTCAAGGAGGTTCACCGTTCACCGTTGCCCGTTCTCGGGAACAATCTCCAAGCATAGTGAAGACTCATCTTCGGTCTTTGACATCCTCCCCGCCGCAAGCGGCGAGGATTCCTACGGCCTCTCGGTTTGTTTTCCCGAGATGGCTTCGGTGGGTTCCTCCCACAACCGCCCTACTTCAGCGGAGGACCACGAAGAGGCTTTACTTTTGGGCTGCCCGCCCATAGGTCGTTCTGCGGAGAAATAGAGAGCAGTTCGGGAGGAAAAGAAAGAGGGGCCTTATATCCTCGGCCTAAAACGCCGAGGCTCTACGGCCCACATGGGTAAGGGCTGCCAAAATATCCTGCGGGCCAAGCGAAGGCTCAGGCGCGGAGGCCGATGACGGACATGAGGCGGCCGGTCGTGCCGGCGTCCTTGCGATAGCTGAAGAGTAGATCGCGGCGGCAGGCAGTGCACAAATCGCTGACGGATATGTTTTGCGGGAGCAGGCCGGCTTCCAAAAGCTGGGCTCGATTAGCTTTGCGCAGGTCGAGGAGAACGTTCTTCGGCGCAGGCTGATGACCAGGCGGCGACATATTCAACCATTGTAAGGGATTGGGCTCGTCGCCGGTGCGCAGCTCGTCGAACCACTCTGAAGCGTTTGGGAATTGCGAGCGGAATTCCGCAGCGACTTCCGTGCCCACTTCGTAGCAACAGCCGCCGATGGAGGGACCGATGGCGGCAAGCAAATCCGCAGGTTTGGTGCCGAACTGCATCTGCATTTTGCCGATGGTTTTTGTCACGATGCGTCCGAGCGTGCCGCGCCACCCGGCGTGAACCGCGGCGACTGTGCGATTTTTGGAATCAACAAACAGAATCGGAACACAGTCTGCAGTTTGAACGGCAAGGAGCAGGTCCGCACGATTGGTGGCGGAAGCATCTCCGCGGCAAGGCACGGCCGGTCGAGCTTCAAAGACATGAACGACATCGGAATGAATCTGGCTGAGCCCACAAAGCATCATGTCACGGGCGTCGATAGCAGACTGGAAGCGGCGGCGGTTTTCGAGAACATTTTCCTTCCTGTCCCACCGGGCAAAACCAAGATTCAAGACTTTTTCACCAGCAAGATCGCTTACGCCGCCGGGCCGCGTGCTGAATCCATGAATGAGCCAGGGGATTCTTGCGAGCGCGGAGGCTTCGAGAATGCGCAAGGCGCCATCCTTGCGCTCCCTCCAGCCTCCTGCGGCAGGGGCACGCGTTGCTGCGTTGCGAGCGGCCCGGCGGCGAGTTTTGATGCGGTTCGTGGGCATGCCGACGCTACCAGTATAATCGGAGCAGGTCGGCCAGGGTTGCATGGCGTGGAACCGGAACGAGCGCGGGCCGGTGGAGGCCTCTTGATCATTGGGATGGGCGTGGACATTGCCGAAGTGGACCGCATCCGGAAGGCTATCGAGCGGCATGGGGAAACGCTTTTGCGGCGGCTGTACACGGAGAAAGAGCGCGATTACTGCGAGCAGTTCCGGAACAAATATGAGCGCTATGCCGGGCGGTTCGCGGCGAAAGAAGCAGGGATGAAAGCGCTCGGAACGGGCTGGCGGCGCGGCGTGCGTTGGGTGGATCTGGAAGTGGTGCGCGAGAAAAGCGGCCGACCGACGCTGAAGCTCGCCGGTGAGGCGGAAAAAATCGCCAAGCAACTCGGCGTAAAGCACATCGCCTTAAGCATCACGCACACCGAGGAGCAAGCGCTTGCGCAAGTCATCTTCGAGGCGTGAACAGTTCCGGAGTAACAGGCGAATACAACGAAGTGGGAACCGCCCGAACCCGACTGCAAGAGCCAAACAGAATTCAGAATTTGAACTTCACGGCCGCTTCAACGGCTACTTCACGATAAAGAAGTCGCCGATGGCGAGGGCGTCGATGCCGGCGCAATAAAAACTGCGGATGGCTTCGCGCGGGTCGGAGACCAGCGGCTCCCCAAAAAGATTGAAGGAGGTATTGAAGAGCACGGGAGCAGCAGCGCGCTCGCCGAACTTGTGCAGCAGGCGCCAGAAGCGCGGGTTGGCATCACGGCCGACAGTGTGAACGCGCACCTGGCCGTCCTCGAAAGAAAAGCGCTCTAAGCCCGGCGGGGCCTCGGGTTTGAGCCTGCCAAGCGAGGCCATGAACCGGCAATTCGCGGAGCAGTCGAAGAAGCGCGAGGCGACCTCCCCGGGCACGGAGAACGCGAACGGGTGAAAATCCTCGCGATGCTTGATGTAGTGGTTCACGTTTTCGATGACGTATTCAGAAAACGGAGAGGCCAGGATGCTGCGGTTGCCAAGCGCGCGATGACCGAACTCCGTGCGGCCGTGGAACCAGGCCACAATTTTGTCGCGCGAGAGCACCTGAGCCGCCTCGGCGAGAAGCTGTTCGTCGCCAGAAGGATACCTGTAAATGATCTTGCAGTTGTCGAGGACCGCCTTGATCTCCCCGGAGGAGAAACCAGGGCCAAGGTAAAGATGATCTAGGGGCTGGCGGGCGGGACGGCCAAGCCGTTTGCGGGCAAGGAGCGCGGCACCCACGGCGGTTCCAGAATTGCCCGCTACGGGCTGCACGTACACTTGCTTGAAGCTGCTGCGCGTTTCGAGCGCGCGAACAAGAAAAACATTCAGGAACAACCCGCCGGCGACGCATAGGCAATCGACGGAATGCCGCTTGCGATAGCGTTCCGCGATGGTGAGAACGATTTCTTCGATGAAATCGCGGGCGCTGCGCGCCAGCGAGGCACGCATCTCCGGATCGGAGGCGATGACGCGAGAACCAAGTCGGAGGTCGCGCAAAACCGCTTCCGAAAAGGCCGTATCCTCCTCTCCGCAACTCCTTAAATAGCGTGTGTTCAAAACTGGAAGGCCGTCGGAGTCCCAGTGAAAGAGCTTGCGAAAGGCGGAAACAAACTCAGGCCGGCCGTCTTTGCTCAGCCATTGGACTTTGTGCTCGTCGCGGCGGGCACGGAAGCCGAGGAGCTCGGTAACACAGGAATAAAACCAGCCGAGGGAGTTAGGGAAGCGCAGCGGCCGGAGGAGGCGAAGCTCATCGCCTTCGCCGAGGTAAAGAGAGCCGGAGCGCATGTCGCCGCGTTCGTCGAGCGTTAAAACCAGCGCGCGTTCGAATGGCGAAGTGAAATAGGCGCTGGCGGCGTGGCAGAGATGATGGTCAAGGAAGACAAAGGAAGTGGCGCCATAGAGGCGGCGGATCTGCCGGACCTGGGCAACCTCTCGAAAATTGCGGCCGAGAGCGTGTGCCCAAGCGGCGCGGGAGCCGGAAAACACGTTGCGGAGCCGAAAGCCAGCCTCGCGCAGAGCGGAAAGGGCAGGCCGGCGGGGGAAAGCAGCGAGCTGTACATCGGTGATTTTTGCATTGCGCTGCTCGAGGCAGCGTGAAATCGCCATTCGGGGAATGCCGCCCATGCCGGTCGAACGGCTGAGTTTTTCTTCTTCGATGGCGGCTACGATGGAGGTGTCATCCACCAGAACGGCAGAGGAGTCTCGGCCAAAGGCCCAGATGCCAAGGGTAAGCATCGCTTCAGTGTGCCACGATTCTCTAAGGCAGGCGCTAGGAAGAGGGTCCTATTATAAACCGAGCCCTGAGACACGTCCGGTTAAGAAGGTTCCTTCACAGCCGGCGAGCTTTACGTCCAGCCACTGATTCGCGGGAAAGATACCGTCAACAAAGAGCCGGAGATAGTTGCTAGAAAGCGCGGGGGTTCGGTTGTTCGAACTGTCGCCGGACGGATGAAGCGTAAGGACACGAAGTTCCCGGCCGGCTTGCGACTGCCGGAATGCGGCGGCTTTGCGTTCGCCGAGAGCACGCAATTCGCGGGCGCGGCGCTTGATGACCGCACCCGGGAAGTGGTTTGCGAGAGCGGCCGCTTTCGTGCCCGGACGCTTCGAGTACGAGAACACATGGAGGTACGTGAACGAAAGAGATTCGATGAAAGCAAGCGTCGCGGCGTGATCCTCTTCTGTCTCGCCGGGGAAGCCTGCGATTGCGTCGGCGCCGATGGCGGCATGGGGGAGGTGCTCGCGAATGAGTTCAACACGGCGCGCGTAGTGCTCGGCACGATACCAGCGGTACATGGCAGCGAGGACGCGATCCGAGCCCGACTGCAACGGCATGTGGAAGTGCTTGGCAAGCCGTTCGGTCGAAGCAAAGAGCTCAATCAGGTCCTGCGTGACGTCCATGGGCTCGATGGAACTGAGGCGCAGATGCTCAACGGCCGTCTCCTCCAGAATGCGACGAAGCAAGTCTCGGAACTCCACCTGCGGTGAGAGGTCGCGGCCATAATTGCCGAGGTTGATGCCGCTCAGGACGATTTCGCGATAGCCCGCATCGGCGAGCTGCTGGAGCTCGCGAATGACGGTTTCCGGCGGCAGGCTACGACTCTTTCCGCGGACAAAGGGAATCACGCAAAACGAACAGCGTGAGTTGCAGCCATCTTGAATTTTCAGCGTGGGCCGCGTGTGATTCCCTTCTCCGCCGAGCACCGGAGTGGTCAACAGGCTTTGCTGCTCAAAAATGTCGCCGACCAGAATTTCGGCTTGCGGCTCGCACGGCGATGAAATTGCAGCGGAGAGCGATGAAAGGTGAACAAACCGATTCGAACGCGACGCCTCGCACTGCGGAGAGATCCTTTCGATCAGCTCGGGGATTTGCGGTTTGTGTGAATTTCCCACGACCCACGCTACGCCAGGGAGCTGGCTCAATTCCTCGGGCGCGCGCTGCGCGTAACATCCGGTGACAATCAACCGAATGTTTGGATTTGCTCGATGCAGTTTGCGAATGGCGTCGCGAGCTTGCGCGTCGGCGGAAGCCGTTACCGTGCATGTATTCACAACAACAACATCTGCATCGGACGCCTTCTGGGCCGAAATACATCCGCGCCGGAGCAACTGCCGCTCGAGCGCTGCGCCATCGGCTTGCGTCGCGCGACAGCCAAATTGTTCGATGTAAAACGTGGTCATCGGGGCCACTCTACCATGCGCCTCTGATGTCGCCCGCGTACAAGAATATCGGTTTTTCCGGGGTGCCGGAAGGGCGGGCCTTATCGGGACGGCTGGGGCGCCCGCCACTCGCCTCGCCTTTACTCGGCGCCGCGCGCGCCGCTACAATCTTCGGCACCGATGGCGTATCGACGGAATAATCCCACCGCGCTTCACAACCCGACCGTCTCCATCGTGATTCCCGTTTACAACGAGCGGGGGACGATCGAAGAGATTTTGCGCCGCGTCCTGGACGCAGAAGTGCGCAAGCAAGTGCTCATCGTGGATGATTGCTCGACCGACGGCACTCGCCAGATCCTGGAAAACATGGCCGCGCGTCAGGCCAAGAACGAAAAATCCGTCCCGGCTCAGGATGGCGGCGAACCCATTGAATTGCGAGACCTGCGCTTCTTCTTTCAAACGCCCAACCAGGGCAAGGGCGCTGCGCTCCGGCGGGGGTTTGCGGAAGCCACCGGTGACATTGTGCTGGTGCAGGATGCCGACTTGGAATACGACCCGCGCGATTATCCGGTATTGCTCGAACCGATCATCGACGGCCGCGCGGACGTGGTCTACGGTTCGCGGTTTCTCGGCGGGCCGCAGCGCGTACACTATTTCTGGCACTATGTGGCCAACCGCTCGCTCACGCTGCTTTCGGATATCTTCACCAACCTGAAGCTATCCGACATGGAGACGTGCTATAAGGTCTTCCGTAAGGAGGTTCTAAAAGGCATCGCAATCAAGTCCAACCGCTTTGGATTCGAACCGGAAATCACCGCAAAAATCGCCAAGCACAACTGGCGAATCTACGAAGTGCCAATCACTTACGCCGGGCGAACGTACGAAGAGGGCAAGAAGATTACCTGGAAGGACGGCGTGCAGGCTTTATGGTGCATCATCCGTTTCCGCTTGGGCGATTAGGCAGTCGCCCGGGCGTCATCTTGGTAGCCGTGCGGATGTTTCTGCTTCCAGGCCCACGCGGATTGAATGATCTCTTCGAGCGAAGAATGGGACGCTTCCCAGCCGAGCATACGCTTTAATTTCTCCTTACTCGCCACCAACACCGCCGGATCGCCGGGGCGACGCGGCCCAAGTTTCCGGGGGATTTTTCGACCGGTAACGCCTTCCGCTGCGTCAATCACTTCGAAGATCGAAAAACCGCGGCTGTTGCCGACGTTAAACGCTTCGCCAGACACACGGCCAATTTCCAGCAACGCGCGCACGTGGGAATCCGCGATATCCAGCACGTGAATGTAATCGCGAAGGCAAGTGCCATCCGGCGTGGGATAGTCGGTTCCAAAAACGTCAACGTAAGGCAGGTCCCCCGCAGCTGCATCCAGCACGCGTGGGATCAAGTGTGTTTCCACGCGATGATGCTCACCGCGCTCCTTGGAAGCGCCAGCGGCGTTGAAATAGCGAAGGCTCGCATATTGCAGACCGGTATACGCCTGGTAATCCGCCAGAATGCCCTCGAAGACCAATTTCGATTTTCCATAAGGATTGATCGGCGCTTTACGATGATCTTCGGGAATGGGCACGATTTCCGGCTCGCCGTAGGTCGCCGCTGTCGATGAAAAAATGAACTTTCGCACGCCATGGCGCGTCATGGCGTCCAGCAGGTTTACGCCGCAGGCCACATTGGTGGCATAAAAGATGCTTGGCTCTTTCATGGACTTGGCAACCAGCGCTTCCGCCGCGAAGTGCATTACCGCGTCAATTTTATTTTGCGTGAAGACAGCTTCGAGCTGTTGGCGGTTTCCAAGATCCACTTTGCAGAAGGTGGCTCCTGGCGGCACGGCAGCCGAGTGCCCTTCCGACAAGCTGTCGAGCGCGATCACCTTCATTCCGCGCAAGAGCAAAACTTCCGCGCAAATACTGCCGATATACCCCGCCGCGCCCGTCACCAGAATGTTCAAAGGACTATGCTCCTGCGCCGGTAAACAAAAGGTCAAACGAAAGGGCTAGGATACCTTAGAAGGGTGTTGGGAATAAGCTCGCGTTGAGGGTGCAGATTAGGCCTGCGACAACCGGCGCTGGAACGTAAGCAGAATCAGGTCGGCACGCCGGCGCACCCCGAACTTGTTCAGCAGGTTCGAGACGTGAAACTTCACCGTGCGTTCTGCGATATTCAGCTTGCTGGCGATTTCCTTGTTCGAAAGATTTTCCAGCAGCGAATCCAGAACTTCCTGCTCTCGCCGGCTCAGGTTGGCCACGGAATCTGTCTTCAGTCGGCGCCCCTGGCTCGTGAGAATAGAGTCCACAAATCCCGAAAGAAGCTGGCGCGGCACCCAGAATCCACCATTGGCGACCAAGGGCAACGCCCGGATCAGTTGATCCCGCGCTTCCATGTAGGTAAGCAGGCCTTTCACGCCCAGGCGCAGCAGCGAAAAACTGTTGTTTTCCGCGTGATTTTCTCCGACAACGATCAACCGCGAGTCAGGATACCGCTCAAGGATGTTCGTGAGGAGCGCCCCGGTGGCGGGCTTCGCGGCATGCGCATCAATCACGTAGACGTTGGCTTTGGGCGGTTCTAGATGGCGCAAGTCCGGCGCAAGCATGGACTCCAGTTGTTGCGACACCACCTTGAAAGGCGCCTTCTCCAGAAGCCGCTCAAACTCGCCCAGCACCAGCGGGTGCGGCGAAAGGATGCATACACTCAGTTTTGCGGACCCACGTTTTGTGTTCACTTGTGCCAGCCTAAAGAAAACTGGCCAAAGGGGCAAGTCCCTTTGGACGGTATGTTCCTGAACTGCTACTGACCATTAGGATGCTTTGTGCTGTACCAGCGGGAACGGGGTCTTCGATCGTCCTCCTGGCCTGGGGGGGGCCAGCCTTCCCCTTCGCTGGCCTGGTTGCCCGTTCGAGCCCCAAAAACACCGTTTCCCTGTATGCAGGTTTCCAGATAGCCACAGACCTCAAGTAAAATAAGGAGTTAGCTCCTCGGGGTTTTTCCTCTGCGGTTCCCTCGTCCCCGGAGAAAGGGCCGCGAGAAGCGCTAGTGTAGTGTCCCATAAATAGCTTGATAGAATTCCAGCGCTTGGTATGATCCTATTCATGCCGAACAAAGGTCTGGCGATCGATTTACAACCGTCTGAGCGCACACAACTGGAACAGTGGGAATCCGCGCACGGGACGCCGCAACAGGTGGCGC
>Ga0209265_1000399_pt1 | contig 11779 bp, 10 predicted proteins | sample GraSoiAngelo_103_FD_185872 | JGI IMG/M metagenome (GOLD analysis project Ga0209265, IMG submission 185872) | Grasslands soil microbial communities from the Angelo Coastal Reserve, California, USA - 14_0903_05_20cm (SPAdes) (version 2) | ecosystem: Environmental > Terrestrial > Soil > Grasslands ...
CGATCCTGCTCTTCATCTTCATGTTCTTCGACTGGTTCGGCGTTGAAGTCTCCGGGATCAACGGGTTCTCGGGCAGCGTGCCGGGAAGCGGTGGCAGCGCCTGGGACGCACTTGAATTCATCCCGATCGTCCTCGTGATCACGATCGTCGCTGCACTCGTGATGGCTGGCCTTCGTCTTGCCGACTCACCATACGAGCCATCTGTGCCAATGAGCACCGTGGTCACAGTTCTGGGCGTGGTCTCGGTCCTGTTGATCCTCTTTCGAATCATCGACCCGCCTAGCTTCGGCAGTTACGGGGGTGTCTCGGTTGACGCTACGCTCGACATCGGCATCTTCCTAGGGCTGATCTCCGCCGCCGGAATTGCCTACGGCGGCTACAGCACGATGAAAGAAGAAGGGATCACCTTCGGCGATGCGGCCGATCGGCTCTCTGGCGGAGGGTCGCCCCCACAGCAGCATCACCCTGTGTCAACGCCACCACCACCGCCCCCTCCGGCGCCGACGCCGCCCCCTCCGGCGCCGCCAAGCTCTCAGGCGCCACCGCCTCCTCCACCGCCACCGGCTGGCAGCTAAACGGGCGTGGGGAGCGCCGGGGAGCGCCCGTCAAAACGCTCGGCGGGAGCCTCGCTTGAGTGTTTTGACAGGCGCTACCCGGCGCTCTTCGCGAGTTGAGCGGCAATGCGGGCGGCGAAGGCGATGACCGTCATCATCGGATTCACGCCGACCGAGGTTGGGAAGAGGGACGCGTCGGCGACGTAGAGGTCTTTGAGGCCGTGGACCGAGCCGTCGGGGGCGCAGATGCCGTCGTCCTCCCCAGCTATCCGGGCGGTCCCCATTGGATGGAAAGCCTCTAGGCGCAGCTCCGAAGGCTTGAAGCGGGTCGACTCGAAGGCGGCGAGCTTGTCGGGGGTGAGGGTGCCGACCCGAGCGATGTTCGGGTAGACCTCGGTAGCGCCGGCGGCGAAGTGGACTTCGGCGGCGCGGGCGATGCCGAAGGTGAGGCGATTGGCGTCGTCCCTCGTCAGCTTGTAGCGGGCGCGCAGGGCGCCGGCGCCGGTGAGGTCGATGCGCCCGCTGGAGGCGTCCGAGAGGTGGACGCCGATTGAGCCGACGTGGCCGAATTCGAGTATTGAGCGTTGGTGGGCGCGGCCGACGCCGGGGAGCCAGGCGCCACCGAAGGCGAGGGGAGTGAAGGTCGCCTCGAGCAGGAGACGCTGGGGCTCCCACTGGTCGATGTAATAGCTCTGCATCACTCCGTCCCAGCCGCGTACCTCCTCCTCGTAGCGGGCGCCGACCCAGCAGGCGGGGTGGATGTGGAGGTTGCGGCCGACTTGGCGACCGCCGAGGCCTGAGCGCAGCAAGAGCTCCGGCGTTCCCAGGGCTCCGCCGGCGACGATCGTGGCCACTCGCGCCCGCACGGTATAAGGATGCCGTTGCTGGGTGTGGCGACTTGTTCCCCGACGTGGGAGAAGAAAGCGCCACGCTTGAATTCCGACCGCGCGGCCGTCCTCGACCAGGATCCGCTGCGCCTCGAGCCCCGTGCGCAGCCGCGCGCCAGCGGCCACCGCACGTGGCAGGTAGCTGACGTGCATGCCGCGCTTGGCATCGATCTTGCAGCCGATGGGGCAGGAGCTGCACTGCACGCAGCTGCCGGCGTTACGGGAGATCGGGCCACCACTGGCGCCGATCGCGGCCGCTCCCTCCATCGCGAGCTGGCCGTTGCGGCCCATCCGCTCCGGATCGACTGGTGTTACTCGCAGGAACTGCTCGGCGGCCGTGAACTCGTCGTCCAGGTCTGGGGCCCAGCTGATGCCGAAGCGTTGACTCCAATTCGTCAGCACCGGATCGGGGGCGCGGAAGCAGGTGCCTGAGTTGACCACGGTCGTGCCCCCGACCGTGCGCGCGACCGGGACCGGGATCGGCGGCCGGCCTTCGGCGATCGTCAGGCCGCCGTCGCGGTAGAGGCTGGCGATCGCGTCCAGCGGTTCCTTCGGATAGCTCTCGCGATTGAAGCTCTCGCCGGCCTCGAGCACGATCACGTCGAGCCCGGCCTCGGCGAGGGTCGCCGCGGCGACCGCCCCACCGGCGCCGGAGCCGACGATGACCACGTCGCATTCCTCTCCGTCCTCTACCGGCTCGGTCTCGCCCAGCGGGCCGGCAGGTTGAGGTCGCGATCCGTCCGCGAGCCGACAGCTGGCGCTGAAGCCGATCCGCTGCTCGACCTCGGGGGCGACGGCGCTGCCCAGCGTGGCGAAGACCTTGGCCATCAGCAGGAGCTCGTGGTGGAGGCCGAAGCGCGAGGTCTCCATGCCGCGCAGGAAGTCCTCTCGGGCGGGCCCATCGAGGCGGCTGAAGCGCCAGGGGAAGGGTAGCCACTCGAAGGCGCGCAGGCCGAGCCTGATCCGCGCCAGTGCCTGTGGCGAGACCGAATGCAGGAACTCGGCCACCGGGCCGGAGACGTCGAGCTCGCGCTCTGCCGCGGGCAGGCCGTCGAGGCCCGGCGCCATCGCCGCGCAGATCGCGCTAAGGGTGCGCTGCTCGGCGGCGGAGAGCCCCGGCGGGTGCTGTCAGCCGGGCGCGGCCGGTCGACCGATGCGACCGGCCAACGAGAAGAGCCAGAGCGAGAGCAGGGCGAGGAAGCCGTCGACGAGGAAGTTGAGCAGGTAGATGAAGACGTGTTGGTCGACCAGGAAGAAGGCGAGTGAGCCGAGTGAGGAAGCGGTCTTGCCCGCCGCTAGCACGAGCAGTAGTGGGCGGTAGCGAACGACGTCCATCTGCGCGACGAGGCAGAGGCCGGTAATCACGACCATGTAGGCGAAGGAGAGCGCCAGCCAAAGGTCCTCCTGCGTGTGCGGGGCCCGGGTGCTGTTGCCGAACCAGTCGCCGACGTCGGAGATCACGTCGAGGACGCCGCTGGGGACGGCGATGAAGAGGACGCCAACGACTGCGAAGCTGACCGCCAGCAGCCGCAGGTTCAATACCACGAACTTCTCAGCGCGCTCGCCTCTCATCCCGGCGCTGACTCTAACTGGCGGGGCGCCTAGAATCGGCTGCCGTGATCGAGCGAGAGCAAGTACTGCACGTGGCGAAGCTGGCCCGCCTCGGCCTCTCCGAGGAGGAGGTCGAGCGGATGGCCGGCGAGCTCTCAGGAATCCTCGAGCACGTCGACCGAATCGCCGAGCTGGACCTCAACGACGTCGAGCCGACCTCCCATGTGGTCGAGCTGGAGAACGTCCTGCGCGCCGACGTGCCGCATGAGAGCCTGGCGCCGGAGGTGGCGCTTGCCTCGGCGCCCGATCCCGCCGAGGGCGCCTTCCGCGTTCCCTCGCCGCAGGCCGAGGAATAGATGACCGAGCTGCTGGCGCTAACGGCCCTCGAGGCCCATCGAGCGATGGTCGCAGGAGAGCTCGACGCCGGCGAGTACGCCGACGCCTGGCGCCGGGCCGCCGCCGGCGACGAGCTCAATGCCTACCTCTGGCGCGACGAGGACAGTGGCCCGAGCCCGATCGCGGTCGAGCGGCCAAGCGTTGCCCCGATCGCGGTCAAGGACATCTTCTGCACCGAGGGCGTGCCGACCACGGCCGGCTCGCGCATCCTCGAGGGGTATCGGCCGCCGTACACGGCAACTGCCGTGCGCAAGTTGATCGAGGCCGGTGCCCCGATCCTCGGCAAGACCAACATGGACGAGTTCGCGATGGGCTCCTCCAACGAGAACTCAGCCTACGGCCCGGTGCTCAACCCCTGGGACCGCGAGCGCGTCCCCGGCGGCTCCTCCGGGGGCTCGGCAGCTGCGGTGGCCGGCGGCCTCGCGCCCTGGGCGATCGGTACCGACACCGGTGGCTCGATCCGCCAGCCGGCGGCGCTCTGCGGCATTGTCGGGCTCAAGCCCACCTACGGCGCAATTTCGCGCTACGGGATGATCGCCTTCGCTTCCTCGTTGGACCAGTGCGGGCCGTTCACCCGCGACGTCAGCGACGCCGCCCTGATGCTGGCGATCCTGCAAGGCCAGGACCCCTGCGACTCGACCTCGGTCGGCCTGCCCAAACCGCCGAGCCTGCCCGATCGCGAGAATCTCTCCGGTCTGCGCTTTGGGGTTCCAGAGGACCTGGCAAGCCAGGTCTTCGATTCCGGCGTCCGCGATGTCTTCGAGGCTACGCTGAAGAAGATCGAGAGCCTCGGGGGCGAGGTCGACACCGTGTCCCTGCCGCACGCCGAGCACGGCATCTCGGCCTACTACGTGATTGCCCCGGCCGAGGCCTCGTCGAACCTCGCCCGCTATGACGGCGTCCGCTACGGGATGCGAGCCCCCTCCAGCGGCGACGTGATCGAGATGTATGAGCAGACCCGGGCGCAGGGGTTTGGCGCCGAGGTCAAGCGGCGGATCATGCTCGGCACCTACGCGCTCTCCTCCGGCTACTACGAGGCTTACTACGGACAGGCGCAAAAGGTGCGGACGAAGATCGCCGCTGACTTCAAGAGCGCCTTCGACCAGGTCGATTTCGTTGTCACTCCGACCTCTCCCTCAGTCGCCTTCAAGCTCGGCGAGAAGACCGCCGACCCGCTGTCGATGTACCTCAACGACTTCTTCACCGTGCCGATGAGCCTTGCCGGGGTTCCGGCGATCTCAATTCCTGCCGGCCTCGCTCAGCCCAACGATGGCGGCCCTGAGCTGCCGGTCGGCTTCCAGATCGCTGCGCCGGCTTTTGCCGAGCAGAAACTGCTTAGCGCCGCCTACGCTCTCGAGCAAGGCATCGGCTTCGACGCCCGCCCCCCCGGTGCGCCCGGCGTCAGTCCTTCGAGTGCGCCTTATACGGCTAGGGACCAAAAGCGCACCGGAAGCGGGGGTGGGGACGGTGGCTGAGCTCGAGGCGGTGATTGGGCTGGAGATTCACGTCCAGCTGGCGACCAAGACGAAGATGTTCTGCGGCTGCGAGCTCTCCTTCGGCGACGAGCCCAATGTGCACACCTGCCCGGTCTGCCTCGCCCACCCCGGCGTGCTCCCCGTGGTCAACGAGCAGGCAGTCCGCTTCGCCCTGCAGATCGCCGCAGCGCTGGAATGCGAGGTGGCGCCGCGCTCGATCTTCCACCGCAAGAACTACTTCTATCCCGACAGCCCCAAGGCCTACCAGATCAGTCAGTACGACATTCCGATCGCCGGCGCCGGTCGTCTGGGCGACATCCGCATCCATCGCGCCCACCTCGAGGAGGACGCGGCGAAGATGATCCATGTCGGCGAGTCGGGGCGGATCCACGGCTCCGGTGCCTCGCTGGTCGACTTCAACCGCGGCGGCACGCCACTGGTCGAGATCGTCACCGAGCCCGACCTGCGCAGCGCCGCCGAAGCCGCGTCCTGGGCACGCCTGCTGCGCGAGACGGTGCGCCAGCTCGGCGTCTCCGACGTCAACATGGAGGAGGGTAGCCTGCGCGTCGACGGCAATATCTCAGTGCGGCCCGTTGGCAGCGACGCGCTCGGGACAAAGACCGAGCTGAAGAACATGAACAGTTTTCGTTTCCTCGAGCGCGGGATCGAAGCCGAGCTGGCCCGCCAGCGCGGCCTGATCGGAGCGGGGGGGAGGGTCGAGCAGGAGACGCTTCACTTCCACCCCGAGGACGGCAGCCTGCATCCGCTGCGCTCGAAGGAGGAAGCGCACGACTACCGCTACTTCCCCGAGCCCGACCTGGTGGCGATCGCGCCGACCGAGGCAATGTTGCGCGAGGCCCGCGAGTCGCTGCCGGAGCTGCCGCGAGCAGCTCCGGCTACCGGAGGACGTGGCGGCGCTGCTGGCCGCCGATCCGCAGACCGCCGAGTACTTCGAGGCGACGTCGAAGCAGGCGGAGGCTGTCGAGGCGCGCATCGTCGCCAACTGGGTCACCGGCGAGCTGGCCGCTGCGCTGCGCCAGGAAGGTGGTGATGCCACCGCGGCCGAGTCCAAGGTTGAGCCCGCTGCCCTGGCGGCCCTGATCGCCATGGTTCAGGAGAAGAAGATCTCGCACGGCAGCGGCAAGACCGTTCTCGCCGCCCTGGTCAGTAAGGGCGGCGACCCGGCCGCGATTGTCGAGCGCCAGGGCCTCGCCCAGATCTCAGACAACAGTGAGCTGGAGGCGATCGTCGCCACTGCGGTCGAAGCCAACCCCGAGGCCGCCGAGCAGATCCGCGCCGGCAATGGCAAGGCGATCGGCGCCATCGTCGGCGCCGTGATGAAGGAGACCAAGGGCCGCGCTGACGGCGGGGAGGTCAATCGGCTGATCCGGGAGAAGCTCAACCTTTAGTGCAGGAAAGTGGGCGGCAATACAAGTTCGCCGTGGACCATGGAGATAACGGCGAAGGCGGTAAGGGCGGCAAGAAGAATCACGGTGAGCAGATTTCTCGTCAGGGCAAGGCCCTGCTGCGCGGTCCAAAAGAAGAGCGCTCGCTCGGCTTTGCGCCTCGAGATGGGCGGTCGGCTCTTCGGTCGCGCCTTCCTCACGAGGGGTCGCCGTTCGGGCGGATTGATTCGAAATCGCCCTCCTCATTACGCCAGGTCACGCCGATGCTTTGACTGGCAGCTAGGTGTAGGAGATCTCGCCGTGGTTTCTCGGGCAGCAGGATCAGCTTCGTGGGGGTTGGTGTCACCAAGCGGGCATAGTCGGCGAGCTGACCGATAGCCATTCGAAACGAAGGTCTGGAAATGCTGCCCTTCGCCTCAATGATCGTGTTTGTGGTGCGGTCGTAGAGGTCGCAATAGAGCGGTGCGGGCTCTCCTTTGGGCCAGAGTTGAAGGCGACAGATCTCATGGCCCCGGGCGACCAGGTCACCCATAAGCGCTCGGACTAGCTCTTGCTCGCGCCGCTCCGCCTCGTAGGGCGCGCGCGTGGGCTCGATCAGCATTCGCTCGGTGAGGTGCTGCTCAACAGGCACCTCTTTTTTCAGTGTGCTGTCAAGGGCATCCAGTGGAGAGGGATTGGAGGTCGGCTGACTGGCGACGAGCTGCAGGAGAAAAACGATCACTGACCGGATTTCACCGCCGCCGGTCTCAGGGGCATCGGCGGTGTAGTGATCGACGTAATTGGCTCGTCCGATGTAAGTAGCGGTCCCCGCGTGGGCGTCGAACAGGTGCAGCTCTCGCCCCTCCGCTTTGTGGTCGCGGACGGCGCGATTGCCCTGAACCATCCGCTGGTCCCCCCTCTGGCCCTCACCGGTGTAGTGGAAGAGGCCATCCTCCCGTGGCCCATCGTAGATATAGCCGTGCTGAATGCCCTGGGCGCGATCGGTGAAGAGGAAGACATTTCCTGATTGCCTGGAGGGACTGATTCCGCCCTGGCGACGCCCACCGTATTGCTCGTGAAGTTGCGAGCGCTTGATTTTTTGGCCGATCGAAAGATCAATCATGCCGGGTATGTTTGCACACATGATGGCGCCATATTTAGGTCCGATATAGAGCTAAATCGAGGAGACCGCCTGTGGCGGGCCGTCCGAATTTCCCTGCCCATGTGCAGAAAAGCACTTTGTAACATCTTGTTACAAAGTGCTACCTTGGACCTATGGCATGGAACGTTGTGATTGCTGGAGGCGGGTTTGGTGGCGCGATGGCAGCGCGGGAGCTGGAGCGGATCATGCCCCGGCAATCGACCCGACTGGTGCTGGTCAACGACGCCAACTTCATGCTCTACACGCCGTTCTTGCCCGAGGCCGCTGCGGGGACGCTGGAGCCGCGGCACGTGGTCACGCCGCTGCGCGAGATCCTCAAGCGCACTTACCTGCGCCTGGGATCCATCGCCGGGCACGATCCGGTTGCTAAGACGGTCGAGCTGCGCACACGGGAGGGCGACACCGAGCAGCTTCCCTATGACCAGCTGTTGCTTGCGCTCGGCTCGGTCTCGCGCGTGCTGCCGGTGCCGGGCCTCTCCGAGCACGCGATCGGGTTTAAGAGCCTCGCCGACGCGATCTGGCTGCGCAATCACGTGATCGAGACACTTGAGGCCGCCAACGCGACCGAGGACGCGGCGCGCCGCGACGAGCTGCTCACCTACGTCTTTGTCGGCGGCGGTTACGCCGGCCTCGAGGCGCTGGCCGAGCTGCAGGACTTTGCCGCCGACGCGATCGAGAGCTACCCGCGGGCGCGGCTGCACGGCATGCGCTGGGTCCTGGTCGAGGCCAGCGATCGGGTCCTGCCCGAGATCGACGCCGAGTTGGCCGACTACGCCCTGCGCGAGCTGCGCGGCCGCGGTATCGACGTCCGCCTCGGCACAACCCTCGAGGAGCTGCGCGCGGATTCCGCCCGGATCGCCACCGGCGAGACGCTGCCGACCCGCACGGTCGTCTGGACCGCCGGCGTCGCGCCGCACCCGAGCCTACGCCAGCTCTCCCTGCCGCTGGACGAGCGCGGCCGCGTGCCGGTCGACGATCACCTCCGTGTCAAGGGGCTCGACTCGGTCTGGGCGATTGGCGATTGCGCCGCGGCACCCGATCCCCGCGGCGGTCTCTGTCCGCCGACCGCCCAGCATGCCGTCCGCCAAGGCCCAGTCGCTGCCCGCAACATCGCCGCTGAGCTCGGCATCGGCAGCGCCAGTCCATTCACCTACAAGGGCAATGCCGCCTTCGTCAACCTCGGCCGCTACAAGGCGGTCGGCAAGGTGGGGGGACGCACCTTCCGCGGCTTCCCGGCCTGGTGGATGGCCCGGACTTACCACATGAGCCAGATTCCGGGGGCGGCTCGCAAGACCCGCGCGGTGATCGACTGGACCGCCAGCCTGCCCTTCCGCCGCGACATCTCCGAGGTCGGCTCGATCGGGCACCCGAAGGCGTTGGAGGCGACAATAGGGCCATGGGATTCGAGTACCTCTTCATCGCCTTCTTCTTCGGACTAGCCACGGCGATCGTCGGCAAGGGCAAGGGCAGCTCCTTCTGGGTCTGGCTGGTGATCGGGACCGTGCTGCCGATGTTGGGCCTGATCGCGGTGATCCTCTACCGGACCGAGAAAAACGAACCGGAACGGCAGTGCCCCAACTGCCACAAGACGTTGAAGCTCTACGTCCAGGTCTGCCCCCGCTGCGGCACCGACCTCTACCTGCCGGACCCGGCCGCGGTTCGGCACCCTGGGGTCCGCTAGGCGCGACCCTGGGTAGGGTGAGCGCAACCTACGGGAGGATCACTTGCCTCGCTTTGCTCTGTTCGCAATCGCAGCGCTTTTGATCCTCGGCTGCGGGTCGGCTGGGGCGGCGTCGTTGCAGCCGATCGGCAACTTCGATCAGCCCGTTTACGTCACCTCGAGCCTGACCAACTCGGCACGCTTGCTGATCGTCGAGCGCGAAGGCACGGTCGTCGAACGCGACGCCGCCGAAACGCATCAGCTCTTCGACCTGACCGAACTGGTCAGTTGCTGCGACGTCGAGCGGGGGATGCTCTCGATCGCGCCGGCGCCAGACTTCGAAAGCAGCGATCGCATCTATGCGACTTACACCGGGACCCTCTGGCCGGTGGAGCCGAGGGCGACGTCCATCTCGACTCCTTCCGGCCAAACCCCAATGGTGGCGCGCCGATCCGCGAACAGATTCTCAGCGTCAGCCACACGGAACAGGCCAACCACAACGGTGGCCAGCTTCAGTGGGGTCCCGATGGCCATCTTTATATATCGCTCGGCGACGGCGGCGGCAGCGGCGATCCCTTTGAAAACGGCCAGGACACCGAAGAACTGCTGGGCAAGATCCTCCGCATCGACCCGCATCCCGGTCAGACCCCGGCCTACTCGATTCCCACCGGCAACCCCTTCGCCGGGTCGGCCGGTCGCGATGAGATCTGGGCCTACGGACTGCGCAATCCCTGGCGCTTCTCCTTTGACCGGGCGACCGGCGACATGGTGATCGCCGATGTCGGGCAAAGCGCTCGCGAGGAGATCGACATCGCCCCAAGTCCGGCCGCCGGCGTGGTCGGCGGCGCCGGTGCCAATTACGGCTGGAACTGCCGCGAGGGCTTTATCGCTTACTCGAATCCGGCGACAGCCTGTGCGACAGCGAGCGGCTTCACCGAACCGGTCTTCGACTATCCGCACTCCGATCCTGGCGGTGGCGCCGCCTTCGGCTGTTCGATCATCGGGGGCTACGTCGTGCGCGACGCGAGCCTCGACGACCTCTATGGCCGCTATCTCTACACCGACTACTGCTCGGAAGGGATTCGCTCGCTTGTCCTGCCGCGCAGCGGTGGTTTAGCCAGTGGCGACCGCTCCGAGGGACTCATAGTCAAAAAGCCGACCTCCTTCGGCGAAGACTCCTGCGGGCGGATCTACGTCGCCTCCAGCAACGGCCCGGTCTACCGTCTCGAAGGCCCAACCCCGAGCGACTGTGCGACTCCGGCGGCCTCCGCGATCGCGACGACGACGATCTCCCCGCCTGGCCCTATTTCTCGAGCAGCGTCAGGGCCGAAGCAGATCCGCCTGCTGCTCTCGGCCAAGCGGTTGCGATCCGGCGGTTCGCGCTTCAAGGTCAAGGTCCGCCTCGATCCGTGCCGGGGCAAGGGTGGCCTGCCGGTGCAGCTGAGCCGCAACGGCACGAGCTTCGCCAGCAAACACCTCGATCGCCGCTGTCGAGGACGGTTCTGGCTCACCGTCGCCAGACGGACACCGATTCGCGCCTTCGTCCGCCTCGGCGACGAAGGCGAGCGCATTGGCTCACGGCAGCTGACGCTATTGCCGCCGAAACGTCCCTAGCGCAGCCAGGTGCGGACGATCGCGTTGGCGAAGCCCATGCCATAGCGGAACACTGCTGGCTTCTTCGAGTGACCGTGCAGTCGCTGCTCGACCGTGATCGGCACCTCGCGGGCGGGGATTTCGCGCTTGATCGCCTCGATCATGAACTCGGAGGTATGGAACTGCTCCTGGCGCAGGACGAGCTGGGGCAGCACCGCGGTGCGTACGGCGCGGTAGCCGTTGGAGCAGTCAGTGACGTGGGTGCGGGTGATCGCCGAGACGAGCCGGTTGAAGAAGACGATGCCGAGCTCGCGGGCAAAGTGGTTGCGGTCGGCTTGGCCGAGCACGCGCGAGCCATGGGCGACGTCAACTTCGCCATCGAGCACCGGCTTGACCAAGAGCTCCATCTCAGAGGGCAGGTGCTGGCCGTCGGCGTCGAGGGTGACGACGATCTCGGCGCCCGATTCGACCATCAGGCGGTAGCCGGTGCGCAGCGCAGCGCCGCCGCCGCGGTTGATCACGTGGCGGGCGACCACCGCACCGTGCTCGGCGGCGACGTCGCCGGTGCCGTCGCGAGAGCCGTCATCGACGACGAGCACGGAAGTCGGCACACCGCAGACCTCAGCCGGCATGCGGTCGAGCACGTAGCCGATGTTCTCGGCCTCGTTGTAGGCCGGGACGAGGATCGCGATCTTACCGCGGAAGCGCTCGGGCAAGGCTGCCTGGCGGAACTCCTCCCAGGCGAGGCCCTCGAGCACGGCGGAGAGCTGGCGGGCGTTGCGGGCTGCCTGTGAGAGCGCCCTCAGGATCAAGCCGAAGAGGATGAAGATGGCGAAGACGGCGAGGCCGAGGATGCGACCGCCGTTGCCCTTCTCGAAGGAGAAGGCGGAGAGCAGCTTGTCGGTTATTTCGGTGCCCGAGACAAGCGCCAGGCCGAGGCCGGCCGCGAGCAGAATCAGCACGTCGGCGTTGCGCAGCGAGCGTCGCCGCGCCACGGCGTAGACGACGATGGCGATCCCGCCGATCAGGCCGACGCTGCGCAGGGCCGTAAGTTCGGCCGGAAAGATGCCTGCATCGGGCGCCATTACCGTTTGGACAATAGGGTGGCCGTCCCCC
>Ga0209265_1000401_pt1 | contig 11764 bp, 11 predicted proteins | sample GraSoiAngelo_103_FD_185872 | JGI IMG/M metagenome (GOLD analysis project Ga0209265, IMG submission 185872) | Grasslands soil microbial communities from the Angelo Coastal Reserve, California, USA - 14_0903_05_20cm (SPAdes) (version 2) | ecosystem: Environmental > Terrestrial > Soil > Grasslands ...
GGGCTTTGCGCTCTACATCTTATCGAAGGTGACCGGCGACTTGAGCAAAGCCGGGCTGATGGGCCCTTTGGCGGCAGCAGGATTGCCCCCCGCGATCGGGGCGATCACCGGCTTGATGGCGCTGCTTTACCAGGAGGACGGCTGATGGGCGGTCGTGCCACCCATTCGCGATCCCGGCGCCTGCGCACATGGGCGGGCGCGCTGATCACTTCTGCGGCCGCCGTCATGCTCCTCGCCGGCGTCGGCGGCGTGTCACCCGTCGCTGCTCAGTTGGCGTTCCCAGCACGGCCGAAGCCGCCCGTACGGCCGCAACGTTCGCAGGAGCAGATGCTCGTTCGCGCGGAGGAAATTCACTACGATTACACCAATGAGCGCGTTTCGGCTGTCGGCAATGTGCAGCTCTATTTTGGCAATTCGACGCTCGAAGCCGACCGGGTCATCTATGACCAAAAAACCAAGCGCCTGCATGCCGAAGGAAATGCGCAGCTGACGGAAGGTGACGGCACGGTCACGCGCGGCGAAATCATGGACCTGAGCGACGATTATCGCGATGGTTTCGTGGATTCGCTGAGACTCGATGCACCCGAGCAGACCCGCTTCGCCGCCCCGCGCGCGGAGCGCTCCGGCAATTTCACGGTCTTCCATGACGGCGTCTATACCGCCTGCGAACCGTGCCTTGAGGATCCGACACGGCCACCGAAATGGCAAGTGAAAGCCGCCCGCATCATCCACGATCAAACCGAGAAGATGATCTATTTCGAGGACGCACGCCTCGAATTTGCGGGCGTACCGGTGGCTTATATGCCGTACCTTTCGGCGCCGGATCCGACCGTGAAACGCAAGACCGGCGTGCTGAGCCCGAACTTCAGCACGAGCTCCGTGTACGGGGCCGCAGTCACGGTGCCGTACTACTGGGCGCTCGCGCCCAATTACGACTTCACCTTCACGCCCATGATCACGAGCAAGCAGGGTCCATTGCTGCAAGGCGAGTGGCGCCAGCGGTTGATCGACGGCGCCTACAGTATTCGTGCCACGGGGATCTTTCAGCTCGACAAAACCCCGTTTGTGAACACGCCAGGCTATCTCGACTGGCGCGGCAGCTTAGAAAGCTCGGGTCAGTTCAATCTGTCCGATAAGTGGGTCTGGGGTTGGAACGGCACGCTGCTTTCCGACAAGAACTACCTCTACGACTACGGCCTGATCCGAAATCTGCAAATACCCACCAATTTGATTAACGTCAGCGTGGATTACGTGTTATCCCAAACCTACCTCGCCGGGCGCGGCGACCGCAGCTACTTCGATGCCCGGGCGCTGTACTTCTATGGTCTTTCGCCCTTAGACGTCCAGAGTCAGCTCCCGGTTGTGCATCCGGTGATCGATCATGATTATGTGTTCAACAGCCCCATTTTCGGCGGCGAACTCAGCTTCCGCAACAACCTGGTCAGCCTCTCGCGTGAAGCTGCCAACTTCGATGCAATCTCTCAAGCGGCAGTGAACGGCGCTCTGTGTGCCCAGACCGCCGATCCTGCCGTCATCAACCGGAACAATTGCGTGCTGCGCGGCGTGCCCGACACCTACACCCGAGCTTCCACCGAGTGGAATTGGAAAGCCACGGTCATTGATTCCTGGGGCCAAATGTTCACCCCGTTCTTGAGCGTCCGCGCCGACCTTGCCGATATGAACGTCGCAAATCAGCCAGGCGTCTCCAATTTCATCAATGTCGGTCAGAGCGACATTGGACGCGTTATGCCCGTCGCGGGTCTCGAATATCGCTTTCCGCTCATCAACGTCCAGTCCTGGGGCACGCAAACCATCGAGCCGATCGGGCAGCTTATTTTCCGGCCGAACGAGACGTTCGTCGGCTCCTTCCCTAACGAGGATGCGCAAAGCCTCATCTTCGACGATTCAAATCTGTTCAAGATCAACAAGTTTTCCGGCTGGGATCGCATCGAAGGCGGCGGCCGGGCGAACGCTGGCATTCAGTATACCGCCCAGTTCAACCGCGGCGGCAACGTGAACTTCCTGTTCGGGCAGTCCTACCAGCTCTATGGATTGAACTCCTTTGCGCTGCCCAGCACGACTAACACCGGGCTTAACAGTGGTCTGGATACTGCGAATTCGGACTACGTGGCGCGAGCATCGTATCAGCCGAACAGCCTGCTGACCTTCACTTCCCGATTCCGCTTCGCCGAGAGCGACTTCACGCTCCAGCGCACGGAACTGGAAACCACGGCTAATTTCGGCCGTTGGACGACGAGCGTGATGTACGGCAACTATGCCCCGCAACCGCTGATCGGGTTCCTCGAGCGCCGCGAGGGCATTCTCGGCAGTGCGCGCTTCAAGCTCAACCCGAACTGGGTCCTGCTTGGGGCAGCGGGATATGACATTCACCACAATTCGGTCACGCAAACCCAGATCGGCGCCGGATACATCGATGACTGTGTCATCTTGGCCCTGAGCTACATTACCAGCTATGCTTATAGCGGCAGCGTTTCGGTGAATCACAGCTACATGATGCAGCTCACCTTGCGTACACTCGGCGGAACTTCGAGTACTAGCGCAGCGGGAGCCCCCATGGTTACCCCCGGGGTATTCGGCAGCACCCATTAGCCGCGAACTCTTCGGGGCTTAGCGGCTCGATCGGAGGAAACATGCTTCCGAGCAATGCAGGGGCGAGCTTTCAACGGTGAGCAAGCGGAGGGAGGGATGATGTTCGATGTTACCAGGACCTTCCGCAGCCTACTGACCGCTGCGGTTCTCATGTTAGGCCTCTCGGCGCTGGCGACGGTTGCGCGCGCGCAGCAAGTTGTCGTCATTGTCAACGGCGAGCCGATTACGGCACTAGACATCGAGCAGCGCGCCAAGCTCAATCAATTATCGACGCACAAGGTTGCTACCCGCCAGGAGGTTCTCGACGAGTTAATTAATGAGAAGCTGAAAGTGCGCGAGGCCAAGAAATGGGGGCTCGAAATTCCCAGTTCCGAGATCGATACCGCCTATGCCTCGGTGGCGAGTCGCATGCGCTTGACGCCCGAGCAATTGACCGAGCAGCTCGCCAAATCGGGAGTCAATGCCTCAACGCTGAAGGCCCGCCTCAAGGCCGACATGACGTGGCCGCAACTCGTGCGGGGACGATACCAGGCGAGCTTGCAGATCGGCGACAAAGATATCCTCACGGCGATGGATTCCAAATCCAACGATAGCGTCGGATATGATTACACGCTGCGCCCCATTCTCTTCCTCGTGCCGACTGGATCGGCGGAGACGTTCGTCGAGGGGCGCAAGCGCGAAGCGGAAGCTTTGCGCAGCCGTTTTCAGGGCTGCGAGACCGGAATTTCTTTCGCTCGCGCGCTCAAGGACGTCGCTGTGCGTGACCAAGTTGTTCGCAGCTCGGCTGATATTCCTGCGGAGCTGCGCAAGGTGCTCGATGGGGTCGAGGTCGGCCGGCTGACTGCGCCCGAAGTCACCAAGTTCGGAATCGAGATGTTCGCGATTTGCGCGAAAAAGGAATCTACGGCCGACAATTCACCGATTCGGCGCCAAGTGCGCGACTCCATAATGGCCGAGCGCTTGGAGAAGCGCTCGAAGCAATATCTGCAGGAGCTGCGTCGCGGCGCGATGCTCGAATACAAATAGGACTTGAGCGTCATGGCGCGGCCATTGGCGCTGACGGTTGGTGAGCCGGCCGGCATCGGACCCGACATCACCTTCGCGGCCTGGCGCCAGCGTGCAGAGCTCGGCCTGCCGCCCTTCTATCTCCTCGGCGATCCCGCATTCATCACACGGCGTGCGGAGCGCATCGCACCTGATTTGACCGTCGCCGTCGTCGAACCGGCAGCGGCATGGACGACATTTGAGACTGCCCTACCCGTGGTCGACATTGGTGTGCCAATCAGTGCTGAGCCGGGCCGTCCGGACGAATCGAGCGCCCCGGCGGCGCTAGCGGCCATTCGTCAGGCAGTGGCCGACGTCCGCGCCGGAGCCGCGATGGCCATGGTCACCAATCCGGTCGCCAAAAACGTGCTCTATCGCTCGGGCTTCCCCGAGCCGGGACATACCGAATATCTCGGTAAGTTGGTCGAGGAATCGACCGGCGTGGCAAGTCGCCCGGTGATGATGCTGTGGTCCCCGGAACTCGCGGTCGTACCAGTCACTATCCACCTTCCGCTGAAAGATGTCATCGCCCATCTCAGCGGAGATCTCGTAGTCGAAACCGGGCGGATTGTCGCGCGCGACCTGCGCGAGCGCTTCGGCATCGCGCGGCCGCGTCTTGCCGTCGCCGGCCTTAATCCGCACGCAGGCGAGGACGGCGCGCTCGGCGACGAGGACCTGACCGTGGTGCGCCCCGCCGTGGAACGTCTCAGGGCGGAAGGTATCGAGGCCCGCGGTCCGCTGCCCGCCGATTCGCTGTTCCATCGGGCGGCGCGCGCGAGCTATGACGCGGCGCTTGCGATGTACCACGACCAGGCGCTGATTCCGATCAAGACGCTGGCTTTCGATCACGCGGTCAACGTCACTCTGGGCTTGCCGTTCGTGCGCACCTCCCCCGACCACGGGACGGCCTTCGACATCGCCGGCACTGGCCGCGCCGATCCCACCAGCCTGATCGCTGCCCTTCAACTTGCGGCAAGGCTGTCGTCCCGGGCCCAATCCCCTCCGATTGCCCGTCGTGCATGAGCGCCATCGATGATCTTCCGCCGCTGCGCGAGATTATTCGCCAACACGGTCTGCGAGCCAAGAAATCGCTCGGGCAAAATTTTCTGCTCGATCTGAATCTAGCCGCTCGTATCGCGCGCGCCGCGGGTCCGCTCGAAGGGGTGGACGTGGTCGAGATCGGCCCCGGGCCGGGCGGCCTCACCCGTGCGCTTCTTGCAGCTGGCGCGCGTCGCGTGATTTCCATCGAGCGCGACGACCGTGCTGTCGCGGCGCAGGAGCAGATCGCACGGCGCTATCCAGGACGTCTGGAGATCGTTGCAGGCAACGCCCTCGATTTCGACCCGCGTCCGCTGCTGGACAGCGCGTCAGCGCGTATTGTTGCGAATCTGCCCTACAACATCGCCACTGCTCTGCTGGTCGGCTGGCTCACGCAGGAATCTTGGCCACCTTGGTACGACCGGCTGGTACTGATGTTCCAGCGTGAAGTCGCCGAACGGCTGGTCGCCACCCCTGGCTCGAAGAGCTACGGACGGCTTTCAGTCCTCGTTGGCTGGCGCTGCAAGGCGCGCATTTGCTTCAATGTTGCGGCCAGCGCCTTTGTGCCGCCGCCCAAGGTCACTTCATCTCTCGTCGAGCTCGTGCCGCGAAAAGCCCCACTCGCGTGCGAACTCCGAGCCCTTGAGCGGGTGACTCAAGCCGCCTTTGGCCAACGCCGTAAGATGTTGCGCCAAAGCCTGAAATCGCTTGGCTTCGATGCGATGGCATTGCTCGAGGCGACGAGGATCGCGCCGACTGCCAGGGCCGAGGATGTCCCGGTCGAGGGTTTCGTCGCTCTGGCGCGGGCGTTCACCGCACGCTGACGCTCTGCTCGCGGTGTTCGCGTGCGCCATCGGTGCTATGGCAGGACATACGCAGGAGATTCCGCGGATTGCTCGAGATCATAGCTGCGCCTGCAGCCGGCGGACGAAGTCAGAGAGCCCCGTCTGCCGTTCGCGCTTGAGCCGCTCGGCAGCCAGGATCGTTTGCACTTCGGCGAACGCGCGATCGATATCGGTATTGATCACGACGTAGTCGTACTCCGCCCAGTGACTCATCTCCTCGGCCGCCGTCGCCATGCGGGCGCGGATCACCTCGTCGGAATCCTGCGCCCTGCGGCGCAAGCGCCGCTCAAGATCCGGCATTGACGGTGGCAGTACAAATACGCTGACGAGATCATGGTCCGCCTTTTCGCGAAGCTGCTGCGTTCCCTGCCAATCGATGTCGAATAAAATATCGTGGCCACTCAAGAGGGCTGCCTCCACCGGCGCCCGCGGCGTGCCGTAGTGATGCCCGAACACCTGCGCCCATTCCAGAAGTTCACCCCGCTTGACCATGGTCTCGAATCGCTGCGCGTCGATGAAATGATAGTCTCGCCCATCGATCTCGCCGGGCCTTTGCTTTCGCGTGGTCACCGACACCGACAGCTCGATCCCTGGATCAGCCTCGAGCAGCTTGCGCGATAAGGTGGTCTTGCCGGCTCCCGACGGCGAGGACAACACCAGCATGAGCCCGCGGCGGGCGATGGCATCTTTGTGTTGCCGATCTCGCTCTGCGGGCATTGCTCATTCCAAGTTTTGCACCTGCTCCCGGAACTGCTCGACAACGCTCTTGAGCTCGAGCCCGATATTGGTCAGTTCCACGTCATTCGATTTGGAGCACAACGTGTTGGCTTCGCGATTGAGCTCCTGCGCCAAGAAATCGAGCCGGCGGCCGATGGGCCCGCCCCCGACGATCAGTCGCTCGATCTGCGCTACGTGCGAGACGAGCCGGTCGAGCTCCTCTCGGATATCGGCCTTGCTGGCAATGAGGATGGCCTCCTGATGCAGCCGATCGGCATCGAAGCGGCTCGAGGCATCGAGCAGCATTGCCACCTGGTCTGCAATCCGCGCCTTGATCGCCTCCGGTCGGCGGCCGGGCGCGGCTTCCGCCTGTGCGGCCAACGCAGCGATTTCCTTCGCGCGCTGTACCAACACTCGTCCCAAAGCTTCGCCTTCATGCCGGCGCATAGTGGTCAATTCCGCGAGGGTCGCATGGAAGCCCCCGATGACCGCTGTCTCGGCGGCGCTTCGCTCCGCCTCGCGCTCATCCTCGTCGATCACGTCGACCACCCCTTTAAGGGAGAGGATTCCGTCGAGCCGCGGCGCGGCGGCGTCCACGCGCCCAGCCAATCCCTTGATGGTCGCCAGCACGGCCGCGAGCACCGGTTCGTTGACACGCACGATCGGAGCGACGCCTAGCCGCTCGACTGTAAGAGTGCCATGGACGGTACCACGCGTCAGTACTTGAGCCGCGCTCTGGCGCGCGGGAGCCTCCACCACGTCCCAACCTGCCGGCAAGCGTAAGCGCAAATCGAGCCCTTTGGCATTGACCGATTTCAGCTCCCAAGCCCAGTTGTAGGCACCGCTCACGCCGTGGCCACGCGCGAAGCCGGTCATGCTCGACAGCGCCATCGGCTTCTATCCACGGATAATCTTGGCTGAAACGCGTGGCGACCTTAGCGGCCAGCGAGAGCGCTCACAAGGGCCGCAGCGCGCGGCCCGACGCGCTAGTCTGCAGGCCCCGGCGCGCTTTTTGGCGAGCCGTTTGCGCTGCGCTTGGTGCGCTGCGCCGGGGTGAACGCGGGTGCCGGACGTGGAGCAGGCGCTTGCGTATCTGCGGCGGCCGGCTCTGATTTCTGGTCATGCTCGACTGCGCGCAAGCGCGCGACATTTTTCATGTGCTGGTCATAGGTTTCGGCGAAAGCGTGCGCCCCCGTACCGTCGGCGACGAAATAAAGCTCCTTCGTGCGCGCCGGCTTAGCGGCAGCCTCGATCGAGGCGCGACCCGGATTGGCAATGGGCCCGGGCGGCAAGCCGTCGATGACGTACGTGTTGTAGGGCGTCGGTTGGGCTATCTCGCTCTTGGTGAGCGGGTGGCCGAGCGCTCCCTTGCCGAAGGCGAGACCGTAGATGATGGTCGGATCCGATTGTAGTTTCATCCTCTGCTTGAGCCTATTTGTCAGCACCGCGGCTATTCGCGTGCGCTCCTCGGCCTTACCGGTCTCTTTTTCGATAATCGATGCGAGTATGACGAGTTGCTCTGGAGTCTTGAGGGGCAGATCTGGATTGCGACGATCCCAGACTTCCCGCACCAGCCGCTCTTGCGCCTGACGCATGCGCTGGATCATCTGCTCGCGTGTGAAACCCCGATTGAAGTAGTAGCTGTCCGGCAGCAGACTGCCTTCCCTCGGGACCTCCCTGATGTTGCCGGATAGGATCTCGTTCTCAAGCAGCCTGGCCACGATTTGCTCGGAGGTGAGGCCCTCGGGCATAGTGAGTTGGTGTTGCACCACCTTTCCTTCGACGATCGCCTCTACCACGTCCTTCATGCTGGCCCGCTTCGGGAACAGGTACTCGCCGGCCTTGAGGTCGGAGCGCGCCTTGAGGGCGAATACGCCGCCGATGAAAATGAGTCGGTGCGCATCCACGACGCCTTCGCGCTTGAGCAAATCGGCGATGTCCATCATGCCGGAGCCCGGCGGGATCGTGACGATCTTGTCCTCTTGCAGTGGGCCCGGCGCTTCGAATCGGCTCTTGCCGAAAACCACTGCCGCGCCGCCGACGATGAGCACGAGCACTACCGCCGTGAGAACAGCGTTGCCGACGATTACCAGCGGATTGCGCGCGCGTCTCGAAGGGCGGCTGGGTACCGGCACATGATCGGGCTCCAGGGCGGCGCGCGGGCTGCGTGGGTTGATGCGTTTAGGCTCCATGAAAACGGTCCATCCGCGCGCCCCGAGCTCGGGGATTCGGGCTCACCTGCTGCAAACACCGCCCGCCCCGGCGCTGCTGAGTGGGGCGCGTGCCGAACGGCGGGAGTGCCGCAGATGGCGCGGCCGAAGCGACTTTGTTGGATCTTAATTCGGAAGTATGGCCAAAGGTAGGAAGCGCGAATCAGCTGCCTTCGCGGAGGCAACAGGCGCTTTTACGTCCGAGCGATGATCCAATCAAGAAATCGAAATGCGCTTGCCCGCCGAGAGATCCGCTTGCTGGCGTCGCACCTGGCTAATCCACGACCCGACGAAAAATCAACGATGCATTGGTTCCACCGAACCCGAAAGAATTGGACAAAACCACGTCGATGGTGCGCCGTTTGGAGTGATGCGGTACGAGATCAATTGCGGTTTGGACGGAGGGATTGTCGAGATTGATGGTCGGCGGCGCGACACCGTCGCGCATGGCAAGGATCGAGAAGATTGCCTCGACAGCGCCCGCCGCGCCCAACAAATGCCCGATCGATGATTTGGTGGACGACATGCAAATGCGGGCCGCGGCGTTCCCGACCAGCCGATGCACCGCGCCGATCTCGATCTCGTCGCCGACCGGCGTTGAGGTGCCGTGGGCATTGATATAGTCGATCTCCGCCGCGGAAATGCCGGCGCGTTTGATTGCCGCGTCCATACAGCGCAGCGCCCCCGCGCCATTCTCGGCTGGCGCAGTGATGTGATAAGCGTCTCCCGAGAGTCCATAGCCGATGACCTCGGCATAAATTTTCGCGCCCCGGCTTTTGGCGTGCTCATACGTTTCGAGCACAACAATTCCGGCACCTTCGCCCATCACGAAGCCGTCACGATCGCGATCGTAGGGACGAGAAGCGCGTTCAGGCGTATCATTGAAGGACGTGGAAAGCGCGCGACAAGCCACAAATCCCGCCATGCCGATCCGCGAGATTGGCGATTCCGCGCCGCCCGCGACCATAACCTCTGCGTCACCGAGGGCCACCAGTCGCGCAGCATCTCCGATGGCATGTGCGCCGGTCGAACATGCGGTGACGACCGCATGGTTCGGTCCTTTGAGGCCATGCGCAATCGATACATAGCCTGATGCGAGATTGATCAGGCGTCCCGGAATGAAGAACGGCGACACGCGGCGTGGTCCTTTTTCCTTCAGCACGATCGCCGTTTCGGCGATACCGGTGAGGCCGCCGATACCCGAACCGATCATCACTCCCGTTTTGATCTGATCGTCATTGCTGAGGGGCTTCCACCCCGCATCATCCAAGGCTTGACGCGCAGCGCACATCGCAAAGACGATGAAGTCATCGACTTTGCGTTGTTCTTTCGGCTCCATCCATTGGTCCGGATTGAAGCTTCCATTCGAGCCGTCGCCACGAGGAACCTGGCAAGCGATCTTTGCCGGTAAATCGGAAACGTCGAAACTTTCGATGCGCCTTGCTCCACTGCCGCCGTTGATGAGGCGCTGCCAGGTCGGTTCGACACCGCAAGCGAGCGGCGTCACCATGCCGAGTCCTGTGACGACAACGCGTCTCATGTTTCGCGCCCCTGCGCACCAGCCGATATCATACTCTCCCGACGCGAAAACGCGCCAAGGGAAGTCCGATCGCAGGAATCGCGGGGGTGCTGGGAGCTAGCTTTTTGCGTTTTTTTCTAAGAATTTGATGGCGTCGCCGACGGTCAAGATGGTCTCGGCAGCGTCGTCGGGGATCTCGCAACCGAATTCTTCCTCGAAGGCCATCACGAGTTCGACCGTGTCGAGGCTGTCGGCGCCGAGGTCATCGATGAAGCTGGCGTTGTCGGTCACCTTCTCGGCTTCGACGCCCAAATGTTCCACCACGATCTTTTTCACCCGCTCGCCAATATCACTCATCGCTGCGACCTCGTGTCCTTTGGAATTAGGCTCGATCGGTCAGCGCCCCCGAGCCACTGTGGTATGGGCTTTTTCCGGCGTCGCATCATCGGGTCGCGAGCGGACCCCTGGTGATGATTGGAACCGTTATGCCGCCCCAGCTAAGCCGAAGTCCGGTTACCATACTTCAAATGCCTTGACCAGCACGGCCGCGCCGCATCGGGCGCCGGCGATCATGCTCAAATCATCGCCATTCCGCCATTCACGTGCAGCGTTTGCCCGGTGATGTAAGCGGCTTCTTCCGAAGCGAGGAAGACCGCGGCGGCCGCCACATCCGACCCGCCGCCGAGCCTCCCCGCCGGAACGCGGGCAAGGATGGCCTCCCGCTGCTTATCGTTGAGTCTGTCGGTCATGGCTGTGGCAATGAATCCCGGCGCGATGCAGTTCGCCGTCACACCGCGCCGGGCGTATGCCGATCATACCAGCCTTGGTCGCGGTGTAATTGCCTTGACCTGGATTGCCGGTCACACCGACGACCGATCCGATGCCGATGATGCGCCCATAGCGGCGGCGCATCATCGTGCGCACCGCCGCCCGGGCGAGGCGGAAGGTCGCAGTCAAGTTGACCGCGACGACCTCGTCCCAGTCTTCATCTCGGAGCTGAACCAGGAGATTGTCCTTGGTGATTCCTGCATTGGCTACCAGTATATCGAGCTTTCCCATGACTTGCTCGCACTTGGGCACCAGCGCCTCAACCTCGTCCTTGTCGGCGAGGTTGCATGGCAGCACATGGGTGCGCTCCTTGAGCTCCCCGGAGAGCCGCTCGAGCACGTCTTGCCGCGTGCCGGAGAGCGCGACAGTCGCGCCTTGTTGATGAAAAGCGCGCGCGATCGCCCCGCCGATCCCCCCGGTCGCGCCGGTGACGAGCGCGGTCTTGCCCGTCAGGTCGAACATTGATCCCTCCTCGCGATCACGCTTTGCCGAACCTGAACATCGCGACGTCATCCGGCGTGCCAATCGAAACGCCGCTCGCACTATCGACGATGCGCCTGACAAGCCCGCTCAAGACTTTTCCGGCTCCGATCTCGTAAAACATAGTCACGCCCGCGGCAGCCATGAACGCGATCGACTCGCGCCAGCGCACGGTCCCTGTGACTTGCGCAACGAGCGCGCGCACAATGTCTGCCGGATCCCGAATGGGGCGCACGAAAGCGTTGGCGATCACCGGCACTACTGGTGGCTTCACCACGACGCCAGCTAGCGCGCCCGCCATCGCATCGGCCGCAGGTTGCATCAGCGCGCAGTGGAACGGAGCCGAGACGGGCAGCATCATGGCGCGCCGCGCACCCCTCGCTTTGGCAATTTCGACCGCGCGCTCGACGGCTGCTTTGTCCCCAGAAACGACGACTTGCCCGCCACCATTATCGTTCGCGGCGTCGCAGACC
>Ga0209265_1000403_pt1 | contig 11739 bp, 9 predicted proteins | sample GraSoiAngelo_103_FD_185872 | JGI IMG/M metagenome (GOLD analysis project Ga0209265, IMG submission 185872) | Grasslands soil microbial communities from the Angelo Coastal Reserve, California, USA - 14_0903_05_20cm (SPAdes) (version 2) | ecosystem: Environmental > Terrestrial > Soil > Grasslands ...
GAGCCCGAAGTGCGCGGCCAGCGCGCGGTGTGTCCAGCCGGCCTGGCGGAGGCTGCGGATCTCCTCGTCGCGCTCCGCCTTCAGGCGGCTCGCCAGGCCGCAGGAGAGGATCGAAACTTTCGAGACGCTGATGCCGAAGGTCTCCGCCACGACGCGGAGGGGTTGACCGGATCGGATCATCTTCACGATGTCGTCCTCGGCGGGCCGATCGCGCCTTGCCCGCCGGACCGCGGTCGGCTGCCCGCCGGCGAAGGGAATGACGGGCGCATTGCGCAGCAGCCGCTCGCGCAACGAACCCGCATCGAGGCCGATGCCGTCGCAGAGGTTATCGAACGAGAACGGCCAGCGCGCGTCGCCTGCGGCGACCCACTCGCGGGCCTCGGCGGCCAGCTGCGGCCGCTCGCGGGTCGGCCCGATCTCACCGGCCAGGCAGCGGATGGCGTCCTCGAGCACCGCGAGCATCAGCTCGCGCTCGCCGCAGGCGGGACCATTGCGATGGGTGGACGCGTCGGGGGGGGCTTGTCGCAGTTCTCGTATCATCGGCGGACCGTGCTCCTTTCCTCGTCGTACTCTGCCGAGGTGAGTTCTCAGCCGGCAGGTTGGGGGGGCCGGCGGTAAATATACGGGAGCTTTTGCGACAAAACCCGGGACATGAAAAGGACCTTGGTCCGAAATCGCCGACTTTATCTGGAAAGCGGGAGCGCAATTCGGTGCACAACCGCCCCACGCCGCGCAGCGTCGAAGGTCCGGCGTGTGAGGATTCGCGGCTCTGCGCGCGGAAGAGCCCCATGCAGACAGGCGACGCGGGCTGGCGTAGGATCGACGTCGGCCGTGGAATCGGTTCTGATTTCCAGTCCTTGGCGCGACGTGGTCGCGCCGCTCGCCGGCGATCGATCGCTGCGCGGTCTCGCGGCGATGAAGCGGCTGCGCACCGATCAGCGCGAAGCGCTGCACGCGCGGCTCAGCGTCCGCGAGTACCGCCGCGGCGAGACCGTCTATCGCCCTGGCGGTCATGCCCGCAGCCTGTATGTCGTGCTGGCGGGTGTCGCGCGTCTCTCGATCCCCGCGCCGAACGGTCGCAGCGTGCTGATCCATCTCCTGCCTGCGGGCGAGATCTTCGGGCACACGGCGCTGGTCGAGGGCGGCGCGCCGCACATCTTCGAGGCGGCGGCGTACACCGACCTCCGGCTCGGCCGCGTGGCGAGCGATGATTTCTTCGAAGTCATGGCCGGCGGGCGCGCGCCCGAGGTGCGCGTGCTGGTCTCGATGCTCACCGAGCGCTGGATCAGCCTCGTCCAGCGTCTGGCGCGTTTCCTCGCCCAGGATCTCCAGGCGCGCGTCGCGGCGTCTCTCATCGAAGTCGTGCGCGGCTTCGGCGTGGAGGACACCCGCGGCCACATGCTGTCGCTCCGCATCACGCAGGACACGATCGCCGACCTCTCGGCGGGCAGCGTCCGCAAGGTGAACGCCGTGCTCCGTCGTTTCGAGCGCGACGGGCTCGTCCGCAAGGAGCACGGACGGATCGTGCTGCCGGACGTCGGCGCGCTCGAAGCGCTCGCGCTCGGGGGCTGACGCCGCCGCGCCGCTCGCTTGCCCGTCCTACCGACGTCAGGTAGAGAAGAGCGCGCCCGAGCCATGGCCACCGCTTCCCGCATGCGGCCGCCGGCAGGCAGCAGGCCGCGCGCCGCCAGCCCGAACCTGACCGCGTTGCTCGTGCTCGACGCGCTCCGCACGTGGGTCCTCCCGGCGGCCGCGAGTGCCGTCATCGTCGCCGCCGCGGCGCTCTCGGCGGCGGGGCTGGTGTCGGGCGCCGGGGCGCTGGCGTGGGCAATCGTCGCGGCGCTCGTGCTGTTGCTCTACATCGGCGAGCGCCCGCTGCTCGCGCCCGACGCGCCCCGCCGCGACCAGGCCCTGGGGGCGGTCCTCGGTGTCGTCTGGCTCGCCACCTGCTACCTCCCCTTCTATACACGCATCTTCCCCGGCGCGCCGCTGATCGATGCGGTGGAGGTCCAGGCGAACGGCAGCGGACTCCCGGTGCGCATCCCGGCCGCCGGGCACCGCGCGATCGACCTCGTGCTCGAGGGCAAGCTGCCGCCGAATCCCACCGGCGGCGCCCAGCCGCCCGTGCACTATCGGCTCACGCTCGAGGGCCAGGGCGTCCGGCGGGTCGTCGAGGGGCAGTTCGAGGACACCCTCAAGACGCAGCGGCTCGGCCGTCGCGGGACCACGGTGGTACACCAATCACACAGCTCCGAGCTGCGGGTGCTCGGGAATCCGGGCGGCCAGGACCTCGCCGTCACGCAGCTCACCCTCGAGCCGCCGAGCGCGCCGGCCGTCACGCTCTCCGCCTTCGCGCACCCGCTGCCCGGCCCCGTGATCCTCGGGCTCTGCGCCGCGGCGTTGCTGGCTGCCGTCGTCGCCTTCGACCGGTTCGGCGCCGTTGCGGAAACCGACGGCGCGCTGACGCTCGCCACGGCCGCGGTGGTCGGCGCGGCGGTCATCTTCTGGACGAGCAACGCCGTCCATCCCGACTTCCGTACCCTCGTTGGCTCGGCGATCTTCGGGGGCCCGGTGGGGTTCGCGGCCGGCGCCCTCCTGTGGTGGGTCGCCAAGAAGCTCATTGCCCGGCCGGCGCGCTGAGGCGGGCGGCCGACGCCGCCGGCTCTTCATCCTGGCGACGATGGGGGTCGGGCTCGGCCTTCTCGTCCTGCTCGTGCTGCTCTCCGACGGCCGGGAACTCCTGCGCACCGCGGCGAACATCGAGCCCGCGCTGCTGGCGCTGCCGGTCGCGTTGACGGTCCTGTCCTACGCCGCCATGTCGCGCTCCTACCAGGGGATCGCCGAGGCGGCCGGCTGCCGCCTCGGCTTCGGCGAGTGGCTGCGCATCACCTTCGTGTCGAACACGGTCAACTACCTGGTGACCAGCGGGGGGCTCTCGGGCTTCGCGGTGCGGATGTACCTCCTCTCGCAGCGCGGCATTCCCTCGGGACGCGCCGTGCTCATCTCGCTCGTGCAGACGTTCCTCACCAACTTCACGCTGCTGTTCTTCATCGCGATCGGGTTCGCCACCCTCGTCCTGCGCCACCACCTCGAGCCGGCGGCGCTCGGCGCGGCCAGCACCGGCGTGGCCGTGTTCGCCGGCCTGCTCGCCTACGGGATCCTGCTCGTCTACCATCGGCGGCTCCGCCGCCGCACGCTGCTCTTCCTGGCCGACGCGGCGCATCGCGTCCTGCGCCGGCTGGTGCCGCGCTGGACGCCGCGCCGCGTGGGGCTCTGGCGCTTCCAGCACAACCTGAACGAGGGGCTCGAGTTTCTCTTCTCGCGCAAGGACCGGATGCTCGGCCCGGCGGCCTGGATCACGCTCGACTGGGCGCTCACCATCACGATCCTGTGGAGCGCGTTCCGTTCCGTGCACTACCCGATCGCCCCCGGGCTGGTGGTGATCGGCTTCGGCGTCGGCATCCTCTTCTCGCTCGTGTCCCTCGTGCCCGGCGGGCTCGGGGTCATGGAGGGCTCGATGACCGCCGTGTTCGTGAGCCTCTCGGTGCCGCTCGAGCCCGCCGTGGTCGCCGTGCTCATCTTCCGCCTCGCGTACTACGTGATACCGTTGCTGGTGAGCGTCGTGCTCTTCCACGGTGTGATGCTGCAGGCCGCTCGCGGCGTCGCCAGCTCGGCGCGCCCGATCTCCTCGCGCGTTTGACAGGCCCTGACCCCGCCGATACTGGTCTGAACTCATGATCGGCGCGGAAGCGGCGCGCGCACCGGCGTCCACCCAGCGAGGGGCGCTCGCGTTTCCCGGCGTGCAGGCGCTGCTCGAGGGCCTTGGCGAGATGGCCCTGCTCAGCCGCGACGCGCTTCGCCAGCTGCTCGCGCGGCCGCCGGAATGGCGCCTCGTCGTCGATCAGCTGGAGCAGATCGGCTGGCGGTCGCTGTCGATCGTGAACCTGACGGCGCTCTTCACGGGGATGGTGCTCGCGCTCCAGCTCGGGAACTACCTGGCCCGCTTCGGAGCGAAGATGTTCGTCTCGCGCATCGTCGGGATGTCGCTGGTCCGGGAGATGGGGCCCGTCCTCACTGCCTTGATGATCGGCGGCCGGGTGGGGGCGGGGATCACGGCGGAGCTCGGCTCGATGGCCGTCACCGAGCAGATCGACGCGGTCCGCGCCCTCGGAGCGAGCCCGATCCTCTCCGTCATCGGCGACCTCGTCGGCGTGCTCGGCGGCCTCTTCATCAGCGTGACCGAGCTGCGCGTCGGAGCCGACTTCTACCTGAACTCGCTCATTCAGGTGCTGCTCCTCGGCGACGTGGCCTCGGGCATCGGCAAGTCGTTCTTCTTCGCGTACTTCATCGGCATCATCGCGTGCCGCAACGGGCTCGGCACCACGGGGGGCGCCGACGGCGTCGGCCGCGCCACCACGGCGACGGTGGTCGCCGCCTCGATCACCGTGCTGGTCTCCGATTTCTTCCTGACCAAGCTCTTCCTGCTCACGTGACCGCCGCGCGCTACATCCGCTGCGCCGGGCTCGAGAAGACCTTCGGCGGCAAGCCCGTGCTGCGGGGACTCTCCCTCGACGTGCTCGCCGGGGAGACGCTCGTCATCCTCGGCGGCAGCGGCTCGGGCAAGAGCGTGCTGCTCAAGCACATGAACGCGCTGCTCAGGCCGGACGCCGGCAGGGTCGAAGTCGACGGCCAGGCGCTCGGGCCGCTCGGCGAGGACGAGCTCCGGTCCGTGCGGCGCAAGGTGGGCATGCTGTTCCAGCAGGGCGCGCTCTTCGACTCGCTCACCGTCGGCGAGAACGTCGCGTATCCGTTGCGCGAGCACCGGCTGCTGCCGCGCGCCGCGATCCCGGGCCGGGTGCGGGAGGCGCTCGCCATGGTCGACCTGGAAGGCATCGAGCCCCTCATGCCGGCCGAGCTCTCGGGCGGCATGCGCAAGCGGGCCGCCCTCGCCCGCGCGCTCGTCCTCGAGCCTCGGGTCCTTCTCTACGACGAGCCGACGACGGGCCTCGACCCGGTGGTCGGCGCCAAGATCAACCATCTGATCCGCGACCTGCAGCGCCGGCTCGGCCTCACCTCCGTGGTGGTGACGCACGACCTCGCGAGCGCCTTCTTCGTCGCCGACCGCATCGCGTTCCTGCACGAGGGCACGATCCGCTTCATCGGCACGCCCGAGGAGGCGCGCGCCGCGCGGGACCCCCGGCTGCACGAGTTCCTGACTGCCGCATGAAGGCGCGCGCGCGATGAGCATGTCGAGGCCGGGCGCCCAGACCGCCAGAGTCGGGTTCCTCGTCTTCGTGGCGCTCGCCATCCTGGTCGCGACGATCATGTCGCTCGGGGGCGAGCAGAAGTTCTGGGAGCGCAAGGTGCAGTACGAGGTGCACTTCGCGCGCACGAACGGCCTCCAGGTCGGCGCGCCCGTCAGCCTCACGGGCGTGACGATCGGCTCGGTCGCCGAGATGCGCTTCCCGCCCGATCCGACGGCGAGCTACATCCAGGTGCTCGTCAACGTGCTCGGGGACGCGACGCCGCGCATCCACGAGAACAGCGTCGCGACCATCCGCACCTTCGGCCTCCTCGGTGACCGCTACGTCGAGCTCTCCGCCGGCTCGCCCGACTCACCACCGCTGCCGGCGGGCGGGCTGATCTCGTCCATCGACCCCGTCGACTACGAGGCGGTGCTCGGACAGAGCGGCGACATCGTGACCAACGTCGTCGAGGTGACCGCCTCGCTGAAGGTGGTGCTCCAGGCGATCGAGCGCGGCGAGGGGCTCCTCGGCGCGATGGTACGCAACCGCGAGCTCGGCGAGTCGACGCTCGTCGATCTGCAGCGCACGATGGCGAACGTGCAGGACACGACCCGCTCGCTCGAGGACATCCTCCAGCGCCTGAACCGCGGCGAGGGCATCCTCGGGCGCCTCACGCGCAACACGCGCGAGGTGGACGAGCTCTTCACGCGCGTCAACCATGCCGCCAAGTCGCTCGACGAGCTGAGCGACCGGCTGAATCGCGGTCGCGGCACCGTCGGCAAGCTGGTCGAGGACGAGGCCTACGCCGCTCGCGTCCTCGGCAACGTCGACGCGGCGCTCCGGGATCTCAAGAACGTCGCGGAGAAGCTCGACCGCGGCGAGGGGACCCTCGGCAAGCTGGTGAACGATCCCTCCCTCTACCACGAAGCGAAGGCGCTGGTCGGTGGCGCGCGCCGGAGCTGGCTGCTGGGCGTCTACAAGGGGTTCTCGGGCCTCTGGCCGTTCGGCGGTGGCGGGGCCGAAGCGCCACCGGCCCAGGCGCTCGGGAAGCCACCCGAGCGGTGAGAGCGTGCCGGTCGCTTGCGTTTCGCTTCTTGCCGCGTACGATTCCGGCGCTCATGACGGTCTCGTGCCCGCGCTGCGGCACCCGGTACCGGCTGCCGCCGCGGTCGAAACTCGGAACCAATCCGACCTACCGCTGCGTGCGGTGCCGACAGGTCTTTGCGGCCGACGCGGCGGCGGAGGCGCCCGCGCTCGGAAGCGACGCGGTGCCCGGGGACGATGACGACACCTTCACGTTCGACGTCGCGCCGCAACGGGACGACGCGCCCGAGCCGGACGACACGCCGGTTCCGACGTCCCGCGCGGCGGACGGACCGCCTCCGCCCGTGAAGAGCCCGGCCCGCTTCGCCGTCCGGACCGTGATCGGCGTCACGCTGCTCTACGCCCTCCTCTCCATCTACCTCCACACCCACCCCGACGCCGTGCGCGGCGTCCTCGGCCGCCTGCCGATGATCGGCACGTCGCTCGCAGCAAAGCGGCTCGACCCCGCGAGCATCCAGCTCGCGAACGTGCACGGCGAGTACCAGCGCGTGAAGGGCGACCAGCTGGTCTTCGTCATCTCGGGCACCGCCATCAACAACGCGCCCGTGGCCGTGCGCGGCATCCAGATCGAGGGCCGGATCATCGGCGGGGAGGAGCAGCGCCAGGTCGTCTTCTGCGGCGCCGCGCCGCGCGACGTCCGGGATCTCTCCGTACGGGAGATCGCGCTGCTGCAAACGCTCGAGCCGCCCAAGGACTGGACGGTGGCGCCGGGCGAGCAGACGACCTTCCTCGTCGTCTTCGTCGGCCCGCCGGTCGGCCTGCGCGAGTTCGCAGCCGAAGTGGTGGCGGTGCAGGGCCAGCCGAGGCGCCGCGCCCAGCAAACCTGACGCCAGCGACAAGCTGGCACGAGAAGCGGAGCGCCGCTACGGCTTCGCCTTGACGTCGGGCTCGGGCTTCTCGGGTGTGACGTCGATTTCGGGTGGCTCGCGGAGCCCCTTCTTGAAGGCCTGGACGCCCTTGCCGAGACTGCCCATCACCTCGGGCAGCCGTCCCGCCCCGAACACCACCAAGACGATCACCAGTATGACGAGCAGCTCACCGATGCCCATTCCAAACATGACACAGCGATCATAGGGGAGCGGCCCGGTCGGGGCAAGCCGCCGAACGCCGTTTGCGCCAGCGGGGGCGCCTTCCTATACTCCCGGCCCCTGATGCCGCGCACGTACCGCGAGGCGTACGAGCGCCTGCTGCCACTCGTCGAGAAGCCCGGCCGCTACCTCGGCAACGAGCGCGGCGCGGTGCGCCGGGACCCGTCTCGGGTGCGGCTCCGCTTCGCGCTCGCCTTCCCCGAGGTCTACGAGATCGCCCAGTCCCACCTCGGCCTGCAGATCCTCTACGACATCCTCAACCGCCGGCCGGACGTCGCCGCCGAGCGTGCCTACGCGCCCTGGCCGGACATGGAGGCGGTACTGCGCGCGCGCGGGCTGCCGCTCGTGTCGCTCGAGAGCCACACGGCGCTCGTCGACTTCGACGTCGTCGGCGTGAGCCTACAGTACGAGCTCACCTACACGAACCTCCTCACCATGCTCGAGCTCGGGCGCATCCCGCTGCGCGCCGCCGAGCGCGGCCCCGAACATCCGGTGGTGATCGCCGGCGGCCCGTGTGCCTTCAACCCCGAGCCGCTGGCCCCCTTCCTGGACGGCGTGCTGCTCGGCGACGGCGAGGAGGCGGTCGGCGACATCTGCGACGCGGTGCTCGCCCACCGCCGCGACCGCCCGGCGCTCCTGCGCGCGCTCGCCGGCATCCCCGGCTTGTACGTGCCCGCCTTCTTCGCGCCGCGCTACCACCCCGACGGCACGATCGCCGAGGTCGTCCCCCTCGATCCCGCTCGCCCGCGGGTCCGCAAGCGAGTGCTCGTCGACCTCGACCGGTTCGCGCCCCCCGCGAATCCGGTCGTGCCGAACCTGGGCGTCGTGCACGACCGCGCGAGCATCGAGGTGATGCGCGGCTGCGTGAAGGGCTGCCGCTTCTGCCAGGCCGGGTACGTCTACCGCCCGCTGCGCGAGCGAAACCCCGAGCGGGTCGTCGAGGAGACCACCCGGCTCCTGGCGCGCACGGGCTACGAGGAGGTGTCGCTGCTCTCGCTCTCCACCGGCGATTACAGCGGCGTGAATCCCGTGCTCAAGGAGCTGATGGACCGGCTCGCGCCCGAGCGCGTCGCGGTCTCGCTGCCCTCGACGCGCGTCGACGCGCTGTCGCCGCGTATCCTCGAGCAGATCCGGCGCGTCCGGAAGACGGGCTTCACCCTCGCCCCCGAGGCCGGGACGCAGCGGCTGCGCGACGTGATCCAGAAGGAGTACCGGGAGGAGGAGCTGCTCGAGGCCGCGCGGCTGTTCGCAGACCTCGGGTGGCGGACGCTGAAGCTCTACTTCATGATCGGGCTGCCGAGCGAGACCGAGGAGGACGTCGTCGGCATCGCGGAGCTCGCCGCGCGGGTGGCCGCCGCGGCGCGCGGGCGGCTGGCGGTCACGGCGAGCGTGTCGACCTTCTGCCCGAAGCCGCACACGCCCTTCCAGTGGGCGGGGCAGCTCTCTCTCGAAGAGACGCGCGCGCGCCACGCACTCCTCAGGCGCGAGCTCGGGCGGCGGCGGATCGCCTTCCGCTGGCACGACGCCGAGCTGTCGTTCCTCGAAGGCGTCTTCTCGCGCGGCGATCGGCGCCTGGCCGACGTGCTCGAGACGGCCCAGCGGCGCGGCGCGCGGTTCGACGGCTGGTCCGACCGCTGTCGGATGGACGTCTGGCGCGCGGCGCTGGCCGCGCACGGGATCGATCCGGCCGTCTACCTCCGCCGCCGGCCGCTCGGCGAGACGCTGCCCTGGGACCACCTCGACGCGGGGCTCGCCAAGCGCTTCCTCCTCCAGGATCTCGCCCGCGCGGTGCGCGGCGTCCTCACCCCCGACTGCTCGATCGAGCGCTGCACCTACTGCGGCGCCTGCGACTTCGAGGCCGTGCGCAACGTCGACTACCATCCGGAAGGCGCCAAGGGGGGCGAGCACCGCGGGCGGGGTATCTCGCGCTGGGCCGAGCTGGCGGTCCCCTCGGACGCGAGCGACGCGCTCCCCGCGTGGGAAACCCGCATGTGGCGACGGATCCGGGCGCGCGCGGCCGAGCGGCGGCCCGCCGCAAGCCTGCGGGGCGGGGTCGACGCCGCTCCCCTGCCGGCGGCGCTGGCCGCCAACGAGGCCGTGGCCGAGGCCCCGCGCCCGGGCGAGGGCAACGCGGAGGAGTGGCTCGGCGCCGTCCCCTCCTCGCTCGCGCCCGGGGCCACCGGGCCGCCCGCCGTCCAGCGGATCCGCCTCCGCTATCGCAAGGTCGGGCCGGCCCGCTTCATCGGCACGCGGGAGCTGGGCACGACTTTCCTGCGCGCCGCCCGCCGAGGCCGGCTGCCGGTGGCGTTCTCCCAGGGTCATCATCCGTTGCCGCGATTCTCCTTCGGGCCCGCCCTGCCCCTCGGCGTCTCGAGCGACGACGAGTACGTGGACCTCGAGCTGACCGCGCCGCTCGACGCCGAGGAGGTCGCCGCCCGGCTGGCCGCCGAGCTGCCCGACGGGCTCGAGCCGGTGGCGGCGGCGGAGGTTCCCCGTTCGGCGCCGAGCATCGAGTCGGAGATCGAGTCGGTCACGTACACCATCGATCTCGCCGCGCTCGATGCGCCCCCGCCGCCCGCCGCGGTGGCGGCAGCCGTCGCCCGGTTCACGACCGCGCCGAGCGTTCCGGTCGCGAAACGCGGCAAGTCGGGGGAGCGGACCGTCGACGCCCGCCGCTTCGTCCGCGCCCTCGAGCTCGCCGGTCCCGACCGGCTCGTCGTCGAGCTCGGCGTCGGGCGGGAGGGGACGCTCAAGGCCGGCACGCTCGTCGGGGAGCTGCTCGGCCTCGCCGCCGACGTCTCGCCGGCGCTCCGCGTCCACAAGGTCGCCACCCGCTTCCGCGCCGCGGCCGAGCCAGCCGCGGCGGCCTCCGCCTAGCGGCCACGCCGGTGGCGAAGCACATCCTGATCAACGTGGTCCCCTGGGAAGCCCGGGCGGCGCTCCTCGAGGACACGACCTTGGTCGAGCTGCACATCGAGCGCGGCCGCGAGCCCGGCATCGCCGGCAACATCTACAAGGGCAAGGTGGTGCGCGTGCTGCCCGGGATGCAGGCCGCCTTCGTCGACATCGGCCTCGAGAAGGCCGCATTCCTGCACGCTTCGGACATCCCCGGGGAGGAGGAGCTGCCGCCCACCCTCGCGCAGGAGGGGGAGGTCGAAGCGGCCGAGGTGGCGCCGCCGGCGCCGCGTGAGGTCCGTCCCATCGAGGAACGGGTCCAGAAGGGGCAGGAGATCCTCGTCCAGGTGGCCAAGGAGCCGATGGGCACGAAGGGCGCCCGGGTCACGTCGCACATCTCGCTTCCCGGCCGTTACCTCGTCTACATGCCGGACACCCGGCACATCGGCATCTCGCGTCGCATCGAGGACGCGGCCGAGCGCGACCGTCTGCGCGTCATCGTCGAGGCCGAACGTCCGCCCGAAGGTGGGTTCATCGTCCGCACCGCGTGCGAGGGGGTGACCAAGCGGGAGATCCACGACGACGTCCGCTTCCTCAGCCGCCTCTGGGGCCTGGTCCACAAGCAGGCCGCGGCCGCTGGCGCACCGGCGCTCATCCACCAGGATCTCGACCTCGTCCTGCGCGTCGTGCGCGACCTCTTCACCTCGGACGTGGAGCGGCTGACGGTCGACTCGCCCGAGGAACACGCGCGCGTGCTCGAGTTCGTGAAGGGGCTCATGCCGAGGCTCGCGCCGCGCGTCCACCTCTACGAGGGAGTGACGCCCCTCTTCGAGCAGCACGGCGTCGAGACCAAGATCGCCCGCGCGCTCGAGCGGCGGGTGTGGCTCAAGTCGGGGGGGTACCTGATCTTCGAACAGACGGAGTCGCTGACCACGGTGGACGTCAACACCGGACGCTACGTCGGCAAGAAGAACCAGGAGGAGACGATCCTGCGCGTCAACCTCGAGGCGGCAAAGCAGATCGTCCAGCAGCTCCGGCTGCGCAACATCGGCGGCATCATCGTGATCGACTTCATCGACATGGAAAAGGCCGCCAACCGCAAGAAGGTGTTCGACGCCCTCCAGGAGGCGCTCCGTAAGGACAAGGCGCGCTCGAACGTGCTGCGCATCTCGGAGCTCGGCCTCGTGCAGATGACGCGCAAGCGCACCCGCGAGAGCCTCGAGCAGCTGCTGACGAGCTCCTGCCCCCAGTGCGGGGGCATGGGGCGCGTGCGCTCCGTCGAGACACTCGCCTACGACGCGCTGCGCCGGGCGCTGCGCGAGGCCGCCCTCCATACCAACTCCACCCGCCTCGCGCTGCGCGTGCACCCCGAGGTGGCGGCCTACCTGACCGAGCACGAGCGAACG
>Ga0209265_1000404_pt1 | contig 11735 bp, 8 predicted proteins | sample GraSoiAngelo_103_FD_185872 | JGI IMG/M metagenome (GOLD analysis project Ga0209265, IMG submission 185872) | Grasslands soil microbial communities from the Angelo Coastal Reserve, California, USA - 14_0903_05_20cm (SPAdes) (version 2) | ecosystem: Environmental > Terrestrial > Soil > Grasslands ...
AGCCAGAACGTCCCGCGCGAAGGCAATCGACCGCTCGATGGCCCAGCGGCGTGGAACGCCGGCACGCTGTTCCCCCTCTCGTCCAGGAAGGTGGCCCGCGCCCTCGACGCGGCGAGCGGCAACCGCCCGGTCGTCATCCTCGCCAACCTCTCCGGCTTCGACGGCTCCCCGGAGTCGCTGCGCAAGCTGCAGCTCGAGCACGGTGCCGAGATCGCGCGCGCCGTCGTGCACTTCGATGGGCCGCTGCTCTTCCTCGTGGTCTCGCGCTACCACGGCGGGGCGTACGTCGTCTTCTCCAAGTCGCTCAATCCGCGGCTGCGCGCCATGGCGCTCACCGGATCGTACGCCTCGGTGATCGGCGGCAGCGCCGCCGCCGCGGTCGTCTTCACGCGGGAGGTGCGGGCGCGGGCCGCCGCGGACCCGAGGGTGCGGCGTGCCCGCGAGGCGCTCCGCGCCGAGTCGCCGCCCGCCGCGCGCGACGAGTACGAGCTCGCGCTGGCCGAGGCGACGGGCGCGGCACAGGCGGCGGTCGCTGCGGAGTTCGACGCCGTCCACACCGTCGAGCGCGCGTGCCGGGTGGGGTCGCTGGACGAGATCATCGAGCCGCGCAGGATGCGGCCCGCGCTGATCCGCGCGCTCCGTGAGAGCCGCGGGTCCGTCAGCCGACCAGACGAGCTCGCGACGTTCGTCGCAGAGCCGTGACACGTTGCCGCCGCGCTCGTTGCCTCGTATGGATCGGGCGTTGGCGGCCATCTGCGATCATCTGCTCTGGGGCGCCGCGGATCTCGACCAGGCGATCGCCGCGCTCGCCGAACGCACCGCCGTTCGCGCCACCCCGGGCGGGCGGCATCCCGACCTCGGGACCCACAACGCGATTGCGGCGCTCGGCCGCAAGCGGTTCCTGGAGATCATCGCTCCCGATCCGACGCTGCAGCCCGGCGCGCTCGCCCGGCGGCTCGCCAGCTTGAAGATGCCCACGTTGATCATGTGGGCCGCGCGCACGCCGAGCGCCGCCGACACGGTCGCGCGGGCGGAGGCGGCCGGCTATCAGGCTGCCGTCATCGAGGGACACCGGCGCCGCCCCGACGGCGTGGTCGTGCGCTGGAAGAACGTCTTCGTGTCCGGTCACCGCGCCGGAACGCTGGTGCCCTTCTTCATCGAATGGAACGGCGAATCGCACCCCGCGGACGACGCCCCCAGGGGCCTGCGGCTCCAGACGCTCCGTGCCGAGACGCCGCAAGCCGAGGCGCTGCGCGCCGTGCTGAAGGCGCTCGACGTACGTCTTGCGGTTCGCGCGGCGTCCAGCGCCCGGCTCGTCGCCGTGCTCGATACGCCGCGCGGCCGAATCGAGCTGGCGGGATCCTAGCTGTTGAGGCGCCTACAGCCGGATCCCGAAATAGTCGAGGAAGCGCTGGTTGTAGTCCTGATCGGAAAGATCATCGCCCATCGCGACCCACTGCTCGTCGCTGATCTTGCGGCGGCCTTGGAACAGGCCGAGCGCGTCCCGCCCGACGGGCCAACGAAGGCGGTACTCCTCGCTCGTGATGGCGGCGAGGATGGTCTCGGCCACATCGTCGGGCTGGGCGGGATCGCGGAAGCCCGCCGCGAAGAGCTTGCCGTTGCGGCGCATGATGGGTTGGTATGGCGACGTCTTTTGGTAGCGGGTTGCCGCGGCGGAGTTCTCGAAGATGCTCGTCATGACGACTCCGGGCTCCACGTTGACCACGCGCACGCCGAAGCGGCGCACCTCGTGGGCGAGCGCCTCGCCGGCGCACTCGAGCGCCCACTTCGAAGCGGAGTAGGGGATCTGATTGGGGGTGGCGACCAGCCCGGCGATCGAGGAGACGTTCACGATCGCCCCCCGCCGCCGCGCGCGCATCGCCGGCAGCACCGCCTGGATGCATCGGATCGCGCCGAAGTAGTTGGTCTCGAACATGCGCCGGTGCTCGTCCTCGGGCGTCAGCTCGAGCGGAGTGGCCCCGCCGATGCCCGCATTGTTGACCAGCACGTCCACGGGACCATGCGCCGACACCGTCTCGAACGCGCGGCCGACCGATGGCGTCGACGTGACGTCGAGCGGGATCACCTCGAGCGGCAGGTTCGCTTCGGCCGCGGCGGCACGCAGGGGCGCCGCCTTGTCGAGATTGCGCATGCCGGCGAAGACGCGGAAGCCGTGACGCGCCAGACGCACGCTGGTTGCGAATCCGATGCCGGTGCTGGTGCCGGTGACGACGGCGATCTCCATGCTCGGTCTCCTGTGGGCCTCGCTATAGCGATGCTGCCGACGAGATGCAGCACCCCGGAGGGACCTCGACTCTACGGGCCGCGGGGCTCGACACCGCCGCGGGCCGGCCCTGGTGTCCAGGCCGGCGCCGCTCCTACTCGGGGCAGCCGGCCACCGGGGTGCAGCTGCAGGTTACGGCAGGCACGACGACCGCCGGCTGGTTGGGCGTGATGGCGACGAAGCCGATGTCCCTGATCGGGGAGTTCGGGCCCGAGAACACCTCGCTCACCGCCCCGGTCACCGCCCCCACCGTGCCGTCGTAGGACTGCGGCCGGAGCGGCCCCGCCGCCCCCCCGGGGACGGTGATGGGGCCGTCGGTGTCCGCGTTGGTGGGAGCGATGAAGCCGCTCCCCGCCCGCCTGCACCCGTCGCCGTTCATGTCGACGAAGGCGCCCGACGCCCCCGCCGACGTCGGCTCGGCCTTGAGAACGATCTGGCTCACGAGCAGCTCCCCGTCGTCGTACGTCGAGCCGTTGGCACACGTGCCCTGCGGGCTCTGGCTGTCCGTCCAGGTCGTCGACAGCTCGGGCGTGGAGAGCCGGAACTGGATACCGTTCGCGTCGGGGCTGCCGTTCCCGAGCGTGCGCACGATCTTCCCCTTGAAGTCGTTCCCGGCGCCCGTGGGCGTACAAAGCGCCGCCGGCGGATCGTCATTCGTGTTCACGCCGCCCAGGCACTCGGAGCCCGGATGGCCGTTGTAGCAGCAATCCGCGCCGGGATCGCTGGTGTCGGCCATCTTGATCACGTCGTTGTCGCCCGTCTGCGGGTTGGAGGTGTTCACGACGCCCACCCCGCAGTCGATCTGGTCCACGCGCGAGCAGAGCCCGCCCAGGATGTTCACGAAGAAGGTCGGCACGATGAAGCCCGGCTGGTCGCAGCAGCCCTGCGTGCCGCGGGGGACGCAGCCGTTCGGGTTGCCCGCCACCTCGCACCCCGGGATCCCCGCGCACGACGCGTTTGGGTTCCCGCACGGGACACAGGCGCTGTGCTCGCAGGCGGGGAAAGTGCCTGGTGTCACGGTGAAGTTCGTCTGCACCCCGGTCGGGAACGGCATCACCTGCCCGTCGGCCGTCACCCACGGGAGCTGGAGGCACGCGCCCGAGGTGCCGCCGCAGTCGGCGTCCGTGTTGCAGGTGCCGAAGCGGTTCGCTGCCGAGTTGGTCGTGCACCGCTTCTCGCCGGTGGTTCCGTCGAGCCGGTAGGTGTTCGCGATCGCCGCGCTCGGGACGATGGGCGCGCACGTCCCGACCGTGGTGGTCGTGGCGGAGGTCGTGGTGGTCGTCGTGCTGCTCGGCCCCGTCGTGGTGGTCGTGGTGGCGACGGGGGTGGTGGTCGTGCTCCCGATCGGGATCGGGAGGGTCGGGATCGGGAGCGTCGGGATCGGCACCTGGGCGATCTGCACACGCGTGTCGGCGACCGGCTGCGCTCGGCCGGGGCTGTCGCCGCGAACCGCGAAGCTCGCGTCTGTGGCCGCAAGAAGAAGCACGAAGGCCAAGAGGAGACGGAGGAGCGACCTCATGATGAGAACTCCTTCCCGCTGGCCGGTCCGGCACGAGCGCGACCGCGAAGGCACCATCTGCCGCCGCAAGAGCGCTCCGCAATACCCTCGTGGTGGTAAGAGGACATGCGAGCGGCGCGCCACGGCTAGCCTACTTGCACGGAGCCTCGCCCCGCGGCGCCTGCAGGCCGCGGGGCTCGACACCGCCTCGGGGTAGCCCTCGTGCCTCGGCCGGCGCGCCTCCTACTCGGGGCAGCCGGCCACCGGGGTGCAGGTGCAGGTTCGGGCAGTCACGACCACGGCCGGCGAGTTGGGCGTGATGGCGACGAAGCCGATGTCCCGGATCGGGGAGTTCGGCCCCGAGAACACCTCGCTCACTGCCCCGGTCACCGGCCCGACCGTGCCGTCGTAGGACTGCGGCCGGAGCGGCCCCGCCGCCCCCCCGGGGACGGTGATGGGGCCGTCGGTGTCCGGGTTGGTGGGCGCGATGAAGCCGCTCCCCGCCCGCCTGCACCCGTCGCCGTTCATGTCGACGAAGGCGCCCGATGCCCCCGCCGACGTCGGCTCGGCCTTGAGGACGAGTTGGCTCACGAGCAGCTCACCATCGTCGTACGTCGAGCCGTTGGCACACGTGCCCGACGGGCTCTGGCCATCCGTCCACGTCGTCGACAGCTCGGGGGTGGTGAGCCGGAACTGGATACCGTTCGTGTCGGGGCTGTTGTTCCCGATCGTGCTCACGATCTTCCCGTTGAGGTCGTTGCCCTCCCCGGTGGCGGTGCACAACTTGTGCGGCGGATCATCGGTCGTCCCGTAGATGCAGTCCGGGCCGGGATCGCTCGTGTCGGCCATCTTGATCACGTCGTTGTCGCCCGTCTGCGGGTTGGAGGTGTTCACGACACCCACCCCGCAGTCGATCTGGTTCACGCGCGAGCAGAGCCCGCCCAGGATGTTCACGAAAAAGGTCGGCACGATGAAGCCCGGCTGGTCGCAGCACCCCTGCGTGCCGCGGGGGACGCAGCCGTTCGGGTTGCCCGCCACCTCGCACCCCGGAACCCCCGCGCACGACGCGTGCGGGTTCCCGCACGGGACGCACGCGCTGTGCTCGCAGGTGGGGAAGGTGCCCGGCGTCACCGTGAAGTTCGTCTGCACCCCGGTCGCGAACGGCATCACCTGCCCGTCGGCCGTGACCCACGGGAGCTGGAGGCACGCGCCCGCGGTGCTGCCGCAGTCGGCGTCCGTGGTGCAGGTGCCGAAGCGGTTCGCCGCCGAGTTGGTCGTGCAGCGCTTCTCGCCGGTGGTTCCGTTGAGGCGGTAGGTGTTCGCGATCGCCGCGCTCGGGACGATGGGCGCGCACGTCCCGACCGTGGTGGTCGTGGTGGAGGTCGTGGTCGATGTGGTCGTGGTCGACGTGGTCGTGGTGGTGGTCGTCGACGTGGTCGTCGTCGCGATCGTCGTAGTGGTCGTGGCGACCGTGGTGGTGGTCGTGGCGATCGTGGTGCTGGTCGTGGCGACCGTGGTGGTGGTCGTGGCGACCGTGGTGGTGGTGGACGCGACCGTGGTGCTGGTCGACGCGACCGTGGTGGTGGTCGACGCGACCGTAGTGGTGGTCGTGGCGACCGTGGTGGTCGTCGTCCCGCCACCGCCCGCACAGCCTCCGGACACGCACGCGTCACAGCAGCTCGACTGCGTGCCGACGCAGGCGCTCCCGCCCGAGGGTGCCTTGCACGCGCCGGGTCTGCTCACGACGCTGCACGTCGTGGCCCCGGTGGCGTCCGTCTGGCAGCAGGTGACGGCGCTGGACCGCCCGCACGTCGAATTGCCCGCACAGCTCATGACCACGTCGGCGCACTGCTTGGAGAGCGTGCCGGCTTTGACTGCCTGATTCGTCACGCGGGCCGCGCACCTCTGGTATGCCCCGTGGCTGTTGAAGCCGGAGCAGGGGCATTGCTGGGCGATCTGCGCACGCGTGGCGGCCACCGCCTCCGCATCGCCGGGGTTGTCGCCGCAGGCCGCAAAGCTCGCCTCCGCGGCACCAAGAAGAAGGACGAACGCCGAGAGAAGTCGTACGAACGATCGCATTGTGAGACTCCTTCCCTTGGTGCCTCGGCCGGCGCGCCCTCCTATTCGGGGCAGCCGGCCACCGGGGTGCAGGTGCAGGCAACGGCCGGCACGACGACCGCCGGCATGTTGGGTGTGATGGCGACGAAGCCGATGTCCCTGATCGGGGAGTTCGGGCCCGAGAACACCTCGCTCACCGCCCCGGTCACCGCCCCCACCGTGCCGTCGTAGGACTGCGGCCGGAGCGGCCCCGCCGGTGCCCCGGGGACGGTGATGGGGCCGTCCGTGTCCGGGTTGGTGGGAGCGATGAAGCCGCTCCCCGCCCGCCTGCATCCGTCGCCGTTCATGTCGACGAAGGCGCCCGACGCCCCCGCCGACGTCGGCTCGGCCTTGAGGACGAGCTGGCTGACGAGCAGCTCCCCGTCGTCGTACGTCGAGCCGTTGGCGCACGTGCCCGGCGGGCTCTGGCCGTCCGTCCAGGTCGTCGACAGCTCGGGCGTGTTGAGCCGGAACTGGATGCCGTTCGCATCCGGGCTGTTGTTCCCGAGCGTGCGCACGATCTTCCCGTTCAGGTCGTTACCCTCCCCGGTGGCGGTGCACGCCTTGTGCGCCGGGTCATCGGCGGTCCCGTAGATGCAGTCCGGGCCGGGATCGCTGGTGTCGGCCATCTTGAACACGTCGTTGTCACCCGTCTGCGGGTTGGAGGTGTTCACGACACCCACCCCGCAGTCGATCTGGTCCACGCGCGAGCAGAGCCCGCCCAGGATGTTCACGAAGAAGGTCGGCACGATGAAGCCCGGCTGGTCGCAGCAGCCCTGCGTGCCGCGGGGGACACAGCCGTTCGGGTTACCGGCCACCTCGCACCCCGGGACCCCCGCGCAGGACGCGTGCGGGTTCCCGCACGGAACGCAGGCGCTGTGCTCGCAGGTGGGGAAGGTGCCCGGTGTCACCGTGAAGTTCGTCTGCACCCCGGTCGGGAACGGCATCACCTGCCCGTCGGCCGTGACCCACGGGAGCTGGAGGCACCCGCCCGCGGTGTTGCCGCAGTCGGCGTCCGTGGTGCAGGTGCCGAAGCGGTTCGCCGCCGAGGTGGTCACGCACCGCTTCTCGCCGGTGGTGCCGTTGAGCCGGTAAGTGTTCGCGATCGCGGCGCTCGGGACGATGGGCGCGCACGTCCCGACCGTCGTGGTCGTGCTGGAGGTGGTCGTCGTGGTGGTGGTCGCGATCGTCGTGGTCGTCGTGGCGACCGTGGTGGTGGTCGTCGCGATCGTCGTGGTGGTCGTGGCGACCGTGGTCGTGGTCGTCGCCAGCGTGGTGCTGGTCGAGCCCACCGTACTCGTGGTTGTCGCCAGCGTGGTGCTGGTCGAGCCCACCGTGCTCGTGGTCGTGGCCAGCGTGGTGCTGGTCGAGCCCACCGTGCTCGTCGTCGTCGCCACCGTGCTCGTCGTCGAGGCCACCGTGCTCGTCGTCGTCCCTCCGCCTGCACACTCCCCGTTCGCGCACGCGTCGCAGCAGCTCGGCTGTGTGCCGACGCAGGCGCTCCCGCCCTTCGGCGCCGTGCATGCGCCGGGCCCGTTCACGACGTTGCACGTCGTGGTCCCGCGGGCGTCGGTCTCGCAGCAGGTGACGAAGCCGGGCTTGCCGCACGTCGAGTTGGACGCGCAGTTCATGACCGTACTCGCGCAGTCGTCAGGGAGCGTACCGGCCTTCACCGCGGCGTTCGTCGCATGGGCCACGCAGCTGACGTAGGCGCCATGGTTCGCGGCACTGGCGCAGTCGCATTGTCCGCGCACCGCAGCCGCGGCCGCCGGGTCGCTGCAGGCCGCAACGCTCGCCTCTGCGCGAGCAAGAAGCAGGACGAGCGCCGACAGGAGACGGACGAACGATCGCATCGTGAGGCCCCTTCTCCCTGGCCGATCCGGCACACGTACCACGGCCAACGCACGATCCGCCCGGCACGTGCGCTCGGCAATACCCTCGTTGTGGTAAGATTTAATTTTTAGTCAAGTGAGAATCGGCGACGAGTAGCCGTTACGTTCAGACGAGAATGGCAAGTCGGATTGCTCAGGGGCGATTTCGCACACGAGCGAGACGCGGACACAGCAGAAGCGTTCCGGGCCCGGTCGTCCGCGCGCGGCCTCCTCGACCATTGGCTCGCCTGGGCGACGCGCCCGCCCGACCTCCGGGAAGGCCTTGGCTTGCGCATCCAATCGGGCGGTGGCGACAAAAACGCAATCCCCTCCCGGCGCGCAGGTTTTCACCCCCGACCGGGGAAGACTTCCGACAGGGGCGGGGAGGATGCCGTCCGGACAGCCGCTGCGTGCGTGCCTCGTGGCACTGCGGCCCGCGGGCGGTCTTCGTGGCTGCGAGAGCGTCGCGGCCGAGTGCGTCGCGAACCCCGGACCTTGAGATTGGTTGGACCATCGGATAAGTGGACGGGCATGGCCGTCGTCGCCTTCCGCGCACCTGCCCGGCGCCGCCTCCACGAGGAGGTCGCCGAGCAGCTGCGCGACGCGATCCTCGACGCGCGCTTCCCGGCCGGCCAGAAGCTTCCGCCCGAGCGCGAGCTGGCGCAGGAGTTCAGGGTGAACCGGACCTCGATTCGCGAGGCGATCAAGGTCCTCGAGGGGCTCGGCCTCGTCACCGTTCGACAGGGCGACGGCGCGACGGTGCGCCCCGTGGTCGACGCCTCGCTCGAGCTGCTCGGGCCGATGATCTTCCACGGCGGCCGGATCGACCTCGGACTCGTCGCCGAGATGACGGAGGTCATGCGGCCGATGCTCCTGGAGATGGGACGGCTCGCGATCGAGCGCTGCGGGCCCTCGGACCTCGCCGCCATCCGGGTGCTCCGGGACGTCGTCGCGGATGCGGCGGGGGACCGCGAGGCGCGGTTCGAGGCGCTGCACGACCTGCTGGTCGTGCTCGCCGACGCGACGCACAACCGGGTCTGGCAGATGGTGGCGCGGCGGCTCCGCAACCTGCTCCGCCAGGCGCCGGTCGCCGCCGCGCGCGCGCGGCTCCGCCGCGATCCCGGCCGCTTCGTCTCCCGCATCGACGCCTGTCTCGACGCCCTCGACCGGAAGCGGCCCGCCGAGGCGCTGACGGCGCTGCAACGGCTGATCGCCGTGCTGGGCGACGTCGGCGCCGACCTCGACCAGCGTCGCGCCAAGCCCCGCAGCAGAGGAGCCAGCCGATGAACGACTTCACGCTGACCACACCCACGCAGGAGCCCGGCCTCGCGACCGCGACGCAGGTGGTCTACCAGTGGAACTACGATCCCGAGGTCGAGGAGCTGCGACGCCTGTACGTGAAGGCCGCCGAAGCGCAATGGATCGCGGAGCGTGATCTCGACTGGGAGCGCCCGATCGATCTGGTACGGTTCGCGAGCACGCCGCTCGGCGCCGGCATCCCGATCGAGCGGACGTCGTACTGGCGGTCGCTTCCGGAGGCGACGCTGGTCGAGCTCACGAGGCGCACGGCGGCTTTCCGGCTCTCGCAGTTCCTGCACGGCGAGCAGGGCGCGCTCATGGTGGCGGCCCAGCTCGTGACCGCGGTGCCGCACACGGATGCGAAGTTCTACGCCGCGACGCAGACGATGGATGAGGCGCGGCACGTCGAGGCCTTCTCGCGCTACATCGAGAAGCTCGACCACATCCAGCCGATCGCGCCGTCGCTGAAGGGCATCCTCGATGCGACGCTCGGGACCGGCGACTGGATGAAGAAGCTCGTCGGGATGCAGATCGTGGTCGAGGGCCTCGCGCTGTACGCCTTCCGCGACATGCGGAACCTCACCGAGGAGCCGCTCCTGAAGGACCTCCTCACCTACGTCGCGCGCGACGAGTCGCGCCACCACGCCTATGGCGTCCAGTACATCGAGCGCTGCGTGCCGTGCCTCGGCGACGAGGCGCGCGCGGAGCTCGAGGACTTCGCGCTCGAGTGCGCCCGCACGCTGATCGACCGGAAGGCGCAGGGCTTCTTCACGACCCTCCTCCAGATCTGGGCCGAGGCCGGCGTCGATCCGGTCGAGATGATCGGCTGTCTCCAGCGGGAGGCGGGCGACATCACGCGCGACCTGCCGAAGGGGCGGCGGCTCGGCCCGGTGCAGGGCTTCGTCATCCCGACGCTGCGCCGCTGCGGGCTCCTCTCGGAGCGCGTGGCGGGCCACTTCCACGGCTTCCTGCGCGAGAACTTCGGCAGCGCCGTCGTCGGGGAGGACGTCGACGAGTTCCTCCGCTATCTGCCCGCGCTGCCCGCCGACACGGCGGCGTGGGTGCTGGGCGAGCTCGAGTAGCCATGGAAGCCGCTGCCCCCTTTCGCTTCGACCCGTTCGACGACGCGACCCGCCGCAACCCCTTTCCGCTCTACGCGCGGGCGCGGCGCGAGCACCCGGTGTGGGCGCCCGACGGCGCGCCGGTCGTCTCGATCTTCCGCTACGACGACATCCAGGGCGTGCTGCGCGACCCGGCCACCTGGTCGAACGCGTTCCCGCCGCCCCCGGGCTTCGAGCCCGAGGACCTGCCACCGAGCATGCTGGTCACGGACCCGCCCGCGCACACCCGTCTGCGCGGCCTGGTGAGCCAGGCCTTCACCCCGCGCATGATCCGCCGCCTCGAGCCCCGCATGAACGAGATCGCCGAGGAGCTGGTGAATGCGGCGCTCGCCTGCGGCCGGGTGGACCTCGTCGAGGCGCTCACCTATCCGCTGCCCGTCATCGTCATCGCCGAGATCATCGGCATCCCCACCGAGGACCACGCCCGGTTCAAGGTGTGGTCGGACGCGGCCGTCGAGAACCTCGGGGCGGTGTTCATGGGCCCGCTGCCGCCGGAGAAGATCGCGCGCCAGCGGCGGGTGCGCGTCGAGATGCAGGACTACTTCCGGGGGCTCGTGGACGAGCGGCGGCGCCGGCCTCGCGAGGACCTGCTGAGCGGGCTCGTCGCGGCCGAGATCGAGGGCTCCCGGCTCAGCTTCGACGAGCTGCTCGCGATGCTCCTCCTCATCCTCGTGGCGGGCAACGAGACGACGACGACGCTCATCGGCAACGCCGTCCTCGAGCTGCTGGCCCATCCGCCGGCGCTGGCCGCGCTGCGCGCCCGCCCCGAGCTGCTGCCCGACGCCGTGGAGGAGGTGCTCCGCTTCTCGTCACCCATCCAGATGGACCCCCGCCGCGCCGCCCGCGCCACCGAGATCCGCGGGCACCACATCGAGACCGGGCAGATCGTGCTCTCCTGGCTCGGATCGGCCAACCGCGACGAGACCGTCTTCGAGCGGCCCGACGAGTTCGACATCGCGCGCCGTGACAACCGACACCTGGGCTTCGGGTTCGGCCCCCACTACTGCCTCGGCGCGAGCCTGGCCACGCTCGAGGCGCAGGTGGCGCTCCGCGTGCTCCTCGCCCGCACGCGCAGCATCCGGCGCGTCGACGACGCACCGCTGCCGCTCCACCCGAGCTTCGTCTTCCGCGCAGTGACTGCCCTGCCGCTGGAGCTCGAGCCGGCGTAGCCGGTCCCGAATCGGGCGCTTCCTGCCGCGACCGAGTCCGCGGGGCCGCGACGGGCTCCGGGTCTGCAGACGCTACGGTAATGGCAGGACAACCATCTGCAAGCCCGGGATATCCTTGAAGTCCTTGGAGTTCGACGTGAGCAGCTTGAAGTCACGTTGAATCGCTTGCGCCGCGAGCCAAAGGTCGTTGACGCGAACGTTCGGGTCTCGTCGAGCCTTCTTCAGCTTCGCAGCCAAGGATCCGAATACCTCCGCCGTTTCCACGGTGATCCGAAGTTGCGGCTTACGACGCAACCGTCGCAGCGACGCGGTGGCTTGCTGCTTCAGAACACCAGCCCGAAGCAATTCCAGACCGAACTGAATCTCGGCGATGTTCACCGGCGAGAGATATACCGG
>Ga0209265_1000406_pt1 | contig 11725 bp, 14 predicted proteins | sample GraSoiAngelo_103_FD_185872 | JGI IMG/M metagenome (GOLD analysis project Ga0209265, IMG submission 185872) | Grasslands soil microbial communities from the Angelo Coastal Reserve, California, USA - 14_0903_05_20cm (SPAdes) (version 2) | ecosystem: Environmental > Terrestrial > Soil > Grasslands ...
CCTGTTTGTCGCGCAGTATCATGCTGATGCAAAACGGTCTTCTTGGTTGTCGCTTGCTGAGAGGAAAACATTGCGTGTGCTTGCGCGACAGGGGATAAATGATGATGATCTCTTTGCGCGGCTGGCGACGTTCGCTAACCATCAGGATGAGCAGATGCAGATAGTCTCGTCTGAAGCGGGTTGGATGGTCAGTCAATGGGGGATTGCGGCTCCCGGTGCTGTACTGCATACTGGGTCTGGGGGGCTGTTCAGTGGTCCATTGGCATCTACGCTGAGGTTCTTTTTCCTGAGTGGAACTGATCAGGATACTTTGTCCTATCAGGTAGGTGTTGAGAAGAGGCAGGCCGTCTGGCCATTAGTGGCTGATGCCGTTGGTGCGGTGATTGTGAGCCTGTTGCAGGTGGAGCGGGTATATGAGCTGGAAACGAAGAGCAGTCATCGTGATATCGAACATATGGAATTGCTCAAGGCAGAATTGTTGGCGAGTGTGAGTCATGAGTTGCGTAGTCCCCTGGCATCGGTGAAGGGGTATGTGGCCACGTTGTTGCGTCACGAACGGCGTATTTCTCGCGAAGAGCGACATGAGTTTCTGGTGGCGATTCAGGATGCCAGTCAGCGCTTAGAAGTCGTGGTTGATCGCTTGCTAGAAACGTCGCAACTCGAAACGGCGACCCTGCCGCTCAAGCGTGTACCAGTGAATCTGGCTGATCTAGTACGTAAGGCTATCACTGCTAGCAAACGCCATCCAGCAGTGGGCGATACATCCACAACGTGTACATTTGTGTTGCGTATTGAGGATAACCTGGGGAGGCCAACCGAGCGCGTGCCTTTGCTGCAAGCTGATCAGCGGCTGTTGAGGGAGGTGCTGGATCATTTGTTAGAAAATGCGGTGCTCTATTCGCCAGGGGGAGGAAAGGTGGAAGTGGGATTGCGTATGATAGCACCAGATCAAGTGCATCTGCTTCAGCAGAGTTTATCTCAAGCACGTGTGAACCAGCGGCGAAGTAGTGTGGTGTTTCCTGAGTCGTGGCTGTATGATCAGTCGGTGGTAGAGATCTGGATACAGGATCATGGGATAGGGATTCCGAGTGCGCATCTGGAGCGCATCTTTCACCGTTTCTATCGCGTAGATACGTCGCTGACCAGAGAGGTCAATGGGCTGGGACTTGGGCTGGCGATTTGTAAGCAGATTGTGGAGTTACACGATGGGATGCTGTGGGTGGAGAGTGAGCTGGGCAAGGGAAGTACGTTTCATGTGCTGCTGCCGGTGGATGGGCAGGCGCTGTTAGCGGTGCAAGGGAAGTAGGAGACACTTCCATCCCGCTCACCACAAGGCAATGACAAGGGACAATGCGGCTCAAATAAGGCGTTGCCCCCCATCCCTAGAGCAAGCACAAAGGATTGCCCCTACAATGGTACGAATGCATCTCGCAGGCTGCTTCGTCCATGTAAGGGCAATTTCTGGTGCTTGCCCTGCGAGGCTCACAAGATAGCAGGTTCTTTCTCACTTGCTTGTTGCATTTTTTCACTTGCCACCTGGGGTGCCATCGTGCGGCCTACTGAATGCCAGACGCGTACAAAGAGCCAGCCAACAATGACGATGATGGCGGCCAGGGAGAGCCACATACATACTAGCGCGACCCCTGGATTCGTGTTGGAGGTGAAAGCATTGGCAAAACCGGCTAGATAGTCCTGGCTGGCGGCTTCCACGGCGAAGACCAGAGGACCATAGTACAGGGTGGCACCGATAACCAGTAGCGCCGTTGTCCAGCGATAGGCTTGCTGATCGTCATCCACGCGTCGTGAGAGTTTCACTGCCAAGGCGGCCAGTAAGCAGAGGGCGGAGAGCGGCCCAGTGATAGGGAGCGCTACTTTGACGACAACGTTGGGTTGAAAGTATATCCAACTCAAGGCAAAGGTGAGCAGTAATAGGCCATCGCGCATGAGAAGATAGGACATCCACCAGATATCTGCTCCCAGGCGCAGGCCACAACGGCGCAGTGTACGTAGAATGTAAGGACGGCCAAGGTGGAGGATGAGGACCATCGTCCAGAGCACGGGCAAAAAGGCTACGACCGTACTGATCAGCCACTGAGAGCCACCTTGGATTAATGCATCGGTAATCGCTTTGCTAATATCATCGGGTTTCATCTACTTGCTCCTTTTTATCCTGCTTTTTTATCCTGCTTTTTTATCTACTAGTGCAGAATCCCAAAACGTTTTGGGGAATGGGAGGATTTGGGGACACCCCAAACCCCGAAAGGCGAGGCTTCGCCAAATGCCACCCCCAATCCCTACCACCTCTCTTGTTTCTGCGCTAGCTCGGTGTTGAAAGAACATTCAGCTATAAAGCAGAAGGTTCAGCCACTTCGGTTGTTGTCTCCGGCTCGGCACGACCGCCTGTCTTTATGGTATAGGCGGCGGCGGCAGCTCCCAAGATTGCTAGGAGGGCAACCGAGACATAGCCAATGCCTACTGCCCAGCGAGCATTGGTATTGGTGACGAGAAACTTGCTGATGGCAACAAATGGACCAATGGCAATGGCGTTGGACTGCACACCGAGCAGGTAGGGTACAAAGTAGAGGATAGCTCCAAGCCCCAGTAGCGCTGTCACCAGTCGGAAGTCGCGCAGATTATGGTCAGGATCACCTGTCAGCTTCACCAGTAGGACGGCGAAGAGGGCCACCGCAGCAAGTCCTCCGGTGAGGGGTAGCGCGTCGGTTGTCACTACATCAGGGAAGAAGAACATAAAGCTCATCACTACGCCGGAGACGATCAAGAGATCCCGTAATGCGACGTAGACTAGCCAGAGTAAATCTGCGCCTAGACGGAGAGTAAAACGGTCAATCATGGTCAGAATATAGGGGCGTCCAAGATGGAGTCCCAGCAGCATCAACCAGACAATAGGCAGGACAGCGGCTAGCGTGCCCTCTAAGAACTGTTCGCCTCCCGCACTGATGCCTTGCATAATAGCATTTGTTAAATCTTGTACTGACATGTCAGCTACCTCCTAAAAAGTGCAATCTGTCTCTACAACACGCTTGACAAGAACTACTTATGTGCAACGGTCGCAGTATCCCTAACCATGCGTACGGTTGGACAAAGGTAGGCGAGATCGCAACGCAAACAGCGGCGTGCCTCATGTAGTGCTTGTTCCTCATTGAAGCCACACGCGGCCTCGACAGAGCGATCTGTCGTGATAGGGGAATACGCCATCACTTCTCGCTGCGTGGGGCGAAGATCAAGGGTTATCGTGCCATCGGGAGGCGACGCAGAGACGGTCTCCCACTCGTCATCCGGCATCTCTGAGATCTGCTCGACTGAACATTTTGAGAGATATGCATGGATGGATTGAGCCGCTTTGCGCCCGTGTTCCGCTGCATGGATAATAGATTTTGGGCCATAGGTGACATCGCCAGCTGCAAACACTCCTGGTATGCCTGTGGCTAAGGTCGTGGGATTAATTAGCAAGCCTCCCCATGGTGCCACTTCAATGGCGGTCTCTGCGGGCAAAAATGAAGGGTCAGGAGCCTCACCGACAGCGACCAGCACATGTTGCGCGCGGATAGCAAAATCGCTTCCAGGAATACGAATGGGGCGACGGCGACCTTTCTCGTCTGGCTCACCCAATCGCATACGCCAGCAAAGAATGCCTTGCACACTACCGTCTTCAGTTCCCAGTAGCGATTTAGGCATTACCAGTTCGTGTAATTGGATACCCTCATCCAGAGCTGCACGCACCTCCTCAGCTTGCGCGGGCATCTCAGTCCGTGTGCGCCGATAGAGGACATGGACGCTGGAAGCTCCTGCACGTAGTGCAGAACGAGCTGCATCCAGCGCTGTGCTACCACCGCCAACCACTGCAACATCACCGTTCAGCCGCGTCTGTGGGTCCAGGTTATACTGCTTGAGGAAGAGCGTAGCTGGTATGATCCCATCCAAATGAGCCTCGCCGCGCATCTCTAGACGCTGACTGCGCTGTGCCCCGACTGCCAACAAAACGGCGTCGTACGATTGTTGCAACTCCTCCAGAGCGATATCGAGGCCTAATGCCATGTTGAAGCGAAAGACGACGCCCAGTTCGCGTATCGCGGCAATATCTCGATGCAGTTCTGTACGCGGTAAACGATAATCGGGAATGCCAATGGCCATCATGCCACCCGCTACTGGCATAGCATCAAAAACAGTGACGTTATAGCCGCGACGAGCAAGATAGTAAGCGGCACTCAAGCCGGTTGGGCCTGCTCCAACGATGGCGATATGTTCGATATGCCGCAGCTTTGGTTGCTGTATATGCCGTACTACTGTTGCATGATCCATGGCAAAGCGCTTGAGATCACGAATAGCAATAGGCTGATCAAACTCGCTACGGCGACAAACGGCCTCACAGGGGGCAGTGCAGACACGACCACAAATTGCAGGAAAGGGATTCGCCTCTGCTGCAACATCTGCGGCTTCTTGATAGCGTCCTTCTGCGATGAGACTGATGTAGAGGCCCGCATTCGTTCCTACGGGACAGGCGGCTTGGCATGGGGCGCGCAAATCTTCTTTGCGCTCGCCCAACCACGTGCGCCAACTTTGCCAGCTAGCATGTCGCTCGGCAACGTGCCAGCGCGGCTGTTCACCCCAGGGAGCTTCACCAGGCTCTTCTGGTGTCGCTCGCGTATAGGCATTCAATGGTATCCAGCCCGCTGCTTGTGGTAAGGGAGAAAGGGGACCACGTTGTGCATAAGAGGGTTTTTCTGCTGCTTTGGCAATGGTGATAGCATTGGTGGGGCATTCCTGAACACATACCTGGCAATTGATACAGTCCGCTACCTGTACAGGAAAGAGCATCATCCATGCTTGCTGAGCGATATCACCTGGCACAGGACTGGCCAGTCCTGGCACGTTGCTCTCTGCCGATGATATTGGTGGGCGCGTCATATCCAGACAGCGCACGGGGCAGAGATCCATACAGATACCACAATTGATACAGGTATTTTGATTTACCCGGATATGATAAGGCATAGAGAAGCCTCCTCGCTCAGCATGTAGTCCTGAGCTTTGAAGTATCTTACTGACGAGAGCTTGTCGTTGGTTGATACTAAGAGCATACTGAGGAGGTGTCACAAGCCCATCACAAGCAACGATAAGTATCTCACAAACGCGACACGTTTTACACCGTCCAGCGCATCAAGCGGCGCTTCACCAACTCGACCAACAGGAGATATGTCAACGTCATGCCTGCCAGGAAGAGAAAGTAGAGTCCAGGCAAGGGAGTAAAGCCCAGATAACTGGCCAGCGGTGTGTAGGGGCGAAGGATAGCGACACAGACAATAGCAAGTGTTGTCAAGGTTAACGGCAGGCTTGGACGGTTGCTGAGAAGGGAAGGGACGGTAACATGGCTTACAGAAGAAGGTACACCACAAGGAGGGATTATCTCATCCGTACTCGCGAATATGGCTTTAGACGGTCTTGAAAGAATGTTAAGGGAAATATTCCCAAAAACAACTGTAAAAGGAATAGCAGCAAAAGTCAACGTGGTACGGTATGCGGAAGACTTCATGGTGACAGCATCTTGCAAAGAATTGCTCGAACAAGAAGCCAAGCCTCGCATCGAGGCATTCCTGAAAGAACGTGGATGAGAACTCTCTTCTGAGAAAACACGTATCACACACATTGAGGACGGGTTTGATTTCCTTAGCCAACCCTTACGATCCGAAATGGGAAACGCACTACGAAAGACGCCTGGATGTTCACATCGTAGACACCCTCAAAGGAAAACGTTGGCTCATTCATCTCTGGAAAGAGCAAAACGGACTCTGCCCAGTGTGTCAGCAGAAAATCACCAAGATAACAGGGTGGCACAGCCATCACATAGAATGGAGGTCAAAAGGTGGTTCACACACAGCAGAAAACCGTTGCAGTTGCGGCTGTTTATCGATGACAATCAGGTTGACACGGTTGCGGCTACGTAGGCAATGGTCAGCGATGGCCAGCAGACTGTTGGCATCGGGTGGCAGATAGATGCGCGAGGTTGTGGCCTTCTTGGAAAGGACCGTATCGATGAGACCTGGTCCCTGATGGCTAAAGCCGTTGTGGTCGTTGCGCCAGCAGGTCGAGGTCAGCAGGATATTGAGTGAAGAGATGGGGGCGCGCCAAGTGAGCTTGCTGCCCTCCTGTAACCACTTGGCATGTTGCACTGTCATGGAGGCGGAGACCATCGCAAAGGCTTCATAAGAAGCAAAGAAGCCGTGGCGACCAGTTAGCAGATAGCCTTCTAGCCAGCCCTGGCAGAGATGTTCGCTGAGTACTTCCATTGGGTGTGCGCGGCAGGATTACTGGCCAGAGTGGTCGTTTGGTGAGGCCGTTAGTACGTGCGTGATGCTGGAGGTGATGTATCTGTTGATAACACTGATCAAGGGTGCGAGCAAAGGCGTGATGCACGGCAATGGGATCGGTGCCTGAGACCAGATAGGGATCATAGCCATGTCCCGCAAGGAGCTGCTTAATCTCTTCATCCTCTTCACGATCCAGGACCGTAGGATCGGAGGTTTTATAGCCGTTGACGTGCAAAATGGGCAGGACAGCGCCATCACGCATTGGATTGAGAAACTTAATACTCTTCCAAGCTCCTTCGAATGGTCCTGTTTCGGCCTCGCCATCGCCGATAACAGCGACAACGAGCAAGTCAGGATTATCGAAGGCAGCTCCGAAGGCATGGGAGAGTACGTAGCCTAGTTCGCCTCCTTCATGGATCGAACCTAGTGTGGGGACACTCACATGGCTAGGTACTCCTCCGGGGGAGGAGAATTGGCGGAAACGGTAGTAGCGCTGTTGCCGTTTGGTTTGTAACGTATGACGGTGATAGAATGCAAGGCGATGGCAAGCAAAAGGCTCTCCAATAATTAATGAAATTTTAATTGACCTAGCACATGAGTTTATGTACAATTATAAGTAGTTCGCAATGTGGCAACAGAAAGGCAAGCCTCCATGTTATAAAGGGATGCAAAGAAGCACCAAGGAGGCTCTGCACAAATTTTCGTTTGAAGCAGGCTTCTTGTACTGTTAATGGTCAAACTCCTTACGTTGTTGGTAGCTCTGTGAAATCTCTTTTGTTTGTTGACTCAGCATCAATATGACGTTTTCTGATGATGTTTTGTGATCTATGACTTTAAGCAAGTGTTCACCTTGCTCCCCTCATGCATAACTATACGGCCTTATCCTCAGAGCCGCAATCACAGTAATGGGCAATGCGGTGACAAATAGACCACAAAAAGAGGTTCCTCTCCCCATTGGGTCGAGGTAGCATGATTTTGGCAGGGTTGTGAAACAGATGTGCTAGGAACGTTGTGGCCGTCGGCATCGTAGGTACAGAAGGGACCGTTTTGTGTTGGTGGAAGCTATGAAAGGAGTTGAAGAATCATGCAAAGGCAACAATTCCGCGATCGTACGGAAGCAGGACAAGTGCTTGCCGCCAGGCTCACAGCCTATAGCCATCGTCCAGATGTGCTGGTGCTGGCATTACCTCGTGGTGGAGTACCCGTTGCATTTGAAGTCGCCAGAGCACTCCATGCCCCGCTGGATGTTCTGGTCGTCCGTAAGCTTGGTGTACCTGGGTACGAGGAGCTAGCAATGGGAGCCATTGCCTCAGGTGGAGTGCGGGTGCTCAATGATGACGTGGTACGGATGTTGGGTATCTCTGAAGCCGTGATCAACAGGGTGGTTGCTGATGCCCAATCTGAGTTGGAGCGACGTGAACGCCTCTATCGGGGAGAGCGCCGTGCCGCTGAGGTACAAGGCCGGACCGTTGTTCTTGTTGATGATGGTATTGCAACCGGGGCTACGACGCGAGCTGCTATCGCTGTGATAAGACACCAGCAACCGGCCCGCATTGTGCTGGCGGTCCCAGTCGCGGCATCCGTAACATGTGAGGAGTTTGAGACGCTGGTGGATGAACTGGTCTGTGTCATCAGGCCGGAGGTGTTTTACGCTGTTGGCTTCTGGTATGAACATTTTGAGCAGACAACCGATGAGCAGGTATGCGACGTGCTTGCACAGGCGGCGCACGGGTAACTTCAGGCGATATTAGATGATACAGTCGAAGGACATCCACATTTTTGTCGATGTCCTTCGTCAGAATTGTCGAATTTTTCCATGCAAGGCTGATTTTCTCCATGTATACTCAGATTCAAAGCATGAGAGTGCCATGTATTATCACAATCGAGCGTTTCTGATGAAATAAATCCTTCCAGCAAGGAGCATAAGATGAACATAGAGAATGGTAGCGAGGTTGCACAGCTACTCTCGCAAATCGACATGGAGTATACAGCAGCCATGCGTGGCCTCGTCGGGTACACACAAGTCACACGACACGACTTTATTACTGCACGCAATCGCAATATTGATGCGTACCGCAGGCAACTTATCCCGCTTGTTGGGGATAAGCAAGCAACGGAATTGGTTGCTCAGACAATTTGGCCTGAGTTGAGACATTAGTAGTGTGGAAACTGTCAAGACAACGCACTTAAAAGAGAGCCATAAGCATAGTCAAAAGCCGCTTGTCTTGCAACCTCTTTGGGCGTATTAGCCATGATAGCACCCGTTGTGTGGCTCATCTACCCAACGTCCTGTGAGAGGAGAGAGAATAGATGAAGCAGCCACAAGCAACGCTTTGTCCAACACACGTTGTTACTCGTATTCTTCTGATCATCTTGCACACAAACAATGTGCTTGGGTGGTAAAATATTCAGGTACAGTGAAGAGAAAGCTTGGAGAGATATCTGCTTATGCAGGACTCAGGTTACTAAGACAATTATGGTCTCACGGAGATGGGATGAGAGGTGGAAGCAACGTAAAAAGGAGAAGAAATGAGTACTTCAGGAGTAGCACTTACTATGCGCAAAGGCTTGAGGTATCGCGTAGTCAGAGTTGTGTTAAGCATTCTGCTAGTGGTAGTCCTGCTTGCAGGGACGGTAGTGGGCGGGATAAGTGTTTACTTCTCAAGTGTGATTCTCCAGGTTATCCACTATCTTCCCACATATTCTCTTGCGGTAACAGCTGTGGGTGTGGACACAGTGACGCTTCAGCGCACAGCAGAGACGCAGGCTCCGGGGGTATTTGAAATCGATTGGCCTAGTGGGCAGGCAATTGTGGGTCCGATGACAACTTCTGATGCCAGCACTGTCACGCGCCAACTGCTTCAGATGACGGGACCTCTCTCGCGAGGCACCTTAAGCTACTGGACGAGGAGAGTGTATTCAGGAGGGCTAAAAGAGAGCTTGGGGCTCTCGATCAATGAGGTGCAGATCAAGGGGCAACTGGGGATGATGCCAGCGTGGTTTGTGCCAGGCAAGCTGGCAACTTGGGTGATCTTGGTACATGGTCAGGGAGTCACACGAGAAGAATCATTGCGCGTATTTAAGCCGCTGGCACAGCTTGGTTTGCCTCTGCTTGCCATTTCGTATCGCAATGATAGAGGTTCTCCGGCAAGCCCTGATGGCTTCGATCATCTTGGTGATACCGAGTGGCAGGATCTGGAAGCGGCTACCCAATATGGGTTGGTCCATGGGGCCCAACATCTGGTGCTGTATGGATGGTCGAAGGGTGCAACGATAGTCGAAGCGTTCCTGCATCGTTCCGCCAATGCCCGTTCTGTGCAGGCTGTGGTGCTGGATGCACCGATATTGGATGTGCGTGCAACAATCGCTTATCAGGCTCAGGAACGTGCAGTGCCAGAGATCATCGCCAGGAGTGCTGAGGTGGCTGCTAGCATACGCTCTGGCATGAATTTTGATAATCTCGATCAGTTACATCAGCGGCAAATGCGTATACCAATGCTGCTCTTTCATGGCACGAATGACACGACGACACCGATTGCCGTTAGTGATGCCTTTGCGCAAGCCCATCCTGATTTTGTGACGTATAAGCGCGTCCCCAATGCGGAGCATACCGAAGCGTGGAATGCTGAGCCACAGGAATATGATCGTGAACTGGCAAGGTTTCTCAGGATGGCGGGTGTATGAAAAAGGGTATCATCTCAAAATTTCGAGGTAAGCCCAAGAGTTGTAGGCAAACAAAAGAGTTGTCTTTGACCCCAGCTTAATCCCCAGAAAAATCGCACAATGAATGTCCTTGGCTATTCAGAAATAATGTCAATAGCCTACAAGAATCCCAGAATTGTTGTATTTAGCCTACAGAGAGGCTGATTTGTGGTGGGGAGGTTGCCGCTCATTCGTGCTCAAAGACAAGAATAGTGTGATTTTGGAGAGGGTTGAGCAGGGGTCAAAGACAACAATTCTGAGAACCTACTTGGAGTGGCCTCTTGACCCTCGATTTGAAGGAATATCAGCAATAATGTCTTTGAAGCTCGTTCGGGAGGGAGAAAAATCCCAGGATAAATGTCCTTGGCGGTTTCTGGTAGCACAGAAGGATGTAGACTGAACCTTGTCGCAAGAGAGTTGCTAGCCACATGGCTGTATTTCCTATAGCCATAGATGAACTCGTATCAGAAAACGTCCAGCGGAAAGAGCTGTTCGCAGCGTTCCTACTCGCTGCGAAGCTCCTATGCTGTAGGATCTCAGAATTGTTGTCATTGGACAAGCACAAAGAGGGAGAAGAATCCCAGCATTAATGTGCTTCGATCCCACGGATAATGTCAATAGCCTACAAGGATCCCAGAATTGTTGTCATCGGCCTACAGAGAGGCTGATTTGTGGTGTTATGGAACGGCCAAAGCCAGCTCAAAGACAAGAAGAGTAGGAATGTTGGTGGGGGTTGAGCAAAGTCAAAGACAACGCTTCTGAGAACCTACTTGGAGTGGCCTTCAAGCCCTGATTTTGCAGGAGTAACAGAATTGTTGTCATCGTGTGAGCAGAGATGCGGCAGGGAATCCCACGAATAATGTCCTTGGCGTGGTATCTCTTGCATGAAAGATGTAGGCTTGCGCAAAGGCAGGTAGTGGCACCGCCGCCTGTCATGAAACACTGGCGATATTTCTTGTAGTCATAAGAAAAAAGCATCTCTAGAATGGTTGTACTGAGTGATCAATGCATTCCTGTTGGCCAGACGGTTTGGTCAAGCTCAGTCAGACGCGGCTGTTGTGATCCCCTGGCATCATTGGCCAACAGTCGCTCGGCCAGGCAGGTGCTCTGTGGCGATCTGGACGGTAGTCTTGGTGCGCAATCGTGGTGGTGAGTAACGAGGGGTGGTCAGGATCTGGTATGCAAGCGGAGCCTTGATGCGAAGTGTGCTCTTGAGAGAAGAAAAAGCAAAATTTTTATAGCCAGAACGTTTTCTCTGCTCATTGAGGGCATCAAGGAAGACAAAGAAGTGGTGTGGAAAGTCCGCAAAGAGGAAGTCGGATGGTTGCGATGTAAGAGGGGGGAGGCGAGCGTTTCGGAGTGCTGGACATCCTGGGCTATCCAGCGGCCTCGCATGACACGTTCCCCCGGTGTCTTGGTCGCTCTTGTGCGTCATCACGGCAACGGTGGTGATGGCTTGCGGATTCGTACCCAGATGTCGGTGTGGGCCGTGTCCTGTGCTAATTCGTTGGTGGCTTGCCAACCTTAAGGTGTCGCAGTAAGTCTCTGAAAGCTTGGTGGTAGTCACGCTCATCGTTGTAGCTAGTGAAGTCGGCTATGTGGCGGTGGCGTAGGCGCTTGGCCCAACTCGTGTCGCTTTGCAGGACAGTATTATCAAGGCGGATGGGGAAGAGAATCTCCTGGCCAGTCGTGACCTTTTT
>Ga0209265_1000408_pt1 | contig 11707 bp, 8 predicted proteins | sample GraSoiAngelo_103_FD_185872 | JGI IMG/M metagenome (GOLD analysis project Ga0209265, IMG submission 185872) | Grasslands soil microbial communities from the Angelo Coastal Reserve, California, USA - 14_0903_05_20cm (SPAdes) (version 2) | ecosystem: Environmental > Terrestrial > Soil > Grasslands ...
GGAGGCCAGGCCGGCCTCCCGCCTGCCCGGCGGCGAGGGGTGGCTCTATGAGCCGAAGTGGGACGGCTTCCGCTGCCTGGCGTTCCGCAAGGGCGGGACGGTCGCCCTCCAGTCGAAGAGCGGCCAGCCGCTCGACCGCTACTTCCCCGAGATGGTCGAGGCCTTCGGCGCCCTCCCCCTGAAGACGTTCGTGCTCGACGGCGAGATCGTCATCGAGAGCGGCGGCGGCCTCGATTTCGACGCCCTGCTGCAGCGCATCCACCCGGCCGCCAGCCGCATCCGCAAGCTCGCCCGCGAGACCCCGGCCAGCTTCCACGCCTTCGACCTGCTGGTGGACGAGCGGGGGAGATCCCTGGTCCCCAAGCCTCTCTCCGAGCGCCGCGAGCGGCTGGAGGCGCTGTTCGGGAAGATCCCCAAGGGCGGCCGCGTCCTCCTCTCGCCGGCCACGCCGGACCGCGGGAGGGCCGAGCGCTGGTTGAAGGATCTTGGCGGCGGGGGGCTCGACGGCGTGGTCGCCAAGCGGCTGGAGCCCCCCTACCTCTCGGGAGAGCGGGAGGGGATGGTCAAGGTCAAGCGGGTGCGCACGGCCGACTGCGTGGTCGGCGGCTTCCGCTGGGCCCAGGCCGGCAGCAGGAACGAGGGGCAGATCGGCTCGCTGCTGCTCGGCCTCTACGACGACGCCGGGCGGCTGGATCACGTCGGCTTCTCGTCGAGCTTCACGGCGGAGGAGCGCCGGGAGCTCAAAGCGATCCTGCTGCCGCTGCGCGAGCCCCCGGGCTTCACCGGCCGGGCGCCGGGCGGTCCCAGCCGCTGGAGCCAGGGACGGTCGACCGAGTGGGAGCCGCTGCGCCCCGTCCTGGTCTGCGAGGTGCGCTACGACCACTTCTCCGGCGGGCGCTTCCGCCACGGCACCAAATTCCTGCGCTGGCGGCCGGAGAAGAAGCCGGAGCAGTGCACGTTCGCGCAGGTGGAGGCGCCCTGAAACTCCCGGAATCGTCCCCCCGTAGTGACTCCTGGAGGTGACGAAATCATGGGTCTGATCGCCGGTCTCTTCCTGCTGATTCTCCTCGCCGGGGCGGCTTTCGTGGCGCTGACCGTCTTCGCGGTGCTGTTCAAGCTGGTCTTCAAGGTCGTGCTCTTCCCGGTGGCGCTGGTCTTCGGGGCGCTGAAGCTGGTGATGGTCGTGGTGGGGGCGGTGGTGGGGCTGGTCTTCCTGGTGGCGCTCGGGCCGGTGCTGCTGGTGGTGGCCTTCCTGGCCCTGCCGGTCCTCCTGCTCGGCGGCGTGGCCTGGGCGGCGGTGCACGCGCTGGCCTAGCGATGGCACCTTTCTTGCTTTTCTATAGGTTTGGGCCACGCGCCCTGAAAACCCGAAAACGACGAGAAGGGGAACGTTATGAAAATAGCCAGCAGAACCATCGCTTCAGCCGCCATCGTGGCGTCGCTCCTGCCCATGATGGCTGCTCGGCCGGCCGAAGCGCAGCGGAACGTCCAGCGGAAGGACGTCGCCGAGATCACCATCCTGGTGCGCAACATCGACGACAAGTCCGACGCGGCCCGCATCCAGTCGGGCGGCACCATCACCATCGCCGAAGGGGCGCACGTGCGGGTCAACGTGGAGGCCCAGCTCTACGACTCCCGGACGCCTGTCTACCCGGTGACCGAGTTCACCGACCTGAACCGGGGCGGCGTCCGCATCACCCGCGGCAACGCGGCCAACGGGGCGGTGGACCTCGAGGTCCTGCCGATGCGCAACCCCAACCGCATCCAGCGGATCGGCTACACCATCACCGACAACCGGGTGCCGGCGAGCCTGCGGACGGGGAGCTTCAACATCCAGGTCGCTCCGCCCACCCGCGGCGCCGCCGCGGACTATGACCAGGGGCGGCCGGGATACACACACGACCGGCCGGGGTATGGCGGCGGCGCTTGGAGCTATGACCGCGCCCGCGACCTCACGCGCGCCCTCTACCAGGGGATCCTGATGCGGGACCTGGATCCGGACGCCCGCGGCACCATCGACTCGGTCCGCAACGGCGGCTACAGCGCCCTGGTGGACGCGGCGGTCAGCATCGCCAACAGCAACGAGAGCCGGATCACCATCCCGGGCCGGGGGGTCAGTCCCGTGGAGCGGCTCAACGCGCTCTACAACACCCTGCTGGGGCTCGACAACACCACGGCCGACCAGAGCCAGTGGAACCGCGACTTCCGGGCCATGCGCGACGGCCAGATCGCGCAGGTGGTCGAGAGCATCGTCCGCTCCGACCGCTTCCGCTCCCGCTACAACATCTGACCGTCCTCCCGGGCGGAGACCGGTGGGCCCTCCCGCGGGAGGGTCTTTTCGTTTTTGAAGACGACAGTGCGTCCCCGCCAGAGGACGGCACACCCGGCCGGCCACCCCCCGGCGCTCGCCTAAATTCATCTTCTACAAGGGTTTACTTTTTCCAGGCGCAATGGCACCCGCCTTGCTCTTTCGCGTCTTCGTCAGAAAAGGAGAGAATAAGATCATGATCCCATACAGATGCAGCCTGGCGGTTCTGGGTTGGATGGTCTCGTCTGCGCTGGCCTGGGCGCAGGGGGGATCCACGGCGTCATCGCCGGTGGTCGGTGACGCGATCGACGTCCGGGTGGTCAACGTGGAGGTGGTGGTCACGGATTGGCGGGGGAACCGGGTGACCGGCCTCAAGCCCGGCGATTTCCGCCTGAAGGTGAACGGCAAGACGATCCCCGTCGAGTACTTCACCGAGGTGCGGGACGGCCGCGCCGCGGCCCCGGTGGCGAGCTCCGGGGCGCCGGTGCCGGGGATCGAGGCCGGAGAGACGATCGGCACGCAGTATCTGGTCTTCATCGACGACTTCTTCTCGATCGGAGCGCAGCGCGACGTGGTGCTCGCCTCGCTGAAGAAGGAGCTCGGCCGGCTGGGCCCGGCGGACCGCATGTCGATCGTCGACTGGGACGGCTCCCGGCTGGTACGGCTGGCGGACTGGTCGGCGTCGCGCCAGGAGCTGGCGGCGGCCCTGGACCGGGCGCAGGCCCGGCCGGCGCGCGGGCTGGAGCAGCGGGTGGCGCTCAACTTCCTGCGCGAGGAGCAGCGCGACTCCCACCTCTATGAGGCGCGCGCGTCCAGGGTGTCCACGGGAGCGGACGACCAGCTCGACCGCATCCTGGGGAGCAACCCGGGGCTGAGCCTGGCCGAGATCGACTACGGCCAGATCCTCTCCGCGCAGATCGAGGGGGCCTCGTCGGCGGTGATCAGCGCTATGCGGGGCTCGGCTCCGCCGGCCGGCCGCAAGGTGCTGCTGCTGCTCTCGGGCGGCTGGCCGTTCTCGGTCCAGGACTACGTCCAGCTGGGCCGGACGGCCTTCACCCGCGAGCTGCCGGAGAGCCTGCCGTACCTCCAGGAGCTGGCCGACACCGCCAACCTGCTCGGCTACACCCTCTATCCGGTCGACGTGCCGGGGCTCACCTCCACGGTGGCGAGCGCGGCCTACAACCCCATGGACGGGCATCCGAGCCAGATCTTCGGACAGGATTACGGCAATCCGGCCGACAACCCCCGGCCCACGGTGCTGACCCCGATCTTCGGGTCCGATTCGAACGCGGAGGGGACGCTCCTCTATCTCGCCCGCGAGACCGGCGGCAAGGCGATGCTGAACGGCAACCGCGAGCTGGCGCTCAGCCGGACCGGCGACGACACCCGCTCCTACTACTGGCTGGGCTTCACGCCGGCCTGGCAGGGCGACAACGACAGCCACAAGGTCGAGGTGGAGATGGTGCCCCGGGGATTGCGGTCGCGCTCGCGGCGCGGCTTCCTCGACCTCTCGCGTCCGGCGGCGGTGGCGATGAAGATCGACAGCGCCCTGCTCTTCGGCGAGCTGCCGGACGGCAAGCCGCTGGGCATCCACCTCGGCGCGCCGGTCAGGGCGAAGGGCAAGGGGCGGGGGATGACCGAGATCCCCGTGACGCTCGACATCCCGACCAGCGCGGTGACCCTGCTGCCCGGGAGCGACGGCCACTACCGGGGCCAGGCGGAGCTGCGCATCGCCGCCCTCGACGACCGGGGGAACCAGTCGGTCGCGCCGCCGCTGCGGGTCGACGTCTCCTCGCCGCAGCCGCCGTCCGAGGGTGGCGTGGTGCACTACCAGACGCAGATCTTCCTGCGCGGCCACACCACCCACGTGGTGGCCGCGCTCTACGATCCGGTGAGCGGCGAGGTCGCGGCCGGCCGGGCGGAGCTGGAGGAGAAGCCGTGAAACGGGCCTGGCCGCTGGCCCTGCTGCTATCCGCCCTCTCGCTGTCCTCCGCCGCCCGCGCGGCGGAGGACGTCCCGCCGTCCTTCGGCGAGTCGATCGACGTCCGCGTGGTCAACGTCGAGGCGGTGGTGACCGACGGCCAGGGCAACCGCGTCTCCGGCCTCAAGCCGGAGGACTTCCGCCTGCGCGTCGACGGCAAGGAGGTGCCGGTCGAGTACTTCAGCGAGGTGAAGGACGGCGAGGCCCTCGCGGCCGCCCCCGAGGCATCCCGAGCTCAGCCCCCGGTGAACGCCGCCGGCGGAGCCGCGGTGCAGGGAGCCGCCGAGGGGCGGGTCGGCACCTATTACCTCCTGTACGTCGACGACTTCTTCTCGGTCCCGGCCCACCGCGACACGGTGCTCAAGGCGCTCAAGGCCGACCTCGGCCGCCTGGGCCCGGACGACCGCATGGCGATCGTCGCCTACGGCGGTGGGCGGCTCACCATGATCTCCAACTGGTCGGGCTCGCCAGCCGATCTGGGGCGCGCGTTCGACCGGGCCATCGCCCGCCGGTCGAATGGCTTGCTGCGGCGCTCCGAGCGGACCACCTCGGACAACGACGAGGCGTTCGCGGAAATGGCGGCCAACGCCGACGGCGATTCCCCCCCTGACTCCGCCCAGCCGCCGGGGTTGAGCGACCTTCAGCGTCTCTACGCGACCGACCTGGTCCGCCAGGTCAAGGGGGACGTCCAGGCGGCGGTGAGCGCCATGCGCGCCTTCGCGGCGCCGCACGGGCGCAAGGTGATGCTGCTGCTCTCGGGCGGCTGGCCGTTCTCGGTGCAGAGCTACGTCGCCCGCGGCGACGGGGCCTTGCCCACCAAAGAGAACCTGCCCGGCGGGGAAGAAATCTACGGCCCCCTCGCCAGGACGGCCAACCTCCTGGGCTACACCCTCTACCCGGTCGACGTCCCCGGGATTCAGGCCGGAGCGGTGGACATCACGTCAGCGGGGCAGCAGACGACGGCCCAACTGCGCGCGGGCCGGGGCCGTCACAACCCCCTCGCCAACGACCCTCCTCCTTCCCTCGAGACCCCCGTGGACGTCGGCGGCGGCAACATTCCGGAGGAGGAGGTCGAAGGGTCTCTCAAGTACCTCGCCCAGGAGACCGGCGGCAAGCCGATCCTCAACACCAACCGCGGGCTGGCCCTCGCCCTCGCCCGGGACGACACCCGTTCCTACTACTGGCTCGGCTTCTCACCGAGTTGGAAGCATGACGACAAGCGCCACGAGATCCGGCTGGAGGCGCGGCGGAGCGGCCTCAAGGTGCGCACCCGCACCGGCTTCCTCGACCTCTCGCGCAAGGCCGAGGTCGCGATGATGGTGGAGAGCGCGCTGCTCTTCGGCAGCCCGCCGGGGGCGCTGCACATGCCGTTCAAGGTCGGCGAGGCCGTCCGCTCCAAACGGGGGGAGGTTGAGATCCCGGTCACCCTCGGCCTGCCGGTGGACCTGATGACGGTGGTGCCGGACGGCAACAAGTACACGGTCCAGCTCGAGCTGCGGTTCGCGGCTTCGAGCGCCGACGGCGACACGGCCGAGATTCCGGTGGTGCCGGTCACCCTCACCTCGGACCACCAGCCGGCGCCCGGCAAGGTGGTGAAATACGAGACCAAGGTCAAGCTGCACGGCAAGGCCGACCACATGGTGGTGGCCGCCTACGATCCGCTGAGCGGCAAGATCGCCACGGCGGAGACGGACGTGAAGTTGCCGTAAACAGCAGATCCAGGGCGACGTATTTATGCTGGAAGACAAAGGTACTTGAGAGCCTGACACCCGGAGACATCTATTCATGAGACGATTGCTGATTTTGCTTCTGCCCCTTCTCGTCGTGGCGCCCGGCGTCCGGGCGGCCGACGACGTCCCACCCTCCTTCGGCGAATCGATCGACGTCCGCGTGGTCAACGTCGAGGCGGTGGTGACCGACCGCCAGGGCAACCGAGTCACCGGCCTCAAGCCGGAGGATTTCCGCCTGCGCGTCGACGGCAAAGAGGTGCCGGTCGAATACTTCAGCGAGGTGCGCGACGGCGAGGCCGGCCCGGCCGCCCCCCCGGCGGCGGCGCAATCCGAGGCGCCCCCGGCGAAGGCCGCCGGCGGGGCCGCGGTGCAGGGGCTGGCCGAGGGGCGGGTCGGCACCTACTACCTCGTCTTCGTCGACGACTACTTCTCGATCGCGGCCCAGCGCAACATCGTGCTCAAGGGGCTCAAGGAGGACCTCGGCCGTCTGGGGCCGGACGACCGCATGGCGATCGTCGCCTACGACGGCGGACGGCTCGCGATGATCTCCAACTGGTCGGGATCGCCGGCCGATCTCGCGCAGGCGTTCGACCGCGCCATGGCGCGCAAGACGCAGGGCTTCTACCGGCGGACCGAGCTGACCAGCCTGGCGAACGATCAGGCGTTCGCCAGGCAGACGGTCGGCGACAACTCGCCGCTCGACCTCACCACCCGCCAGGTGGGCCTCACCGACGTCCAGCGCGGTTACGCGGACGCCCTGGTCCGCCAGATCAAGGGGGACGTGCAGGCGGCGGTGAGCGCCATGCGGGCGTTCGCGGGGCCCCATGGCCGCAAGGTGCTGCTGCTGCTCTCCGGCGGCTGGCCGTTCTCGGTCCAGACCTACACCGCCGGCGGCAGCGTCATTCCGACCAAGGAGCTGCCTGAAGGGGACGAGATCTACCGGCCGCTCGCCAGCACCGCCAACCTCCTGGGCTACACCCTCTATCCGGTCGACGTCCCGGGGGTCCAGAGCCCGGCGGCGGACGTCAACGCCCTGCCGCCGCCGACCGCGGACCACCCGGCCTCGGTGCGCGGGCCTCTCAACGGCCCCGACCAGACCCCGAATTCGGGGAGCCTCATCGGCGGCTTCGGCAACCTCTCCGAGCAAGAGATCGAAGGATCGCTCAAGTACCTGGCCCAGGAGACCGGCGGCAAGCCGATCCTCAACACCAACCGCGCGCTGGCCCTCTCCATGGCCCGGGACGACACCCGCTCGTTCTACTGGCTCGGCTTCTCGCCGAGTTGGAAGCACGACGACAAGGGGCACCGCATCCAGCTCGAGACGCGGCGCAAGGACCTCAAGGTGCGCACCCGCAGCAACTTCCTCGACCTCTCGCGCAAGGCCGAGGTGACGATGACGGTGGAGAGCGCGCTGCTCTTCGGCAACCCTCCGGGGGCGCTGCGGATGCCGCTGAAAGTCGGCGACGCCGTGCGCTCGAAGCGGGGGGAGGTCGAGATCCCCATTACCCTCGGCCTGCCGGTGGACCTGATGACGGTGGTGCCGAACGGCAACAAGTTCACCGCCCAGCTCGAGCTGCGCTTCGCCGCCTCGGATGCGGAGGGGAACACCGCCGACATCCCGATAGTGCCGGTCACCCTCACCTCGGACCACCAGCCGACCCCCGGCAAGGTGGTGAAGTATGAGACCAAGGTCAAGCTGCGCGGCAAGGCCGACCACTTGGTGGTGGCCGCCTACGATCCGCTGAGCGGCAAGATCGCCACGGCGGAGACGGACGTGAAGTTGCCGTAGGGTCCGCCCGGGAATCAATGCCCGGGCGGGGGTGAGGCTTCGGAGGGCAGGCCGCCCCAGAGGGCACCGCCGCCTTGGACCTCTATTTCTGCACCGACTCCAGGTACGCCACCAGGTCCTTGATCCGCTCGCGGACCTCGGTCTCCTGGTCGGAGTCGCGGCCGCTCTCGCGGAAGGTCAGGCCCCAGACGGGCATGCTGCCCGGCCCGTGGCCGTGGATCTCCAGACGGCCGTCGATGATGGCGGCGATCCGGGCCTCGGGGAAGGCGCCGCCGTTGCGCTCACGGATGCGGGTCAGGTCCGCGGGCTTGACCTTGAGCACCTCCGCCATGGGGCCGTTCCCCGCGGCGGAGGCGCCGTGACAGCTCGCACAGTAGGCCCTGTAGGTGCGGACTCCGGCTTCGGCCCGTGATTCCTTGCGGTCCTGGGACCCACCTGGCGCGGCGGTCTGCGAGAGCGGCAGAGCCGCGGCCAGGCTCGCGAGGCCCAGGAAGGCGATCATTTGCAACCCTTCCTTCATCTTGGCTCGCATGACGGCACCTCCAGCTCTGTTGTACACCGGAGGGGCCCCCGACACGGCCCTGCCAAAGGATGGGTGGGGAGACGCGAAGGGGTGGGTCAGCGCCCCCGGCGGACGAGGTAGTCCTCGCGCAGCAGGGAGTAGAGGAAGTTGTCCACCCGCCGGCCGCGGAGCTTGAAGTAGCCGCGCAGACGCCCCTCGCGCTCGAAGCCGCTCTTCTCCAGCACCCGCTGCGAGCCGAGGTTCTCCACCGCGCAGCGGGCCTCCACCCGCTCGAGCAGGGTGTTGTGGAAGAGGTCGTCGAGGAGGATCGCCAGCGCCTCGCTCATCACGCCGCGGTTCTGGAAGACGGTCGAGAGGGCGTAGCCGACCTCGGCCAGGCCGTGCTCCCAGTTGCTCACCACCAGGGTGATCCAGCCGGCCGGCTGGCCGTCCACCTGCACGATCCATTGGAACTTCTCGCCCCGGCCGCGGTAGAGGTCGGCCATGCGCTGGCTGGCGACGTCGGCGCGGAGCTGCGCGGTCGGCAGCTCGTTCAGGGGCTGGTAGCGGCGCACGCTCGTCTCGGCGCGCCACTGGCGGAGGAGGTCCGCGTCCCGGGGCGCCGCCGGACGCAACGTCACCTGAAGGCTGAGTCGACGCTCGGGTACGGCCATGGCGGTTATTTTAGCCGCAGCGCCCGCCAATCCAGAAGATCGCGGGTGCCTCGAAAAAAACATTTCACGCCGCTTCGGCGGAACGGGGGGCGTCAGCCGCCGGCCCCGGCCGCGCCGGTGGCCGCTCCGCCCTCCCGCCCGCGCGCCCACCAGTCGCGCACCGACGGCAGGTAGCTGAGGACGGCCATGTAGCCGTACCCCTGGACGAACAGGAGGAGGAACGGGACCGACATCCACATCCCCGCCACCAGGGCGTAGATCGTGATCCCCACGAAATAGAGGGCGAGGAGGGCCTCGATCAGCCGCGTGGGATCGGTGCCCACCCGGTAGCGCTTGGTCGTCCAGCTCTGCCCGGCCTTCTCGATGCGGTACTTGGGCGTGCGATGGAAGACGCCGCCGTCCTGGAACAGGCCGGAGAGCACCGCCCGGGCGTTGTTGACCGAGAGGCCGATGCCCACCGACATCAGGGCCGGCAGGTAGCGGATCTCCCCGGACCACTCCTCGTTGCCCGCCACCTGGCTCATCAGGTAGAAGGTGAGCACCGAGGCCGTGGCCGACAGGAAGAGCGGGAGGTCGACCAGCAGCAGCATCGCCACCGAGGTCCCCCGGCGCAGCATCATGGCGGGGAAGATCAGCAGCGAGAGCAGCACCATGAGGGGGTAGCTGGCATTGTTGGTGAGGTGGACCAGCGCCTCGAATTTGACCTTGAGGGGGAGCGGCGCGCGCCAGACCCGGCCGAGCAGCTTGCGGCCGGTCTGCACCGCCCCCTTGGCCCAGCGGTACTGCTGGCTCTTGAAGCCGTTGACGTCCACCGGCAGCTCCGAGGGGACCTTGAGCTTGGGGAGGTAGAGAAAGCGCCACCCCTGGAGCTGGGCGCGGAAGGAGAGGTCGAGGTCCTCGGTCAGCGTGTCGTGCTCCCAGCCGCCCGAGCTCTCGATCGCGGTCCGCCGCCAGATGCCCGCCGTGCCGTTGAAGTTGAAGAACCGGCCGCTGCGGTTGCGGGCCGAGTGCTCGATCATGAAGTGGCCGTCGAGCAGGATGGCCTCCACCCGGGTGAGCAGCGAATAGGCGCGGTTGATGTGGTCCCACCGCCCCTGGACCAGCCCGAGCTTCGGGTCGGCCAGGAAGTAGGGGACCGACCGCAACAGGAAGTCGGCGGAGGGGACGAAGTCGGCGTCGAAGATGGCGAGGAATTCGCCGCGGGCCTGCGCCAATCCCGCCTCCAGCGCTCCCGCCTTGAAACCGGTGCGGTCGGTGCGGTGGAGGTGGTGGATGTCCACCCCCTGCTCGCGCCAGGCGGCCACGGCGCGGACGACGATCTCGGTGGTCTCGTCCGTGGAGTCGTCGAGCACCTGGATCTCCAGCCGGCCGGCCGGGTAGTCGAGCCGGCAGACGGCGTCGATCAGCCGCTCGGCCACGTACATCTCGTTGTAGAGTGGAAGCTGCACCGTGACCACGGGCCAGGTCTGGGGATCGTCCGGCAGCGGCGGCGGGGGCTGCACCGCGCGGCGCCCTCCGGTGCGCAGGTAAATGAAGACCAGCATCAACCGGTGCAGGCCGAAGAACGACAGCACCACCAGGACGGAGTAATAGAGTGCCAGCAGGACCGGCGCCCACGGGAAGCTCATCGTCAGTGCCCGGCCGCCGCCGGCTGGCGCCGGCCGCCCTCGCGTGGCCGCTGGTGGCGGCGAATCTCGGTTTGTTGCTCGTCTTCGATCTGGCTCGTCATATGGCTTTGACGCTGGCCCTTCTCGGGGCGGCGTTCCTCGGGCTCCTGTTTGTGGCGTCGCGGCTCGAGGCCGCACCGGTTCCCGCGGGGGGGGCGATCATCCTGGGAGCCCTGCTGGTGCGGCTCCCGCTCCTGCCGCTCCCGCCCACTCTATCCGACGACGTGCTGCGTTATCTCTGGGATGGGAAGGTGGCGGCGGCCGGGATGAATCCCTACGCGCTCGCACCGGAGGCCGAAAAGCTCACCCCCCTCCGCGACGAGATCTGGCGAAATCTACCTCATAAAGAGGTCCCCACCGTCTATCCACCTCTCTCGCTCGCGGCCTTCAGTATAGCGATTCGGCTGCCGTTTCCGATGCCTGCCTGGAAGCTGATGGCCACGGGAGCCGATCTGGCGGCCTGCTGGCTGCTCGTCCTGACCGCTCTCCGGCTCGGTCTGCCGGCCGGCCGGACCGCCTGGTACGCGTGGAATCCCCTTGTGGCTCTTGAGGTTGCGGGCATGGGGCACGTCGACGCTCTGGGGGTCGCGGCGGTGGTGGCCGCCGTTCTCCTCCTGCTTCCGCGCTCCCGCCCCCTGGCGGCCGGAACGGCGGCGGCGGCCGGCATCCTGGCCAAGCTGGTCCCGCTGGCGGCTCTGCCGATGTGGGCGCGGCAGAGCGGCCGGCCCGGCCGGTTCCTCGCCGCGGCCCTGGGACTGACCGCCGTGGCGGCGCTGCCGGTGGTGGCGGCCACGGGCGGAATTCCGCCGGGGCTGGTCACCTACGGCGTCTCCTGGGAGTTCAACGGTCCCCTCTTCGAGCCCCTCTGGCGGCTGCTGGACGCGATCCACGCCGCGCCGGCCCTGGCCCGCGGGCTCGACCATCTCAAGGCCCTGACCGGGATCTACCACGGATTGAACCCGCTCTACCCCTATCTCTACCCGCAATTCCTGGCCAAGCTCCTCCTCGCCGCCGGGATGGCCGCCGCGGTCGTCCTCTCCCTGCGGGAGCGGGACC
>Ga0209265_1000410_pt1 | contig 11689 bp, 8 predicted proteins | sample GraSoiAngelo_103_FD_185872 | JGI IMG/M metagenome (GOLD analysis project Ga0209265, IMG submission 185872) | Grasslands soil microbial communities from the Angelo Coastal Reserve, California, USA - 14_0903_05_20cm (SPAdes) (version 2) | ecosystem: Environmental > Terrestrial > Soil > Grasslands ...
GGCCTGCGCGACACGTACTAACTGTTCCGCCATCTCCTCACTGGGACGACCCAGGCACATCTCGATCCATAACGTCATCCAGCCGTGATCTACGTGCGTATCATCAAGACTCCAGCTCTGCATGCAATCTACGCGTGCCCGCTCAATATCGCGCAAGCGTAGGTACGCCTCACCGCGATTATTATAGGCACAGGCAAAGCCAGGATAGAGCTTGATCAGCCGGTCAAAGTCCTCAATCGCTTTCAATGGTTCGTCCAGATAGAGGTACATGGTACCACGACTAAAGGTAGCCAGGGTATCATTAGGGTTCCTCTCAAGAATCAGCGTGTAATCGTTGACCGCTTCATGATACATCTTCAGCGTTTCATACACGCTGGCGCGATCACTATAGGTGTTATACAAGTGAGGAGCCAGTTCAAGCGCCCGGTCATAGTCAGTAAGCGCTTGTTGCGGCTGCTTAAGAGAGACATAAGCCAAGCCACGGTTGTAATAGACCATCGCCAGCGAGGAATCAATGGCCAGCGCATGATCAAAGTCCATAATTGCTTCCCAATATCGCTTTAACAGACGGTATGCCTCACCACGATTATTATACGTGAAAGCAGCGTTAGGAGTGATACTTATCGCGCGCTCATAATACGTTAATGAGAGTAGTGGCTGTCCACTATCAGTATAAGCAGCGCCGAGCCTATTGAGCAGCACAACATCTTTTGGATTGAAGGCCAGAGCTTCTTCCATATCTGAAATGGCCTGAGTATATTTCTTAAGCGCCGCGAATGCCTGACCGCGACTGGCATAAGCCCCTATCTGTCCTGCCAGATGAGCATCTTGTGAGATGGCACGATTCAGATTGACAATGGCCGGGTCAAATTCCTCAAGGGCGATAAAAGCAATGCTTCGCCCAACCAGAGCATGAACGTCATCCGGTTTTAATGAGAGGGCAGTACTAAAGTCTTTAATCGCCTTACGGTGTTCTTTGAGCAGGTAATAGGTCAGACCACGCTGATAGAAAGCCAGCGTATATTTGGGATGCAGATCTATAGCATGATCCAGGTCACTCAAGGTTTGCTCATGATCGTTCAGATTTCTATAAACGAGGGCGCGATTATAATAAGCCGAGGCGTCATACGGTTTGAGCATAATCACATGCGTAAATTCTACCAAAGCTCTGCGAAATTCGCCTGTCTTGGCGAAGGTCGCTCCACGTTTGTTATGCTCCATGGCCTCATCAATATCCATGATAGCGCCTCCTTTTATGCGAATGCAAGCGAGAAAACCACGAAGTCTTCAGCGGTCTGCAATGAATCGCTGGGCCTTGCTCTTGTCTTGCCAAGACAAGACAAGAGGAGACCCATTGATCCAAAAAACGCTGCGAGATCGCAGGATCGTTCACAGTCTCTCTCTGATATCTCACCTGGGAAGCATTACGAATGCATGAAGCTACCAGGATTTGCCACTTCTTCATGATAAGTGATAGCACGCTTATTGTCAATCTGGTATGTAGTAGTATAGCCTATTTTTCCAGGACAGCTATGCGCACAGTGCTTAATACGTTAGTAGTGTTTGATATCTAATAACATGATATAGATGTATAATACAAAGAGCGAGACATGCCCTTGCCTTAGCTAACAAGGTTCACACATGGCATGTTGCGAGCAAGAAAAGGTTGACAAGGTAGTGAACTTCTTGTAGGATTTATGCAACCTCTTCTGATCGTCCTGCAACTCGTTCAAATGATTGGTATATTCTATGGACGGAGAATGATTGATGCGTCACTATACTATGGCACTATGGAGAAGAAGCTCGACATATATTAGCCGGAGTCTACGGAAACGAGGACTGGACCTTACGCGATCCCATCCTCTGTTTGCATGGGCTTTTCTTTTTTTTATGGCTTTAACTCTTTTTTTAACTGATGCAATTTTTTCTTTACATGCTGTGAATTTTACTGATGTCGTCCCCGATACGCCACTTGACCAGTGGCTACAATTTCCTGCACGACAACTCTTTCCCGGTTATACGATTACCTGGACGAGATTCCCTTATGCCCGCCTGCCCTCGGTTGTTCCGCTAGAAGGCTGGACAGCGGCGCTCTTTCTGATGGCAAGCTTTATCCTGCTTTTTGGCTTTTATATGCAGGCTATTCGTTCTCTCGCAAGACATGTTTCATTGAAGTACATTCTGGGTTCTGCGGCTGTATTTGGCGTTTTATGCTTATTCTTCCAGGCTACCACTTCGCAGGATATCTTCTCGTATATTGCCTATGCTCGCATGGCTACGCTTTATCATGTCAATCCATTGGCGACGAGTCCTCAGGCGATCCCGCACGATCTCATCTACCGCTATCTCTACTGGACGGATCAGCCCTCGGCATATGGCCCAACATGGATTATGATCACTGCGCCATTGCAGTGGCTGACATCTTTTTTTGGGAATGCCAACCTGCTTCCCATGATCCTGCTTTTGCGCGGCTTGGGCATCATCGCCCATCTCTCATCGGCCTTTCTCATCTGGCAGTTGAGCGGGATTCTTATTGATCCTGATGCCGTTGAGGCAAGAGCAAGACGCTTGCAAGCGACTCTTGCCTTCGCGTGGAATCCATTGCTCTTACTTGAGGCAGTGGTGAACGCTCATAACGATACTGTTATCCTTGCACTTGTCTTGCTCACGCTCTATTTACTAAGTAAGGTGAAGGTGACACAGGGCAGGTTGCTGCGCATCGCCCTTGCTATGTTCGTTTTTGCGCTAGCCATATGTGTGAAAATAAATTTGATTATTCTCTTACCTGGCGTCGTGCTATTCCTTTATAGGCGGCAACCACGGTCAATCGCTCTCTGCATAACAGGTATCATTGTATGTATCGCCACCATTGTCTTGCTCTATATCCCATTCTGGCAAAATGGAGCGGTCTTACAATTATTGCAGGTGAATCCTAGTACGCATCGCAATATCAACAGTCCATATGAATTTTTGGCTCGCCTCTTTGTAAGTCTGAGTGGTCAACCCTTCCCCAAGCTACGGGACAATCAGGGCGCATGGATAGAGCAGGTGACACATACCATCAGCTTTATCGCTTTTGGGCTTCTCTACGCCGGACTCTATATACGTGCACTCATTAACTCTCGGCACTTAAGCTCGCTGTATGAGCTGGTCAAATGGATGGCGCTCGTTTGGCTGCTTTACTGTCTAGTCGGTTCTCCCTGGCTCTGGCCATGGTATCTCGTGACTTTTTTTGGTCTCTTCGCTCTTCTTGAAGTAAGGGATCTCAAGGATTTACGTATCTCATATTGGTTGGATCTTGCGAAAGCTGCTCGCCTGTTCGCCTTCGCGCTATTGGGACTCTATTGTTTCGGCACCTGGGTATTGCATACGACACCAGTACCCATACTCTACAGTTTCCAGTGGCAGTTTGTGCGCGGTCTCTGGCTCTGTCTACTCCCATTACTTGCATTGCGAGGTTCTTATCCCTTCTGGCAACGCTGGAGATTGTCATGGAGCAAGATAGTGAAGAAAAATCTGCCGGAGATGGCAGTGGAAAAGCAGGAAGCAAGTGTCTTGTGACACAGCCGCTTGCCTCCTCCCTTTCCATTGTTTATGTTCCCCTTAGCGAAAGAAGAAGAAGTAGACTGATAGGCTGAATCCCATTACGATAACGAAGCTACGAATCCACTTCTGTTCTATTTTACGTGCATAATACGCGCCAGCATAGCCTCCGATGATGGCTCCGACAATCATGAGTATGGCTGGCTGCCAGACTACCGCCCCGGCGATGATAAAGGTTACGACGGCCACTCCATTAATGCAACTGGTGAGGACTGTTTTCATTGCATTCATCTCATGGATATTTTCCATGCCCATCATTGCCAGCGTCGCCAACATTAAAATACCAATACCGCCGCCAAAGTATCCTCCATAAATAGAAATTATCAGTTGTGCGACCGAAACACCGACGAGGGCCGGTATTGTCATGCGGCTGGCTTTCTCTGCTGAGCGCTGGCGCAACTTGCTGGTGATAGGACCACTGAAAGTGAAGAGTAATGTTGCTACAAGCAAAAGATATGGTACTAAATGGATGAAGATCTCCTTCGGCGTTTTGAGCAGCAAGATGGCTCCAAGAATGCCACCAATGAGACTGGTGCCGACGAGCAGAAAGAGCAGGTCGCGCGGTTGCTGAGCGAGTTCGCGTCGATACGCGCCTACACTGGCTACTGAGCCTGGCCAGAGCGCGATAGCATTTGTGGCATTCGCTTCGATAGGATGAATACCTGTGAAGATGAGCGAAGGAAAACCGATGAAACTCCCCCCACCTGCCACTGCATTCAATGTACCACCGAGGATTGCCGCAATGAAGAGTATGAGCATTTGTATGATAGTCATAAGGCGTAGTATATCACACCTGCTGACAGAGAAATGGCAGTGGCTCGCTTTAAAGATGCACGTACGATACCTTACAGTTATCATAAGGAAAGACGGCAGGGACAAATGACACCTGATAAGCACGGGCCATGCTTAGCAATGATCTATAACATTTATATAAATATATCCTGCTGCTGACCGGACGCACGTACAGCTATATGCTAACTAATGAGGAGAGAGCACATATGCAGCAAGCGGTTTCACCTTCTACATCCATTGATGGGTGTAAGTCTAGCGTCGAAGAAATCTTAGAGAGTTACGATTCTTATATTGTCGCATTATCGATGGAATGGATCTGTCAGCATGCCACCGGTGTTCATCCTGCTCTACTCGACCTGGAAATTGATGAACTGGCTCAGAAGGCGCGTATTAAGTTCTGGCAGGTTCTCAAAGAGAAGGAGATCCATTACCCGAAGGCGTATGTTAAGCACATTGTGCATAGCGAGTTCATCGATATGATGCGTCGCCATAAACCAAATGTGCCCTTGTCTGAAGATGAGGAAGGTGAGATCTATCGTGGCAAGGTCTTGGTGAGTGCTAGCAAAGAGATGGATTGAGGAACAGGATGAAATGAACAATCGCCTGGAGGAGGTTCTTAAGGCTCTACTGGACCTGCCGAAGTGCCAACGGCGCGTCATGATCTGCTCTCTGCGCGAACGTGTGGACGACGAGCTAGCTCTAGCCAGAGCGCTGCGACGACACAACCAGGATATTAACCAGTGGCAATGGCCGCAAGATAAACAGGAGAAGCAACGTTTGCAGGCGTCGTTATCGTACGGCAGACGTAGTATTGCGCAGAAGTTGAAGATTGTTCCTGTACTACGTAAACACTGTTGTTTATCGAAGGTAAACAATACGCAGCGGGCTAGCTAGCCCGCTGTTTCTTTTTGAGAGCTATCACTTTGAGCGTTCTCATCATTGTACGACCGTTGTGAATGTCCGCTGTTTGCCCTATATTTGCCAGCCAAAATGTCTTGTTAAAAGCGAAGTTCCCACTTGAGCATTTCGCAGGCGCAAGAAATTGCGCACCCACGGGCCGTACTCCATTACTGCATCGCTCGTTAATCTTGTATGCCATTCTTGTTCTGTAGAATATTGAGCAGCGCTATACGTGCCTCGTCACTACTCTGAGCAAGACTCACCGAGACTGACATATTTTGCAGCATCGTCAGATCGGTGACGGCATTGAGCTGCTGTTGCACCCAATCAGTCAGCGTGGGGAAGCGTGCCTCAACGATCCGTAGTATCGTCTGGCGGTAGGACATCAGTCCTCGTTCAAGACCTTGCTTCACGCCCTTCTCAAGACCTTGCTTCACGCCCTTCTCAAGACCTTGCTTCACGCCCTTCTCAAGACCTTGCTTCACGCCCTTCTCAAGACCTTGCTTTAAGCCCTTCTCAAGTCCCTTCTTTTCAATCTCTTGATAGACCCAAGATTCTTCTAGAATATCTTCAAACACAGCAAATCTCCTTTGTAAGTACTCGTGATCCTGTTCTTGAGTAAACACCAGTCCCGCTATGATGTGGCTGAAGGATAGCAGATGCCATTGTTTGGCAGCCACAATCTGCTCGATCATTGTATCAATGACATGATACTGCTTGCCCCCTTCTGCCAATGGCAGCAACGGGTATAAGCCGACTAGGCCAGACTCAAGAATATCCTGGACTGGAAGCTCCCACATCTTTATCACGATATAGCGGAAGACGAGTATCTGCGCGCCGTTGGGTAGCCCCCAGATCAAGGGTGATTCAACAATATTGTCATCTTCGCGTAAATAGATGACGCACGAGATGACGCGACAATTGTGTTCACGCGTGGCTAATACATTATACTCCAACAACCTTTGTCCCATGGTATCATCCTGAGTACTCTGTATCTCCAGATCCAAGACCATCTTTTCGCCATGCAATAGAATACTCATTGCCACATCAGCACGACGTGTCCAATTCTTGAGTTCAGTAGCCAGATCCCCCTCATAACGTGCTTCTTCTATAATCATTGAAACAAAATCCTGCGGATTGGCCATGATCAAGCGCTTTAGCGTATCATCCCAAACTTGTGTCAAGAGAACCCCTCCCATAAAAATATCTCAACTTATCAAACATAGACCCGCGTATCGAGCATTGGACCATTATCGAAAAGCGTATCTTACTTTGTGGTTGAGAATACATTCTCTTTAGTATAGTATAGCCCGTACTATACCACAGATACCCATAGCTGTCTATTAAAGCATCGTAAAATTGTTCTAGATTAGCACAGCAGTTACAAAGTTCACAAGTGCTGACCTCGCTAATTATCCTGGCTTCATCCATACCCATGCTTTTCTAGAGTATTGCCTTTGTATATAAGTTTTGTTTATAATATATTGAACTTCTTTATTTTGTTCACAGAAAGGCATGATTAGCTATGAATACAGGTTCTGCTGGCCCACCACAACCTGCTGACCCACCACAGCCTGCTGACTCATTGCAGCCCGCTAGTCCATCATTATCTGCTAGCCCACCACAGCCTACTGACTCACCACAAAAGGCTGGCCCATTACAGTCTCCTAACCTGGGCAAGTGGATCATCTTTTTTGGGGTGGTTGTCAATTCCATTGTATTAGGCATCACAGGAGCTGTTTTCACACCAGCCTCCGCTATTGTCACTGGCATTATTACTGGTATCACTTTGCTGGTGACAATTGTCCAATTGCCCTTTTTTGAGGAGCCACGTGACAATAGCCTGCACTTTCTTAGTAATGCTGCGCTGAAGCTTGCTCGTGCTTGTTCCTCTCTTTTTGCCAAACTTTCTTCGTGGCGGCAGCCAACTACTAGGACTAAAACCATACCGGTCAGACTGACCAGAGAGGCTCAAGCAGCCGCATCGCGGCGGCGCACTGTGCCGATCGTCTGGGTGATCACTATTATTTTTATTCTTCAGGATATCATTTTTAGTCGAGTATGCTCAGCACAATGGAGATGTCTGCATTGTGGCGGTGTATGGAAAATTTCCGGCAGAGCATCAGAGTACATCATCGCCAGTTCCTGATTGTCCAGCCAATAATTAAATCAGCCCCCTCCGCAACCAGGACAACCATAAGGAAGGGAACAGCTGTCTCTTGTCCATGGTTATGTCGTACAATGCCAAAAGTTACCCGGTGAGCCAACAGTATGGGAGAAAGTTTATGTCAGAGACACACAAGCATCATAATATAGCGAGCCAACAGAAAGAACATAAGCATACCAATCGTCTGATTAACGAAACAAGTCCATATTTATTGCAACATGCACACAATCCAGTAGATTGGTATCCATGGGGAGAAGCAGCGCTACAGAAAGCAAAACGGGAAGACAAGCCCATTTTGCTCAGCGTTGGCTACTCAGCCTGTCACTGGTGCCACGTTATGGAGCGCGAATCCTTCGAGAACGAAGAGATCGCAGTCTTGATGAACAAGCATTTTATCTCCATTAAAGTAGATCGTGAAGAGCGCCCAGATATTGATAGCATCTATATGCAGGCCGTCCAGGCTATGAGCGGTCAAGGAGGGTGGCCAATGACCGTCTTTCTCACCCCTGACGGACACCCTTTTTATGGCGGAACGTATTTTCCGCCCGCCGATCGCCAGTATGGACAGCACACTATGCCAGGTTTCCCACGTCTCTTGTTGAGTATTGCTCATGTCTACGAAACACAGCGCGAGCGTGTGGAAGCGCAGGCTAATGAGCTGGCGGATTTCCTCAAACAACGCAGCACCACGCATACAAAGAGCAGCCAATTCCCAGGTACCGCATCACTTAGCATCTTACAGACCGCCAGTCACAAGCTGGCGACAACCTTCGATGCCCAATATGGTGGTTTTGGTCAAGCCCCCAAGTTTCCCAATACCATGGCATTGGAATTTTTGCTCCGCGTGCACCTGCATAAAGCCAAAGGCGAACTCGCACTACAGCAAGAGTCAGCAAGCCATGCCGAACGCGTAATGGTCGAAACTTCGTTACAACATATGGCCAATGGTGGCATCTATGATCAATTGGGTGGAGGCTTCCATCGCTACTCCGTGGATGAGGAATGGCTAGCGCCCCATTTTGAGAAGATGCTCTACGATAACGCCTTACTGAGCCGCCTCTACCTGCACGCCTACCTCGTCACGGGTAATAGCTTCTATCGCCGTATTGTAGAAGAGACATTGGATTATGTAATACGTGAGATGACCTCCCCTGAAGGCGGGTTCTACTCCACTCAGGATGCAGATAGCGAAGGAGAAGAGGGAAAGTTCTTTCTCTGGACACCTCAAGAGATTGAGCGCTTACTAGCACCACAAGATGCAGCACTCTTTATGCGCTATTACGATGTCACCACGCACGGCAATTTTGAAGAGAAGAACATCCTGCACGTGGTGAGCGATGTGCAACAACTGGCAAGCGAGATGCAAATGGCAGTAAACGACGTGCACGCCTCACTGCAAAGGAGCCGAGCCATACTCTTCCAAGCACGAGAGCAGCGCAGCAAGCCGGGGCGCGACGAAAAGATTCTCACCTCCTGGAACGGACTCATGCTACAGAGCTTTGCCGAAGCAGCACGTTACCTTGCGCGGGCCGACTACCTGCACATCGCCATCAACAATGCCAACTTCTTACTCAGCTCTTTGCGACCCGCTGGACGGCTCCTGCGTACGTATAAAGATGGGCGCGCCAGGCTGCATGGCTACCTTGAAGATGCCGTTTTTCTCGCCGCTGGACTCCTCTGCCTCTACGAGGCTACCTTTGACCTGCGCTGGTTCTCCGAGGCACGCGCATTAATGGAACAGACCATACAGCTCTTCACCGATGAAGAGCAGGGCGGCTTTTTTGACACAGGCAACGATCATGAAGCCCTGATCAGCCGCCCCAAAGATATCGTAGATAATGCCATCCCCGCCGGGAATAGCGTAGCCGCTGAAGTCCTCCTGCGTCTTGCCGCATTAACAGGCGAAGAGGCATATCGCCAGCGCGCCATACACTATCTAGAACCCCTGGCAGACCTGATGGTACAGCATCCACAGGGCTTTGGACACCTGCTCAATGCTCTGGATTTTGCGCGGTCGGCAGTGCAAGAGATCGCCATCATCGGCCATGCCTCCAACGAGGAAACGCGTAGCTTGCTCAACATAGTGAATCGGCGTTATATCCCCAACAGTGTCATAGCCTGTTGCACCGCCAACGATACAGAGGCACAACAGAGCATTGCGTTGCTAGCAGAACGACCGCTCAAGGATGGCAAAGCTACCGCTTATGTCTGTCAAAACTTTGCCTGCCAGGCCCCGGTCAATACCGTTGAAGCATTAGAACCGTTGCTAGATTAAGCACACACATCTTCATTACCGGCAAGATCTTTTTTGTGACGTGGATCACACGCATAGAGTTACTTGGTCCATTGTAAATTCATGCCCTGAATTGTACCCTGATATGTGTACGGTATACCTACATTGGTAAATAGTACTATGTCTTTTCATAGGGAATACTTAGTGAGTAGGACAAACTTGCTTTGGCAGGCAAGTTAGCACTATGGAAGCAACACAAGCCTTTGAGTAAGCCACTCGCGTTGCGTCTACTATCATAGCGATAAACGTTGAGCGTAAACTGTACCACTTCAGACTTTACTGAAGGGGAAGTAGGTAAAATGGGTACTAAGATGGAAGAAAAGCTACCTGGTGAAATGAGCTTAAAAGATCTTGCCGAATGTAGTGCATGTGAGATGAATAAGTATCGTCGAAAAGAACAGAGTAACGACCAATATTCTCTGGAAATATTACGGCGTGCAATCCTGTTGCAAAACAATGACGCGTGGGCGATTTTGCAAACACAGTTGAGCGATAATGTGCGTATATGGATCGGGCGTCACCCACAACGCGAGCTTGCACTACGCTATGACAGCGAGATTAGCTATATCTATGATGCTTTTCGACGCTTCTGGCAGGCGGTGAGCGACCAGGGAGTCTCATTCACAGCGCTTGCTGGTGCGCTCAGTTACTTGCATCTTTGTTTGCATTGTGCGATCACCGATACTCTGCGCACCTACGCCCGGCCACGGGAAGAGCCAATCCCCGATTATGGACAGGGTGGCAATGATGAACCTTCCGTTGATGATCTGTATCACGAAGGTGAGCTATGGGAGGCCATCGAGAGCGTTTTGGTAGGTGAAAAAGAAAAACGGATTGCTTATTTGCATTTTCATTGCAATCTAAAACCGCGTGAAATTATACGCTGTTGTCCCAATGAATTTAGTAACGAGAGCGAAATCTATCGCATTAAGCGTAATGTTATGGAACGCATTCTACGCAATGCAGATAAAATACGTTGGAAGTTGAGTGCGACTGTGTGATAAGTAGGCGACTTTTGCTAGCGAAGGAGAGCGACAATGTTCTGCTCTCCTCTCTTGTTTTTTGGCATGAAGATGATATACAAAAATTGCTCAGTGAAACGTTTACAGAGCAACCAACGTAATTTATAGTATTGTTGTTTAAGCACAGAAAAGTTGTGTGAGAACAGCTATAACATGCTCAGATAACAAGAGGGAACGCTTGTGATAGAATGTCTACACTCAATGGCCCCCACCGATGAGGAACTGCTGAGGTATGCTCTGGATGATGAGACACTGGCGACAGATGTACAGGAACATCTAGAGCAATGTGGAATCTGTCAGCGACGGCTGGCGATCTACCAACGAACGAATAATTTCCTTCTCGCCAAACTCTACCGCAGTCGATGTCCTGAGGTAACTACGCTCAGTCATTACTGTGCAGAACTCTTACCCGCCAATCAGACCATCAGTATCACCGAGCATCTTGCAGTCTGTCCATTATGTACTGCGGAAGTGGCAGAAACGCGCAGTGTGCTTGCAAGCTTTGAACCTTGTGCCAGTCTATCTTTAGGAAATGTATGGCACCAGCATTAATGACAATGCCCGGCATTTACATATCTGAGGGTATAGACAGAACTTAGTTGCTCAAGTGGCGAAATTCCATACGGAGATGGGGCTTGTTTCCTAAGTTGAAATTGGGTATCATGGTGGCAGGATACGACCTGTCAGCATATAGCTTATCTCCGTTTCATTAATACATCACCATAATAGGGAGCAACAATTATGAAATGTCCTCGCTGTGAGGCTGAAATATCAAACACAACAACCTTTTGTGCAAGGTGCGAAGCGTCGATCGTACCGGTGGCGGCACATGCATCCGCCAGCTACCAAGCTACACCCATGTCATTCTCTTACCTACCTGCCGGTACTCCCCCCTGGCCTACCACTGTGCCG
>Ga0209265_1000418_pt1 | contig 11610 bp, 10 predicted proteins | sample GraSoiAngelo_103_FD_185872 | JGI IMG/M metagenome (GOLD analysis project Ga0209265, IMG submission 185872) | Grasslands soil microbial communities from the Angelo Coastal Reserve, California, USA - 14_0903_05_20cm (SPAdes) (version 2) | ecosystem: Environmental > Terrestrial > Soil > Grasslands ...
TACGAGGCGATTGAGGTCGCTCCTGACGCTTTCGAGGCGCGGGTGCGGGCGATGCCCGGCGAAGGCTTCGCCGGGGCCAACGTCACAGTGCCGCACAAGGGCGCCGCACTGTCGCTGGCCGATGAGCTCTCGGAGACCGCCCGGGAGATCGGCGCCGCCAACACGCTGGTCTTTCCCCACGATGGCGAGAGCGGCAAGGCGGGGGAGGTTGTCGTGCGGGCGGAGAACACCGACGCCGAGGGTTTTTTGCGCTCGCTTCCGGGTTCGCCGGCTGGCAAGCGGGCGCTGGTGCTCGGCGCCGGCGGAGCCGCGCGCGCAATCGTCTGGACACTGCTGCGCGAGGGTGCCGAGGTGGAAGTGTGGAACCGCACTGAGCTCCGCTCCCAGCATCTCTGCGAGGAACTCGGTGGAGAGACCGTCGCCGCGCCCGCGCAGACTGCCTACGAGATGATCGTCAACACGACCTTGGTCGGCCTCGGCGGTGAGGACCCCTTCGCCGAGCTGCCGCTGGTCGCCGACGCTTTCGCGCCTGCCCAGACTGTGGTTGACATGCGGGTAGGAGAGTGCTGCGCCGTGTCGCGACGGTCATGCTGTGGCGAGGTCATGGATAGTCTCCGGTGCGCATGCACGGTCTCCCTCAGTGGTCACGCTACTCCAGAGCAGAGGTGGCGCTCACAGCGCCTTCGCCTTCAGCACGCCGATTTCACCCAGCATTCCGGTGAAGTCGTAGATGCGGCGCAGGAACGCCGCCCGGCGCCGCTCGAGACAATGCGCGCCGCCGCGCGCGGCTGAGCGTGAGCGGTCGATTGACCCACCTATAGGGGGTACAACTGACCACTCGGCGTCGCCGATAGCCTTGCGGGCCGATGAGCGGATTCAGGTTCACCACAGCAGGCGAGTCGCATGGGCCGGGCCTGGTCGCGATCGTCGAGGGCATGCCGGCCGGGCTCGAACTCGATCACGAGGCGCTCGATGCCGACATGGCGCGACGCCAGCTCGGCCACGGCCGCGGCGGCCGGATGAAAATCGAGACCGACACGGTCGAGGTCCGCTCTGGCCTGCGCCACGGTCGCACGCTGGGCAGCCCGATCGCCGTCCTCGTCGCCAACCGCGACTACGCCAACTGGGAGGAGCGGATGAACCCGTGGCCGGTCGATGCCGAGGTCGACGAGGTCCACCTGCCGCGTCCCGGCCACGCCGACCTCGTCGGCGCCCAGAAGTACGGCCATGACGACATTCGCAACGTGCTCGAGCGGGCCAGCGCGCGTGAGACCGCCGCTCGCGTTGCCGCCGGCTCGATCGCCCGCGGCTTCCTCAGCGCGCTCGGAGTCAGCGTCCATAGCCACGTTACCCAGATCGCCTCGGTGAAGGCGCCCGAGCGCGAGAACCTCGGTCCGGACGATTTCGCCAGCGTCGACGAGGACCCGGTGCGCTGCCTCGACGCCGAGGCGAGCGCCGCGATGGTGGCCGAGATCAACCGCCTGCGCAAGGCAAACGAGAGCCTCGGCGGCGCCTTCGAGGTGCGCGCCTTCGAGCTCGTTCCCGGGCTTGGCTCGCACATCTCCTGGGAAGACCGCCTCGACGGCCGCCTCGCCGGCGCGGTCGCCTCGATCCAGTCGGTCAAGGGGGTATCGATCGGCGAAGCCTGGGACGTTGCCGGCCGGCCCGGCTCGGAGGCCCACGACGAGATCTTCTGGTCCGAGCAGCGCGGCTACTTCCGTGAGACCAACCACGCCGGCGGTCTCGAGGGTGGCATGACCAACGGCCTGCCGCTCTTGGTGCGGGCGGCGATCAAGCCGATCTCGACCCTGACCAAGCCGCTGCGCTCGGTCGATACCGAGAGCAAGGAGCCGGCCCAGGCGCTGCGTGAGCGCACCGACTCGACCGTCGTGCCGGCCGCCGCCGTGGTCGCCGAGGCGATGGTCTGCCTCGTCCTCGCCCGCACCTACCGCGAGAAGTTCGGTGGCGACCACATCGACGACGTCCTCGCCGCGGTCGACGCTTACAAGAAGCGCATCGACTTTCGCGGATGAACCCTCTTTTCACTCCCTCAGGGGTAGTCAATGGGGGGCGCGTCCGGTGAAGCCGGCGCTGGTCTTCATCGGCTTCATGGGGGCCGGCAAGTCGACCGCTCTCGTCGCGGCCCGCGAGGCCGGGCTGCAGACGACCGAGATCGACGACCTGATGGAAAAGGGGTTCGGCAAGCCGATCCGCCGCGCCTTCGAAGAGGACGGGGAGGAGGCGTTCCGCAGTCGCGAGGCCGAGGTCGTTGGCGAGCTGCTGGAGCAGGCGGACGGCGGCGCGATCGCGCTCGGCGGCGGCAGCGTGCTCTCCGCGCGCGTCCGCGAGGCGCTCGGGCGCCATGTGGTCGTCTGGCTGCAGGTCGATGCCCGCGAGGCCTGGCGGCGGATTGCCCGCAGCGACCGCCCGCTGGCCAACAACGCCGAGGACGTCGAGCGCCTGCTCGCGGAGCGGCGGCCGTTCTACGGGCCTCTGGCCGATGCGGTGATCCCGCCCGGGGACCGCGGCCTGATCTCCCGCGCGATGCCGTCGCTGATGGCTCTCGCCGAGCTGCCGGCCGGGACGAAGATGCTCTGGGCTACCAGCGCCTCGGGTGAGTACCCCGTCTTCGTCGGGCCCGGCCTCCTGGGCGCCGGCTCCTACCCGCTGCCGGGGCAGCGCTTCTGTGTCACAGATGAGTCGGTCGCCCCGCTCTACGCGGATCGTCTCGAGCCGCTTGCGGGCCGCGTCACTCTGCCTCCTGGCGAGACGGCAAAGACGATGGCCGAGGCGGAGCGGGTGCTGCGCGAGCTGGCGTGCTTGGGGATGACGCGCGAGGACCACGTCATCGCCCTCGGCGGCGGCGTCGTCGGCGACCTGGCCGGCTTCTGCGCCCATCTCTACCAGCGCGGCGTCCCGGTCGTTCAGGTGCCGACCACGCTGGTCGCCCAGGTCGACTCGGCCTACGGCGGCAAGACCGGCGTCGACCTACCGGAGGGCAAGAACTACGCCGGCGCCTACCAGCTGCCTGCCGCGGTCATCGCCGACACGGCCACCCTGACCAGCCTGCCGGCGGAGGAGCTGGCGGCCGGATTCGTCGAGCTGCTCAAGACCGGGCTGCTCGCCGGCGGCGAGCTCTGGGAGCGTACCCGGGGGCTCGAGACGCTGGACCCCGAGCAGCTCGCCGAGCTGGTCTTTTCCTGCGCCCTCTACAAGTGCGAGGTCGTGGCCGCCGACGAGCGCGACGCGGGCCTGCGCGCCGTGCTCAACCTCGGCCACACAGTTGGACACGCGATCGAGGCTGCCAGCGGCTACGAGCGCTACCGGCACGGCGAGGCGGTCGGGCTCGGCCTGCTCGCGGCGCTGCGGCTCTCCGGGACGGTTGAGTTGCGTGAGGAGGTCAAGGCGATCCTGCTCCGGCACCAGCTGCCGATCGCGCTCGACACCGAGATTGCCCTGGAGGCCGTGCTCGACGCCCTGCAGCGGGACAAGAAGAAAACGGCCGCCGGCGTCGGCTTCGTCCTGCTCGCCGAGCCCGGCGCCCCCCAAATCGGCCAGCTGGTCGATCCGGTTAAGGTCAGGTCCGCCGTGGAGGAGCTCTACCGATGACCACGTCCCACAATCGCGTCGCCGTCCTGCACGGGGTCAACTTCAACATCCTCGACCGCCGCGATCCGGCGGTCTACGGCGGCCTCTCGTTGCGCGAGCTGGAGACGAAGATCGAACGCTGGGCGCACGAGTTCAAGTTGGAAGTGATCTTCTTCCAGACCAACTCCGAGGGCGAGTTCTGCGAGTACCTGCACCGCGTCCCCGAGCTCGCCGACGCGGCCCTTGTCAATGCCGGCGCCTGGTCCCACTACAGCCGCGCGATTGCCGACGCGCTCGACGTCACCGGCGTGCCCGCGGTGGAGGTCCACCTCTCCGACGTCGAGGCGCGCGACGAGTGGCGCAAGCTCTCGGTCTTCGACGGTCTCGTCCTGACCAAGATCTTCGGCAAGGGCCCCGACGGCTACCGCGAGGCGCTGGAGCTGCTCGCCGGCGAGCTCGGCGCCGGCCCCGGCTGATGGCGAGCCGCGCCGACCGCCTTGCCGCCCTCGTCGCCGAGCGCGAGATGGACGGCTTTCTCGTCACTGATCTGGTCAACGTCGGTTACCTGACCGGCTTCGGCGGCACCAACGGCGCCTGCATCTGCGGGGCCGAGCAGCGCCTCTTCCTCACTGACTTTCGCTACACCGAGCGCGCCGAGGCCGAGGTCGAGGGCTGGGATGTCGTCACCGTCACGGACGACTGGTTGGGCGGTATCGCCTCGCGACTCAGCGGCAAGACCGGCTTCGAAGATCACCACATGGCGGTGCGCACGCTGAAGCGCCTGGAGGAGAAACTGCCGGACGGAGTCGCACTCGAGGGCGCTGCCGGCACGGTCGAGAAGCTGCGCCGGGTCAAGGACGAGACTGAGCTGGCAGCGATCGCCGCCGCCGCCGAGCTCGCCGATGAGATCTGGCGCTTCTCACTGGAGCGGAGCCTGGCCGGGCGCAGCGAGCTCGACGTCGCCCGCGCCGCCGAGGCGCGGATGCGCGAGCAGGGCGCCGAGCCTTCGTTCCCGACCATTGTCGCTGCCGGGCCCAACGGAGCCCTGCCGCACGCCGAACCGGGTGAGCGCGAAATCGGCCGCGGCGAGCTGGTCGTCTTTGACATGGGAGCCAAGCTGGACGGCTACTGCTCCGATGGGACCCGCACCTTCGCCACCGGTGAGCCCGGAGAGGCGGCGCGTGCCGTCTACGAGACGGTGCTCGAGGCGCAAGAAGCCTCGCTAGCCGCCGTGGTGGCGGGGATCAAGGCCGAGGACGTAGACGGCGTCGCCCGCGAGCTGATTGCGGCCGCTGGCCACGGTGAGCGCTTCGGTCATGGTCTCGGCCATGGCGTCGGCATCGAGGTGCACGAGGAGCCGCGCATCTCGCAGCGCTCGGGGGACGTGCTCGCGGCGAACGAAGTGGTGACGATCGAGCCGGGCATCTATCTGCCCGGTGAGCTGGGCGTGCGAATCGAGGACCTGGTGGTCGTAACCGCCGAGGGCTACCGCAACCTCAGCGGCCTGCCCAAGCAGTTGCAGCTCGTCGACTAGGGCCCGGCAGGTCTCCTGCAACGCTCATTGCGCCGGCCGTTGCTGTCGATCTGCGCAGGGTGAACGCGACGAGCGAGATGCCCCGGCCAAAGCTGCTGGCTGCCGCCCGCAAGCAGGCCCGGCGCGAGCGCCTGCTCGACATGGAGCAGCGCGTGCGTCGCTACCGCGCCGCCTGTTTCGCGATCCTGGCGCTGGCGCTCGCCTCCGCCGGCCCCGCGATCGGCTGGCTCTGGCTGGCCCCGCTGGCGGCGGGTTTCGCCGGCTTTACAGTCGCCGACCACTTCATGCAGGCCAGCGAACGGCCCTGGCTCTGGGTCGCGGCGGCCTGGGGAGCGCTGCCGCTGCTGCTCGGGGGCGCGGTGATCGCCACCGGCGGCCCGACCAGTCCGGTCTTGATGTGGTTTGCGCTGCCGGCCGTCACCCTGGGCGCGCGCTTTGATCCTTGGGGCATGGTTGTCGGCACGCTCTACCTGCTTGTCGTCTTCCTGATCGGCACGGTTGCGATCGACCCGGCGAGCGCCTCCGCGCATAGCCAAGCTCTGGTTGCCACTGTCGCCCTCATCCTCAGTACCGTGATCCTCTCCGGCGCCCTGGTCGAGTCCGATCGCGCCCACCGGCGCCGCTCGACTCTCGATCCCCTGACCGGCCTCTTCAATCGCAACGCGCTCGAGCAGCGCCTCGCCGAGCTCGATGGTGCTCCCTGTGACCGCAGGAAAGGCGGTCAGTCCCACGCCCTGCTGCTCTGCGATCTCGATCACTTCAAGCGGGTTAACGACCAGCTTGGCCACGCCGCCGGCGACGCGGTCCTGCAGGACGTCGCCTACACGATGCGAGCAGTGTTGCGGGCCGGCGACTCGATCTACCGAATCGGCGGCGAGGAGATCCTCGTCGTCCTTCCTGGGGCGAGCGAGAAAGACGCGGTCGGAGTAGCCGAGCGCCTGCGCCAGGCGGTGCGCAAGCGGCGCCCGGTCGGCGTCGGTGTAACGATCAGCATCGGCGCCGCCGTGACCAAGCCCGACACCGTCAACACCGACGACCTCGTCGCCCGCGCCGACGCCGCGCTCTACTCGGCGAAGGCGAACGGCCGCGACGCGGTCTTTGTAGCGAACTGACGCTAGCGACTGAGGTCGATCTTGTCGTCAATGCGCTCGGCGAAAGCCACGATCAGGGCGACGGTGGCCTCGACGTCGGCGAGGTCGACCATCTCGACCGGCGAGTGCATGTAGCGCAGGGGAATCGAGACGAGGCCGGTTGGGATTCCCGAGCGGGTGAACTGGACACCGTCGGCGTCGGTGCTGGTCGAGTTGCCGGTGGCGCCGACCGTGTGCTCGATCCCGGCTTCCTTGGCGGCCTCGATCAGCAGCTCAGAGACCTTTGGCGAGAGGGTCGCGCCACGGTAGATCACCGGCCCAGAGCCGAGCGCGTGGCTGCCCAGCTCCTTCTCATCGACACCGGGGGCGTCGGTCGCGTGGGTGACGTCTACGACCAGTGCCAGGTCGGGCTGGACCTTGAAAGCGGAGGTGCGGGCTCCGAAGAGACCGATCTCCTCCTGCACCGCGGCGATCGCGACAAAGCTGCCTTTCAGCGAGTCGCCCTCGTGGCAGCGGCGCAGCGCCTCGAGCGCGACGTAGGCGCCAAGCCGGTTGTCCATCGAACGGGAGACGAGGCGATCGCCGCTCATCGCGAGCGGCTCGGTGGCGATGACGGCGGCGTCGCCGACCCGGACCAGCGCCTCGGCCTCGTCGCGATCGGCGGCGCCGATGTCGATGTGCAGCGACTTCATCTCGACGACCCGTTTGCGCGCCTCGGCGTCGAGCAGGTGCAAGGGCTTGCGCCCGACCACTCCGAGGACCGGGCCGCCCGGGCCCTCGACCTCGACCCGCTGGCCGACCAGGATCTGCGGATCCCATCCCCCGATCGGTGCGAACCAGAGGAAGCCCTTCTCGTCGATATGGCGGATGACGAGGCCGATCTCATCGATGTGGCCAATCACGGCCAGCAGCGGGGAGGCGTCGCCGACGCGCGCCACCGAGGAGCCGATCCCATCGGCTGAGACGGTGGCGAAGGACGCTGCCTCGCGCCATGCTGCTGCCGCGCGCGCCTCGTATCCGGAGGGGCCGGGAGTGCGAAGGAGGTTGTCGAGTAGTCCGGGCGTTTTGCTCATCTCAGGTGCGGCAGTATGTCGATTCGTACAGACGTCCGCAGTCCGCCGCGACGGGTAGCGTTCCGCTCGTGAGTTCCAGCCAAATGACGGCTCTGATCACCGGGGCTTCTAGTGGTATCGGTGAGGCGACTGCGCGCCGCCTCGCCCGCGAGCCCGGCGCCGAGCTGATCCTTGTCGCCCGCCGCGAGGACCGTCTGCGGGCACTCATCGACTCGCTGTCCTGCGAGGCGAGCTACGTCGCTGTCGACCTCACCGACGAGGACGCGCCGGCGCGGGTCCGTGCCAAGGTCGAGGAGCGTGGCGGCAAACTGACCCTGCTGGTCAACAATGCCGGCGCCTCCTGGCGCAGCAGCTTCGGCGAGGGCGGCTACGCCAACGTTCATCGCCACATGCAGCTCAACTTCGACGCCGTCGTCCGCCTCACCGAGGCGTTGCTGCCGATCCTCCGAGCCACGGCGCCGAGCGCAATCGTCAACGTCGCCAGCACCGCCGGTCGCGTCGCCCGCGCCCGCACCGGCTCTTACTCGGCAAGCAAGTTCGCCCTGATCGGCTGGACCGACTCGCTTTATGCCGAGGAGCGGGCCCACGGCGTCCACGTCGGCATGGTCCTGCCCGGCTTCATCGCCACCGAGGGCTTCCCGGCAACAGAGCTGCGCGAGAGGGCCCTGACCCGCTGGGTCGTCTCCAAACCGGAGAAGGTCGCCGAGGCGATCCTCGACGTGGGGCCCGGCGGCAAGGCCGAGCGCTACGTGCCGCGGGGGTACGCGCTGGCCGCGGTGGCGCGGGTTCTCGCCCCGAGCCTGGTTCGTCGCGTGCTCTCCGGTGGTGCCGCCAGCACGCTGACGACGAGCACCGCGGCCGAAGAAGCCGAGTAGCCGCCGCGGCTTATCTCCCGGCCGGCTCAGGTGAAGCGCGAGGCGGTTAGGTGGCAGTAATGAAAGCCGAAGGCGAAGCTGTAGTTGTTGGCCGCGTTGGCGGCTCGTTCGACTCGGATCTGTTCGTGGGCAGCCTTGATTTCTTCATTCGCCTTGAGTGCGACGCCCAGGGCACGCAGCTTGGCCTGGACGATCCCGAGCTGGGTGAACCACTTGAGTAGCTGCGCGTCGTCGGCCGGCGGACGCGGGACGGCGCTCAATTTTTCAACCGTCTTGCCGAAGACGGCGGCAGCGTGGATGAACTGAGCGCCAGCCTGCTTCAGCTTCGCCGGCACCCTGCTCTTTGCCTTCGTCTTGACGTTCTTGAGGATGCGCTTGTTGGCTTCCGTGTTCGCCTTGCAGATCGGCTCGACCCGTTCGACGTACTGGGCACGGGTCGGTCCTTCTTCAGCCACGGCGGATGCAACCGGCAGCAGCGCCAGTGCGGTGACGGATATGGCGACGGTCAGGAGTCCCTTCATTCCCTGTCCGCACGTTAGACGATCGATCTCCCAGCGCTCTGTTGAGTTCCGGAGAAGCGCGTTGCGCAGCAGCGCTCTAGTAGGGCCTGGCGCACACGCGGGTTTCGTCAGGCCCTACTAGGATTCGCCGCCGTGATCAGCACCAACGAATTCCGCAATGGCTCGCACATCGAGATCGACGGCAAGATCTTCCGCATTATCGAGTTCCAGCACGTCAAGCCGGGCAAGGGCGGGGCGTTCGTGCGGACCAAGCTGCGCCGGATCGAAGACGGCTCGATGCAGGACAAGACGTTTCGCGCCGGCGAGAAGTTCCGCCCGGTGCGCACGGAGTCGCGCAAGATGCAGTACCTCTATGACTCCGGCGACGCGGCGGTCTTTATGGACACGCGCGACTACGAGCAGATCGAGATCCCGCGCGAGCTTGCCGGCGACGCGATGCAGTGGCTGCTACCCAATGCCGAGGTCGACATTCTCTTCGTTGATGAACAGGCCAGCGACGTGCAGGTCGCCAGCGCGATCGACATGAAGGTGACCCAGACTGAGCCCGGCGTCAAGGGCGATACCGCCTCCGGCGGTGGCAGCAAGCCGGCGACGCTCGAGTCGGGCGTCGTCGTGCAGGTTCCGCTCTTCATCGAGGAGGGCGAGACCATCCGGGTCGACACCCGCAGCGGCGAGTACGTCTCCCGCGCCTGAAGGCGGTGGCTTTTCGCCGGGGGAGGGGTCTTCGGACTCCTCGAGCTCCACCGCGGTGGATGCCCCGAACAGCTCTGGCTCGGACAGCCCGAGCAGTGCCAACGCCGGCACCAGCGAGGCCGGCGCCCGCTCTGGAGCCGGGAGCGCCACGGGGGGCAAGTACAGCGGCCAGGCCGGCTTGACCTCTCAAAGTGAAGAACAGGGCGGGGAGGCGGCAAGCATGGCCCCCGTATCGCTCAGCCCAAGGGCGAAGAGGAGCCCGGCATCACCCCGCAGCAACGCCAGGAAGCTACCGTCGCCAGCATGAGCCTGGAAAGCCCCGTCCAGTCAGGCGTCGAGCACTGGCCCACAGGCGCTGCCGGCCACCTATACCTGCGACGGCAAGGGCACCTCTCCGGCCCTGCGTTGGCAGGGCGTGCCACAAGGAACTGCCGAACTGGTCATCTTCGCGATGAACATTCAGCCAGTGGAAGAAGAACTTTTCTTCGATTGGGCGGTCGCCGGGCTGAGTCCCGACCTGACCGAAGTCGAAGCCGGCAAGCTCCCCAGGGGCGCCGTCGTCGGCCGCAACGGCTTCGGTAAGACCGGCTATGAAATCTGCCCGCCAAGCGGCGCGGAAACCTACATGTTCACCGTCTTGGCGCTGCCGAAAAAGCTCTCGCCGGGCCAGGGGCTCGACCCCTCGGCGCTGCGCAAAGACGTGCTGAGCGCCGCCGGCAGCGTCGGCCTCCTGGCCCTCAGTTACACGCGCGGTTAGCTACGCGCGTGCGGGTTTCGCGACGATTGGCCCATTAGTCGCGAATGGTCCCACGGTTGTATGTCTAGCCCGAACCTGGTACTCCTTGATCATCCTCTGGATACCCCAGAGTGCCTGTTCCGGACATTCCGGGGCGATATGAAGGGAAAACCTTGAGGTCGCGGGTTGGAGTGGAGCGCGGCAATGTCCTCGTCGTATAGCCCGCCCCTGGGGGTGCGCAAAAGCTCGACGGGCTATCGCCTCAAGCCGGGCCCTAGCTTGGACGCGGAGACTGTCACGGCCCATCAAACGGCGCGGCTGCTCCGGGCTATGACTGAGATCGTCGCTGAGCACGGCTATGAGGCGGTCAAAGTCAGAGAGCTCGTGAAGCTGGCCGGTGTGTCGACCAAGACCTTCTACCGGCACTTCGACAGCAAAGAGGATTGCTTCCTACGTGCGCACGAGATGGTCATCCGGCATGCTCGCGGGGGGCTCGTCGCGTCCCAGTTGGACGAGGACGACTGGCGTGAGCGGACGCGCCTGATATTCGCCGCGTTCTCGCAGGAGATGGAGACGGATCCAGCAGTGGCGCGGCTTGCCCTGGTCGCGGCCTATGCCGGCAGCCCGGCTGTCCTCGTCCAGGCGCAGCTGGCCGAGGACACCTTCGCCGCCATGATCGCCGCCAGTCTCGCCCGTGCTCCTGGCGGTGTCGTTATACCGTCGATGGTGATTGAGGGAATGATGTGGGGAGTTGGGAGCGTGGCCCGTAATCGGTTGCTATCCGGGCGCCAGGGCGAGCTGCCCGGCATGGAGGCCGAGATCATGGAGTGGGCTATGTGCTTTCCCTCGGAGGCCGCGGCCGGTCTGGCGACACTCGATCTGGGTGTGTTGCGTGGGGTCTCCACGGCGGCGCCTTTGGCTGCGTCTCCTGGGGGAACTGCAGGCGCAGACTCGTCGAAGAGCGGAGATCGGGCGACCATCCTCGCCGCAGTGGGGAAGCTTGTTGCCGCGGATGGTTATAAGTACAGCGACCTGACCGTCCCTCGCGTACGTGCGGCCGCCGGTGTATCGCGCAGGACCTTCGACGGTCATTTCGATGACGTCGAAGAATGCTTCCTCGCCGCGTTGGAAGGGAGAGCTGCAGGAGCGGTGACTCAGGCCGCCCGCGCGCAAATCGTCGGAAGCACCTGGGGCGGAGGCGTCTACCGTGCCCTTTCCGCTTTCTGCATCCAGATAGCTGGCGATCCATTGCTGGCCCGTGTCTGCCTTAGGGACGATTTCGCCATCGGATCAAAGGGTTCGCTTGCCAGGCTCCGCCTGGTCCAAGCCGTCAGTGCACAGCTTCGTGACAGCACTCCATCGGAGGATCGATCGAGTGAGCTCTCGGTGAGCGCATCGGGCGGTGCGATTTGGGGTCTCTTTCACCGCCACGTGCTGCGCGACTGGGTTTTGCACCACCCCGAGGTCGCCGCCTCTCTCTCCTATATGGCGCTTGCACC
>Ga0209265_1000420_pt1 | contig 11597 bp, 7 predicted proteins | sample GraSoiAngelo_103_FD_185872 | JGI IMG/M metagenome (GOLD analysis project Ga0209265, IMG submission 185872) | Grasslands soil microbial communities from the Angelo Coastal Reserve, California, USA - 14_0903_05_20cm (SPAdes) (version 2) | ecosystem: Environmental > Terrestrial > Soil > Grasslands ...
ATCGTGAAAAGCCCGTTTTCGAGGCCCATTTTGCAGGCCCGGGAGTTGCTGAAGCAGGGAGTGAACTACCGTGCTTCGGTCGTCAGAAGGGAAAAATGTTTTCGTACCGCAGAGAAATTCCTTGCTATTTCTGGTCCGGAAGAAATCGCGTCCCTTTGCCTTGCGGTACTATAACTTTCTTGTTCTGCCTTCATCTAAGTGATTATAAACAGAACGGTTAGCCGGTTTGCGCGGTCAAGTGTGATCTTGGCGCCACACCCCTTTAATGGCCGCTAGTGTGCTTTCCATCCTGCTAGACCATGTAGGCTGACATGTCTGTCGAAAAGAGAAGACCGACCGCGGGCCAACAAGCGGCCATCCTGCCGCCGGAAGAGGTATTGTTTGGCCGGTCCGAAGCCATGAAACAGGTGCGGAGGCGCGCGGCGAAAATCGCCGGAACGGGCATTCCGGTGCTCCTGTACGGGCCGAAGGGAAGTGGCAAAGAGGTTCTCGCGAGATGGCTTCATAGTCATTCCGCAGTATCGAATGGCCAGTTCGTTAAGGTGAATTGTGCGGCGATTCCAGGGACCCTGCTGGAGAGCGAACTTTTCGGCTTCGAAAAAGGTGCGTTTACCGGGGCGCACGCGACAAAGCCGGGAAGGGTGGAACTCGCAGACCATGGCACGTTGTTTCTTGACGGCGTCGCAGACCTCGATTTACCTTCCCAGAGCAAACTTCTGCAGTTTCTTCAGGATGGCCGCTTTTCACGAATCGGTGATGAATCGGAGAGGTCAGTCGATGCACGGCTGATTTGCGCCACGGACAAAGACCTTGGCGAGGAGATTGCCCAAGGCAGGTTCCGCCTGGACCTGTACTACCGAATTAATGTTGTAGGCCTGAAGTTGCCGCCATTGCGGGAACGCCGCGAAGACATTCCGCTGATGGCCGAGCATTTTCTTGCGCGTTGCCAGGAACAATTCAGCGTGCGACCTGAGCCGCTCAGCAGGGAGGCGCTGCACTACCTGCAGTACACAGAGTGGCCAGGAAACATCCGAGAGCTTTCGAACGCCATCGCGCGGTACGTCGTTATCGGACCGGAGGCTTTGATGAGAGAGGACTTGGAACGGTCCGCTCATTCATGGCCCGGGCCAGACAAGAATGAAATCGTTCCTCTGAAGAGCTTATGCCGAGAAGCCATCCGGGCGGGTGAAAAAAACATTATCCTCGCGGCGCTGCGCGCCAATCGCTGGAATCGCAGGAAAGCGGCTCAGGAGCTGAAAATCAGCTACAGGCTGCTCATTTACAAGATTCGTGATGCTGGTTTGATTCCCCAAAAGAAGGGCCGCACAGCCTCAAGATCAAAAAGCGAGATCGGGCCAGCGCCTTCGTCCAAGAACTGGAAAGACTAATTCCCGGGCGTTTGTCGGGCGCTGAGCAACCAACCGAAGATTGTCCGGTAAACACGCAATCCACGCTCGCCTGCTCCAACGAGAGACATCATCCCCACACCCCGAACGATGGCGCAGACACGACTACTTTCTTTCGCGCGCCGGCTGACTGTGCTGGCTAATGCGGAAGCGTGAGAGGACCTCGCCAAGATTTTGAATGAACGCTTCGGAATTGTAGAGCTCGGCGCTGGTGCGCAGACCCTCGGGCGTAGCAGTAGGTTCGACCACATCCAACCGAAATTCCCGTGCGACGTCCTCGACGATCTTCGGCTGAATGGGCCGCTGCTGTTCAACGTATGCGTTGATTAACGCATGCTCACACAGCAGGTTCACTACACGAGGAACCCCCAGTGAATACAGGTGTATGGCGTCCCTGGCGGCCGGACTGAAAATAGGCGGCCCGTTCGCCGCTGCTCCTGCGATTTTCAACCTTTCGAGGACGTAGGAGTGCGTCTCTTCCTTCGTTAGAGGGCCGGTCTTGCAGCGAATCATGATGCGTTGTCGCAGCTGTCTTAGCTGAGGCAAATTTAGCTTCTCTTCAAACTCGGGCTGGCCAGAAAGTACAATTTGCAACAATTTCTCCGTATACGTCTCCAAGTTCGTGAGCATCCGAATCTCTTCAAGCACCGCAAACGTCAGGTTTTGCGCCTCGTCGATGATCAATACGCAGGTTTCACCTGCCCGGAATCGCTCCACGAGCCATTGATTTAGCTTAATTAGTTGCTGGCTCTTGGAACTGGATTCGCAGCGAATTCCGAATTCTGCCAGTACAAAGTCGAAGAACTGGCTCGAATTCATCCGGGAGTTGAACAAAAACGCTGTCTTCGCGGCGTTCTGGTGCAGCCAGTCGAGAAGTCGGTTGACGAGCGTTGTCTTGCCTGTTCCCACCTCGCCCGCAAGGGTGACAATACCTTTTCGGGTCTGAATGCCGTACATCAGACTAGACAAGGTTTCCTCAATCTGTTTCGTAAGAAACAGATACCGGGGATCCGGATTCACATTGAACGGGTTTGCTTTTAGTTCAAAAAATCTCTTGTACATGGTCTCTCATATATTTCGCCATGCGGAATTCCATCCATGCTGTCAAGCTCTGGTCACGTGTGCTGCGACCGTGATTGATCCCCGTCGACTCCACTTCGTAAGCCAGCTGCGCCGATGATTCCACCGCACTCAGGTCGCCGCTGAAACAACTGGTCGTGTTCCATTGGCGTGGTGCTTCTCCGTGCTGCTCCTTTCCACCCCCTGCTTCCCCTCCAAGCCTGCTTGCTTGATCTTGTAGAGGAGCGATTTGTAGCTGATCTGTAGCTCTCGGGCCGCTCGCTTCCTGTTCCAATGCGTCCGTTCGAGCGCCTCCGCTATCAAGTCACGCTCCGCCTGGCGCGACGCCGTTCGAGCTGCTACTTTCAAAGGGACGCCCCGCGGCTCCTGGTCGAGGGTGGGCAACCGCAGCTCGTCCATTGCCCTTCGGGAATCACCGAGCAATACAATCCTTCTCGAAAAGTTCTCCAATTCCCGGACGTTCCCCGGCCACTCATGGGCTCCCAGGAATTCTCTTTCCTCGTCGCTCAAAGGCGGAGCCTGCCGTCCTAACTCCTCAGCATGTTTCGCCAGAAAATGCTCCATGAAGGGGAAGATGTCCTCCTTCCTGTTTCTCAGCGGCGGGAGGCGGAGGCAAACTCCATTGATTCGAAAATACAATTCCGTCCTAAACCTCCCCAATGCGACTTCTTTCTCCAAGCTGCGCAACGTCGACGAGATGATGCGAAAGGGGCTGGGAGTCGGCTGGTCCGTCTCTCCCTCCGGGAAGAGTTCAAGTAGTGACTTTTGACCTTCGAGATCCAATTCATCGATTCCGTCTAGAAAAACAGTTCCTCGACCGTCCGGGGAACTTCCCTCCGACACCCTCAAGCTCGATTTCAAGACGCCGAGCACTTCCGTGTGTGCGGCCGCTCTGCAGTTGACTTTCTTTAGCGGTGCAGCTCTTTGTCCGGTTCCGCTCTCCCCCGTCAGCAGCACGGGTATGTTCGTACCGGCGATTTCCCCCACGATCGCATTCAACTTCTTGATCGCGGGCGAGTGGCCGGGAACAAAACCAGTGTTCCGGGGCAGAGGCCAGAGGCGTGTCGGCAACGGGGTCATAATCCTCGACCGGAGGCAAGCAAATCTGCTTCCAGGTCGATCACCGTTTGAGCGCCGACTCGTATCGGCTAAGGTGTTTGATTTCAGCGAGCTACAATAAACAGACCGCTGATCCCTCTCGCCGGTACTGTGCTTGTGTCGCAATTTATGCCCAAAAGTTCCAGAACTTTTCGCTCATTCTTCCTGCCCGGAAACTCCGAGGACACGCAGAACGAGCTTGCCGGTCGAAGCGGCGAGGAACGCCGGGAGTTCTAAGGTTCAGAAAACACGCACCTTGATACCCGTTCTGCGAGACGTTGGGACGATCAAAGAAGCCTGGTTTGCAGGCGTAGGACCCCGCGTGAGGCTTGGTTGGGCGCACGGATGAAGAACGCCAGGCACGCATTCGAGGCCGCGGAAGCGGTTGCCAAATTGGCGATGAGCCGGGTTCTTGAACAGCTGACCCCATTTTTGGGATATTTTGGATAAGAAACTTCCCTTTCTGGAGGTAAAGCCTGGCGGCAGCGATCTCTTGGTTCTTGCTCCCAGAAGACTGGGTAGTTGTAAGTTATTCATCATAGAATGATATCTACAGTCTTTGCGAGGGCTCCAACCGAGAGTCCGTGGCAACTGGCGTGCAGCTCGGTCACGGAATAGAAAGGGACATGAATGGTTCGCGATCGCGAATTCACGGTCGCCGATGTCAGGAGAGTTCTGCGCAAGCATTGGTGGATCATTCCTGTTTGCGGGGTGGGCTGTGCGGCACTCAGCGCATCGGTCGCAAGGCAACTTCCTAAGAAATACACATCCCAGGCCGTTGTGCTCGTGGGCAAACCCACGGTCGATACGGAATACGTGAAGCCCGTCGTCGACGAGGGTTTGAACCAACGCCTCGCCTCGATGAAGGAGCAGGTTCTAAGCCGGACCCGCCTCGAGCCGCTCATTGAAAAACTTGACCTCTACCACGCGGATCGCGGCAAGCTCCAGATGGAGGACTTGATTGAACGCCTGCGGGCGGCCATCGAGATTTCTTCCCTTGAACCGATGCCCGGGACGCAAGATCGGAGTATCCCGGGGTTTTCAGTGCAGGTGACCTTCGACAATCCCCGAAGCGCTCAGGGGATTTGCACTGAAGTAGCGTCGATCTTCAGAGAGCAAAATGCACGAGCTCTGGAGCAAACGGCGGTGCGCACGGCATCGATCATTGGTCAGCAGCTGGCGGAAGCGAAGGCGAAGCTTGATGAACAAGATGCCAAGCTGGCCCAATTTAAGCGTCAATACATCGGATCCCTGCCGCAAGAAGGGCAAAGTAACCCCAGTTTATCGTCGACTCTGAACTCGCGGTTGAAGGCAAATACGCAAGCCTTAAGCCTAGCACAGCAGGATAAGGCCTTCGATGAATCTCACTTGAGCGAGGCGACGGCCAATTCCAAGGTATCCCGATCGAAGGCGAATCCTCAAACTCTTGTGGAGCAACTGCGGGCCGAACAGGACCAATTGACGGTGCTCGAGTCGCGATATACGGCCGAGCACCCTGATGTGATCAAAGCCAACAATCGCATCATGGAGCTCAAGAAGAGGATGGCAGAAACGTCAAATTCCGATAAGACTCCAGCGCCATCACAAACGGCATCGCAGGCGCCTCAGATTCAGCAACTGCGCTCGAAGCTGCGCCAGGATGAAGTTAGGATTGCGGATCTTACCAGGCAGCAGACGAAAATCCAAGACCAGATGCGACTTTTGGAAGGGCGCGAGCAAGCCAGCGCGATGGTGGAGCAACAACGAAAAGAGCTGACGCGGAATTACCAGAGCGCACTGGACGCTTACAACGATCTCCTGAAGAAAAAACAAGATTCTGCAATGGCAATAGACCCGGCTCATCAACAGGAAGGCGAGCAATTTCGCGTACTGGATCCGCCGAGCCTTCCGACGAAGCCGTCATTCCCCAAGATGCTGTATTTTGCAGGTGGCGGACTAGGAGGAGGGGTGCTGTTGGGTTTGGCCGTCCTATACTTGCTCATGGCAATGGACAACACCCTGCACACGGAGAAGGAGGTTGAGATGTATCTAAAGCTTCCTGTCCTTGGCAGTTTGCCCGTTATGGAATTTTTTGCTGGACGGACCGGAGATGCGAGGCCGCTGAAGCGATCTCTGCTTGGGAAAGACTGAGTCGAGATAAGAAGCAGGCGAGGACAGAATGAGTCGCATTCATGAGGCGTTGAAGAGGGCCGCCGAAGAGAGAGCCGCGCAGCTTGCAGCCGGAAGCGAAGCCAGCTCGGCCGATGTCCGCAGCGAACTTGAACTGCTCAGGCGGGGTCCCGAATGCACAGGGCCTGCAGTCTCCGCCCGGGGTACGACGAGCGGGAATGAGAATACCCTTCTTTGTTTTGAAGAATTAGGAAAGCGATGTGTAAAACTGGAGTGGCAGATCGACCCACACAATAGCGTGTTTGTAAACGCAAGGCCAGGGCAAGAAGGATCGGAACGGTTTCGTACTCTGCGCTCGCGCCTGGACAAAATTGCATCAACCCGCAAGCTAAAAAGGGTTCTTCTAACGAGCGCTGTGGCTGGAGAAGGAAAGACGTTTGTGGCGTTCAATCTTGCGCAATCGATTGCACAGCAACCGGACCTTCGCGTCTTGCTCGTTGACGCTGATTTGAGGTCGCCTCGATTACACCATTTGTTTGGAGCGCCGATCTGTCCAGGACTCTCGGACTACCTGCGAGGGGATGTAGATGAGTACGCGATAGTCCAAAAAGGGATGAACGAAAGCCTTTTCTTGATTCCCGGCGGGAGCCTGGTGTCCAGCCCAAGCGAGGTATTGCGCACCGAAAGGATGAAGCAGTTGCTCAATCGGGTTACGCCGCTGTTCGACTGGATCATACTTGATTCTCCGCCTAGTCTACGCGCAGATGATGCGGGGATTCTTGCCGATCTGGCGGATGGAGTCTTGTTGGTGATCCAAGCGGGTTCAACCGCCGCCCAAATTGCGGAGAGAACCGCCGCAGAATTCCAGGGAAAGAATTTGCTTGGAGTTGTGCTCAATCAGGTTGAAAAAAGAGACTGCTGGAATGATTACTATGGCGGTCGAATTGTGCAACTCGAGACCACGGACCGTGCACTGCCCGCCGGTGAACGGCTATCGTAACGCTCTGGTACAAAACGAACTCTGCCAGCTGATCGTAATAGAGCCATACAGGAAGCTTGGCGTGCTCATCGCCACGGAATTCACGTCGAAATCGCCGTCCCTGCATCCAGGATATTCCCTTACTCGACGCACGGTTTGATCCGTGGATCTCTGCTGTCCTCGTGGATAGCCCTTTAAGTAAAATGCAGAACGCATCGTCGACCGGCGTCCGAGTTGCCCGATGTGCAGTGGCTTGTACGGACGCGGTGCACGATTGTGGAGGGTGCATGAAACAGGCGAATGACTTCATGCCTCGCGTGACTGAGTTGATCGAGGCATCGATCACCACAAAACAGGAACTGTTCCGCAGCAGAGAAACCCTCTCGACGATAGCAAAAGTGTCCGAACTGCTCGTCAGCGCGTTACGGCAAGGTGACAAGGTTTTGCTGTTTGGCAACGGGGGTAGCGCTGCCGACGCGCAGCATATAGCCGCCGAGCTTGTGGGGCGCTTTGCGTTCGATCGGCCAGCCTTGCCGGCTTTGGCCTTGTCGGTGAACAGTTCCTGTGTCACTGCCATTGGGAATGACCGGGGATTTGACCAAGTCTTCGCGCGGCAGCTGGAAGCTTTGGCTCGCCCAGGGGACGTCGCAGTGGGCATTTCGACCAGCGGCAATTCAGCGAACGTAGTGCATGCAATGTCGCAGGCAAGGGAAATGGGATTGCAGACCGTGGCGTTGACCGGGCGCACTGGCGGGCGCCTCAAGAACAGGGTTGATCATTGCATCTGTGTCCCCTCAAACGAGACGCCGCGGATTCAGGAATGCCATATCTTGATTGGACACATCCTATCGGAAATTGTAGAAAGAGAATTGTTCAATCAGCAAGGCCGCATTTCTCGGCCGCGACGCAGTCATCGATCGAAATCCTGGTAACGGTCAGTATCTAAGTCGTTGGGAGGAGACTAAGGTTTCCTGAAGAGCCCCTTTTGCTAGCGCGAATCGGCAGGTCGGGAACAGCTGGGTTTCTGCTGGCTGCCCGGTCTTGATCCGGAGGCCTGAGCGACTGCAAAACCTCATGGCAGCCAGCTGCCACGCCTACACAAATTGCGCCCTGAGGAGGACGGCTCGGCTGGAGCTAAACAACACGATCGGTAGAGCGCCATTCCGATACGGGTTAGGGCTCACCTGTTCGGGCATCTCGAGGGACCGGCGTACCTTTTTCGAGCGGCCAAGCGGTCGCGCAATCGAGGCCTCTCTCGGGAAATGGGCGAGAGCCAAAAAATGGGGGATGGTAACGGAATAACCGGTCCTGCGTCGAGGGATTTACCTTAGCTGTCTTGCCCGGCGTCTCCGACCGAAAAGTAGGTGCAATCGGGATGATGGAAAACCAGCGCGCTAACGCTGGCTTCCGGATCCATCATGAATCCTTCGGTGAGCTGCACGCCGATTTCTTCGGGCTTCAGCAGTTTCCAGATGCCGGCCTGATCTTCCAAGTTGGGGCAGGCCGGATAACCAAAACTGTAGCGCTTGCCGCGATAGCGGGAGGTGAAGCGCTGCGCCATGGTCATCCCCGGCGGATCGCGGAAACCCCAGTCTTCACGGATGCGGCGGTGCACCCACTCGGCGCAGCCTTCCGCAGTTTCGATGGCAAGAGCCTGCAAGCCGTGGCTCAAGAAATAATAGCCTTCGTTTTTTGCTTTTTCGGAGCGCTGGCGGACGCCCTCGCCGGCCGTCACGACGAAAAGCGCGAGATGGTCACGCTTTCCGTTTTGGGCAGGCAGGAGGTAATCGCTCAGGCAGAGGAAATCGCCCTGGCGCTGCCGGGCAAAGCGGAACGTGTGCAAGGGCTCTTTCGCGCCTGGCGCAAACAGAAGCAGCGACTCGCCTTCCGGCTCCGCTTCGAAGAATTGCCACACGGCGCGGATTTTCATGAGCGAAGCGGCTTCTTGCTTCACTTCCTCCACGCTTTCGAATAGCTCGATGGCTTTCGGATCGCGCTCCGCCAGATGCTTCTCGAAGTCGCCGCGGAAACCCAGGTGGCGCCCGTAAAGCATGTAGGGATTGATGTAGCCCCAAATCTCGCGCAGGTCGGGCACGAGGCGGACCTTGCGGTCGAGATAGGACACCGGCGGAATCGGCAGATCAACGCGGATGCGTGGCGAGCGCGCCACTTTTGGAAGGGGCGTGACGCCGACGGTGGTGGACACCTTGAAACCATTTCCGGACGCCGTGTGTTCCCGCAACACGGTTTCGCGGGTGGCCGGGTCCATCAACTGATTCATCAAACGCAAGCCGGTCATCGCATCTTTGGCGTAGCAAACCGCTTTGCCGTAGCTCGGAGCAATTTTGGTCTCGGTGAATTTTGCGGACAGCGCCGCCCCGCCGACGAGCAGCGGAATCCCGATTCCCGCATCTTTTAAATCGCTGGCGGTCGTCACCATTTGCTGCGCGCTTTTCACGAGCAGCCCGGACAGGCCGATGGCATCAGGGCGGTGTTCCTGATAGGCTTTGATCAATTCTTCCGGCGGCACCTTGATGCCGAGATTCACCACCTCGTATCCGTTGTTTTTGAAAATAATCTCAACGAGATTCTTGCCGATATCGTGCACGTCGCCCTTGACCGTGGCAAGAACCACCTTGCCGCGCTTGGCGGAATCCGCTTTTTCCATGAACTGTTCGAGATAACTCACCGCCGCTTTCATGGATTCCGCCGATTGCAGTACTTCAGCGACGATTAATTCGTTGGCGTTGAAAAGGCGTCCCACTTCCGCCATGCCGGCCATCAGCGGCCCGTTGATGATGTCCAGCGGCGCGGCTCCCTCGGCGCGTTTGCGTTCGAGGTCGGCGATCAGGCCGTCGCGCGTGCCTTCGAGGATGTAATTCGCCAGACGGTCGTCGAGCGGCAAATCGGCGCCGCGAGCCTTTTCTTTTTTCTTGGCTGCGCGGAAGTGTTCGGTAATCGCTGCAATCCAGAATTGATTGACGGCAGCGCGCTGTTCTTTGCTTTGCTGACGCCAGTCCGCAGGAGCGTCGAGCAGAAGGCGGGCATTGGGACGGTCTGCGGGCAGGCTCTTGGGCGGATGCGAGAACAGCAGGTTTTCCGCCAGTTCGCGCTCGTGAGCGGGGATGGAGGCAAAGCGCTCGATCTTCTCGGTGTTGACGATCGCCAGATCCAGACCGGCTTTCGTCGAGTAGTAGAGGAAGACCGAGTTCACGACTTCGCGCGCGCCGGGCGGCAGACCGAACGAAACATTTGAGATGCCGAGAATAGTGCGCACGTCCGGGATCGCCTGCTTGATCAGGCGAATGCCTTCCATCGTTTCAACCGCGCCGCCGATGTAGTTTTCGTCGCCGGTGGCGCAGGGAAACACTAGGGCGTCGAAGATGATGTCCTCTGGCGCAAAACCGTATTTTTCCGTAAGCAGCTTGTACGAGCGTTCGGCGATGGCCAGCTTGCGCTCGCGCGTGAACGCCTGCGCTTGAACGGGGTCTTCATCGATGCACCCGACGACCACCGCGGCGCCGTATTCATGCGCAATCGGCACGGTACGCTGGAATTTTTCCTCGCCGTCTTCGAGGTTGATGGAGTTGATGATGGACTTGCCCTGGCAATAGGTGAGGGCCAGCTCGATGCCCGCCGGGTCGGTGGTATCAATCATGATCGGCGGCTTTACTTTGCGAATCAGTTTTTCGTAGAAGAAAGGGATGTCTCGCTTCTCGTCCCGCTCCGTGCTTTGCAGACACACGTCCAGGACCTGCCCGCCGGGCAATTTCGCTGGCCTCCTCCCATTTCTCGTCGGCCACGAGGTTCTTGAACAGGCGCGAGCCAATGACGTTGGTTCGCTCTCCCACCAGCAGCGGCCGCGTACTTTCTTCAGCTTCGATGGCCTCGATGCCAGTGTAGATGGCGCGATGGCTCTCGGCGGGCCGCTCGCGCGGCTTTTTGCCCTGGGCCATTTGTGCAATCGCGCGAATATGCTGCTCGGTCGTGCCGCAGCAGCCGCCGACCAGGTTCAGCCATCCGTTGTGTATGAACCTTTCGAGCTGGGTTGCTAGCGATGTTGGCGTTTCGTAGTATTTTCCGTCCTCGGGATTGGGCAGTCCCGCGTTCGGGTAGCAAGAAATGAACTCGCTCGTAAGCTGGCTCAGTGTTCGGATATGGTCGGTCATGAACTCCGGCCCCGTTGCGCAGTTCATTCCGAAAGCCAAGGGCTTTGCATATTTGAGCGACGCCCACATCGCATCGATGGTTTGGCCGGCGAGCATCGAACCGTTTTGTTCGATGGTGACGGAGATGATGAAAGGAATTTCCGCCGCGAGTTCCCGGGAAAGCTTGCGGATCGAAAGCAGTGCCGCCTTGATGTTTCGCGTGTCCTGACAGGTTTCCACGATCAATAAGTCCGCGCCGCCATCAATCAGGGGCTTCGCCAGGTCGTAATAGTCCTGCCGCAAGTGATCGAAGGTGATTCCGCCCGTTACCGTAATGGCCTTGCGGGTCGGCCCCATCGAGCCGGCCACGAATCTTGGTTTGCTAGGCGTGGAGAATTCGTCCGCTGCTTGCCGCGCCAGGTGGGCAGCCTTTGACATCAATTCGTACGACTGATCCGCGACCCCGTAGTCAATGAGGTCGCTTTTGGTTCCATTAAAGGAATTGGTTTCAATGATATCTGCGCCCGCCTGGAGGTATTTCCGGTGAATGTCCAGAACCACGTCGGGGCGCGTGCGAACGAGGTTCTCGTTACATCCTTCGAGTTCGGGCCCGCCAAAGTCCGCGGCAGCTAACCCGCGTTGTTGCAGCATGGTACCCATGGCGCCGTCAAGCACCAAGATTCGCTGCGAGAGTAGTTCCCGCAAGGCTTTGCCGGATTCGTTCAGGTTACGCATTCCTAAAATGCCCTGCACCTTCGAAAAGTTCCCTAAGCTAGT
>Ga0209265_1000430_pt1 | contig 11461 bp, 6 predicted proteins | sample GraSoiAngelo_103_FD_185872 | JGI IMG/M metagenome (GOLD analysis project Ga0209265, IMG submission 185872) | Grasslands soil microbial communities from the Angelo Coastal Reserve, California, USA - 14_0903_05_20cm (SPAdes) (version 2) | ecosystem: Environmental > Terrestrial > Soil > Grasslands ...
CGAATATGGAAAGGACAACAACAGCTGGGCCAAGATCAAGACTTATTACATCCAGGACCAGAATCCGGAAATAAATGACACGGCTGTGCCACGAACGGGCGTTCCTACCGGGCGTTACCGGCTCAGCTTGGAGGACCGGACGAACTTTTCCGAAGACATCTACGGCATCGCTAACCTCACCAAACTGAGCGATCCGTTCGTTATGCAGGATTTTTATCAAGGGGAATTTCGTGTGAATCCTGTTCCGGACAACGTCGTCGCTCTGACCAAAACAAACCCCTTTTATACGTTGACGGGGATCGCACGTTTTCAGGCGAACGAATTCTTCGAGACAACAGAACGCTTGCCGGAAGTAGTATTGGACATTAAGCGGCACGCGCTTTTCGGCGGGCCAATTTTCTATGAAAGCGAAACTGGCTTCGCTGACCTGCGGCTGCAATTCCCTGAAGGTTCCGGCTTTGAAAATTATGGCAGTACTCGCCTCGATACTTTTCATCAGTTTCTCTATCCGAACACATACTTTGGCTGGCTTTCTATCGTGCCACGGGTCGGCTTTCGCGGAACGTATTATGGAGAGACCCGCGATCTCGGGAACACGATCTTCACACCAAACCCAAATCCACTTGTACCTAATTTCCTCCTTCCCAACCCGACCCTGGCCAACCCGATCGACTTCGGTGGCGACACATTCCGAACGGTCTTTGATACGGGGGTGGAAGCCTCCTTCAAGGTCTCGCGCACGTGGGAAAATGTCCAAAGCCGCGCGTTTGGCCTGGATGGCCTTCTCCACGTCATTCAACCGTTCACAAATTTCTCGTACGTTTCGGAAAACGGGCCAAACCCAATGTCGATTTTGCAGTTCGATCGATTTGAACCCTCGACCCAACTTCGGGCAATTGATTTTCCACAATTCACCCCAATCGATTCGATCGACAGTTGGACGGTCTGGCGGCTCGGTGTTCGCAATCGTCTGGACACACGGCGCGACGACCAGACGGTCACCTGGTTTGAACTCGATAGCTTCGTCGACGTGAACTTCGACAATCCGTACGATCGTACCCCGTATTCAAACCTTTTTAATAATATCCGCTTCAACCCGCTCCCTTGGATAAGTTTCACGGTCAACTCCCAAGTGCCGGCTTTCGACAAAGGTTTTACGGAAATCGATACTCTCGCGACTGTTCAACCGATCGCGAATTTACAAACGACTGTCGGGCATCGGTATTTGAATGGCAATCCTTTCTTCGTCGACAGCAGCCTCTTCGTCGTCGGGGGATATTATCGCATCGACGACAATTGGGGCGTCGGCGCCTCAGAGCAATATGAAGCAACGACCGGCCTTCTCGAGGAGCAGCGATATGCCATTTATCGCGATCTGACGAACTGGGTTGCCTCACTTGGCGGCGTAATCCGCGACAACAAGGGTGTGAACGAATATGGTGTCTTATTCTCGGTGACGCTGAAAGCATTTCCGAAATTCGGAGTTGATTTGAATTTCGATCCTTCTTCCGAAGGCCAATGAACGATAGCCGCGAACGATGTTGACGTTCCTAAGTTCGACCGGGCGTTCGTGCCGCCGCGGCTAAGTCGCTGCGTTTTTCTTTTTATGGATCTCGCTATCATCGGTTCGGGTTATGTTGGTCTTGTTACCGGCGCATGTTTTGCGGATGTCGGCCATAACGTTATTTGCGTCGATAATGATTTGGAGAAAATCAAAGCATTGCAGGGAGGCAAGGTGCCGATATATGAGCCCGGTCTGGAGGAGGTAATTCACCGCAATGTCTCAGCGCATCGGCTCCGCTTTACCAACAGTATTCGGGAGGGAGTGGAGAAAGCGCAGATCATCTTTATTGCCGTTCCCACTCCGCAGCAGCCAAATGGCGATGTGGATCTTAGGTTTTTGGAGAAAGTGGCGCGCGAAATCGCGGGGGTATTGACCGACTATCGGGTGACTGTCGACAAGAGCACGGTGCCGGTAAAAACTGGCGAAAAAGTCGCGGAATCGATTAAGCGCTACAATCGTCACGGCGCAAGCTTCGACATCGTGAGCAATCCTGAATTTTTACGTGAAGGTTGTGCGGTTGCCGATTTAATGCGCCCGGATCGGATCGTAATTGGCGCGCAAAGCGAGCACGCCATCGACCTCATGAAGAAAGTCTACGAACCCTTCATGGCTCCGATTCTCGTCACCGATATTAGCAGTGCCGAACTCATCAAACATTGCGCAAACTCGTTTCTCGCCCTGAAAATTTCATACATCAATGCGGTTTCGGCGATTTGCGAGATGAGCGGCGCTGATGTCGAAAAAGTCGCGGATGGAATTGGCATGGATCATCGCATCGGCCGTGACTTTTTGAATGCTGGGATCGGATACGGCGGCTCCTGTTTTCCCAAAGACATTGCGGCATTCATCACGATCAGCGAACGGCTCGGCGTTCCATTTGATCTGCTCAAGGAAGTTCAGCGGATAAACAGGATGCAAAAGGAGCGCTTTCTAAAGGCCATTCGAGAGACGCTCTGGGTTTTGCGCGAAAAACGTATTGCAGTCTGGGGCCTCACATTCAAACCAGACACAGACGATATTCGTTCTTCTGTCGCGATTGAGCTCGTCGGGGATCTCTTGCGCGAAGGAGCACATGTCGTCGCCTACGACCCGAAGGGAATGGAGAAAGCTCGAGCCGTGAAAACGATCGGCGCTGCCGAATTTGCTTCCTCCGCTCTCGAAGCTGTGAGCGATGCTGAAGCACTAATCATCGCCACGGAATGGATCGAATTCGCCAATGTCGATCTCGCAATCGTGAGGGACAAGATGAGGACGCCAATCGTTTTCGATGGGCGAAATTTATTGGACCCTGAAACAATGATCCATCTCGGTTTTCATTATCGTTCGATCGGTCGCCCGAGCGTTACATCGACCTAAGCATTTAGAGAAAATGTATGGCGTAGCTCGCTGCTCGCCAAATTGCGGGGCCGCGCCGCGCGGGTGGCGAAGTGGAGGATGACGAGAACCGCGTGCTCGCCGATTCGGTTGTTGAGACCTGGCAGTGTTCTTGAAACTGAAGGACGATCCAAATATCGGACAATTTTTAGAGAATCTGCCGTCTCAAACCGGAACAAAATCAACAGTTCGTCGAGCGTTTGCTGGAGGAATTCCCGGGGATGCAACGCGTAGAAAAAATTCTGCCTCCCCTTTCGAGACCGTTACAACGGTGCTTTTGCGGCACGCCTCATTCGATCGCTGGGCGATAAGCTCAGTTGCATCTGCCGCGCCCGGTGGAATCATAACCCCCTTATGCACGATGCCCGATTCGACGATCTCGCAAACCTTCTTGTGGAATATTCTATTCGACTCAAGCGCAATGAAACGGTTCTTATCGAGATATTCGACGTTCCGGACGAAATGACAATCGCGCTGATCCGAGCGGCTCGAAACGTCGGCGGCATTCCTTTTGTGCAGAATTACCATGCTCGGGTAAGCCGCGCGCTCGCCCTCGAAGCGTCGGACCGACAATTGATCCTAATTGCGGGCCATGAACTGGCACGAATGAAAAAAATGGACGCGTATATCGCTGTCCGCGGCAGCAACAACATCACGGAACTATCCGATGTGCCAGCGGAGAAGATGAAATTGGTGGCGAAGAGAATGCGTGCTGTGCAGGACCAGCGTGTTAAGAAAACGAAATGGGTGGTCTTACGCTGGCCTACTCCATCGATGGCACAGCTTGCCGGGATGAGCACCGAGGCCTTTGAAGATTTTTACTTCACGGTGTGCGGATTGGATTATCGCAAACTTCAGCCCGGCATGAAGGCGCTCAAGCGGTTGATGGAAAAAACAAATCGGGTCGAAATCAAGGGGCCCGACACAGATCTCCGCTTCAGTATGAAAGGGATTCCTGCCGTGATCTGCGGTGGCGATCGCAATATTCCCGATGGCGAGGTTTTCAGCTGCCCGGTAAGAGATTCCGTGCAAGGTCATGTTAGGTTCAACGCTCCAAGCATTTACCAGGGGACTGGTTTCGATGGAATTCGTCTCGAGTTTAAGGATGGAAAAATTGTGGATGCAACGAGCAACGAAACGAGAAAGCTTAACCGAATTCTCAATTCAGATGCGGGCGCCCGTTATGTAGGCGAATTTTCGCTCGGATTTAATCCTCACGTTTTGCAACCGATGCGGGATATATTATTCGACGAGAAAATCGCCGGCTCCTTTCATCTTACTCCAGGACAAGCATACGAAGAAGCCGACAATGGGAATCGGAGCCAGGTTCACTGGGATATGGTCAGTATCCAGCGCCCAGAATACGGTGGCGGCGAGATTTATTTCGACGGCAAGTTGATTCGCCGCGACGGAAATTTTCTACCAAAGCAACTACGTTCGCTCAACCGGAGCCGATCTAGCTAGCGCGCTTAGGCGAGGGCGGTTCTTCACCGCACTGTGTAACAGCGCGATGGTTTGGCCGCGCCCGTTTGTGAACTTCTTGTTACGTCCGGTTCGAGCTGTGGTCAGAGCAGATTCAACTGCATCATACTGATGTCGCCGCTTTCGCTGAGCTCCAAATTCGCTATCTCGAACATTGGCGTTCCTTCGCCTGCGCCTGGGCTGCCACTGGGCAACTGTACGAAAACTTGCTTGGAACTCGAATTCAAGGCAACGGACGCAATCTCAAACGACGGCGAAAACTCGATCGTGTTAATTTGGCACGGGACTGTCACTAGAACAGAGGCCTTGGCCTGCTGCGACGGCGTGAGCTGGACCGATGTACCCTCGAAATTCGGTACAAGTTGTGATCCCTCAACCATAAACGAAGGCGAACCGGCCGCCGTTGGTTTCTGCTGTCGAGATGGAGTCATCCGAATATTACCAAAGGCTCCTCCGGTGGGTTGAATCTTTGCAATCTCGAAAGTGACTTCCGAATTCGTCGCCGACTGCGACCCCTGGCCGGAACCAAGACGCATAGTCACGACCTTGGACGTCGGTCGCACTTGCAAGGTGCTCACTTTGAAGGTCGGCGTCAGTTGCACAGAAGCAACCTCAAAGGAGAAAGTGAGCTGCACGGTGGTGTGCATGTTGCTAGCAGGTCGCGATGCGTCCTCAGCGGTTGGAGTTTTGATCGGTGGAGCGGTTGGGACTGCGGTCGTTTCAAGGTGTTCAGGCATGGTTGGAGCTGTGGTTATTTGCGGTGTTACGGGCTCGTTGGCATTGGCACTTGGGAGATGGGATGGGGTGTCGTGGATCGCTTCAACTACGGAAGGATCCATCGCGGACACAGGCATCTGGTACGGAATCGCTTGCTCTTGTCGGATCGGTTCGATCTCAGGGGCTACTATTGGCTCTATAGCTGGCGGCGGCGCCGCCTCAGCGACCACCGGACTGGCACCTGGCCCTTGCTCTGGCGTTGGCACCTCCGCAATCGCTTCTTCTAGCCCGATAGGTTCGATCTCAGAGGCCGCTACAGGCTCCATCGTTGGCGTTGTGGCTGCCTCGGCGACCGCCGGGCTTACAGCTGGCTCTTCCGCTGGCGTTGGCACCTCCGCAATCGCTTCTTCTAGCCCGATAGGTTCGATCTCAGAGGCCGCTACAGGCTCCATCGTTGGCGTTGTGGCTGCCTCGGCGACGATCGGGCCTGCACCGGGCTCTCCTGCCGATACGGCGGACGTTGTCCATAACTCACTGATGGCTCGAACTTCAGTGAGCTCTGGCGTTTTCCGGATAACCGGCGATGAAACCTCGGCGGTTTCGTTGAGAATTGGACTCAGTGAAGACTCAAAGGCTAGCTTGGCAATCGGCGGCGATTCGCGGTGGGGCTCCGTCCTGTGATAAGTGGAAGCTTCTGATGCTCCACCGTTTAGATCGATCGCCGGCCTGAAAGCATCAATCCGCGATGGAGGTTTCGACGCCGTCAATCGTAGCGAAACCTGGCGCGGGCCACCAAAAACGTGATCGCTTATTCCGATCCGATTTTCTGACGGCGCAATATCAGATTCAAGGGTGCGCGGCCGGTCAAGAGACCGGTCGTACGAGTAACTTCGACTAATGGTAATGAAAGCGCGGCGAAGCTCTGGAGCGATCACCCAGGCTAACAGAAACATGCCAGCCAGCAGCAACCCTCCGACAAGCAAAGTTCGACGGCTTGCTGACCCGGGACCAATGGACGAAGACCAGGCGCTAATACGAGGCGCGGCGGGCACTGCAGCAGGCTGCGCAGTGATGGGAGACACCCTGCTGGAAACAGATGTCTTTGCTTCAGTGAGAGCCGGTGCTTGAGCGGCCGCCGGTACCGCAACAGGCGACTCTACAGCAGACGCTGCGGTCAAAGGCACCGCGGCGTCCTTTGACTCCTCACGCGCTCGCGCCGGGACTTGTTTGTTGGAAGTTCCAGCGGGAGATTGATTCGGTTCGGAAGACCCTGTGCCGATACCAGCGATCGCAGTTCCAGCTCCGGATGCAGAGGAGGGAAAGGGCTCGATATTTGATTCTTTCACTTGCTTGCTCGCAGCAACGAGAGTGTCAGGAATAGGACTTGGCTCGATTGCCGGACTGGCTTCCGTTTGCGTTGTCATCACAGTAGCTGCGTCGAACGCCGATTCAGAAGCCGCAGCAATTTCTGGACTTTGCACCCAGCCCACATCATAAAAGGCATCCGCAAAAATGCTGTTCAGCGCCGGAGAGTAGATCCTTTTTGCTGAAGCAGTCCAATCGGCCGCCTTTTCTGAGTTATTATGTTTAAATTCCCATGCGGCCTGAGCGTAATAAAGAGCCGGGGTATCTCCTGTAAACTGGAACTGCTCCATAATCGCCTGTGCTCGGCTCTCTTTCCCGTCCAGCAAAAGCGTCATGTAAATCTTGAATTTGATTAGCTGAGCAGCTTGGTTTTTATCGCCACCGGGAGTCCGCTCAAACAGTGCTTCGAAACGCTCCCGCGCTTTGGCGTAGTCTTTTTTCTTAAATGGAATTTGCGCGAGATTGTATTGGGCCTCGCGGAATTTCGGATCGAGCTTGGCTGCCCGTTTGAAGACGGCCTCAGCTTCGTCAAATTGCTTCTGCTCCATCAAGATCTCGCCGCGTAAATTAAGAGTCGTCGGTTGATTCGGATCCGCCTGATCGGCTTCGTCGACTAGTTTAGCAGCAGTCTCGAAATCGCGTCGCCGCAGCGCCTGCTGAGCCTGCTCGAATTTTGAATGCGCTACGGCCTTTGTTTTTTCCGAGCGCTCGGCGGCCGTCATTAAGGGCAGCGAGGCCCGCACCTGGCCGGCCGGCTTTTGCAGCCAGCCGACTTCGAACAACGATTCGGCAAAGAGTTTGTTCAGCTGCGGCGAAAAATTCTTCTCTGCTACTGCCATCCAATCTTTTGCTTCTTTTTCACTTTTGTGTTGGAGCGCGACGGCCGCTTTTACATAGTCTACAGCCGGCGTATCGGGGGAAAGCTCCAGCTTGGCCAGAATGGAATCGACCATGTTCTCTTTTCCTTCGAGCAGGTAAGTCAGGAGAACCTTGTATTGAATGAGCTGCGACGCTTCTTTCGCCAGATCAGACTGGCTTCTCGAGAGGAGCTGTTCAAACCGCTTGCGCGCTCCCGCCCAATCTTTTTTGAGAAACGGAATTTCCGCCAAGTTGAAGCGTGCATTCCAGAACTTAGGATCGATCCGAGCCGCTTCGAGCAGGGCCGCCTCCGCTTTGTCGTAGATGCCCTGCCGCATCAGGATCACACCGCGCAAATTTTGAGATGGCGCGAGCTCGGGCTGGCGGGCATCAATCGCGTCGAGTTCCTTTAACGCTTGCGGGAAGTTGTTCGCATCGAACTCACGGAACGCCTTATTATACATTTCTTCCAGTTCCGTTTTCGTGGGTGCGACGTTCTCTGCTGCAAACGAACTCAGCGCCAACACTACAACCGCAGTAATTTTTAATATCCTCATGTAATAACGATAGAAGCTTTCCTCACTGCCAATAACAAGTTCAAATTTCCAATCGACGACGTGATTTTCAATCTTAGTTCGACAAAACGGTTCCCGGTACGCCTCAACGACGTTCTAGTCAACAACGGAATAATCTTCCCACCGTCATGAATTCAGATTCGCTACGATCCGTAACCCCTCCAGAGTGAGGTGTGGACAGACCGCGGTGATCTCTGCTAACTGCGCTGCGATGAGTCGCGCATAACCACCTGTGGCCACGATGTAAAGCTTCCTGCGCGAAAACCGCTCAGCTCTGATCCGCGTAAGAATCTCGCGGACCAATCCACGATAACCAAATACCGCGCCGGACAACATCGCATCGATTGTCGACCTTCCGATCGCGCGTCGCGGCTCTTTCAAAGAGAGCTTCGGCAAGAGGGCCGTTCGCTGGTAAAGAAAATTGGTCATCGCCTCGAGCCCCGGCGCGATTACACCGCCGATGTAGTTGCGGTGAGCGGAAACGATGTCAAAAGTCACCGCCGTGCCGAAGTCCACGACGATGGCGGGGCAACCGTAAAGCGCTGCGACGGCCGCGGCATTCGCCAGGCGGTCGGCTCCGATTGTTTCCGGGGCCGGGTAATCAATCCCCACGCCAAGTTTCACGGTCGAATTTAACCAGAGGACTCTCGTTTTTCCGGCGGCCTCTGAAATCGCACGATTTTTTTTGGGCACCACCGATGAGACGACTACCTTCCGGACCCTTCGCTGTCTCAAGAATCGCGAAAATACAATACTTGAAAATTTGTCGGTGGCGACCCGAACTGGAGTTGAAATCCGCTTTGTCGACGCAAAGACAAGTTTCGTATAGGAGTTGCTGACGTCGACTAGCAAGTAGTCGGTCGGGCGGGTCAGGATCGGACGGGTCATATTGGGCTGCCAAGCAGGCGCTACATGGAACGCTTCTTCCCGTCAAGCTTGCGGCGTTTCGTCAAACGGGTACGCTTTCGCCCGTGAGAAAATTGGTGCATCGCCCGCGCCGTTTACGGCGTTCCCCTGCTCTGCGAAATCTCGTCCGGGAGACACAACTAAGCGCATATGATTTCGTCTTGCCGCTTTTTGTAAGCGAAAAATTGGCGCGACGGCAACCGATCGAGAGCATGCCGGGCGTTTTTCAGCTTTGCCTGAAGGAAATTGTCGATGACGCCCAGCGCGCCCAGGATCTCGGCCTGCAAGCGGTCCTGCTTTTTGGAATTCCGGAGAAAAAAGACGAGCAGGCAAGCAGGGCATACGCAGAAAACGGGGTCGTTCAGAAGGCGTTGCAAGCCATCAAAGCAAAATGTCCGGGCCTCGTCGCAATCACTGATGTCTGCTTGTGCGGATATATGAGCCACGGCCACTGCGGCGTTACACGCGTCGATGGCGACCATTTCCACGTGCTCAATGATGAAACTGTGGAGCTTTTGGTTAAAACTGCGCTTTCTCATGCCGCAGCCGGCGCGGACCTGGTCGCGCCGAGTGATATGATGGACGGCCGCATCGGCGCTATTCGCGACGCGCTCGACGCCGGCGGCTTCGATCAAACTGGGATTATGAGTTATGCGGCCAAATTTGCGTCGGCTTTTTACGGTCCGTTTCGCGAGGCAGCCGAGAGCCCTCCGCAATTTGGCGATCGTCGTTCCTACCAATTGGATTACGCCAACGCGGACGAAGCGCTGCGTGAGGTGGCTCTGGATATCGACGAAGGAGCGGACATCGTGATGGTGAAGCCCGCCTTGCCGTACATCGACATCTTATGGCGAGTACATGAGCGCTTTGAAAAGCCGACCGCGGCTTATCACGTGAGCGGTGAGTACGCAATGCTCAAAGCAGCCGCCGAAAAAGGGATTGTTGAGGAACGCGTCGCTGTAATCGAGATCATGACTGCGCTCCGGCGCGCCGGGGCAGACATCATCATTACTTATTGGGCGCGCGAGCTCGCTAAATGGCTGCGGGAGTAACTAACGCCCACGGCGAAACCGCGAGGCATTCCCGACTCAAGCGTCTCGCTTTCCTCTGGGCGCAAGCGCATGGCTATTCCGCTTGCGCGATGGAAGTGACCTTACCCCAATGTCGGTATCGCGCCGATGTGGCCGCCTATCGGCCACAGCCGAAAAAGATTGGACCGACAGCGATCTTCGAATGCAAGCAAGCGCTTTGCGATTTGCGACGAGACAACTGTCATCGTAATACCGCGCGCCAGCGCCTCGAGGCCATTTGCCAGCGCCGCCAAATTCTCGAAACGCGCTTGCGTGTGCATTACCCGAACTTGCGGAATGGTGATTCGCTATTTCCTGAATTCGATTCGCACGATTTCACCGCGATCGGTCACCGAGGTTATGCGCGAGTCTTGTGCGAGCTGAAAGCGCAGCAAAATCGTCTCTATGACTGCACCAAGTTCGACAAACTAATTCGCTACCGCTGCGCAAACTTATATTTTCTGGTGCTCTCCATGGAGTTATTCCGTGATTCGGAAGTCCCGGTCGGATGGGGCGCTCTTGTGGAATCCAACGGTGCGCTCACGCTGATGCGGAGACCGGTCTGGCAGGAAACAACGCCCGAAAATCGAATTCACTTTTTGCAACGAATCGCTGCGGCTGGGACGCGAGCATTCAATCGACAATTGGAAATCACCTTCGATGAGGTAGTGGCCGCACGTTGTCGATCTTTCTAGGACATCCCGGTTTTCTTGGAAATGGACACGAGCAAATTGTGCCCGGTCATTTCCTTTGGCTGCGGCAATCCGAGCAAAAATAAGAGTGTTGGTGCGACATCGGCGAGGATTCCGTCGCGGACACGAAACTTTTGCGCGTCTTTGGCGACGTAGATACAATGCACAAGATATTTGGTGTGCGCCGTGTTGGGTGAGCCGTCGGCGTTGCGCATCTGCTCGCAATTTCCGTGGTCGGCTGTGATGAGGCATTTGCCATCGAGCTCGAGAAGTTTGGAGACGATGCGGCCGATACATTCGTCCACCGTTTCCACCGCCTTGATTCCCGCATCGAGAACGCCGGTGTGCCCGACCATATCCGGATTGGCAAAGTTAAGAATAATCAGATCGTAATTTGCCATGCGCACGAGGACCTCGTCGGTCACTTCGCGTCCGCTCATTTCCGGCTGCAGATCGTAGGTCGCAACCTTTGGCGACGGGACAAGTTTTCGGTCTTCCCCGGGGAAAGGGCGCTCGATTCCACCGTTAAAAAAGTAAGTCACGTGCGCATATTTTTCTGTTTCCGCGATGCGCAGTTGCGATTTGCCAGCTACGCTCACGGCTTCGCCTAAAATGTGGACGAGCTCCATGGGCTCAAAAATGAAGGGGGAAGGATAAGTCACATCGTATTGCGCGAGAGTGACGAAATGAACTTTGGGCCACACTTCGCGATCGAAGCCATCGAAATCCTTCAGCAAAAAGGCTTGCGACAATTGTCGCGCGCGATCGGCGCGGAAGTTGAAAAACAAAACAGAATCGCCATCCCGCACGCGTTGCTCATCCGCATAAGAAAAAATAAGCGGCGGCATAAATTCGTCG
>Ga0209265_1000431_pt1 | contig 11444 bp, 10 predicted proteins | sample GraSoiAngelo_103_FD_185872 | JGI IMG/M metagenome (GOLD analysis project Ga0209265, IMG submission 185872) | Grasslands soil microbial communities from the Angelo Coastal Reserve, California, USA - 14_0903_05_20cm (SPAdes) (version 2) | ecosystem: Environmental > Terrestrial > Soil > Grasslands ...
ATGATCCGTACCGCTGGACGGATGACCCGTACCGCTGGACGGATCACCCGTACTGCTGGACGGATGATCCGTACCGCTGGACGGATCACCCGTACCGCTGGACGGATCACCCGTACTGCTGGACGGATCACCCGTACCACTGGACGGACGATCCGTACCGCTGGACGGACGATCCGTACTGCTGGACGGGTGACCCGTACCGCTGGACGGATGACCCGTACCGCTGGACGGGTGACCCGTACTGCTGGACGGATGACCCGTACTGCTGGACGGATGACCCGTACCGCTGGACGGGTGATCCGTACTGCTGGACGGATGACCCGTACCGAGAGATGGAGAGCCCATCCCGCCTCACCTCCCGGGGGTGAGGGCGCTTTTTTGTCCTGTTTCTGCCACAATACCGCTGCGTTCAACCAGCAGACACCTTCACCGCGGAGTCGAGCCCCCGTCGTCGTGTCGATCCTGAAGTGCGTAGCCCATCTCCCGCCGTCCGCTCTGCCACCCCGGGGCCCGTGCCCTTGAGCGCGCCGCGCCTCGGGCGCAATCTGGTCGTCGTCTCCGCCGGCCTCGACTTGGACGGCGGCGGGCGGGCCGCGGCCGGCCGCCTGCTCGCCGGCGCCGGCGCGGCGTTCGCGGCCGACCGCGGACTCGGGTTCGAGGTCCTGGCGCTCGGCCACGGCGGGGGGCCCGCGGCGGCGCGCTACTTCGGCGACGGCCGGCGGGCGCAGCAGAGACTCGCCTGGCACCTCTGGCGACGGCAGTGGCAGGGCGAAGGCCGGAGCGCGGCCTACGTCTTCGACCTCTTGGGGCCGGCGCGCGTCGAGGCCTGGCTGCCGGCGCCGCGGCGCGCCCCCTACCTGGTGGCGCTCCACGGCATCGAGGTGTGGCGGCGGTTGGGCGGCGACCGGCGGCGGGCGCTCGCCGGGGCTGCGACCCTCGCCGGCACCCCGGTCGTCCCCCTGGCGCTCGAGGAGCGGCCGGCCGAGGGGGCGATCGACGCGCTCCTCCTCCGCCGCCTGGGCGAGGGGTTCCTGCTGATCGTCGGGCGGATGGCGGCCGCCGAGCGCTACAAGGGGCACGACCAGGTGATCGCGGCGCTGCCGCGACTGCAGCTCCAGATTCCGAATGCCCGCCTCGTCGTGGCCGGCGACGGCGACGACCGGCCGCGCCTCGCGGCGCTCGCGGCGGGCTTGGGGGTCGCCGACCGCGTCGCCTTCACCGGCTTCCTCTCCGAGGCGACGCTCGCCGAGATCTACCGCCGCTCGGCCGCCTTCGTCATGCCCAGCCTCGGCGAGGGGTTCGGCCTCGTCTACCTGGAGGCGATGCGGGCGGGCAGACCGTGCGTCGCCGCGCGCGGCAGCGCCGCCGAGGAGATCGTCGTCGACGGCGTGACCGGCCTCCTGGTGCGCCAGGACGACCCCGCCGAGCTCGCCGCCGCCCTCGCCGGCCTGCTGGCGCGCCCCGAGCACGCCCGCCGCCTGGGCGAGGCCGGCCGGCGCCGCTGGCGCGAAGAGCTCGGCGCCGACCGCTTCCGCGCCCGCCTCGCCCCCCTCCTCGCGCAGCTCACCGGGGCGGAGGGCTGACGCCGTGTGCGGCATCAACGGCGTCGTCCGCCTCGACCCCCTCGGCACACCAGCGCTGCCGATCGACCCGGCGGAGGTGCTGGCGACGCGCGACGCGATGACCGCCCGCGGGCCGGACGACGCCGGCCTCTGGGTCGGCGAGCGCGCCGCTCTCGCCAGCCGCCGCCTCGCCATCCTCGACCTGTCGCCGGCCGGCGCGCAGCCGATGACGATGTCCTCCGGGGGCGACGGCGCCGTCCGCCTGGTGATGAACGGCGAGATCTACAACTTCCGCGAGCTCAAGCGGCAGCTCGCAGCGGCGGGCGTCGCCTTCCGCTCGCAGAGCGACACCGAGGTCGTCCTCGCCCTCTATGCGCGCGAGGGGGAGGCGATGCTCTCCCGCCTGCGCGGCATGTTCGCCCTGGCGATCTGGGACGGCCGCCGGCCCGGCGAGGAGACCCTCCTCCTCGCCCGCGACCCGCTCGGCATCAAGCCGCTCTACTACGCGGTCGACGGCGGCCGGCTCCGCTTCGCCTCGCAGGTCAAGGCGCTCCTCGCGGGCGGCGGCATCCCGCCGCTCGCCCGGGCGGTCGATCCGGCCGGGCTCGCCGGCTTCCTCCTCTGGGGCTCGGTCCCCGAGCCGTTCACCCTCCACCGCGCGGTGCGCGCAATCCCCGCCGGCACCTTCCTGCGCGTCGACCGCGGCCGGGTGGGCGAACCCGTGGCCTATGGGGACCCGGGCGCCCCGCCCGATCCGATCGATCCCCTCGATCCGATCACCGCCATCGAGGAGTCGGTGCGCGCCCACCTGGTCTCCGACGTGCCGGTCGCGGTCTTCCTCTCGGCCGGCCTCGACTCCGGGCTGGTCGCGGCGCTCGCCCGCCGCCACCTGCCGGAGCCTCCCCAGACCTTCACCCTGCGCTTCGCCGAGCTCGTTGGCACGGCGGCCGACGAGGGTCCGCTCGCGGCGGAAGTGGCGCGCGCTCTCGGCACCCGGCACCTCGAGCGGCGGGTGGGGCGGGAGGACTTCGCCGCCCTCTGGCCGGCGGCGCTCGCGGCCATGGACCAGCCGTCGATCGACGGCTTCAACACCTTCCTGGTCAGCCGCCTGGCGCACGAGGCGGGGCTCAAGGTGGTGCTCTCGGGCCTGGGCGGCGACGAGCTGTTCGGCAGCTACCCCTCGTTTCGCGACGTGCCGGCCGGCGCGCGGGCGGCGCGGCGGGCGGCGCATCTGCCCGGCCTCGCCGCGGCCTGGCCGGCGCTGGCGCGCTCGCTCGCGCCGTCCCGTCCCAAGCTCTCCGGCCTGCTGCGCTACGGCCGCACCCTCCCGGGCGCCTACTTCCTGCGCCGCGCGCTCTTCCTCCCCGAGGAGCTTCCCGCGCTGATCGGCCGCGAGCGGGCGGCCGCGGGGCTCGCCGCCTATGACCCGGTGGCGGCTACTTCGGCGGTCATGGCGGCTCTCAATGGCCAGGCCACGGACCCCTGGCGGGCGGTGCACTACCTCGAAACTGCGCTCTACCTGCGCAACCAGCTCCTGCGCGACTCCGACTGGGCGTCGATGGCGCATTCGGTCGAGCTGCGCGTGCCGCTGGTCGATGCCGTGCTGCGCTCGCGGCTCGCGGCGGCCGGCTTCGAGCCGGCGCGCTCGGGGGGCAAGGCGGCGCTCGTCCGCCGCGCCGCGCCGGAGCTGCCGGCGGCGCTCTTCACGCGGCCGAAGAGCGGGTTCTACGTGCCGGTCATGGACTGGCTGGAGCCGGGGCGGACGGGCCGGGGCGGCCTCGGCGGGCAGTCGCGGCGGCTGGCGCTGCGGGTGTTGTCCGAGATGGGGGTGGCAGGATGATTGCGGGCGAGGTGGAGACGGCCGGCGTGCCCTCGCGCGAGGTGCTCAAACGGCGGGTGCGGACGTGGATCGGCATCCTCTCGGCCTACCTCACGGCGCAGACTTTGACGCAGCTCCTCGGCGTGGCCTCCGGGCTCCTCCTCGTCCGGGCTCTCCCGGTGCGCGAGCTGGCGCTCTATACGCTGGCCTTCTCGGTGGTGAGCTTCTTCACCTTCGTCACCGACCTCGGCAGCTCGAGCTCGCTCGTCTACTTCTTCCGCCAGGCGCGGCAGGAGGGGGGGGAGGTGGCGCCGTATGTCGCCGCCGTGCTGTCGCTGCGCCGCGCGGCCTTCCTGCTCGGGGTGGCGGCGGTGGCGGTCGCCTTCCCGCGCGCCGCGGCGGCCAAGGGGTTCGGCGGCGCCGAGACCGCGCTCGCCACAGCCGGCATCGCCCTCTGCGTCTGGTTCCAGATCAGCGCCTCGCTCTCGACCCTCACCCTGCGCCTCGACGGCCGCTACAACACCTCCTACCGCGCCGAGATCACGGGCGCGGCGGTGCGCCTGGCGCTCACCCTGGCGATGATCGCCGCGGCGCTCCTCTACTCCTGGCTCGGCATCCTGGCGAGCGCCTGCGGCACGGCGGCCGTCGCCCTCCTCGCCCGCGGCCGGCGGGCGGCGGTCTCCTCCGGGGTTCCGGGAACACCGGCCGACCTCAGCGCGCCGCGGCGGCGGGTGCTGCGCTACATCCTCCCCACCCTCCCCTCCGCCCTCTATTTCTCGGTGCAGGGGCCGCTCGTCGTCTGGCTGGCGGCCACCTTCGGGGCGACGCGCAACATCGCCGAGGTGGGCGCGCTCTCCCGCCTGGGGATGGTGGTGGGGATCTTCGCCAGCCTGACCGGCGTCGTCTTCCTGCCGCGCCTCGCCGCGATCACCGACGAGCGCGTCTACCGCGCGCGCTATTTCCAGTTCGGCGCCCTCCTCCTCGCCGTGGCCGGCGCCCTGTTCCTGGCCGCCCTCGTGGCGCCGCGCCTCTTCCTGATGCTCTTGGGCGGCCATTACGCGGGGCTCGACCGCGAGCTGCGGCTGGTCGTCGCCGGCGCCGGGCTCACCCTCCTCGGCGGCTACGCGGTGAGCGTCAACCTCGCCCGCTCGTGGACGCGCTGGGAGACCGCGGCGGTGCTCATCCTGATGGCCTGCCAGGCCCTCTTCGTCCGCCTGCTGCCGCTCGGCTCGACCGCCGGCGTGCTCACCTTCAACCTCCTCTCCGCGGCCGTCGGCCTCAGCCTGCAACTGATCGTCGGCCTGACCGGCTTCGCCCGGCCGCGCTGGGTGCACTGGCAGTGACCGGCCCTGCCGACCGCGGCGACCTCCCCCGCCGCCTGAACCTCGGCTCGGGGCTCAAGAAGCGCGCCGACTGCCTGAACGTCGACCGGCGCGGCGAGCCGGACCTGGTCTGCGACCTCGACCAGCGCCCCTGGCCGCTGCCGCGCGACCACTTCGAGCACGTCTACGCGCTCGACGTGGTGGAGCACCTGGCGAGCGTCCAGGGGTTCATGGAGGAGGTGCACGCGGTGCTCGCGCCCGGCGGCGTGGTGGAGATCACGACGCCGCACTTCTCGTCGGCCAACTCGTTCACCGATCCGACGCACCGCCACCACCTCGGCTACTTCTCCTTCGACTACTTCACCGACGCGTCGCAGTGGAGCTTCTACACCGACGTGCGCTTCGCCATGGTCGAGCGCACCCTGGTCTTCCACCAGCGCCTGGCCGACCGCCCGATCGCCCGCTTCGCCAACCGCCACCCCATGCTCTGGGAGCAGCGCTTCGCCTGGCTGTGGCCGGCCTGGTTCCTGATCTTCAAGCTGCGCGCCGTCAAAGGACCGGCCGCCTGATCCTGTAGAGACGATGCTGCGCGTCTGCCACGTCAGCCCGACCTATTTCGCGCCCGAGTCGGTCATCGGCGGCGGCGAGCGCTTCGCCGAGGAGCTCGCCCGCGCCATGGCCGCCCGCGGCCGCGAGATCGCCGCGGTCAAGCTGGTGAGCTTCGGAGCCCATGCCCGCCGCGAGCGCCCCGCTCCCCGCTACGAGCGGGTGATCCTGGGGAGTTGGACGCGCGACCGCATGACGCCGTTCTCGCCGGCGCTCTTCCGCGAGATGGCCGGCGCCGACGTGGTGCACTGCCACCAGTACTTCGTCCTCCCCACCTTCCTCGCCGCTCTCGCCGGCCGCCTCGCCGGCCGCCGCGTCTTCGTCTCCGACTTGGGGGGCGGCGGCTGGACCCCCGGCTACCAGATCGACGCCTCGCGCTGGATCACCGCCCACCTGCCGCTCTCCCGCTACGCGGCGCGCGCGCTCCCCGGGCGCAACCGGCGCTTTCACGTGATCTACGGCGGGGTCGACACCGCGCGCCATCCCATGCGCCCGTCTTCCTCGGCCGCCTGCTGCCGCACAAGGGGGTCCACTTCCTGATCGCGGGGCTGCCGCCGGGGGTGACGCTCCACGTCGTCGGCCGCGAGGGGGACCCGGCCTACGTCGCGCGGCTCCGCGAGCTGGCCGCGGGCAAGGCGGTGCGCTTCCACCGCGACCTCGACGACGCGGCGGTCGGCGGCCTCCTCGGCCGCGCCATGGCGCTCGTCCATCCGACGCCGGTCGACGCCGCCGGCAACGCCGGGGCGCACGAGCTGTTCGGCCTGGCGCTGGTCGAGGCGATGGCGCGCGGCTGCCCGGTGATCGCCGCGGACGCCGCCTCGCTCCCCGAGATCGTGGTGCCGGAGGAGTGCGGGCTGCTCGTGACGCCCAATCGGCCTGAAGCGATCGGGGGGGCGATCGACCGCCTGCGCGGCGATCCGGAGCTGTGGCGGCGCCTCGCCCGCGGCGCGCGGCAGCGGGTGGAGGCCGAGCTCACCTGGGAGCGGGTGGTCGACCGCTGCCTGGAGGCCTACGCGGCATGACCGCGCGGACTGTCATCCAGGTCGTCCCCCGCCTCGCCCCGCCGGCCGAGGGGGTGGGGAGCTACGCCGCGGCGCTCGCCGGCGCCCTGGCCGGGCTCGGCGTCGCCACCCGCTTCGTGGTCGGCGACCCGGAATGGCCCGGCGGTGAGGAGGCGGTCCGGGTCGCGGCGCGGACGCCCGCGGCGCTCGGCGCGGCCCTCGACCGGGCCCGCGGAGGAGAGGACGCCGCGCCGGTCCTCCTCCACTACGCCGGCTACGGCTACCAGGCCCGCGGCTGCCCGCGCTGGCTGGTCGCCGGGCTCACGGGACTGAGGAAACGCCGGGGCCGCCTGATCACCCTGTTCCACGAGGTCTACGCCAGCGGTCCCCCCTGGCGCAGCTCGTTCTGGACGCTCCCCTGGCAGCGGCGGCTCGCCGCGGCGCTGGTGCGGGAGAGCGACGCCCTGGCGACCACCCTGGCGCTCTACGGCCGCCTGCTCCGCCCGTGGGCGGCCGGGCGGCAGATCGCGGTGCAGCCGGTCTTCTCGACGGTCGGCGAGCCGGAAGCGGCGGCGCTGCCGCCGCTCGCCGCGCGAGAGCGGCGCCTCGTGGTCTTCGGCGGCGCCGGGGTGCGCTCGCGCGCCTACGGCGAGGCCCGGCCGGCGCTCGAGCGCGCCTGCGCTGCGCTGGGGGTCGCGGCGATCGCCGACGTCGGCGCCGGCGACGCCGGGGCGCCGGCGGCGGTGCTCTCCGGGGGCGGGGTGCCGGTCGAGCGGCTCGGCGCCCTCCCCGCGGCGGCGGTCTCCGCCCTCCTCCGCACCTCGCTCGCCGGCTTCGTCGCCTACCCGCCGGCCTTCCTCGCCAAGTCGACGATCTTCGCCGCCTACTGCGCGCACGGCGTGCTGCCGGTCGGCGCCGACTGGCGGGCGGCGGCGGTGCCAGGGGGGTCCGCGGACGGCCTGGCGGCCGGACGGCAGTATTGGCGACCGGACCCGGGGGCCGGCGCGCCCGCCGATCCGCAGGCGATCGCCGATGCGGCGCGGCGCTGGTACGCGGGCCATTCGCTCGCCCGGCAGGCCGCGGCATGGCGGGAGCTCCTGGCGTGAAGGTCCTCCTCTACTCCCCCGCCTTCCTGCCGCGGGTCGGCGGCCTGGAGATCAACGTCGCGCAGCTCGCCGAGCACCTGGCGGAGGCCGGCTGCGAGCTGACCGTGGTGACGACGACCGCCGGCCCGGCGGACATCCCCGCCGACGCCGCGCGGCCCTACCGCGTGGTGCGCCGGCCGGGGCCGGCCGAGCTCCTGCGCTGGACCCGCTGGTGCGATGTCTTCTTCCAGGCCAACGTCAGCCTGCGCGGGCTCTGGCCCCTCCTCCTGGTGCGCCGGCCGTGGGTCGTCTCGCACCACAGCTGGTACTGCCGCAGCGACGGGCGGATCGCCTGGCAGGACCGCCTGAAGCGCCGGCTGCTGCGCCATGCCGCGGCGTCGATCGCGGTGAGCCACGGGGTCGCCGCGGACCTGGCTGTCCCGACGGTCGTGATCCACAACGCCTATCGTGACGACCTCTTCCGCCTGCTGCCGGCGGCGGCGCGGGACCGCGAGCTCGCCTTCGTCGGCCGCCTGGTCTCGGACAAGGGGGTGGACGTGCTGCTCGATGCGCTCGCCGCGCTCGCCGCCCCGGAAAACGGCGGGCTCACGCCGCGCCTGACCGTCGTCGGCGACGGCCCGGAGAGAGCGGCGCTGCGCGCGCAGGCGGAGCGGCTGGGCCTCGCCGCCCGGGTCGAGCTGGTGGGGACGCGGACCGGCGAGGAGCTCGTCGCGCTCCTGAACCGCCACCGCATTCTCGTCGTGCCGTCGCGCTACGCCGAGCCGTTCGGCATCGTGGCGCTCGAGGGGATCGCCAGCGGCTGCGTGGTGGTGGGGTCGGAGGGGGGCGGCCTCAAGGAGGCGATCGGCCGCTGCGGGCGCACGTTTGCGAACGGCGACGCCGCCGACCTCGCCCGCGTGCTCGCCGAGGTGCTGCGGCATCCGGAGCGGGACGGCGACTATCTCCGCCACGCCGCCGCGCACCTCGCCGAGCACGCGAGCCAACGGGTCACCGCCGCCTATCTCGGCGTGCTCACCGGCGTGCTGGCGCGGCGCCGCGGCGAGCGGCAGGGGAGGACGGCGTGAGGATCCTCGTCGTCAGCCACCCGCCGCTCGCGCCGGAGCACGGCGCCGCCCAGGTCGCGCTCCAGCTCGCCGCGGCGCTCGCCGAGCGCGGCCACGAGGCGCGGGCGTGGAGCCCCGAGCCGCTGCCCGCCGGCACCCGCTGGTGGGAGCTGTGGCGGCGGCAGCGGCAGGCGCTCGAGCGCCACCTGACGGAGGCCGGGCCGTTCGACGTCGTCGACACCCCGGCGCACTCGCTGGGCCCCCGGGTCGCCCGCGCCGGGCTGGTGGTGGCGAGGAACGTCCAGCCCGAGCTCCTCTACCTGGCCGAGGCGCGGCGCGCCCAGCCCGGCCGCGGCTCGGGGGTCTCTCTGCCGCACGGCGGCGTGATCGCCGCCGCGGTCCGCGGGGGCTGGCGGCGCGCCCGCCTCATCTTCTGCCAGGGGAGCCGCGAGCTCGCCTGGATGCGGCGCCGCTTCCCGCGCTGGGCGGGGAAGCTGCGGCGCTGGGTGCCGGCGCCGCCGGCGGCCGAGCAGGCGGCCTTCGCCGCGGTCCGCCGCGCCCGCCGGCCGCGGCGGCCGGAGGCCGGCGTGCGCTACCTCTGGCTCGGCCGGTGGGTGGCGCACAAGGGGACCGGCCGCCTGCTCGCCTTCGTGCGCGAGCGCGCCGCCCAACGCCCCGCGGACACCTTCACCCTGGCGGGGTGCGGCCCGGCCGCGGCGCGCGACTGCCCGGCGGAGCTGCTCGCCAGCGGGCGGCTGCGCCTCGTCCCGGCCTACCGCCGCGACGAGCTGCCGGCCCTCCTCGCCGGGCACGACGCGGGCCTCTTCACCAGCACGGTCGAGGGGTGGGGGCTCGCGCTCAACGAGATGCTGGAGTCGGGGCTGCCGGTCTTCACCACCGCGGCCGGCGGCGTCGACGACCTGGCGCCCCTCTGGGGGGACCGCCTGCGGCCGTTCCCGCCGCCGCCCGACCCGGCGCTGCCGGCCGGCCCGGCGCCCGAGCCGGTCGCGTATCTGCGGGAGTTCAGCTGGCCGGCGATCGCGGCGCGTTACGAGGCGGACATCCTGGCGGCGGCGGCCGCGGGCGGGGGGGGTGGGTAGTGCACCCGTCGCTCCGCCGGTCCCTCGACACCGCCCTCACCCGCCTCCCCGGCCTCTACGCGCGGCTCGCCGCGCTGCGCCGGCACCCGAACCGCGAGAAGGTCGCCTTCCTCGCCCTCCTCCGCCCGGGCGACACGGTGCTCGACGTCGGCGCCAACGAGGGGTATTACACCCTCCTCTTCTCCCATCTCGCGGGGAGGCGGGGCCGGGTGCACGCCTTCGAGCCGGTGCCGCCGACCTTCGCCCGCCTGGAATCGCGGGTGGCGCGCGGCCGGCGCCACGACAACGTGGTGCTCCACCGCGCGGCGGTCGCCGAGTCGGCGGGCGAGGTGTCGCTGCTGGTGCCCGGCGCGGACCTCGGGCAGGCCTCGCTCGCCCGCCACGCCGCGGGGTCGTGGCAGGGGGGGGCGGCGGTCGCCGCCTGGGCGGCCGCCGCGGTCACCCTCGACGACTACGCGGCGGCGCTGCCCGCCCTCGACTTCGTGCCTCTTCCTGGAGGTCTGCGCCGACTGGACGGCCGATTTCGGCTACGCGCCGGCGGAGGTCGTCCGCTTCCTCGCGCCGTTCGGCTATCGCGCCTTCTGGCTGCTCGACGGGATGGCGGCGGCGCCGCGGCCGCTCGCCGACCCGGAGCGCGCGCTCGCGGCGCTCGCGGGGTCGGCCAATCTCCTGTGCGCCGTGCCGGAGCGCCACGCCGGGCGCCTGGCCCGGCTGCGCGATGTTGCACGCTGGCTGCGGGCGGCCCGCTGGCTGCGCGCCGGGCGGCGAGGGGCGGCGCGATGAACGAGCCGCGGTCGATCTTCGTGCTGCGCAACAACGACATCGGCGACCTGCTGGTGGTGACGCCGCTCTTCGACGCCCTGCGGCGGCGCTTCCCCACCGCCCACATCGCGGCCGGCGTGGGGCGCTGGAACCTCCCTTGTCTGGCGGGCAATCCGCACCTCTCGGAGGTGCTGCTCGCCGAGGCCCCCTGGTACAACAAGTTCGTGCCGCGGCAGGGTCTCCTCGCCCGCCTCGCCTGGCTCGCCCGCTCGCCGCAGATGCGGGAGATCGCCCGCCGCCGCTTCGACGCCGGCATCGACGTGCTGGGGAGCCGCTGGGGCACCCTCCTCCTGCGGCGCGCCCGTATCCCCTGCCGCCTCGGGGTGCGCGGCTATGCCGGCGGCGATTCCGGCGTGCAGGCGTGGGTGGAGTTCAACCCCTGGGAGCACGTCGGGCGGAGCGCCCTGCGCTTCGCCGAGCTGCTCGGCGCGACCGACCTCCCCCCCTGCCGGCCGCAGATCTTCCTCTCGGCCGCCGAGCGGCGGCTGGGCGAGGCGTGCTGGCACGGCTGGGCGGCGGGGAGGCCGCGGGTGGTGATCGGCCCGGGGGGCGGCCTCGCCGCCAGGCGCTGGCCGCTCGCCGGGTTCGCGGCCCTCGCCGGCCGCCTCGCCGGGGAGGGGGCGCCGGTCGCGGTCGCCGGCGGGCCGGGCGACCGCGCGGCCGGCGACCGCATCGCCGCGACGGCGCCGGGAGCGCGCCAGCTCGCCGGGCACCTGAGCCTGCGCGAGACGTTCGCCCTGGTGGCGGCGGCCGACCTGGTAATCTGCAACTCGAGCATGCTGATGCACGCCGCCGCCGCCTTCGCCCGGCCCACGCTGGCGCTCCTCGGCCCGTCGTTCCCCTCGGCGCGCCAGCACGACGCGCAATGGGGGTATGCCGGCACCTGCCGCAGCCTCGGCCGGGAGCCGGGCGAGCGGGAGGCGATCGCGACCCCCGAGGAGGCGCTCGCCGCCCTGCGCGCGGAGCCCGCGCTGGCGGCGGCGCTCGCCGGCCGGGGCCGGGCCGGAAAGGGCGCTCGAGGATGAGCATTCAACTGCTGGTCGTGCTGGTGGGCGGTCTCGCC
>Ga0209265_1000432_pt1:0-10000 | contig 11426 bp, 4 predicted proteins | sample GraSoiAngelo_103_FD_185872 | JGI IMG/M metagenome (GOLD analysis project Ga0209265, IMG submission 185872) | Grasslands soil microbial communities from the Angelo Coastal Reserve, California, USA - 14_0903_05_20cm (SPAdes) (version 2) | ecosystem: Environmental > Terrestrial > Soil >...
TTCGATGTCGGCTCTTCCTATCATACCGAAGCAGAATTCGGTAAGCGTTGGATTGTTCACCCACTAATAGGGAACGTGAGCTGGGTTTAGACCGTCGTGAGACAGGTTAGTTTTACCCTACTGATGACCGTCATCGCAACGGTAATTCAACTTAGTACGAGAGGAACCGTTGATTCAGATAATTGGTTTTTGCGGCTGTCTGACAAGGCATTGCCGCGACGCTACCATCTGCCGGATTATGGCTGAACGCCTCTAAGTCAGAATCCGTGCCGGAACGCGGCGATTTTGTCCCGCACGTCGTAGTTGTATACGAATAGGCCTCTGGCCACGCATCTCAACAGGCCGGCAACGGACGTTCAAGAGAAGTTTTGGGTGTCTTGCTGGCGGATTGTCATTTGACCACGCGCGGGGATGAATCCTCTGTAGACGACTGAAATGTATTGCCGGGTCGTGTACGTAGTCGAGTAGTCTAGTTATTACGAGCTACTGAGCGTCAGCCTGTACTGCAATCTCGATTTGTTGCAAAACACTGCAACTCCCCCCATTAAGGATCACGCTTGACGCGGGATGTTAGAGGGGGGCGGAAGGAATTTGGTGGTTCTCCAAGGCCCTGGGTGCAAATTCGGGTGCAAATACCCTCTAAAGTTTGGAGACTGCCCTCGAGAGTTTAGAGACTGTTAACCACCCGGAGACACCCTGAAAAGGATCGCCCAGGCCCTACCGTAGACTTGTGGCAGAACTGAGCAGCCGGTAGACTTTTGTACAGCAGGTAGACTTGTGGCAAGTCTGTGCAGCTGATAAACTTGTGAACGGCCGGTAGACTTTTGCACGGCCGGCAGACTTGTGTATAGCCGGTGGACTTTTGAACAGCCGGTAAACTTGTATGGCAAATCTGAGCAGCCGGTAGACTTTTGCACGGCCGGTAGACTTGTGTGGCAGGTCTGTACAGTTGATAGACCTTTGTTGGTGGTGAGTCTGCACAGCCGATAGACTTTTGTTGATAGTAAGTCTGCACAGCCGGTAGACTTGTGAACGGCCGGTAGTGTCAGGGCCACATGCAACGCCTGCGAGTAGCTGCCATAGCATATATTCATCTCATATTATAGCGTTTCCATCGCTCATCTATTGCATCTGCCTGCGGGCGCCTGACAGGTAGAGTTGTATGGCAGGTCTGAACAGCCGGTAGACTTGTGCACAGCCGGTAGACCTTTGTACAGCCGGTAGACTTGTGCACAGCCGGTAGATTGTGTGGCAAGTCTGTGCAGCTGGTAAACTTGTGAACGGCCGGTAAACTTGTATGGCAGGTCTGTACAGCCGGTAGACTTTTGCACAGCCGGTAAACTTGTAAACAGCCGATAGATTTTTATACAACCGGTAAACTTGTGAATAGCCGGTAAATTTATATACGGCCGGTAAACTTATATAGTCAGTCGATAGACTTTTGCGGCTAGCCGGTAGACTTTTATGGTTAGTCGGTAGAATTTTATGGTAAGTCTGAACAGCCGATAGACTTGTAAATAGCCAATAAACTTGTAAACAACCGGTAGACTTTTAAATAGCCGGTAAACTTATGTATAGCCGGTAGACTTATATAGCAGGTCTAAACAGTCGGTAGACTTGTGAATAGCCGGTAGACTTGTGAACAACCGATAAACTTTTATACAGCCGGTAGACTTGTATAGCCAGTTTATATAGTCGGTAGATTTGTATAGCGAGTTTATACAACCGGTAGACTTTTGTTGATGGTGAATCTGCACAGCCGGTAGACTTTTATTAAGTAATAAATTTATACGGCCGGTAGACTTTGGGCGGTGGGTGTAAACTCGAGCAATTTTATTAAGTGGAAAGGCCTGCACAGCCGGTAGACCTTGACCAGAGAAGCAGGCCTGGCCAGCCCGCTGCCATATTCAATCCAGGTGAAATTATGGCTGTGTGCGTCGAATGTGTTGGGGGTGGTTTTTTTTGATCATTTTCCCATACAAAAAAATCCCCGTTTCTGACCAAAATTTGCACAAAAACATTTTTTGGCGAAAAATGGGCCAAAGTTTGGTCGGAGATACTATGAAAAGGAAGAAATGGTTCTGGTGGTGGCAGTGGTTGCGGACCCTGCTGGAATGGGCCAGAGGTGGCTTTGCTGGTGGTGGTGGTTGTTATACACCCCCCCTGCTGGCGTAGGCTGCATCTTGCTTTTCTTAGATTGTTATGGTTAAGAGCTTTTAACTGTTCGCTTCAGACTCGGGTGGGGCATGCCCCCACACCTTGCAGCTTTAGCGTGCGGTTTCAGTGCTCATCATAACTACAATCTAGCAAGAACTGGTTCTTCTAGTAGTGGTTACGGACCCTGCTGGCATAGGCCACATCTTCCTTGTTCAAGGATTATTATGATTAAGAGCTTTTAACTATCGCCTGAGACTCGGGTGGGGGTGTGCCTCCACGCCTTGCAGCTTTTGCGTCGGGTTTAGTGCTCATCATAACTATCTAATTCACTGCATCCTTAAGGATATCTACTATTCATACTTGCCGGACCTTTAACCAAAGGCTGAGTATTGCTAAGCATGCTCCAGCTGTGGTAAGGGCTTATGCTGGAACCTGCTCTAGGGATGCCTGCCTAAACTCAGGTCATTTCTCCAGGTGGGGGAAGGCAACTGAACTCCAAAAGGTATTACTTTTTGGGTCTGATGGGGTCTGTGGATTATTGGCCTTTGGCTAACGATTTCGCAAGACACCCGGAGGTAAGCCGTTATCAGTAACCGTTGAAGGGTGTTATACCTATTGACGTGACTGATGCCTGGTATCCTCCTTGTGAGGATTGTATGCTACAGTTTTGAGGTTGTCTTAACGGGACTCATCAAACTCTGTGGCGGACCATTCCTTGGGGAACTCAGTGGGGGCAATTGGATGGTTTATTAGGCTTACTTCTTAACTGAAGATAATCCAAATAGGCCGACTGGTCACCTGTGCCGGTCCTTTCAGTTTAACTGCTTCTCTCTGCCTTGGCAGATGATGCTGGCATGGTGGCCCTCGAGGCCCCGTGTCGGTGTGAAGATAGTTACCTGGTTGATTCTGCCAGTAGTCATATGCTTGTCTCAAAGATTAAGCCATGCATGTCTAAGTATAAGCAATTTATACCGCGAAACTGCGAATGGCTCATTAAATCAGTTATAGTTTATTTGATAGTACCTTTACTTGGATAACTGTGGTAATTCTAGAGCTAATACATGCTAAAAACCTCGACTTCGGAAGGGGTGTATTTATTAGATAAAAAACCAATGCCCTCCGGGGCTCCTTGGTGAATCATGATAACTTAACGAATCGCATGGCCTTGCGCCGGCGATGGTTCATTCAAATTTCTGCCCTATCAACTTTCGATGGTAGGGTTTTGGTACGTCCCTCCATTTTCTTAACACCCTTGTTTTTTATGTTGGTCGTCTGTCATACGGGTCATGTGAGCTGGGTACCATGGTTATAAAGAGCATGGTGGAAAGAGTATAGATTACAGAATTTTGGCGCCACTGTTGGAACTTGATGGGTTTGTACTGGTATTATCAATCCGGTGATTTACGTCTACAATAAATCCTGCCAGTTAATCCCAGTTAAGAGCTAAACGGTGGATCTATACGGCTCTGGTTCTTGTCACGCAAATTACGCCCCCTCTTGCTGCCTGTCGCTCCGGCGACCTTAAACTTGTTATGGATCCTATGCTCCTCAGCAGTGATGATGATCCAATTATTATTCCTATTCGAGTACCGAAACGCGAGATCCCGAGCACCAGCTCGCCAGAGATTCGACTTTCTAGCCCGCCTGTCCCAGAAATAATACCGACGAGTTCAGCCTCAAGAGCCGCTGTCGCGGCTGCGAGACCACCACCAGCAATCAGTCATATGCTGGAAGCGGCATCACGCCTATACCAGAAATCGATTGAGGTAGCTCAAGGGTACGCCGGAGTCCAAGAGTTGGACGAGTTGATGCAAACATTGAACGACGCCTACGAAGTTTTGACGCCCGGGTCGCTGGAGCCGACCTTGTTCATTTGCTCACCATCACCGGCTTCATTTGTTCTCGGGGGCGACACACCAGGCGCGGTATCGACGTTTCAATATGTATTTAATTCGGTTTATGACAAGTTCATTGCGCTACACGAGCAGAATCTGCATCACCCAATTTTCGGGGAGCGGCAGGCAGGCAAAATTCGGTTACCGCTCACTGGTACCGGACGAAATCGATTTGATTGGGAAGCGAAGTGTCTCGCGCTTGCGCGGTCTATTGAAGAAGCTATGGGTGCATGGATTATGCCTAATTCATGCTGGATGAAAGTCGATCCGATCTGGCACATCACCATGAAGGATCCTCAGACAAAGAAGCCCATAATGGTCGTTCAATTTCAAATTACACGACTTCTCGCTTTCATCAACAATCCTTCGACAGAGGGGTGGGCAGCGTTGACAGGGCAACTTGAGCGGAGTAGTCGGTCGATTGATACACCATTTACACATTTTTGTCATAATGGCCACGGCAGCAAAGGGGGACCTATTGCTGGGGTCGTAGCTTGTGTGAATGGGATTGAGCATGGGCGGTTTGCAACTGCTCAGGAAAACGCTGATCAGAAAGATTGTCGGTTTGGTGATCGTTCCCTGTGTCCTGGGCACGGTACCCCGCTGGCGCCTTGTATCTTCGTTGACCCGGATACTGGCTTGCCCAGACCGTGCTTAAATCAGGTAGATGGTCGACCGGCTGAGTGTTTTTGCAGAGAAGAGGGTGTATGCAATAGGAGTTGTTTTTAAGAATATATCCGAGCTCACATGGGCCTGGATGACAGTCGATCATTGCGTTTTTTATTTTTTGCCTCTTAAGTGATTGTATTTGCTAACGAAATTCCTTTTAGGCCTACCATGGTTTTAACGGGTAACGGGGAATTAGGGTTCTATTCCGGAGAGGGAGCCTGAGAAACGTACGTTTACATCCCTTTTTCCGTTCTATTCTGTTATCCAGACGGAGCCTGGAAAAACAACGAGGCCGTGTTCACAAAGTCCGAGGTGTCCCATTTAGATTGCATCCACATATTGTGCCTGTCCGATGTTGCTTGTCTGTGTTGGTAGTGCGAGATTGTGCGGGTTTAGACCGTGCAAGGTGCCCAGGACATGGCCCGGGTTTAGACCGGTGTATATATGTGTGGTTAGAGCATGATGATGAGAAGCTGGTTGGCGTGCCCCGTCCGTGCCTGAATGGCAACGAGGTGCCGCCTCGTGCCTGTGAACACGTGCCTAGTTGTTTTTAGGCTTTCTGAAACATTTTTGATCCCCTAATTTTGGTCTCCTACCCCTGTAAAATTTGTCCATTCTCTTTTAAGCTTCTTACACATCGTAAAACCTAACTAACATTTTCTTATAGGGCTACCACATCCAAGGAAGGCAGCAGGCGCGCAAATTACCCAATCCCGACACGGGGAGGTAGTGACAATAAATACTGATACAGGGCTCTTTTGGGTCTTGTAATTGGAATGAGTACAATTTAAATCCCTTAACGAGGAACAATTGGAGGGCAAGTCTGGTGGAACTTCCAGCAAGTTCTTGACAGTGCTGCTGACGCCAGAGAGAGTAGAGGAGCGGCGTTGTACGCCACATCTGCTATGTGAGTGCGCTCCTTTTTCCGGGGGAGAGAGCGCTTGCGAGACAGCCTTGTTCGGGGGAAGCCTGGTGTGTATGCACCACTCCAATCCCGAGCGGAGTGACAGGGAGTGATCCATCTCTGCCTCATCCGTGTAGAGCGCGGAAAGGTGTCGACCTCGGGTCGAAAAGGACCCGGGGTTTGAGGGACGTGCCATATTTATTACTGTCTGACGATTACTGAGAAAAAAACGGCCAGCAGCCGCGGTAATTCCAGCTCCAATAGCGTATATTAAAGTTGTTGCAGTTAAAAAGCTCGTAGTTGAACCTTGGGCCTGGCTGATCTGTCCTCCTAATCGAGCGCACGGATTCGGTCGGGCCTTTCCTCCTGGGGAACCCTATGCCCTTCACTGGGCGTAGTGGGGAACCAGGACTTTTACCTTGAAAAAATTAGAGTGTTCAAAGCAGGCCTTTGCTCGAATACATTAGCATGGAATAATAGAATAGGACATCGGTTCTATTTTGTTGGTTTCTAGGACCGCTGTAATGATTAATAGGGATAGTCGGGGGCGTCAGTATTCAATTGTCAGAGGTGAAATTCTTGGATTTATTGAAGACTAACTACTGCGAAAGCATTCGCCAAGGATGTTTTCATTAATCAGTGAACGAAAGTTAGGGGATCGAAGACGATCAGAGTTTAGGCCACGTAGCTAAACTTTCTTGGTGTGTGGCTTTACAGGCTTGGATAGGGAGCCATCAACACGGTGGACATTAGGCACAGGCATATTTGGTGGAGAGCTGCTCAAGTTGAAGCTGCAGTAGAGTCGGTACTTGAAGGTGCAACGGCAGGCGAAAGCCTTGGAGCACTTGTTGGCGGACGAAGCTGTGGTGGAAGATGCGAGTTGCTCTGACTGGCAGGTGTGAATTATCATGTCACTCCGGAGGCTCGGTGGGCAAAGGCGAAAAAGAAAGTAAAGTGTCATCAAGAAAGAGTGAAAGCAAAAGTGGGAAGACATACGGAGGTATGTGGTCGTCCATAGGGTAACCTAGTCTGAGCTTCTAACTGAAGCTTAGGTGACACCATTCAACTGAAGAGTTCACAAGCTTCTTACCGAAGCTTGTGTGATCTACAGCAAGTCTAAGGTGATAAGTGCCTATGTGAGTAAAGCTCGAGGTTAATTTAGTTTTTTGAGCTTCGCTTGCTTGATTGCGCTTACCGCTGCAGGCTCAGTCTACAGACTGAACGATGGTGGGCTGGCGCTGGAAATAGTGCCCGGTTTTTGATACAGTCGAGTCCAACATGGCAACGTGTTGAAAGGAGCGTTACTAAGTCGTTTCTGTGTTACGCAGATACCGTCGTAGTCTTAACCATAAACTATGCCGACTAGGGATCGGACGGTGTTTTTTATATGACCCGTTCGGCACCTTACGAGAAATCAAAGTGTATGGGTTCTGGGGGGAGTATGGTCGCAAGGCTGAAACTTAAAGAAATTGACGGAAGGGCACCACAAGGCGTGGAGCCTGCGGCTTAATTTGACTCAACACGGGAAAACTCACCAGGTCCAGACATGTTTAGGATTGACAGATTGATAGCTCTTTCTTGATTATATGGGTGGTGGTGCATGGCCGTTCTTAGTTGGTGGAGTGATTTGTCTGCTTAATTGCGATAACGAACGAGACCTTGACCTGCTAAATAGCCAGCCTGACATTTGTTGGGCGCCGGCTTCTTAGAGGGACTTTTGGCTCAAGCCAATGGAAGTACGAGGCAATAACAGGTCGGCCGGGAAATATTTCACAGGCCTGTTTTGGGATGGAGCTCTTTGCTCCGTTATACCGCTGGTTCAGAGGACGCCTATGTTACTACTGTAGGCCAATTCTGTGGCGAGCTTTTATACAAGCCGTCTCAACGCACGCAAAGCGGTAGGCCCTGTGCAGAATGCCCAGGCTTTAGGTACGTGCTGAACCTCTGCAAGTCTATTGCAGTGAAAAATCATATGCTGTGATGCCCTTAGATGCTCTGGGCCGCACGGTACGTATTTAACCCCCCTTCCCCCCTCTCCCCTCTTTTTCACTTGAGACATTTAACTAACAGTTTTTACAGCGCGCTACACTGACAGAGCCAGCGAGTACATCACCTTGGCCGAAAGGTCTGGGTAATCTTGTTAAACTCTGTCGTGCTGGGGATAGAGCATTGCAATTATTGCTCTTCAACGAGGAATGCCTAGTAAGCGCAAGTCATCAGCTTGCGTTGATTACGTCCCTGCCCTTTGGTTGTACGAGGGGCTGAGTGAGAATGATTTCTCTAGTTAATACTACCTATCGTAGAGTATTAGCTATGTCTTCTACTTGCATGGAAAATTGGTCAAAAGGCCGTTTACCTGCAGCTACACCTGCACTCCAGGTATAGTTCACAGACTATGTGAAGACAGGCTCCCTATCATACGTAGGGAGCTGAAGATATAGTCGGTCTCACCTATCAGTAGGATGAGAAAAACGTTGTACACACCGCCCGTCGCTACTACCGATTGAATGGCTCAGTGAGGCCTTGGGACTGGCTCAGAGAGGTTGGCAACGACCACTCAGAGCCGGAAACTCGATCAAACTTGGTCATTTAGAGGAAGTAAAAGTCGTAACAAGGTTTCCGTAGGACTCTGTCCTCGGGGCATATACCGCTAGAAATTGATCCTTCTGGGGTGCATTTGCTGAAACCTTAGCGAGCCCTGACGTGGCTGACTTGACGACTCTAAATAAACAGTCCCTAAAGAGCTTTTTTTAGGCGCTGACCAACTCTGTATGGTTGGTGATACCGTTGAAATGCTGGAAAATCCTAACGGCCGTTTGGTACGACCCAGCTTGTGAAAGTTTGCTGGTACTGTGACAATCCACGGCATGAATCTTTAACAAAAGATGAAATGGACCATCAGCAGCCTAACACCTAAGACCTCCCCGGTTATGGTGTTGGTTCACAGACTAAGTGGTGGTAGGCGCAGACTTTCGCTGCGTTTAAGATATAGTCGGCTCTTGAATAGCTTCAAATTTATTACCCTGTCCCTTAAATCCAAACTCTGTGTTGGAGATGAAAAAACGTTCCGTAGGTGAACCTGCGGAAGGATCATTACCGAGTTAGGGTCTCCTTGGCCCGACCTCCAACCCTTTGTTTATTATACCATGTTGCTTTGGTGGGCCTGCCTTTCGGGGCTGCCGGGGGCATCACTGCCCCTGACCTGTGCCTGCCAGGAGCCTTCTTAAATTCAGTCTTTAACCGTGCTGTCTGAGTCCCAGTATTAAAATATAAAAAACTTTCAACAACGGATCTCTTGGTTCTGGCATCGATGAAGAACGCAGCGAAATGCGATAAGTAATGCGAATTGCAGAATTCAGTGAGTCATCGAATCTTTGAACGCATATTGCGCCCTTTGGCATTCCGAAGGGCATGCCTGTTCGAGCGTCATTATCACGGTATCAAGCTTGGCTTGTTGTTGGGCCCTTTGTCACCCGGTGACAGGTCCGAAAGACAATGGCCGGTGGAACAGACTCCACATGCAACGAGCTGACCACAGCACGCATCTGGCAGTTGTGTGACCCGGTTTTCACACCCCTTCTTTCTCCAGGTTGACCTCGGATCAGGTAGGAATACCCGCTGAACTTAAGCATATCAATAAGCGGAGGAAAAGAAACCAACAGGGATTACCCTAGTAACGGCGAGTGAAGCGGTAACAGCTCAAATTTAAAATCTGGCCTTCACGGGTCCGAGTTGTAATTTGTAGAGGATGTTTCGGACAAAGCTGTGGTTTAAGTTTCTTGGAACAGAACGTCACAGAGGGTGAGAATCCCGTCTAGAACCGAGGGCCGCGTCCATGTGAAACACCTTCGACGAGTCGAGTTGTTTGGGAATGCAGCTCAAAATGGGTGGTAAATTTCATCTAAAGCTAAATATTGGCCAGAGACCGATAGCGCACAAGTAGAGTGATCGAAAGATGAAAAGTACTTTGAAAAGAGAGTTAAACAGTATGTGAAATTGTTGAAAGGGAAGCGCTTGCAACCAGACTTGTGTGTGGCGGTTCCCCCGGTCTTCTGACCGGGTTATTCTGTCACAGCCAGGCCAGCATCGATTCAGGTGGCCAGTTAAAGGCTCTGGGAAGGTATCTACCCTTCGGGGTCGACTTACAGCCCAGGGTGTAATGTGGCCTACCTGGATCGAGGAACGCGCTCTTTGCCCGGATGTTGGCGTAATGGTTGCAAGCGGCCCGTCTTGAAACACGGACCAAGGAGTCTAACATCTATGCGAGTGTTAGGGTGTCAAACCCTCGACGCGTAATGAAAGTGAACGGAGGTAAGAACCCCGTCCAGGGGTGCATTATCGACCGATCCGGATGTCTTCGGATGGATTTGAGTAA
>Ga0209265_1000433_pt1 | contig 11416 bp, 9 predicted proteins | sample GraSoiAngelo_103_FD_185872 | JGI IMG/M metagenome (GOLD analysis project Ga0209265, IMG submission 185872) | Grasslands soil microbial communities from the Angelo Coastal Reserve, California, USA - 14_0903_05_20cm (SPAdes) (version 2) | ecosystem: Environmental > Terrestrial > Soil > Grasslands ...
CGTCGCGCCGGCGGTCTGCGCCGTGTACAACGACTGGATGATGCGCGAGTACTGCGCCGGCTCGGGCGGCCGGCTGATCCCGGTGGCGACGCTGCCGCTCACCGACGTCGAGGCGGCCGTCGCCGAGGTGCGGCGCACGGCCGAGATGGGCTTCCCCGCCGTGTTCATCCGCACCAACTCGGTCCAGGGCCGGAAGTACTCCGACCCCGTCTTCGATCCGCTCTGGCAGGCGATCGTCGACACCGGCATGAAGCTCGGCCTGCATCCGCTGCCGATGTGGGACCAGGACGGCACGTCGCGCGGCTACCGCCTGCCGGACATCATGGCGGCATCGTGCCTCGGCTTCCCGCTGGACATGATCTACACGCTCTACGACATGATGGCGGGCGGCGTGTTCGACCGCTTCCCCACCATGCCGACCATGATCCTCGAGGCCGGTGTCGGCTGGCTCCCGTCGATGTTCGAGCGCTTCGAGGAGCATCGCGAGGCGTTCGGACGCCTGAAGGCCCCGGGGTGGAAGACTCCGCCCATGGAGATCTTCGAGCGGCAGATGATGGTCACGGTCGAGGCCTGCGAGCGGACGGACATCCGGATCGCGCTCGAGTTCCTGCCTGCCGACCACGTCGCGCTCGCCTCCGACTGGCCGCACTACGACGGCACCGCCGACCTCCTCGGCGGCTTCCGGCGAGCGAGCGCGGGGCTCGACGAGGCCGGCGTGCGGATGATCGCGACCGGCACGCTCGAGCGCTGGTTCCCGCAGCACTGACTGGCCCGGCATGCCGCGGGTCGGACGCGCCGCGCTGCTCCTGCTGGCGCTCGCCGGCGCGAGCTGCTCCCCCGCCCCGTCGGCCGACGCGCCGGACCGCGTCGTCATCGCGCACTTCGGCGACAGCACGTGCAGCACCGACTACCTGCCGGCGCCGCTGCACATCGACCGGGTGCTGAACGCGCGGCTCGCCGAGCGCTACCCGGGCCAGCGGATCGTCAACGTCAACCTCTGCAAGAGCGGCGACTACGTCTTCCGCTTCCTGCACGAGCGGCGGCCCTGGCTCTTCTGGCGCACCCGCTACGAGCGCGACGTCCGTGGCCGCGTGCCGCACCTCGACATCGCCCTCATCCGCTACGGGCACAACGATCGGGGCCGCTTCTCGCTCGAGGAGTTCGGGCGGCAGCTCGAGGAGCTGTGCGACCGCCTGCGCCGTGACTACCCCGGCGTGCACCTCGTGCTCGAGACGAACAGCTACATCGACCCCGTGCACAACGCGAGCGAGCGCATGAACGAGGAGTACGACCGCACCTGGGAGGTGGTGCGCCGTGTCGCCCGGGAGCGCCAGTACCCGCTGGTCGAGGTGTTCGCGCGGCTCCGACGCGAGGTGACCGCGGGCAACTGGGACCTCTGCATCCGCAACGACGAGCTGTCGCAGAAGCGGTTCGGGCGGCAGATCGTGGACGATTCGAAGGACGGCGAGATGGCCGGCGCGCCGGACTGGTTCCGCAACCCGCATCCGAACTTCCGCGCGGTGACGATCACCGCCGACGAGGAGTTCCGGACCCTCACCGCCGCCTGGCCCGGCCGCCTCCCGAAGGCGGGCGCGGGTTAGGCTACTCGCCCGCCCCGCCCGCGGCGAAGGCGGACCCCGCCTCGGAGGGGCCCGGACCGAGGACCGGCGCCAGGGCGTCGGCCAGCAGCCCCGTGTAGAGGGCGCGGCCGTCGAGGTTCATGTGCACCAGGTCGGCGAACATGCTCGTGTCGACGTCGGCGCCGCCGCGCAGATCGACGTACTGTACGCCGCTCGCCTCGATCAGCCGGCGCGCCTCGGCGTACGGCTGCTGGTTCCAGTCGGCGCGCTGGGTCGGGAAGACCACGAAGCAGAGCGGCGTGGCGTGCTCGTGCGCGGTCCCGAGCAGGCGCGCGAGCGCGACCAGCGAGCGCGCCTTGTGTGCCCGTCTCGGGTTCGCGAACTGCTCCGCGAGGAAGAGGTTTTGCTGCTCGCGGGCGTACGCCTTGTAGTTCGGGAAGAGACGGGTGAAGGCGAGCTCCTGCATGCGGTCGCGCGCCCCCCAGCTCGCCCAGAAATTGGAGAGGAGGAAGTCGGCGCGCTCGGCCGTCGTCGCGAGGTCCGTCCGCAGCACCTCCGGCCAGTCCTCGACGCTCGTGAAGAAGCGGGCGAGCCGGCCGATCTCGATCTCGTTCTTGTCGTAGAGGCTCGGCCCGACGAACGGGATGACGACCAGATCCACCCGGTTGCCGGGCCGCCACAGGTAGTGGTTCAGCATGAAGTACCAGGTGTTGACGTACGAGTGATCGGCACTGAACGCCTCGGCGTGCGCGGGGAGCCTGGTCGTGGCCCGCAGGCGCTCGGCGAGGACCGCGAGGTCGATGTCCTCGTGCGCGATCGAGGCCCCGACGATCGCCAGGCGCAGCCCGCTGCGGTGGGCGAGGTCGGTCGCCAGGCGCGGGTAGGACCGGAACTGCTCGAACTCCTTCGACATGCCCACGAGCTTGAGGCGCGTGAGCGCCTCGACGCCGCCGAGGACGAGGAGCAGCACGAGGGCGATCCGGGTCGCCCGGCCCGGCGCGGCGATCGCCGCGCCGATCGCCTCAGAACTGGAAGTAGATGAACTCATGGGTCTGGACGGCCGGGAAGACCACCAGCATCAGCACGAAGTAGGCGTAGGCCACCGCCTGGCGAGGCCAGGGCGCGGCGAAGAGCCGCTCGAGGTGGCGCTCCCCATCGGTGAAGGCCTCGAGCGCGAAGAGCGGCGCGGCGTAGAAGAGCAGCAGCCCGAGCATGGTGGCCGCCGTCGCCGTCGGCGTGAAGTCGGTGAGGATGCGGGCGCCCATATGGAGCGCGGCCGGCACGCTGCTCGACCGGAAGAACAGGTAGCTGCTGCAGGTGAGGTGGAAGGTGAGGAGGACGCGCCACCCCCAGCGCAGCCGCTGGCCCGCCACGTTCCTCACCTCCTTGGTGCCGAGGGCGCGCGAGATGCAGAGCAGCACGCCCGTGTACGCGCCCCAGATCACGTAGGTCCAGGCCGCGCCGTGCCAGAGGCCGGCGAGCGTCATGGTGATGATCACGTTGCGGTGCTCGGCGGCCGCGCCGCGGCGGCTGCCGCCGAGCGGGATGTAGAGGTAGTCGCGGAACCAGCTGGAGAGGCTGATGTGCCAGCGGCGCCAGTGCTCGCTGGGCGTCGTCGAGAGGTATGGCGTCTGGAAGTTGATGATCAGGTCGAAGCCGAGCCACTTGGCGATGCCGCGCGCGACGCTCGAGTAGCCGGAGAAGTCGCCGTACACCTGGAACATGAAGCCGTAGAGCCCGAGGAGTGACTCGGGCCCCGTCGGGACGTGGTGGCCGCCGCCCCCGTACTGGAAGAAGATCATGTTGACCATCGGCGCGAGGTTGTCGGCGATGACGACCTTCTTGAAGAGGCCGAGGAGCACGAGCGCGAAGCCCTCCTCGGCGTCGCCCGGGCGCCGCTGCCGGGGATGCAGCACCTGGGGCAGCAGGTTGGAGGCGCGCATGATCGGGCCCGCGACGAGGTGGGGGAAGAAGCAGACGAAGAGCGCGAAGTCCCGGAAGTCGTCGGTGGGCGTGGCGTCTCCGCGGTAGACGTCGACCGTGTAGCTCATCGCCTGGAAGGTGTAGAAGCTGATCCCGGGCGGGAGGAGGATGCCGAGCGTGCGCACGTCGACCTGCTGGACGCCGAGCGCGTGCAGGAGGTTCACGAAGCTGCCGACGAAGAAGTCGCAGTACTTGAAGAAGCCGAGGATCGCGAGGTTGGCGACCATGCTGATGGTGAGGAAGGTCTTCCGCCGGGTGCGGTCCGGGAGCGCGTAGAGCCAGGGCAGCAGGGCGGCATAGGCGAGGGTCGCCGCCGCCGTGCCGAGCGGCACCGCGAGGTCGCGCAACCGCTCGGGGAGTGCGGCGCGCACGGCGTCCGCATCGAGGTAGACGAGGCCGTGCCAGAGCGCTGCGTAGCGGACGTTGCTGCACAGCACGAGCGCGCTGCCGATCAGCAGCGCCGCGAGCCGCAGGCGGCGCCATTTCGGCAGCCGGACGCCGGCCACGCCGAGGCCCCCGATGAAGTCGATGACCGTCGAGATGAGGATGAGGAAGAGAAACCGGTAGTCCCAGAAGCCATAGAAGACGTAGCTCGCCACCAGGAGGAGGTCGTTCTGGCGGCGGTGGCGAAGGCGCCAGTAGACGGCGTACACCACCACGAACAGGAGCCAGAAGGTCGGGTTGTTGTAGTTCACGCCCGGCTCGCCCTGGGCAGACCTCGGGGCCGCGACATGGAGGTCCGCGAAGCAGGAACTATACCCGAAAGGGAGAGTATCGATCGGGTGTGGAGCCTGCCTAACTACTTGCCGTGACTGGAGTTCCTGTGCGGTCTGGCTTCGCGCTCGCCGGTCAAAGCCAAGACTAAGGTGGCAACATGGATGGCGCCGCTGCAAGAGACGCAGAGGCGCACGGTCGCCCCTCGTGGGGCGACGTCGGGAAACCCCGCGCTAGGCCTGCGCTACGCCGATTCCTCCCGCGTCGCCTCGCGCTCGCGCTCGTCCTCGAGGGCTTCGATCGAGATCGTGCGCAGCTCCCGCCCGCGCCCGGCCGGCGGCCACGCTCTCGCCCACGTGCTTCAGGCGGTGCAGCGGCGGCGGTGTGCCGTCCTGATAGGCGGGGTCGATGGCGGGGTCCAGCGGCCGCAGGCGGTACAGCGAGCAGTTCGACATCATCGCAACACCCCTCCCCTCGTCGGAAACGGCTGCGACTCTAGCGCCAGGGCCGCGGGCGGGCAAGGGGGCCCTCGCGCGGGGACGCTGCGACGCTTGCCCGGGGAGCGGGCCGTGCGATACCTTGCGCCCGGCACGTGGTGAACGAGCGGGACGTCGCACCGGCGCACCCTGACGACAGCTACCTCGAGGAGCTCGACCGTCTGGTTGCGGCCCACGACCCGTCGAAGCAGGACCGGGTGACGCTCGCAGTCGCGGCGGGGACGGCTCCCCGCGAGGTCGTCCGGCGCGTGGCCCTCGAAGCCTACCACGCGGCCAGGTGGCTTGCCCCGGAGGTCGCCCTGCTGGTGGCGAACGCTCCCGATGCCTACGCCTTCACCATCGAGCAGACACGGCACTACCGGCACTGGGCGGAGCGGTTCGCGGCGCTGGCCGGCTTCTCCGACGGCCCCGGCGAGCTCGGCCGCCGGCTCGAGCGCTGTCGCCAGCTCGGGCTCACCGACGACGACGTCCGCGGCTATGCCCCCATGCCCGAGACGATCGCGGCGGTCTTCACGACGCTCTACTACATCCGCCGCTCCTACGAAGAAGGAGTGGCCGCGCTCGGCTACGCGGGAGCGCGCATCGGCGCCGCGGGCGCGGATGCCGAGGCCGCGCGGCGCCAGGCGGCGGAGCTCCTCCGCCTGGCCGAGCTCACGCGTCCCGCGCGGGACCGCTGCCGCGAGGCAGTCCGCAACGTGCTCCTCGTCGCCGAGACGCGGGTGCGCGCCATGAACCGATGGCTCGACGGCTGATCGCACGCGACATCGTCGCGGACGGCATCCGGATCCATGTGGTCGAGGCGGGGGAGGGGCCCGCCCTGATGCTCCTCCATGGCCTCACGGCCACGCACTTCACCTGGGAGCACACGATCCCCGCTTTTGCCGATCGGTGGCGGGTGATCGCGCCCGACCTCCCGGGTCACGGGCGCTCCGAGAAGCCGGACGCGCCGTACACGATCGACTTCTACGCCGGTGTGATCCGGAGCCTCGCCCGCGCGCTCGACGTCGACGAGGCGCTGGTCGTCGGAAACTCGCTGGGAGGCCAGATCGCGGTCGAGCTCGGCCTCGCCTATCCGCGCTTCACGCGCGCCCTCGTGCTCGCGGCGCCCGCGGGCGGCTACGCGACGGGGATGCGGGCCGTCGGATGGGCGATCGAAGGCCTGGCCGGGCCGCGCACGCTGCGCGTCGCGCTGCCGCGGGCACTCGACTTCTGCTTCCACGACCCGCGCCAGCCGGCGTGCGTCGCGCGCCGCAGCCTCCTGCTCGAGCGGCTGGCGCACGAGGACTATCCGCGCTTCGCGCGTGCCGTGAGCCGTTCGCTGCGCGGCGCGCTGGCGGCCGGACGGCAGCCGCTCGAGCGCCTGTGGCAGCCGACGCTGCTCGTCTGGGGACGGCACGACCGCCTGGTGGCGCTGTCCGGAAGCCGCCGCCTCCTGCGCGCCGTGCCGCACGCCAGGCTCGCCGTGCTCGACGGCTGCGGGCACCTGCCGATGGTCGAGCAGCCGGCTCGCTTCAACCACGTGGTGGCCGACTTCCTGCGCGTCGTCGAGGCCTCGCCCCTGCCCGGTGCGGGGCGCGTCGCGTAGACGATGGCCACCGGCCCGCGCAGGCAGGTGTCGCGTCCGCTCCGGCCGGCGGCGCGCGGCCCGGCCCGGGCCGCCGGCGTGGACGCGGTCACCACCGAGATCATCCTCGGGGCGTTCGAGACCATCTGCTACGAGATGGCGACGCACGTGAGCCTGACGGCCACCACGCCGATCCTGAACCAGTCGAACGAGCGGAACGCCACCATCCTCGACGCCGCGGGCCAGCTCGCCGCGCTGTCCGTCGGCATCCCGCAGTTCATGCTTTCTTCGACCCTGCCGGTCCGCTTCGCGGTCGAGTTCTTCGGCCCCGACGGGCTCCACGACGGCGACGTGCTGGTCGGCAACGACCCGTACCACGGCGGCGGGCACCTGCCTGACTACAACGTCTTCGCCCCGGTCTTCCACGCGGGCGAGTGCGCGCTGATCGCCTCGATTCAGTGTCACCACGCCGACACGGGCGGCGGCGCGCCCGGCGGCTACAACGTCAACGCCCCCGACATCTGGGCCGAGGGCGTCCGCTTTCCGGCGTTGAAGCTCGTCGAGAAGGGGGTGAAGCGCCGCGACGTCGAGTACATGATGGCCGCGAACAGCCGCACGCCCACCTTCCTCGGCGACCTGCGCGCGCAGGTGGGGGCGGCCGAGCTCGGAGTCCGCCGCCTGAAGGAGGTGCTCGCGCGGTTCGGCACGGCGACCGTGCGCGCGGCGGTGCGGGCGATCATCGCCTACGCGCGGCGCCGCTTCCGTGAGGAGGTCGCGCGCTGGCCCGACGGCACGTACCAATCGGACGTCTACGTGGACCACGATCCGCACGGCAAGCGCGACATCCATGTCCACTGCGCGGTGACGGTGCGCGGCAGCAAGCTGACGATCGACTTCACCGGCTCGGACGACCGGCCGGACATCCAGGCCTACTCGACCTTCGGCAACACGCGCGGCTACGTCGTCGCGCAGCTCGCCTCGATGATGGACCCCGCCATTCCGAAGAACGAGGGCTTCTTCGACGGGATCGAGCTGATCGTCCCGAAGGGCTGCTGCCTGAACCCGCCCGAGGGGAAGTCGGTGGCCGCGGGCACGCATCACCCCGGAACGGAGGTCGGCGAGGCGATCGCCAAGGCGCTCGAACGCGTCGTCCCCGAGCGGACCTGCCCGCAGATCTACAAGATGGGGATGCCGACGGTCATCTTCGGCACCCACCCGCGCGACGGCAAGGTCTTCATCGATCATTCGGTGGATTCCTTCGCCGCCTATTGCGGCGCGGTGCGGGGGCAGGACGGCTGGGGCGCGATGAACGTGTCCTTCGGCAACCTGATCCGCGCCACCGCCGAGATCAACGAGGCGATCTTCCCCGTCCGCCAGCTCGCGCGCGATTACGAGACCGACACGGGTGGAGCGGGAGAGTTTCGCGGCAACTGCGGGAGCCTCTACCAAAAGCAGGTGCTGGTGCCCGCCACCGTGTACACCTACGTGGTCGGGAAGCGCTACCCGATGCCGGGCATCGCCGGCGGAAAGCCGGGCTCGCCGAACCGTCTCGTGGTGCGGGCCGGCGGGCCCGACGCCTTCGAGGTGGGCGAGCGGGCCGAGTACATCGAGCACGCCGCGGGGGAGCGCTACGAGTACCACTACGGCGGCGGCGGCGGCTGGGGCGACCCGCTCGATCGGCCGCCCGCGAAGGTGCTCGAGGACGTGCTCGACGAGTACGTCTCGGTCGAAGGTGCGCGCCGGGACTACGGGGTCGTCCTGACGGGGTCGCTCGACGACCTGACGCTGGCCGTCGACCGTGAGGCCACGTCGGGGCTTCGCGCCGAGATGCGCCGGGACCGGACCCCGTGAGCCGCGACGTCCCGATCCGCGTGAGCGAGCGCGCGGGCCGCCGCTGCGCATCGAGCGGCGCGCCGTGGGAGCCGGTCGTCGGCTACTCGCGTGCGGTGCGGAGCGGCAGCTGGATCGCCGTCGGCGGCACGGTAGGCCTGAACGCCGACGGCAGCTACCCTTCCACGGCCGGCGAGCAGGCCCGGCGCGCGCTCACCATCATCCGCGCAGCCGTCGCGGCGCTCGGCGGCAGGCTCGAGCAGACGGTCCGTACCCGCATCTACGTCCGTGACATGGCCGCGTGGGAGGAGGTCGGGGCGGTCCACGGCGAGTTCTTCGGGGAGATCCGCCCGGCCACGACGCTGCTCGAGGTCTCGCGCTTCATCGACGAGCGCATGCTGGTCGAGATCGAGGCCGACGTCGTCGTCGCCTGATGCGCGCCCACACCGAGTACCTCTGGTTCAGCACCCGTGCGCGCCGCGAGCTCGTCAACGTCACGGAGCGGATCGCCGGCATCGTGGCGGCGTCGGGAGTGACCGAAGGCCTGTGCCTCGTTTCGGCGATGCACATCACCGCCGGCATCTGGGTGAACGACGAGGAGTCGGGCCTGAAGCAGGATCTGGTCGAGTGGCTCGACCGGCTCGCCCCGCCGGGCGATTATCGCCACCACCTCACGGGCGAGGACAACGCCGACGCGCACCTGAAGCGCACGCTCGTGCACCATCAGGTCGTGCTCCCGATCACCGGTGGGAAGCTCGACCTCGGGCCGTGGGAGCAGATCTTCTACGCCGAGTTCGACGGCCGGCGGAAGAAGCGGGTGGTGGTGAAGGTGCTGGGAGAGTAATCTTCGCGGCGCGGGGGAAGGCCTCGATCGCAGCCGACGGATCGAAGCCCCGTCCCCAGCCAGCGCGGCAGTCGGCGGTGGCGTGAAGGGCCGCGGCTACTCGGGTCGGCGGCGAGCCGTCCGCGGCCGGATCGTCGTGCCGGCAGCCCGCTCGCAGGCCCGCCACATGTACCAGCTTGCGACGGTGCGGTACGGACGCCATCGCTCACCGAACGTGAGCAGCTCCCTCGGCTTCGGGAGCTGCTTCTTGCCATACGTGATGGCCCAGCCCTTCCTGACGCCGAGGTCGTGGATCGGAAGCACGTCGGGGTGACGATCACCATCGCGGTGGCACAAGCCGCGGCCATGAGCATCTTCTCGACCCTCATACGGTGTTCCTCCCCCGCTGTGCGTCCGCCTCCCAGAGCAAGGGGCTTGCCGAACCGGTGTGGAAATCGGGCCGCGTCGCGCGAGCACGGACTTCGGCGCGCCCTGCGCGGCCACCGCGGCTTCCGCCTGCGCGGCCTCAGGCTGCGCCGCCATGGCGAGCGGTGTGGCCAGGGCCAGATGCCGGCCAGCTTTGAACTCGGGCCGCGACGTTCTTGTCGGCCGTCGGCGGGACTTGGGACGACCCTTGTCGCTCCCCGTGCTTTCGGTGTAGCGACGGCCCGACGATGAAGTACCGCATCGGCGTCGACGTCGGCGGCACGTTCACCGACCTCGTGCTCGCGGCGGGCGGCCGCATCGTCCTGAGCAAGCACCCGACCACGCCCGCCGATCAGTCCGAGGGGGTCCTCGGCGGCCTCGCCCAGCTTGCACGGCGCGAGGGTCTCGGCACGGCGGAGCTCCTCGCGCGCACGGCGCTCATCGTCCACGGCACGACGACCGCCGACAACACGATGATCGAGATGTCCGGGGCGACGGTCGGTCTGGTCACGAGCGACGGGCACCGCGACGAGATCGAGATCCGCCGCGGCTACAAGGAGGACATCTGGGACCCGGCGCTCCCGCCCCCGCCGCCGATCTGCCCGCGCCGGCGGCGCTACGGCGTCCCCGAGCGGCTCGACTTCGAGGGCCGCGTCGTCGTGCCCCTCGACGAGCAGGCGGTGCGCCGCGCGCTCCGCCGCATGCGGCTCCAGGGCGTCGACTCGCTCGCCGTCGTCTTCCTCTTCTCGTTCGTCGACCCGGCCCACGAGCGGCGCGTAGGCGAGATCGCGGCCGAGGAGCTCCCCGGCGTCATGGTGTCGCTCTCGCACGAGGTCATGCCGTCGGCGCCGGAGTTCGAGCGGACGAGCACGACGCTGGTCAACGCCTACGTCGGGCCCCGCATCGAGCGCTACCTCGGCGTGCTCGAGCGGCGGCTCCGCAGCGCCGGCTTCGCGGGCGAGCTGCTCATCATGCAGTCGAACGGCGGCGTCATGCCGGGCGGCTACGTCGCCCAGAAGGCGGTGGCGGTGATGGGCTCCGGCCCGGCGGGCGGCGTCAACGGCGCCGCCGCGGTGGCGAGCGCGGCGGGCATCCGCGACTTCATCTCGGTCGACATGGGGGGCACGAGCTACGACGTGTGCCTGGTGCGCGGCGGCGCGCCCGAGGTGAAGGCCGGCTGGAACTGGCATCACCGCTACCTGATCGGGCTGCCGATGGTCGACGTCCAATCGGTCGGCGCGGGCGGGGGGTCGATCGCGCGCGTCGTCTCGGGGACGCTGAAGGTCGGGCCGGAGAGCGCGGGCGCCGTCCCCGGACCGGTGTGCTACGGCCGCGGCGGGGTCGAGCCGACGGTGACGGACGCCAACCTCGTGCTCGGCTATCTCAGCCCCGAGCGCTTCTCGGGCGGGCAGATGCGCCTCGACGTCGAGCGGGCGCATGCGGCGCTTCGCGAGCGGGTGGCGGTGCCGCTCGGCATCTCGGTCCTCGAGGCGGCGGAGGGCATCTTCCGTCTGGTGAACGCCAACATGGCGAACGCCGTCCGCAAGGTCTCGGCGGGGCGTGGCATCGACCCGCGGCCGCTCGTGCTGGTCGTGTTCGGCGGCAACGGGCCGCTCCACGCCGGCATGCAGGCCTCCGAGCTCGGCATCGGTCGCATCTTCGTCCCCAAGCTCGCCCCTGCCTTCTCCGCCCTCGGCCTGCTCCTCTCCGACCACGTGGTCGACCAGATGCGCTCGTACGTGAGCCCGGTCGGACGCGTGGACCTCGCGCGCGTGAACGCGCTGCTGGCCGAGATGGAGGCCGCCGTGCGCCGCGCCCTCGGCCGTCCGGCACGGCTCGAGCGCCTGGCGGCGCTTTGCTATCCGGGCCAGACGTTCGACATGCCGGTGCCGCTCGAAGCGCGGAACGGCACGCTCACGCCGCGGGGCCTTGCCGAGACCGTCGAGCGCTTCCACCGCATGCACGAGGCGCTCCACACCTACGCGTGCCGCGACGAGGA
>Ga0209265_1000434_pt1 | contig 11409 bp, 7 predicted proteins | sample GraSoiAngelo_103_FD_185872 | JGI IMG/M metagenome (GOLD analysis project Ga0209265, IMG submission 185872) | Grasslands soil microbial communities from the Angelo Coastal Reserve, California, USA - 14_0903_05_20cm (SPAdes) (version 2) | ecosystem: Environmental > Terrestrial > Soil > Grasslands ...
AGTATACGAGGCTCTCAAGTTTCATCAGAATGCCGCCGGTGCGGTGCCGGGTCCCTTCGATGTATGGCTGACCTTGCGTGGGGTTAAAACGTTGGCGGTACGTATGCGCCAGCATGAAGCAAATGCACTGGCAGTTGCAAAGTTTCTCAGCGAGCATCCACGCGTCGAAAAGGTCTTTTATCCAGGGTTGCCATCTCATCCCGACCATCAGCTGGCCATGCGACAGATGAGTGGTTTTGGGGGTATGGTCTCCTTCCAATTCCGGGGTGTGCTAGAGGATGTTGACAGGGTAGTGCGACGTTTTAAGATCTTTACCTTTGCCGAAAGTCTAGGCGGCGTTGAATCACTAGTCTGCCATCCCGCCAGCATGACTCATGGTTCCATTCCCAGAGAGATACGAGAGGCGAGAGGCCTGACTGACACTCTGCTCAGGCTTTCTGTAGGTATTGAAGATCTTGAGGACCTGCTCAAAGATCTAGAGCAAGCCCTCGCATAATTTGTTGCTAATGCCACGTTGACGTTGTATGCGAGACCTGTTAGCCCGATGCTGGCATATCTCGCATACAACATTGATGTCAATCTCATCGCTAGAGAGGACGCTACTTTTTCCTAGGAGAAATTGATATAATATATATAGGCAGGCTGATCCTCCATATTCTTAGTATCCGTCAAAATTAGTGTATAAACAAATATTATGTACCATGGTTTAAGATGTATATATCCATTTCGTTTTAGCTCTCATCACATAATAAGACCAGGAGGCATTGCTAGAACTATGAGCTATCAATTCATCTCTTCTCGTCATCTTAGGAAAGCTATGGCTACCATAAGCATTGCTTTGCTGGTCATGCTAGCCCTCAGCGCTTGCGGAAGTGAGTCAGGCTTGCAGAAGCAAGCAACACGTGAGAAAGCTATCCTTGATCAAACCATCGCCCATGCGCAGGGTATCGGTGTCCCGCATAACGTATTAAAATCTATCATGGATCAAGAAACACAAGTGAATACGGCACCTACCCCTGTTCCTCTTTTTTCAGATCAACCAGCTCATGCATATTATAATAATCTTGCACAACGCTATCAGATCCTCACCTTGCAAGTACAAGGCCTGGAAACGAAGGTGACAGAGCAACTGGACTACCAGACGACGCTGGATATGAAGAGCTTCGCAACCCTGCTGGCTCAGCGTCAGGCTGAGGGATTTGTGGAGACGAAAACCTTTGCGGATCAATTGGCTGTGAATCAGAGCCAGATGGCACAGGCGCAATATCCCAAACACTACCTGCAAATCGGCGCGAGTGCCAGAAAGTCTACGCAAGCGTTGCGTTTGATGGGGCCAGCGAATGATGCGCTCACCAATTTCCGTAATCTCATTAAGCAGTTGGCAGACTCGCGCCTGGATGTAACGGCTTTGCGCCAGCAGGAACAGGATGATCTGTCACAGTTTCGTAGCGCAACACAGCCTGATGACTTTACGCGGCTTATTAATCTGATCAATGCTCAGATACAAACCACCTCTGCACTCTCAGCGCAGGCGATCCCGTATGTTGGGACAGCCAAGCTCAAGCAACTTGGCCTTGATCTTGATCAGATGGCGCAGTGGGGTGTCAATGTAACTGGCTATCGACAACGCCTTGCCGCCGACCAGAATGCATTGGATCATGCCAAGTCGCTCAGAGACTTTCTCAAGGTCTCATCTCAGATCGACAGCGATGTTGCTGCAACCCAGATACCGTACTTGAAGGCTCAGGCCAGTACTCTCTTGAAGCAGTTTCATCAGGAAGTCGCAGACTGGGGTGCAACGCATCAATATGTAGATCCAATGAATGGCCATTCCTATCCCCTGGATTATGAGTACGATGAGCAAGGTATCGGCTCGGATGCGGATGCAGCGCTCTTTAGTGCTAAGACGGAGGACGATTATCGGGCATTAGTCAATCTTGCGCAAAACAATATCCTGCACCTGCACGCTATGGAAGCTGCTTATAACGATAAAACTCCTGCGAATCAGGTTCATGAGACCGATACGCAATTGCTGCAACACTATCGTCTCACAGCGGGCCAAGTAATCGTCGTATCGCTGATAGAACAAGCATTGCGGCTTTATCAAGATGGCAAGGTAGTGCAGTCATTCCTCATTACGACAGGGCAGTATGATAAACCCTCTCTTCCTGGTTACTGGCACATTTTCGTGCGTGAGTCGCCGACCAAGTTCAAATCGAGCGAACCCAAAGGATCGGCATTCTGGTATCCCGATACCAATATCAATTTTGCCATGGAGTACCACGATGGTGGTTACTTCTTCCATGATAGCTGGTGGCGAGCTGATTACGGTCCGGGGACGAATTTTCCTCATGTCGATAGCGGTGGGGATCAGTCATTTTCTGGCAATGGCAGTCATGGCTGCGTCAATATGCCAGAAAAGATGGCTAGCTGGCTTTATAACCACACTTCGTACGGCACTCCCGTAATAATCTACTAAACAAAGTGGTATGCATGTTGGGTATGAGAAGATTGCCCCGGCAATCTTCTCATACCCAACATGCATACCACTTTGTTTGACAGCTTTGAGGGACTTCTGTTATAATCTACGCGCACTCACTCAGTCCGACAATCTTGTCGGCATTTTTGTGATAATGCCTGTGTCAAGAGGCAGACCGTCCGGGGAGGAAGATTACTACATGCCAAATAATGCCGCAGCTGAGAAGCGCATGCGCCAAGAGCAAAAGCGCCGCACTCACAATCGCAGCGTCAAATCACTCGTCAAGACACAAGTGACGAAAGCTCGTGTAGCTATTACAAGCGCGAGTATGGATCAAGCAACCGCAGAGGTTGCTGTACGTGCCGCAGTTAGCGAACTTGATCGTGCCGCAAAGAAGGGTGTCCTTCATAAGAATAACGCTGCACGCCGCAAGTCGCGTCTGATGAAGCAGCTTAACGCGAAATAATTTCTTGCGCCCATTGCTCCGTACCTAGCTATGCACTGTCGCTGAGCACTGAGCGCATCTGGAGGTTTGAGATGGCCGACAAACAAGTCGTAACGAAGCCAGCAGGGCGTGCGCTACTGGCCGCTGTCGAAAGTGCTCAGTTACGAAAAGATGTACCCGAACTCCGATCAGGCGATACTGTTCGCCTACAAGTGAAAGTGGTTGAAGGTAGCCGCGAACGTTTACAGCCATTTGAGGGTGTTGTGATGCGCATTCGTGGTGGTGGCGTCAACCGGAATTTTACTGTTCGCCGTATTACCAATAATATCGGTGTAGAGCGCACATTCCTGCTGCACTCTCCGCGTATCGAGAAGATTGAAGTGCTGCGTCATGCTCGCGTACGGCGTAAGCAGCTCTACTATCTGCGTGGCTTGACTGGTAAAGCTGCTCGCCTGAAGGAAGTTCGTCCGTTGAGCGCCAAGCAGTTGGCTGCTAAAGCCACTGCCGCCGCCAATGCAGCTGCCGCGAAGACAGCCGCTGCCAATGTTGCAACGGAAGCTAGTGGCAACGAGTAGGAAAGATTGTCCCACACTGCTAGAAGAAATGGCCCTGTTTGAGCAGGGCTATTGCTTTGTCGCTGGACTGGACGAGGCTGGACGAGGTTGCCTCGCTGGTCCGGTTGTTGCTGCTGCTGTTCTGTTACCACTCCACGAGCCGCCAGGGGATATTTTGGAGCGCTTCGCGGGTGTTAACGACTCCAAGCAGTTGACCGCGCCGATGCGCGCACGCCTCTACGATACTATTATGCGGGAGGCAGTCGCGGTCGGCGTTGGTATTGGCTCAGTTACGTTAATCGACGAACGCAATATTTTGCAGGCGACCAAATGGGCTATGTGTACTGCGCTACAAGAACTTTCTCCACAGCCACAGGCGCTACTGCTGGATGCTCTGCTCCTATCAAACATCACATTACCCCAGCGTTCGATCATTAAAGGTGATGCTCGTTGTCTTTCTATTGCTGCCGCATCCATTGTTGCGAAAGTCACACGAGATCGTCTTATGCGGCAATTACATGATGCATATCCTGCGTATGGCTTTGCTCAGCACAAGGGCTATGGTAGTGCTGCTCATTTGGCTGCTCTACAAAAATACGGGGTGACGCCGCATCATCGTCGGAGCTTCAAGCCCGTCCGAGAAATGCTCTTTGGCCTTTTTTCTGATGCAGCTGAGAAAGACTCGTAGCTGTGCAATGCATTGCGCCTGTTTTCTTTGTTCTTGTTCCAGGTGCAATGCATTGCGCAACTATCTAGTGCATAATCCCAAAACCTTTTGGGGAATGGAAGCATTTGGGGACACCCCAAACCCCGCCAGGGCGGCTTCGCCAAATGCCACCCCCAATCCCTATCAGCTCTTTTGTTTTTGCACTAGTGTCCTGCGGCATAAACAAAGTTTACACCTGGTCCGGGATAAAACGTAACGTAGGTCGTTGTCGCCCAAGCACCGCCCCAGTTCCAGTTACTAGTCGTCACACTGCCATCAGGATTAATTCCCTCTACAATCGCAACGTGACCGTAATAGCCAGCGCCTTGTACAAAAGCCTGTAGTACAATAACTGAGTGAAGTTTTGGAATACCCGACACTACCCAACCGTTTTGAGCTGCACCACCAACCCATTGGTTAGCATTACCTTGCCAGGATACCCAGATACCCGTTAATTGATGATAGCGCGTCGCTGCCCAATAGGTGCATTGGCCGTAATAAAAATTATTCCCATTGGCATTAGCATTAGGCGGTGGGGGTGCGACGCCAATAAAAGTACCAGCCTGTGCTCCAGGGTCATAACCATCTTGCGTCACAGCGGTTGCCGTTGCTGCTTGCGATGCAATGCGTGCTGAGTTGTTGCCTTTTGTATTAACAAATTTCGTAATAGGATCAAGGAGACCTAGTCCCCCGCCATGGGCGTCTGTGCCAGCTGGGAGCACAGCCAGTAACGTGCTGAGTACGATAAAGAGCAAGAGCGCGGTGACTGCCGCATTTATCACGAGACGCCGACCTTGTGGCGGGCGTGGCAAGCCAGGACTTTTGGTGCCACTTCCTCGGATCACCAGTGGCTCTCGTGAAGAAGTCGTGTTAGTCTTCGGCTCTGGAAATAAACTCGCTTGTCTCTCGATCAATTGGCGTGTGAGGTTTGCGTCAGGCAATGCGCGCGTTCTCTTGGGGGAGATAGAAGGATCAATGAGTGCACGGCTGGTATCTGGTGTTTCTCTCAGTACGCCGTCTGCACCGGGTGAGGTGATTGGATGAGGTCTGACAGGAGCCAGAGCTGTATCCGGGGGAGCTGAAAGCTGATTATATGGTACTGGCGCAAGTCCATTAGAGACAGGATTAGGAAAGGGCAACTGCTCAACGGGAGAATCTTCGCTGGCCAGGTCAGGAGTCTGTAATAAGTCGATACCTGACTGTTGTTGCTCAGCATTAGTAATTTGACGACGATCCATCAACGGCATACGTAGTTCCTTCAATCCATTAACATTCTATAATAATAGTACACATTTCAGTTTCATTCAGCTCTTTAGCGTCTAGAAGAGAATGTACCTAAATGCGGCCTGATTGGTCAAGCTACTCAGGCCGCAGCTAGGACTATCAGACTAGACGGCGACCTTTTCCCTTACCACGATCTGCAATAAACCAGGATTCCCAACCTGCTCTTCTTTAAACATATTGCGTACTATCACGGCCCAGTGCTGTGCCTGTCCTATCCCCTTATCTTTGTCCATACCCCACCATTGACGCAATTCATCTTTTTTCCCCACAGCGGACAGCTCTGTACTCCCCACCGCCACCAGGGGCACATGCAGCTCATTTTTGCCACAGAAATCCAGGCTAAAACGCTTGACCTGATGAAGCCCGGCTCATAGTTTTGCACTTTGATCACGAGGTCAATCTCATCGCCAACCGTGAAATGTTGCTGTGCCTGTCCCTTTTTTTCTAAACGGACCGTTACAGGCAATTCGCGCTTGAGCGTACTCCAATCTTCTTGTATCTCCTTCGTAACCTGAGCTAGCACCATCCCATCGAGACAGCGCAATGACTCGACTTTCCCTTCATGCTGTATCGCCTGTTGCAGGGTCATCTCCTCTCCATTGAGTACGACGCGCCCACCGGTAGCATCAGTCGCAATGCCAGCCTTACGCAAGCTTAAGAGTAGTGCTAGGCCAGCGGCAGTATCTACTGTACTGTAGAGTATGCCATTGGCATTGAACTGGCTGGTGACATAGTTGGTTGCGGCAATAGCTCGGTTTAGATCTCCCGCCTGTAATAGTACTGCTGCTGCATAGGCAGTTTCCGCACGTTGCGCAACCATAGCACCATAGAACCTATGTGCTTGGTCACGAGGTGAGACGACAACGCTGGCTTGGTTATCTTTCATCGTCAAATGCTTGAGGACAAAGTTTATGGCCCGCTCTTTATCTTGTGCGGAAGCCTTTGCGGCGTTGACTACCAGATACGCACTATAGCAATCATCGATCTTTTTAGGGGGATACTCAATTTTGTAGTATTTCGCTGCGTCCTGAGCCATAAGCTGGATATTGGCAAGGATCTCGCGCAGGGCTTCCTGCTTGATGCCAGCACTGTCGGCTTCTGGGAATGCGAGTAGACGTTTGGTTGCTAATGGTGCGTAATGAGTATCTGGTTTGCGCGACTGGCTATCGGTTGGTGGATAGAGACAAAAACCACTCCCTGGTAGGTACATGCTCTGTAGACGCTTATGCCAGGCAATAATTGCCGTTTCGTAGCTACTGGCCGATTCTGTCTTTCCCATATTCGTAATATAACCAGTCAACATAGCTAAGAGCTTGCATGAAGTCTGTTCAACACAACCGTAGGGATACTGACAGGCTTCTTCTACGAAGAGCTGAAATGGTCGCTCCAGACCGGGCAAGGGGCGTAATTCTAATGCTTGCTCCGTGCGCAAGGTGACTTCATCGCCAGGAGTAAGTATACGGAGACTGCGTGTGACATGGCGTAGCCGTCCTGGTTCGCTGATGTAGCGCTCACTCACGTCAAGCCCTCCCTTACGAGCATCGCGCACTATAGCCGTGATGGTACCAGGCTTAAGCGGGAAACGTAAGACTGAGCCGGAGGGAATGGGCAATCCTGCTGTGATGGCTTCGCCACTTTCGTAGAACAGCGGCACAGGCGTATCATTATGCTGTACCTCAACCATTGCGCTACCAGAAGCCGCACCAACATCGAGACGCCCCATAACTGGATCACCCGCGCGCACAAAGGGTGAGACGGTTAATTCACCATAGACGGACTGGACAGCGTTAATCGTTGTCTCTGCACGCTGCCAATCCAGAGGTTCTGCTGAGAGGGCAAAGGCTTCAATGCTATAGCGCGTCATACTATCGCCCAGCGTGACCTCAACATGCGCTTCCCCTTGTACTTGCACAAGCTGATTATAGACAACCTCAGCAAATTGTAAACGTACCTGCGCAAGGGTCGTCGGCATAGCAGTTTTGCCTGACGATGCAGTCCCTGCTGGTGTCGTGGCTCCTGGCACACCTTGGGCCAGCGCTTCCAAAGCAGCGGCCTGCCGGGGAACTGGACTGGCAAAGCCAAAACGTGCCTGTCTGGCAACCGGCATAGCGGAAGTAGCTACAGGAGCCGAAGGGGGAACCATTGGACTACTGGCGGCCATCATCCTAAACATTGGAGGGGGCAGAAATGGACTTGCTTGTGCGCTTGCCAGCGTGCGTTCAACCTTGCCGGTAAATGCCTGCTCACGCCATGTGCTCAGATTTTTTTTGATACATGCTGCTAATTCCACTGCTGGATCACTGGGTGCAGTTAAGCGTTGATCTTTCACAATCAACTGCACAGGTATCACACGATCATGGATACCGGTCTTGAGCGTAATGGTGACACGGCTACCGGGTTTTGCCTCTTGCGGGGCCATGCAGGCGAGATCGAGTTCGACGGGGCGCAGCACCGCGCACCAGCCTTCCCAGGCTGCGCCATCTATAAATGCTCCTACCAGGACCACACCGTACGGAGTGGGTACAGGCAAGCGCAGATGGTCTCCGGCATTGACCCGCTCATAGATGTGCTCATTGCTGGTACCATGCACCGCATCAACGACAACGACACGAACCAGCTCGCTAGTCGCACGTGCCGTAATGTCAACCTCTGGCCCAATCACGCGCTCTACCAGAAACGGTTCGGTGTTAGAGCCGCTACGCGCGATATACATGCCTCGGCATTGGTTCGCCTGTGGCAATGGTAACAGACTTGCCTGATGCTCTTCGCCTAAAGCGTTAATCGGCAGGGTTTCACGGCGCTCCTGCTCAGAACCCTTCAGAACCACGGTCGCGGTACGCTCTCCTGCCAGCACATTGAGTGTATACGGACCCATGCCAGACAATGTAACCGCTCCCTGACACCGTCCCTCGCTATTACAATGCAACGTCGTACGCTTGCCAACACGCTGACCACGTTCTTGCAATTCAACCTCCACTGGACCGCTATAGGGGAGATTAAACGTGGTGACGCTAAGCGTGTAGCGTAGCGTTGTGCCGCTCAGTTGTTGCTCAGCTAGCTCGACGTTGAACGGAACCAGACGGTACTCGGCAATCTCAAAGCGGCAAGCAGCTGCTTCTATGTCTGCGATACCTGCCGTATATTCACCTTCGGGCAAGTCACGCACAGCGTGCAGGCACAGTCCATACTCATCTAGCTGTATCTGTTGCTCTGAGTAAGTATTGCTGTTGAGTGTCAGTCTGAGCTTCTGTGTCGTATTGCGCCGTTGTGGCGAGGCAAGCAGCAGACGTACAGTATCCTGACCAACACGATACAAAGATTTATCGCAGGTGATGGCGACGAGATCCGCAGGTGGCAAAGGTTTTGGGTCAATCTGTATACCCGGTAGCTTCAGCGTCTCTTTGCCACGAAAAACAATGGCTGGTTTTGCATGACTACTATCGATGCTGGTAGCCGCTAGTGCCACCTCCATGCCAGAACGCTGTAGCCATTCAGCTTTGAGAAAGACGAACCAGTTTCCTAAGAGCACGCTATCCCCAAGTTGCTGCGGCATCGACCAGTCAGAAACACGGAGCAATTGATCATGATCTGGTAAAGAATTTCTTTGCGTCATATCTTCCTTATCCTTGATAGCTTCTTGATCTTATCCCGGCAATGATAGGATATCTGTATTGCGTTCCATCAGAGCCTAACTCGCATATCGTACCTCAGACACAAGACAAGTACAAACACTATATGCTTGTTGCACCATCTTGTATGGTAACTGCTCAGCAGGGGGTTCCAAGGGGCCTGCCAGGCCCCTTGGCTGGGTGCAAGGCGTCTCCGCTTCCTTCTGCTCATCCCGCCGCCGAAGGTGGTGCAGGGGAAAAGAGACCTGAGTAGTTACCACACAAGAAAGTCTGCTGGAGCGCGTTGATAAAGTGAGATCCCTAAAGCGGATCGCACGAATTGTACTGCAAGTACCAGGATGTTGCCTGACCTTAGTGAAACATTTTTAGGAGCACAAGATGCATCGTATTGCTCAACGTTTGCTTGCCTTACTGGTTCTATGCCTACTGCTGGTTGCCTGTAACGCTCAGAGCGCGAAGATTAGTAGTAGTCAATCGAAGCCGATGAACGTGACTCTTACCGCGCCATCTCTGCATACGACCGAGACGAATAACACCACAGATAAAGGTCTCTGTCCAGTCGAGTTAAAAGATCGCCCTACCTGCCTCACGCCGCGCACATTGCGTATGGCGTATGGTGTGCAGCAGTTGATAGATCGCGGCTTTACAGGTAAGGGGCAAACAGTGGTCGATATTGTTTCTTTCGGTAGCCCTACGCTCAAGCAGGATATGGAGAAGTTTGATCAGCAGTTCGGTTTACCTCCCGTTGATCTCCAGATTATCTCTCCACTCAATATCCCTGAATACGATCCAAGAAACGATAAAAGAGGTTGGGCTGCTGAGACGACGCTAGATGTACAGATTATTCATGCTATCGCCCCTGATGCGAAAATTGTGGTCCTGACCAGTCCGGTTGCCGAAATCCAGGGCACCACTGGCCTGCCTGAATTTCGTCAGCTGAACCAGTACGTTATTGATCACAGGCTTGGTAGTATTGTCTCGCAAAGTTGGGGGGCATCAGAACTGACGTTACAAGACGAGAAAGGGCAACAAGAACTCCAGGCATGGAACACGATGCTGCAACAGGGGACAACGCAGTATGGTATTACCTATTTCTCCTCTTCAGGCGATGACGGAGCGACTGACAAAGCCAATCTGCTGGGAACTCAGCTCGCCCATGTGCCGACTACCAGCTTCGCCGCCGACTCACCCTGGGTTACTAGCGTTGGCGGGACCAGTGTAAGACACGTGGGTAACACTTTCACCGAACAGGCATGGAATGGCAGTGGCGGTGGTTTCAGCCGCTTCTATAAAACGCCATCCTACCAGCAGGACTTGCCCGCAGAGGTACAAAAACAACTCAAGAATCGCCGGGGTGTTCCTGATGTCTCTGGCGATGCTGATCCATATACGGGCCTCGCCTTCTACGAAAATGGTATGTGGAGCATGGCTGGTGGGACCAGCGCTAGTGTACCTCTCTGGGCTGGTATTATCGCCATTGCCAACCAGATGGCCGATCACCCCCTCGGTTTCATCAATCCAGCCCTCTACAAGCTAGGGGCCGATCACAAGAGCTATAGCCAGGACTTTCATGATATCACGGTCGGAAACAATACCAATGTTGCTGCTGGAGTCCAGGGCTATCCTGCCGTGCCTGGTTGGGACCCCGTGACTGGTCTGGGTGCGCCTAACGCGGAAAAACTCATACCTGATCTCATCCATGCTATGATACATACTCCGTAAGGGTACACGATTGGGAGGAGTAGAAAAAATAATGAGTATACCTGTTCCAAAAGCACTGACTATTGCTGGCTCCGACCCTGGTGCAGGCGCGGGTATTCAGGCCGACCTCAAAACCTTCTCGGCATTGGGAGTTTACGGACTTTCGGCCCTGACCGCGATCACAGCGCAGAATACCAGGGGAGTCTACAGCGTCATGGAACTGCCAATCGCACTGATAGAGGCGCAAATTGACGCGGTATTATCAGATATAGGGGCGGATGCGGCCAAGACAGGTATGCTCGCCAGCCCGGCAATTACGAGCGCCGTTGCGCGGCAAGTTCAGAAGTGGCAGCTGCGCCTCGTCGTTGATCCTGTTATGCAGGCGAAGGGCGGTAATGCTTTGCTACAAGCAGAAGCGGTTACTGTGCTACGCTCCGAGCTGCTGCCCCTGGCTGAGGTGGTGACACCCAATTTGCCAGAGGCGCAGGTACTGACGGGACGCAGCATCGAAACGTTGGATGATATGTGTGAAGCTGCACGGATTATTCATGATCAGGGACCACGCCATGTCGTCGTGAAAGGTGGGCATCGCGTTGGGGAGCCAATTGATA
>Ga0209265_1000435_pt1 | contig 11402 bp, 10 predicted proteins | sample GraSoiAngelo_103_FD_185872 | JGI IMG/M metagenome (GOLD analysis project Ga0209265, IMG submission 185872) | Grasslands soil microbial communities from the Angelo Coastal Reserve, California, USA - 14_0903_05_20cm (SPAdes) (version 2) | ecosystem: Environmental > Terrestrial > Soil > Grasslands ...
TCGTTCCAGGTCGCAATGCGCCCTTGGGCGTCGAGCATGAAGATGGCGTAGTCCTGGACTGCCTTGACAAACAGGCGGAAGCGGCGATCAGGGTCCGCCAGTCCGGCAGCCTTCAGCGTTTCAGGGGCGAATTTCGCGGATCCAAGACGTAAGGACATGCCGCACTCCCTCGGCCGGTCCTCCAGTCGGAAAGCCCGGCGGAGCAGCCAGCCTGCCAAATTTCGTATGGTCGAGAAATGGTGAATTCTGTTCAAGCAGCGGACTCAGGAATGCCCTATCAGGGCAATCACCGGGGGGGGGGGTCACCGATCCTCTCAATTGCGTCGAGGATGATCGACGTAATGGAGTTGCTCACGGCCGACGCCCAGCGATCCGTTTCGCTGAAGCGCCGCGCCCAGGCCGTGGTTGGCCTGCCATATGTCGGCTCAGCCGATCGGCGGCAGGCGCTCGCGCACCAGCTTCTCCGCAAGCCGGGCATCCGGCTCGACGCCCGGACCGCGATCGAGCTCATCGAGCAGCTGCGCCTGCACCGCGCCGCGGCGCAGCGCCTCGGCGTACGGAATCTCCGGGTGGAACATCACCATCGAGTAGCGCGGGATGAAGCGATCGGGGAAGCGCCGCTCGAGTCCCAGGGCGATCTGCCTGCGGCGCAGGAAGCCGGCATCCAGCACCGCATCGCGCATCTCGCCGTAGTTCTCAAGCGCCATCTGCGCGATGGCCTCGGTGTTGGGACGGCGCAGCCGCTCGAACTCCCCGAACACCGCCTCCCATTCCCCGCCGTGCCCGATGAGCTCATCGAGCACGGTGCAGTCCTCGAACGCGGCATTCATGCCCTGGCCGTGGAAGGGAACGATGGCGTGAGCGGCGTCCCCGAGCAGCAGCACGCGGCCCTCGATCTGCCAGGGTGTGGCGTGCACGGTGCCGAGCTGGCCCTGGGGGTGGCCCGCGAACTGGCTGAGCAGGTCCGGCATGAGCGGCACCGCATCCGGGAACTCGCGGTTGAAGAAGCCCGCGACCGCCTCCGGAGTGCGCAGCGCGGCGAAGCTCTTCTCGCCGCGCCGCGCCAGGAACAACGTCGCGGTGAAGCTGCCGTCGGTGTTGGGCAACGCGATCAGCATGAAGCCGCCGCGCGGCCAGATGTGCAGCGCATAGGGCTCGAGCGTGTGAGCGCCGGCGACCGGCGGCACGGTAAGCTCCCTGTAGTCGTGGTCGAGCCAGTCCTCGCGCACGCTCAGGAATCCTGCGGTCGCCAGGCTCACACGGAGCGCGGATCCCGCGCCGTCGGTGGCGATGGTGGGCGTGAGCGCGATCTCGCGCTCCGCGCCGCTCGCCTCATCGCGCAGGCGCAGCCGGTCGCGCGGCGCGTCCGCGCCGAGGCAGAGTTGGCTGAAGCGCACCTCGACCCCCGCGTGGCGTGCGGCCTCCTCGATGAGCACGCGGTTCAGGTCGGCGCGGCCGACCGACCAGATGACTTCGTGCTCGCGTTGCCCGTACGGCTGCAGCGCGGTCTGACCGGTCGGCTCGTGCACCATGCGGCCGCGCATCGGGATGAGGAGCGGGCGCACCCGCTCCATGACTCCGGCGCGCTCGAGCGCGCGCATTCCGCGTGCGGCCAGGGCGAGATTGATCGAGCGTCCGCGCTCGGGCGCCGCCTGGCGCGGATCCGGCCGCCGCTCATGGAGCGTCGCCGCGATGCCGCGCCGCGCCAGCAGCAGCGCCAGCAGCGCACCGGCAAGTCCCGCGCCGACGATGTTGACGGGCGGCAGCCGCGCGCGGCTCACGCCACTCCCCGGAGCACATCGCCCAGAGCGCGAGCGAACTGCCAGACGTCCTCGAAGCGGTTGTAGAGCGGCACGGGCGCCACGCGGATGATGTCCGGCGAGCGCCAGTCGCACACCACGCCGCTCTCGCTGAGCGCCTCGAACACCCGCGCTCCGCGCGCTGCACCGCCCATGATGCGCAGCGACAGCTGACAGCCGCGCCGGGCGCTCTCGCGCGGCGTGATGACGTGGACCTGCTCCGCGAGCGGGCGAAGCAACTGCTCGAGCCAGCCGGTCAGCTGCACCGATTTCTCGCGCAGCCTCTCGATCCGCGCCTCCGTGAATATCGCCAGCGAGGCGATCAGAGCGGCGGCCGCGAGGATCGGCGGGTTGCTGATCTGCCAGGCGGCGGCGCCGCCCGCGGCGCGAAACCCGCTCTCCATCAGGAAGCGCGTGCGCTCCTCGTGACCCCACCAGCCGGCGAGTCGCGCGCCGGGCAGGCCGCCCGAGTGCGCGGTGCGCGGCTGCGCGTCCGCGTGACGCTGGTGCACGAAGCAGCCGCCGATCGCACCCGGGCCGCCGTTCAGGTACTTGTAACTGCACCACACGGCGAAGTCGGCTTGCGTCTCGTGGAGCGCGAGCAGGGTGTTGCCGATGGAATGCGCGAGGTCGAATCCCACCACGCAGCCGTGGCGGTGCGCCGCGCGCGTGATACGCCCGAGGTCGAACGCCTGACCGGTGCGAAACTGCACTCCCGGCCACAGCACCAGGGCGATCTCCTCTCCGTGGCGCGCGAAGCACTCGTCGATCGCCTCCTCGGACAGCGTGTCCTCGCCGGCGGCGGGTGCGAGCTCGATCAGGGCCGCCTCGGGATCGAGGCCTCGCCAGGCGATCTGGGATGCGACCGCGTGGCGGTCGGAGGAGAACGCGCCCGACTCCATCAGGATGTGCGTGCGCCGGCCCGCCGGGCGGTAGAAGCTCGCGAGCATCAGGTGCAGGTTCACGGTGAGCGAGTTCATCGCGACCACCTCCAGGAGGTGCGCGCCGGTGAGCGCTGCGAGGCCGGCGCTCAGATTCTCGTGATACGGCACCCACGGACGGCGGGCGTGCTCGTGTCCGATCACGCCGAGGCGCGCCCAGTCCTCGAGCTCCTCTTCGACGAGCTTAGCCGCCGCGAGCGGCATGAGCCCGAGCGAGTGACCGCACAGGTACACGAGCGGCTCGCCGCGCTCATTGCGAGGCAGCGCGAAGCGCTCGCGGAAGCCGCGCAGCGGGTCCGCGGCATCCCGTGCCCGCGCAGCCTCGCGCGTCGAGTCGGCGCTCACGAGGAGCGCTCCGAGATCCGGTAGAGCAGCGGGCGGCTCGGGACCGCATCCCCGCCGAGCGCCGGCGCCTGCAGCTCGACAAGATAGGCGCCGTCGGCGAGCTCGTCAGCCATGTAGGCGAGCTCGGTGACGGTGGCCTCGGGGCGCGCGGCCGCGGCAAGCTCGACCGAGCGGCGCGGCAACCCGAAGAAGATGCGGTGCGCCGTGAGCCGGCCCTCGTCGTGGGTGCGATCGATCGAGGGCACATCGACGATGAGGTGCCAGATGCCGCGCCGCACGAGGAGCTGCGCTGCCTGCTGCGTGAGGTACGGGGGCGTCTCCATGGAGTAGTCGCGCGTCAGCTTGCCGGCTGTGTTGGGAAGCGTGCGGATGAGGAGCGCCTGTGGCTCGAACGGCGCGGCGGCAGGCCAGGCGCGCTCGAGCGCGCGGGCTTCGGCCGGCGCGGGCTCGGCGTCGACCGATAAGAGGACGGCGGGCAGCAGTCCCGTCGGGATCACCCGGTGCGCGTCGAGCGGCTCGCGGGTCAGGTGCCCGACACACTCGGTGTGGGTGCCGTTGCAGTGGGGGATGAGCGTGAGGGTCTCGCAGTTGCAGCTCGCCCCGCGCTCCACCGAGCCCAGGAAGCCCGGCGCCTCGAACGGGCGCGAGCTGGCCCGGGGTGCGCCGAAGTGACGCGGCTGGGAGCCGCGGAAATCGAGCGCCACCGCCACGCTCACCGGGTGCGAGAGGTCGATGCCGAGCACGCGCGCGCCGAGCTCGATGCGCGCATTCACCTTACGAGCGCTCCATGACGGCGCCGCAGCGCGAGCAGGTGCGCTTGTCCAGGCTCGAGAAGAAGCGGTCGAACACCGGCGGGAACTGTTTCTCGATGTCGGTGAGCGCGAAGAACTCCTCGTACAGGCGCTGACCGCAGCGCTCGCAGTACCACTGGAACCCATCGAGCTCGCCCGGGCGGCGGGCCCGCTCGATCACGAGCCCGATGGTGTCAGCGGGCCGTTGCGGCGAGTGCGGCATTTTGGGCGGAATGAGGAGCACCTCACCCTCGCGGATCGGCACATCGAGCGCGCGGCCGTCCTGCATGGTCTTGAGCACCATGTTGCCCTCGAGCTGGTAGAAGAACTCCTGCCCGGGGTCGACGTGGTAGTCCTTGCGGGCATTCGGGCCGCCGACCACCATGATGATGAAGTCGCCGTCGCGGAAGACGCGCTTGTTGCCCACCGGCGGCCGCAGCTGCGCGCGGTTGGCCTCGATCCATTGCTCGAGATTGAACGCCTGCAGGGATTCCATGTGCCCTCCGTGCCTTTTCCGTTATGGTACGCGCAGCCAGACTGGAGCGAGGAGGGTGCGATGCGGTCGGGGTCGGGAGCTCGGGGCGCGGCCTGCGGCGCCGCGGCGCGCGTGGTCGCGGTGGCGGTGCTGTTGTCGGCGGGGGGCTGCAGTCACTTGCCGGCCATGCATTGGCCCTCCATGCACTGGCCGTGGCATCACCCGCCACCGCCGCCCGCGCCGCCGGTGCACGAGCTCGACATCAGCGCGGGCGCGGGAGCGGGCGCCGCGGTCGGGTCGGGCGGCTCGGGCGCGGCGAGCGCATACCCGCAGTACTGGAACCGCAACACGCTGGTGGTGGATCTGGCCGCCGCCAGCGGCTCGGGCAGCATCACGCTCAAGCCCGCCGCCGGCTCTGCCTGGCCGGTGCGGCTCGCCTTCCGGGTCACGCCCGGCTCGGTCGGCCTCTTGAGCGTGCGCGCGGATCAGCGCCTGGTCATCCCGATCACGCCGGCGGCCGGCAAGCCGATCGAGCTCGAGCTCGCGCCCCGCATGTACACCTGGAAGACTCCGCAAATGCTGGTCAGCTGGGGGCCGAACAGTCCTCCGGTGCCCTGAAGCGGCGCCGACGCGAGAGCCACGCCGTCCACGGGGGATGCCCGCACGAGCGGCGATCAGGCGAATCAGTCAGCGCCAATCGGCCGACAGCCCGTGCACGGCACGGAAATCACCGCGCGCTCGGAGTCGAGGTCCACGGCGCTGAGCGCGCCGCCCCACACGCATCCCGTGTCGAGGCCGATGACGCCGTGCTCGCGCACCAGTCCGAGCGCCGACCAGTGCCCGAAGATCACGCGCGCCTCGCGGCTCGCACGCTCGGCATGCGCGAACCACGGCCGCAGAGGCGAGGGCGGTGATGGCGGCTCGCCCTTGACGCCCAAATCCACCCGCCCGTCCGCCGTGCACACGCGCAGCCGCGTCAGCACGTTGATCGCAAAGCGGAGCCTGTGCACGCCGGCGAGCCGCTCGTCCCAGCGGTCGGGCTCGTTGCCGTACATGTGCTGGAAGAGCGCCCGCGGGTCGTGGCGCAGCGCCTCCCCGACCTCGCGCGCGAGCGCCAGCGTGCCCGCGACGGTCCACTGCGGCACGAGGCCGGCGTGCACCATGAGATCGGCGCCCTGGGCGTGAGCCAAGGGACGCGTGATGAGCCACTCGAGGAGCGCGTCCCGGTCGGGGGCGGCGAGCACCTCGTCCAGCGTGTCGGACGGGCGGGGGCGGCGGGCGCCGTGGGCGACCGCGAGCAGATGCAGATCGTGGTTGCCGAGCACGACCACTGCGTTGTCGCCGAGTGAGCGCACGCGGCGCAGCGCCGGGAGCGAGTCGGGGCCGCGGTTCACGAGGTCGCCGACGAACCAGAGTTGATCGCGATCGGCCGAGAACTTCAGCCGCTCGAGGAGAGTTTGCAGCTCCTCGTCACAGCCTTGTATGTCTCCCACCGCATAGCGGGTCACTGCAGGATTCCGGGCATCGCGAGCCGGAACGGCCGGATGGTCGCGTCAAACTGCGCGCCGTTGTCGGCGAGCATCTGATAGCTGCCCTGCATCGAGCCAACGGGGGTCTCGAGCACCGCGCCGCTCGAGTAACGGAAACCCTGTCCGGGCTTGAGGTACGGTTGCTCGCCCACCACGCCGTCGCCGCGCACTTCCTCCACCTTGCCGTTGGCGTCTGTGATCACCCAATGGCGCGTCAGCAGTCGCGCCGGGACCTTCCCCTCGTTGCGGATGGTGATGGTGTAGGAAAAGACGTAGCGGCTCTCGCGCGGGTCGGACTGCTCGTCCAGGTAGCTGGTCTCGACCTCCACCCGGATCTTGTGCTCGGGGGGGCTCATGGACCTCATTCTACCGGACTGACCGGCTTTCAGCTGCCGCGGGCCGCATGGCGAGCACGTCGCAGGGCGCGGCGTGGAGCACCGTATCCTCAGTGAGATTTACCAGAATCGACAATCCATGCCGCTCGCGGCTGCCGAGAATGATGAGATCCGCACGGCGGTCCCGCGCCACGCGCACGATCTCGGATTTGACATTGCCGCTCTCCACCCAGCACGGAGAGCCGCTCAGCCCGAGCTCGGCGCAGAGTCCCGCGAGGCGCTGCCGCGCGCGCTCGAGCAGCTCTTCTTCGATCTGTACCGCGGGCATGAGGGTTTCACCCATCGGCTCGACCGGCACGAATTCCACGACGTGCAACAGCTCGACTTCGGCGCCGAGGGCAGCGGCGAGCGCCTGCGCCTTGCGTCCGATCGCGAGACTGCCTTCCGTCAGGTCAACGACCAGCAGGATGCGACGATAAACGCCCATGACGAATCCCCCTGCAGCACGCCGCTGCCGGAAAGACTAGCTTCACCGGCGCGTGCGGTCGAGGGCCTGGGCCAGCGCGTTGAAGGCCTGCGGCGTCAGCCTCTCCGGGCGCACGCCCGGATCGACGGCGCAGGCGCCGATCTCGGCCCCGGTGAGGAGGCCCGCGAGGGCGTTGCGCAGCGTCTTGCGGCGGTGCGCGAAAGCGGCAGCCACGACCGCGCCATAGTGCGGGCTCACTGCGAAGGGCGGTTCCGCCCGCATGGTGAGGCGCACCACCGCGGACCAGACCCTGGGGGGCGGCTGAAAGGCGCCGGGACCCACATCGAACAGCCGCTCGCTCTCGACCCGGGGGGCGAGCATCACGGCGAGGCGGCCGTAGTCGGAGTCACCGGGCTGCGCGGCGAGCCGCGCCACCACCTCACGCTGCAACATCAGGTGGAGGTCCTGGATCGCGGGACCGTGGTGCAGCATCCGGAACAGGAGCGGCGTCGAGATGTTGTAGGGGAGGTTGCCCGCGATCCGCAGCCGCCCGCCGCGCTCGCGCGAGAGGGCGGTGAAGTCGAATTCGAGCGCATCCGCGGTGTGCAGCACGGAGCGCGGCGGCTCGAAGCGATCACGCAGCAGCGCCGCGAGATCACGGTCGATCTCGATGGCATCGAGCGTGCAGTCGCCGCATTCGAGCAGCGCCGCGGTGAGCGCGCCGCGCCCGGGCCCGATCTCCACCAGATGATCCCCGGCCCGGGGCGAGAGCGAGCGCACGATGCGCAGGATCACCGCGGGGTCGTGGAGGAAGTGCTGGCCGAAGCGCTTGCGGCGCGGCGGCCGGCGGCTTGCAGCGACGGCGGCAGCGGCGGCCGCGGCGCGCGGCAGGCGCGGCATCAGCGCCGCTGCGCCGCGAGACGGCTCGCGAGTCGGACCGCGGCGCTCAAACTGCGAGAGTCCGCGCGACCGCTGCCGGCGAGCTCGAGCGCGGTGCCGTGGTCGGGCGAGGTGCGCACGATCGGGAGTCCCAGCGTCACGTTGACCGCACGCTCGAAGCCCGCGTGCTTCACGACCGGCAGCCCCTGGTCGTGATACATGGCGAGCACCGCGTCGAAGCGCGCGAGCAGGTGCGGCACGAATACGGTGTCGGCCGGCAATGGCCCGCTCGCGCGGATGCCGCCGGAGCGCATGCGCTCGATGGCCGGAGTGATCACGCGCAGCTCCTCGTCGCCCAGGTAGCCGCCTTCCCCGGCATGGGGGTTGAGGCCGCACACGGCGATGCGCGGCTCCGGGATTGCCCAGGAGCGTTTGAGCTCGCGCGCGAGGATCACGCCCGCTTCCAGGAGGGAGTCGACGGTGATGGCGTCGCTCACCGCGCGCAGCGGCAGGTGGGTGGTCGCCAGCGCCACGCGCAGCTCCCCCGTGGTGAGGAGCATCAGCACCCGGGGGCTCGCGGTGCGCTCGGCGAAGAATTCCGTGTGGCCGCTGAAGCGCACCCCGGCGTCGTTGATGATCTGCTTGTGCACCGGAGCGGTGACGATCGCGTCGAACTCTCCGGCGAGCGCGCCCGCGACCGCACGCTCGAGGAGCGCGAGCACGTAGGGCACGTTGGCGGTGTCGGGGCGTCCCGGCACGCTCGCTCGCGCGAGGGGCCGATGCTCGACCGGCAGGGTGCCGGCCTTGTGGGACACGGCCGCCGCGCCGCTTGCCCGCGCGTAAGGGCGCAACGCGACCGGGAGCTGCAACTGCCGGGCGCGCTCGGCGAGCAGCGACTCATCGGCGAGGCACACCAGCTCGCAAGGCAGCTCCTCGAGAGCCAGGGCCAGACACAGCTCGGGGCCAATGCCCGCCGGCTCACCCGAGGTCAGTGCGATGCGTGGTGTCGCGATCACCCGCGGCTATGCTACGACTTATATTCGACGAACGCCTCGTCGCGCATGCGCCGCAGCCAGAGCTCCGTCTCCTCGTCCGCCTTGCTCGCGCGGATCGCCTCCATGGCCTGGCGGCGCCTGAGCTCGTCGGTGTTGTCGAAGCGGCGGTGGCCGAGCACCTGCACCAGGTGCCAGCCGAACTGGGTGCGAAAGGGCTGGCTGAGCTCGTTGTCCTTGAGTCCCGCGATCGCCTGCTCGAACTCCGGCGCGAAGGTGCCAGGGCCCGCCCAGCCGAGGTCGCCCCCGTCGGCGGCGGATCCCGGGTCCTCGGAGGAGGTCTGCGCAAGCCCGGCGAACTCCTCACCCTTCAGGATCCGCTCGCGCAGCGCCAGGAGCTTGCCGCGCACGGTCGCATCGTCGGCGAGCTCGTTGGTCTTCATGAGGATGTGGCGCACGTGGACCTGATCCTCCACGGCCTTGTTGTCGCTCGCGCCACGTACCTCGTTGAGCTTCACGATGTGGTATCCGGTCGGCGTACGCAGCGGCTCGCTCACCTCGCCGGGCTTCAGTCGCGCCACCACGTCCGTCAGGAACGTCGGCAGCTCGCTGCCCTTGCGCCAGCCGAGCGCGCCGCCCTCGAGGGCGGTCTGGCTGTTTGAATAGGCCACCGCGAGCTTGGCGAAGTCCTCGCCCGCCTTCGCGCGCTGATACACCTCGGTCGCGCGCTTGCCTGCCTGCTCGAGCTGTGCGGGGCTCGCTTCCTGGGCCACGGCGATGAGGATGTGCGCGACGTTGTACTCGCTGCGCTCGGACGGCGTCTTGGCCTGCTTCTCGAGGAACTGATCGATCTCGCGCGGGGTGATGCTGATTCGCTGCAGCACGTCGCGCTGGCGCAGCAGCGAGAGCGTGATCTCCCGGCGCAGGTCCTCGCGGTAGGCGGCATAGTCCTCGCCCTGCTGGGTGAGCGCGTCCGGCAGTTGCGAGAGCGTGAGACCGTTGCGGCGCGCGACGTCCTGCAGCGCCGAGTTCACTTGCTCGTCGGATACCTTGATGCCGGCGCGGTTGGCGCGCTGCATCTGGATCTCCTGCAGCACCAGCCGCTCGAGCACCTGCTGGCGCAGCACGTTCTGCGGCGGGAGCTCGAGCTTCTGCTGGCGCAGCCGCTCGCCGATCACATGGACCTGGGCGTCGAGCTCGCTCTCGAGCACCACGCCGTCGTTGACGATCGCCGCTACGCGGTCGAGCAGCTCGCCGCGGGTTGCGAGCTCGCGGGTCTGCGCGCTCGCCTGCCCGGGCAGGGCGAGGACCGCGACCGCCACCCAGGCGGGCTGCATCAGGGCTGACGAGAACGTGCGCTGCATGTCGATTGTCATTCCCTCACCAGACGCCGCCGAGCGGCCCCTGGTTCTTGAACGCCGTCGCCTCGGCGGGTGCGTAGCCGCGGATCACCTCGGTGAGCGAGGCGTCCGACGCCGATCCGACACTGGCGAGGCCTGCGAGTTCCAGCTGCAGCCAGACCCCGGTGTCCTGGCCCGCCCCGGGCACGTGGCTGCTCACGTACCGGCGGGCACCGAGCCTGACCCGCCAGCAGCACGCACGGTACTCGAACCCGGCGAAACGCTCCAGCGGCTCGTGATCGCGCAGCGAGTAGACCTCGCGGGCGAACAGGTTCCAGCTGCGCCGGATCGGCCAGGCGCCGGACGCCTCGACCTGCTCGAATCCGGACTCGACCGTGTCGAGCAGCGGTATCGAGCGCTCGTAGCGGTAGGCGAGGTTCAGCACCGCGTTGTTGGCGGACTTGTACTGCAGGTTCGCCTGCGCTCGCTCGCTCGCCTGGGTCTGGGGATCCCACTGTACGGCGACATCCGCGCTCCAGTGACGGAAGGCCGTCAATGCCAGCTGCGCCACGAAGTCGGAGCGCTTGCCGGTGGCGGGGATCTCGCCCGGCAGCGTCACGCGCGGGGTCACGAAGTAGTAGGTCTGGCCGATGGTGGCGGCGAGGAACTGCCGCCCGTCGCGCGCATCGAGCAGGCGGCTCGTGATACCGGCGCTCACCTGATTGGCGTCGCTCACGCGGTCGGCGCCGACATAACGGTTGGTGCGGAAGAGCTCGACGGGATTCAAGTCCGGCAGCGCCGTGTCGAACACCGGCAGCTGGTCCTGATTGCGGTACGGCACCTCGAGGTACAGGATCCGCGGCTCGAGCGTCAGCTTGCGTTTGGCGTGCGAGCCGCTTTCGCGCTCGAACAGGAGGCCGGTGTCGAAACTGGCGACCGGGAGCTTGCGCGAGGGCGAGCGCGGCTGGCCGGGGGAGGCGTGATCGAGCTGATAGCCGGTCGCGCGCCAGGCGAGCGCGGGGCGCACGAAGTATCCGGGACCGGTGAGATCGAGGGAGACGGTGGGCCGCAGGTCCGCCCGCCAGCCGGTGACTCCGATCGCCCCGGCGGGGCGCTGGAAGTCGACGACCTCGGAGTCGAAACCGTAGCGCACGAGTCCGGCCGCTCCCAGCCCGTAGTCGGCGCTCACCGCGATGCGCGGCACGCGCGCATAGGGCCGCTCGCTGACCGGCAGCGTGTAGTCGATGGTCTGAAACTGCTGTGCTTCGCCGTCGATCCGCCAGTGCGTGCCGCGGTAGGTGAGCGCGGCGCGCCGCTCGACGAACGCGGTGCTGGTGCCCTCCGGGCCCAGCGAGAAATTCTCGAAGTAGAAGGGGTCGCTCACGTTCTCCGCGTTCGCCGTGAGGCGCAGGTCGTCCGCGAGCTCGGCGACCTCGGTGAGCCGTACGCGGTTGCGGCCGCCGTGGAAGGAGCCGTCGTAGGGAAGATAGTTCCAGTCGATCTCGCCGCG
>Ga0209265_1000441_pt1 | contig 11369 bp, 10 predicted proteins | sample GraSoiAngelo_103_FD_185872 | JGI IMG/M metagenome (GOLD analysis project Ga0209265, IMG submission 185872) | Grasslands soil microbial communities from the Angelo Coastal Reserve, California, USA - 14_0903_05_20cm (SPAdes) (version 2) | ecosystem: Environmental > Terrestrial > Soil > Grasslands ...
GCTCGTGGGACTGAAGCCGCAGCGCGGACGCGTCTCGACCTGGCCCGACCCCGAGGCCTTCAACGGCCTTAGCTGTTACGGCCCCCTGGCCCGCAGCGCCGCCGACGCGGCGCTGCTGCTCGACGCGGTCCACGGCAACGTCCCGGCCGACCTGCACCGCCCCCCCGTCCCGAGCGAATCCTTTTCCGAAGCAGCGACGCGCGAGCCCGGCCAGTTGCGCGTGGCGATCTCCTTCGCCACGCCCTTCGGTGTCCCCGCCAAGGTCAACCCCGAGCACCGGGCGGCGATCGAGTCCTTCGCCGAGCAGCTCGGCGACCTCGGCCATGAGATCGTCCGCATCGACCCGGAATACGGCCTGGTCGGCCCGACGATCGTCGCCCGCGGCGAGGCGGCCGTCGAGGAATGGCTCTGCGCCCACGGCGAAGACCGCTCCAACCTGGAGCCGCGCACCCGCGCCGCCGCCCGCATCGGCAAGGCCCTGCAGGGCGTGCCGCTCCGCATCGCCCGCGCCGCCGAGCCCAGCCTGAGGCGCCGGATCGGCCGCGTCTTCGAGCGCTGCGACGTCGTCCTCACCCCGACCACAGCGAAGCCGCCGCCGCGCATCGGCGCCCTCGAGGGCGAGGGCTACTGGAAGACCGGCAACACCGCTAGCGCCACCTGTCCCTTCGCTTTCGCCTGGAATGTCGTCGGCTGGCCCGGGATCAGCGTCCCCGCCGGGTTCACTTCCAAGGGCCTGCCGATCGGCGCCCAGTTGCTCGGCCGCGAAAACGACGAGGCGACGCTGCTCTCCCTCGCGGGGCAGGTTGAGCGGGCCGAACGTGGCTGGCCGCGGCCGAGTTGAGGGACCAATCCCGGTAGGGGTTTCGCTTAACTTTTTCGGTGGCGACACCCCTGCTGACGCCTCAAGGAATTGCCGAAAAAGTGCAAGACGCTTCACCCCTACCGGGATTGGTCCTGAGCGCGGGCGCGGTAAGCAGCCACGAAGTCGGCTAGCTGGCGGCCGCGATGGAGGAAGCCGCGGAAGCTGCGGCCAGTGGCGCGGTGGGAGAGGTCCAGCTCGTACTCGCTGACTTGGTAGCCGGCGCGGACCGCGTCGACGGTCATGCCCAGCTCCATGCCATAGCCGCGGGCGAAGGGCAGCGTGGCGCGCAGCGTCTCGATCCGCATCGCGCGCTGGCCAGAGATCGGGGCGGTCGCGTCGAAGCCGCAAAGTCTCCTGATCGCCCGGTGAGCGAATCCCAACGCGAGGCCGAAGCCGCCGCCGACCCGATTCGCGAAGACCGCCACCGCGAGGTCGCAATCCCCTCTCTCGACCGCATCCACGAGCGGTACGAGCCGCGCCGCCGAATCGCCCAGGTCGCCGTCGCACAGCAGGACGATCTCCGGCGGCTCGCCCTCGCTCAAGACCGCCTCGGCCGCGGCCCCGACGTTCCCGCCCTTGCCGTGCGGACGGCCGCGACTGACGACGCGGGCGCCGGCGCCCATCGCTACCTCCGCGGTGCCGTCGGTGGAGGCGTCGTCGGCGACCCAGACGACCGCGAACGGCAGCGCCTGGCGCAGAGCCTTGACCGTCTCTCCGATCCGGTCGGCCTCGTTGCGGGCGGCGACGATCACGGCGAGGTCGGACACGGCGGATATTCTCCCGCGCCATGAACATCGAGGCTCACATCACCGGCAACGTGTGGAAAATCGAGGTCGCCGTCGGGGACACCGTCGCGGACGGGGACACGGTCGTGATCCTCGAGTCGATGAAGATGGAGATCCCGGTCGAGAGCGAAGACGACGGCACCGTGAAGGAGATTCGCTGCGAGGAGGGTCAGTCGGTCAGCGAAGGCGACGTCCTCGTAGTGCTGGAGTGAACGAGCAGCTCGCCAGTGGCAAGCTGCTCCTCGACTCCCCGGCCGAGGCGGTGGTCCGCCTCCGCATCTCCAACCCCGAGCGCCGCAACGCGCTCGACCACGAGATCCTCGACGCGATTGCCGAGACCCTGCCCCGCCTCGACCAGGGGATCGCCACCCGCTGCCTGCTGATCACCGGCGCCCCGCCGGTCTTCTCGGCCGGCTACGACATCTCCGCGATCCCGGCGGACACCTTCGAGCGCGACGCCGAGGCCCTCGTCGCCCACCCCTTCCACGCCGCGATGGAGGCCCTCGCCAGCCATCCTTGGCCGACCGTCGCCGCGATCAACGGCGCCTGCGTCGGCGGCGGGCTCGAGCTGGCGGTGACCTGCGACATGCGGATTGCCGCCGCCGGCACCAAGCTCGGCATGCCGCCGGTCAAGCTCGGCCTCGTCTACAGCCACACCGGCCTGCGCAAGTTCATCGACACGGTCGGCCTCGCCCGCACCAAGGAGCTCTTCCTCACCGGCCGCAACTTCGAGTCGGAGCGGGCCGCCGAGATCGGCCTCGTCCACGAAGTCGTCGCCGCCGAGCGCCTCGAGGAGGTCTCCGTTGCCTTAGCGGCCGAAATCGCCGCCAACGCGCCGCTCTCGATGCGCGGCAACAAAAGCGCGATCGACCTGCTCGCCGCCTCACCGGTGCTGAGCGAGCAACAGGAGGCCGGCCTGATCGCCCTGCGCGAGTCCTGCTTCAGCTCGGCCGACTTCCGCGAGGGCATCGAGGCCTTCGCCGAGAAGCGCAAGCCGGAGTGGCAGGGCCAGTGAGCGCCGCGGCGCGCAAACAGCTCGCCGCCAGTGACCCGACGATGGCGGCGCTGATCGAGCGCCTCGGCAAGATCGACCTGGCGACGCGGCTGGCGCGGCGCAAAGAGGAGCGCCCCAACGACGCCTACGGCGCGCTGCTGCGGGCGATCGTCGGCCAGCAGCTCTCGACCAAGGCAGCGCGGACGATCTACGGCCGCATCCTCGAGCTCTTCGACGGCACCACCCCCTCGCCCGAGCAGCTGCTCGAAGCCGAGGAGTCAGACCTGCGCGGCGCCGGACTCTCCGGTCGCAAGGTCGAGTACGTCCGCGACCTCGCCTCGCACGTGATCGAGGGGGAGCTCGAGCTCGACCGCCTCGACCAGCTTGGCGACGAGGAAGTGATCGAGGAGATCGTCGCCGTGCGCGGGCTCGGCGTCTGGACCGCGGAGATGTTCCTGATGTTCCACCTCGAACGACCCGACGTCCTCTCTGGCGGTGATCTCGGCATCCGCAAGGCGGTGCAGATCGAGTACGGCCTGGAGGAGATGCCGACCCCGACGCAGGTGTTGGAGATCGGCGAGCCCTGGCGCCCCCACCGCAGCCTCGCCTCTCTCTACCTCTGGGAGTCGCTTGCAAACGCGCCCGTGGATTGAGGCCCGCCGGTGAGCGGCCGACAATAGATCCATGCGCACGCGTTTCCTACTTGGCTTCGTCGTCGTCGCCGCGATCGCGGTCGGCTCAATCGCGATCGCGCTGGTCGTCCACGACCGCGAAAGCGACAGCTTCGAGACACGGCAGCACGGCGAGGCGCTGCGCGCCGCCCACCAGACGGAAGCGCTTGCCGACCTCTCGGTTGGCCAGCTCTCCAGCGCCTCGGCCTTCTACCAGGCGGAGGGCCATTTCAGCCACCACGAGTTCGACGTCGTCGCCGATTCGCTGCTGCGCCCGGGAGCGCTGCGAGCAACGGCCTTCATCGGCTCGGTGCCTGCCGCGCAACGGGCCAGCTTCGAACGCACGCACGGCTTTCCGATTCTCGAACGGGGGCCGCTGGGCAACCTGCGTCGCGCCCGCGACCGCTCGCACTACTTCCCGCTGATCTTTGCCGCCACGAAAGGCCTCTCGATACAGGTGCCGATCGGCTACGACGTCGGCTCGGACAAACTACGTGGGGCATATCTGCTGCGGGCGCGCGACAGCGGCAAGCCGGCAGCGACGCCAGTGCTACGACTGCCGGTCGGCGGTACCGGAATCAACGTCTTCCGCCCGGTCTTCCGCGACGGCGCACCAACAAGGACCGTGGCCGAGCGCCGGGCCGCGCTGATCGGCTTCGCCGGTGGCTCCTTCCTGGTCCCAGACCTGGCCGCCGCGGCGACAACCGCACTGCCAAACCGCGTCGACGCCTCGTTCGTCGAGCACGGCAGGACCGTTACGGGCCAACCGCTCCCCAGCGACGAATCTGCCACCGCGCCGATCCGCATCGCCGATCGCACCTGGCTGCTGGTCGTGCGCGACCCGAGCCGACCCGGCGTAGACCTGGCGGTGATGATCGCGATCGTCGGTCTGTCGCTGGCGGCCCTACTGGCGGCACTCGTCCTCGTCTGGAGCCGCCACGAACGGATGCAGGAACTAGCGATGCAGGCCAGCCAGGACCCGCTCACCGGGCTGAAGAACCGGCGCCGCTTCGAGGAGGACCTGCGGGCCGAGCTGGCGCGCAGCCACCGCTACGGCGTCGCCGGGGCGCTGCTGATGCTCGACCTCGACCACTTCAAGCAGGTCAACGACACCCTCGGCCATCCGGCCGGGGACCGCGTCCTCGCCGAGATCGCCGCCGTGCTGCGCGCCCGCGCCCGCGAGACCGACGTGCTGGCCCGGATCGGCGGCGACGAGTTCGCGATCGTGCTGCCGCGCTGCGAGCTGGCCGAGGCCGAAGCGGTTGGCGTCGAGATCACCGTGGCGATCCGCGAGCGGATGAGTGCCGAGCCGGAGGTGCCGCCGATCACCGCCAGCGTCGGCATCGCCACCTTTGGAGCCGGCGAGCGGCTCAGCTATGAAACGGTGCTGGGCCGGGCCGACGCGGCGATGTACGCGGCCAAGGGCTCAGGGCGCGACCGGGTGAAAACCTTCGATAACACCACCCCGGAGCCAGGGCCGGGCGAAGTGAAGATCACCGTCGGCGAGCCGCATTAGCCGCCAGGGCGCGGCGCAAGCGCAGGATCCGACTGGCCGAAGCTTCGAAGGCGGCCCGAACGCTCGGCGTGCCGCGCAGTGAGCCCAACAGGGCCCGCCCGGCGGCTATAGAGGCGCGATAGTCGGTGAAGAGGAGGAGGTCGGTGCCGGCCGCGCTCGCCGCCCGCGCCACCGTGGCGGGACCGCCAAAATCGCGCACGGCGGCAGATTCGAGCGCGTCGGTGATCGAGACCCCGTTGAAACCGATGCGCCGGCGCAGCTCACCGGTGGCGATCGGCCGGGCGAAAGCCGCCGGCTTCGGCGAGAAGGCCGGGTAGATGGCGGTGCTCAGCATCACCAGTTGACCGCCGACGGCGACGAAGCGACGGTAGGGGCGCTCGTCGACCGCGCGCAGCGTCCGCTTTGGCAGGTCGATTCGCTGCACCGCGAAGTCGGTGTTTTCGGCCGCTGCGCCGAGGCCGGGAAAGTGCTTTGCGGTAGCCGCGACACCGCGGTCCTGCAGGCCGGCCGCAAACAGCACAGCCGTCGCTTCGACCGCAGCGGCACTGGATCCGAAGCCCCGTTCGGTGCTCGCGATCGTGCCGCCGGGACGGGGGACGTCCAGCACCGGGGCCAGGTCGACGTTCACACCCACCCCGCTCAGATTGGCCGCCGTGGCCCGACCCTGGGTGCGATTGGACGCCGCGCCGGCCACGCCCATCTCAGCCGCCGAGGCCGTCGGGGCACCCGCGAGGCGCTTCACCTGGCCACCCTCCTGGTCGACCATGACCAGCAGCGGGTCGCGCAGGCCGGGCGGGCGGCGGATCGACTCGATTTCGGCGATCAGGGCCCGCGCCGTCGACCGGCTTGGCAGGTTCTCGCGGAAGAGAACCACGCCCGCGAGGCCGTCGTGACGTATTGCCCGTCGCAATGGCTCCGGCACCTCGGTGCCCTGGAAGCCGGCGATGAGGCGCGTGCCGACGAGTTGGGGCAACGACAGCCGCGACACCGCACTAGGTGCCGGGCTACTGCCGCGATCGCTGAGCACGGCGCCAAACGCGAATGCCGCGATCGCTAGTCCGCAGATCACCCCGATGGCCACCCGCCTGCGCCTGATCCTCGCTCCCTTCACCGCGAGCGATGTTAGGCGCAGGCTCGCCGATTCGAGCGTCCGGACCGCCACCTAGCCTTGCGCCCGAATGCCCTCCCTGATCAGCTTTGAGGAAGCGCTCGCCCTCGGCGAACTGACCGACCACCAGGAGATCGGCGACCTGGTCGAGCGGGCCTGGGCTGTGCGGCGTGAGAACTTCGGCGACTCGACCGACATGTGCTCGCTGGTCAACGCCAAGTCGGGCGGCTGCGCCGAGGATTGCGGCTTCTGCGCCCAGTCGCGCTACGCCGAGGCGGACACGCCGATGCACGCGATGATGGAGCCCGAGCAGATCCTCGAGCACGCGAAAGCGGCAGAAGCGGCGGGCGCGCACCGCTTCTGCATGGTCACCCAGGGCCAGGGGCTCTCCAAGCGCGACTTCGAGAAAATCCTCGAGGGCGCCAAGCTGGTCGCCGAGCAGACCAACCTGAAGCGCTGCGCCTCGATCGGCCACATGTCGGGCGAACGCGCCAAGAAGCTGCGCGAGGCCGGCATCCAGCGCGTCCACCACAACGTCGAGTCGGCACGCTCCTACTACCCCGAGGTCTCGACCACGGTCCGCTACGAGGGCCGATTGCGGACGATCCAGGCGGTCAAGGAGGCCGGGCTGGAGACCTGCGTCGGCGGCATCCTCAACCTCGGCGAGTCGCCCCGGCAGCGGGTCGAGATGGCCTTCGAGCTGACCGAGATCAACCCGACCTCGGTGCCGATCAACCTGCTCAACCCGCGCAGCGGCACCAAGTTCGGCGAACGGCCGCTGATGGACGCGATGGAGGTCGTGCAGTGGGTGGCGATCTTCCGCCTGATCATTCCCGGCGCTCTCTTCCGCCTCTGCGGCGGTCGGGTTGAGAACCTTGGCGACCTGCAGCCGCTGGCCGTCAAGGCGGGCCTCAATGGGGTAATGATGGGCAACTTCCTGACTACGCTTGGGGCGGAGCCAGAGGACGACCGGGCGATGTTCGAGGAGCTCGGGCTCACCGTCGCCCGCCAGCCCGACAACGGCGCCAACCCGCGGCCCGGCGACGCCGATGGACGAGCTGATCGACCATCAGGACGAGGCCAACTTCTGGGATCCATCGACGCAGCTGCGAGTGATCAAGAAGACCAAGAAGCCGCCGCCTTACCCGGCACGCCAGACCGCGGCATGAGCGAGATCGCGGAGCGGCTGGAGGAGCTCCGTGACCGGGGGCTCCACCGGCGCCTGCGGTTGATCGGCGGCCCTCAGGGTCCGCGCGTGACCCTCGACGGCAGGCAGGTGCTGCTGCTCTGCTCGAACGACTACCTCGGCCTTGCCAACCACCCCAAGGTCCGCGGGGCGGCGGCCGAGGCGGCAATGCGCTGGGGTGCTGGGGCCGGGGCCTCGCGCCTGATCTCGGGCAACATGCAGCCGCACTCGCGCCTGGAGAAGCGGCTCGCCGCCTTCAAGGGCTACGAGTCGGCCCTGCTCTTTGGCTCCGGCTACCTGGCAAACACCGGCACGATCGCGGCACTGGCCGGAGAGGACGAGGTCGTCTTCTCCGATGAGCTCAACCACGCCAGCATCATCGACGGCTGCCGGCTCTCGCGAGCGGAGACCTTCGTCTACCGCCACGGCGACGTCGAGCACCTCTCCTGGGGCCTGCGCAAGGCGGGCAAGCGAGCTGCGCTGATCGCCACCGACGGCGTCTTCTCGATGGACGGCGACGTCGCGCCGCTGGCCGAGTTGTCCGAGCTGGCTAAGCGCCACGGCTGCCGCTTGATGGTCGACGAGGCGCATGCCACCGGCGCAATCGGCCCGGGCGGCCGTGGCTCGGTTGCTGCGGCCGGTCTGAGCGGCGAGGTCGACGTCGTGATGGGCACCCTGGGCAAGGCGCTCGGCTCCTACGGCGCCTACGTCTGCGCCAATCGCGAGACGACCGATTACCTGCTCAACACCGCCCGCTCCTTCGTCTTCTCGACCGCGCTGCCTCCCTCGGTTGCCGCCGCCGGCCTGGCGGCGCTGGAGCTGCTTGAGCCGCCAACGCCAGGACTTTGCGCGATGCGCTGGCCGGCGAGGGCCTCGGCACCGACGGCACCGAGACGCAGATCGTTCCGCTGCCGGTCGGCGACGCCGCAACAGCGATGGACCTTTGCGAGCGGATCCTCGAGCGCGGCGTCTTCGCCCAGGGCATCCGCCCGCCAACAGTCCCCGAGGGCTCCTCGCGGCTGCGCTTCACGGTGATGTCGACCCATCGCCGCGAAGACCTGGAGCGCGCAGCCAAGCTCATCGGCAGCGCCGCGCGGGACCTTGGCGTCGGCGCGGATCGCCGCGCGGTTGCGCAACTGGCTGCCTGATGTCCGCGGCGAAGGGCTTCTTCGTCACCGGCACCGGCACGGACGTAGGCAAGACGGTCGTTGCAGCGGTGCTGGCGCACGATCTGCGGCGACAGGGGTCGACCGTGGCGGTCTTCAAGCCGGCTGTCACCGGCCTCGAAGAAGCGAGCGAGCCCGACCACGCCCTGCTACGGCGCGCTGCTGGGTCCGAGCAGAGCGACGACGAGATCGCCCCTTACCGCTACGGCCCTCCTGCCTCGCCGCACCTGGCCGCGGCAGAAGCAGGCGAGGAGATCGACCCCGCGCGCCTGCGCCAGACGGCGCTGGCCGCAGGCGGCGGAGCCGACGTGCTCGTCTGCGAGGGCGTCGGCGGGCTACTGGTTCCGCTGACGTGGCGCGTTGAGTCCCTCGTAGGGGGACAACGCGCCACATATACGGTCCGCGACCTTGCCGTCGACCTCGGCCTGCCGCTCGTCCTCGCGGCCTCGCCCGGGCTCGGAACGATCAACCAGACGCTGCTGACGATCGAGGCGGCCCGCGCCGCGGGACTCACCGTCACCGCGGTCGTCCTCACCCCCTGGCCTAAACAGCCGAGCGCAATCGAGAGCTCCAACCGCGAGACGATCGAGGCGCTCGGCGAGGTAGCGGTCGAGGTGCTGCCGCAACTCGACCTGGCTACGCCGAAGAGCTGGCCCGGCTTCAGCTTCAGTCGTTGACGATTACGTCGAGGCTCGCCGGCGTCAGTTCAACCTCGAAGCCGGCGTCAGTCGCGATCGCGGCAACGGCCTTAGGGTCCTTCGGCTCCGAGCGAGCCCGCAGCAGCGCCCTTGCAACGTCCCCGCGCACGGCCTTCGCCATGTGCGAAACCGCCTTGCGCTCACCCTTCTCCTCGCGAAAGGCTCGCACGGCCAGCAGCGTCGCTTGATTTGGCTTCCAGGCGCTGGTGTAGGCCCCGGAGCGCATGTCAACGATCGTCTCACCTGGCTCGTCGGGCATCGCGACCCTCAACGCCGGGCGCCACCAGGCGGCGAGCGGACCGATGCCGTCGAGCTTGGTTGAGGGCGGCAACCGGTAGCAGGGGATCCGATCCGTCGGCCGCACGAAACCCCAGAGGGCGGTGGCGATCAGGACCCGCTTTGCCGCTCTGCGGCGAGCGGCTGCGCTCAGCCCAGCAAGATCCAGGCGCTGGTAGAGCACGCCGGTGTAGACCTCGGCTGCCGGGGCGGCCGGCGCCTTGCGCAGCTTCGGATCAACGGCCCGCAGCAGCTTCTGCCTCTGCTTGCGCAGCTCCTCGGCAAAGGCCAGCGAGTCGAGGTCGACTGGCTCACCGCCCTCGGGCTCGGCCTTGCCTTCGGAGGGCGGCAGCAAGATCTTCATGGCGCGGCAGCTTTTCAGGTGGCGGAATCGCTTGCGGCAACCGGCTCGCGCCCGGCCGCGACCTCGGCGCGGGCGAGCTGCTCGCCCCCGAAATTGACCGCCGCCTCGGCGGCCTCGTCGCTGAGCGTGTCACGCTTGGCGCGAATCGTCACCGCTCCTATCAGGGCGCCGAAAGCGGCAACGCCGGCGCAGATCCCCATCGCCTGCCCGAGCGCATCGACGAACTGCTGCGGGCTCGCTTCGGCGAAGTTGGTGGTGCCGACCGAGCCTTGGAAGATCGCGCCGGTGACGGCGACGCCGAGACTGCCGCCGACCATGCGGAACATCGAGAGCACGCCCGAGGCGATCCCTGCCTTCTCGACCGCGACCGCGTTCATCGCGGCGCTGGTCATCGGCGACATCGTCAACGCGATGCCGATCCCGAGCAGCATGAAGCCGGGCAGCAGGTCGAGGTAGCTGGAGTCGACCGCGATGCCGCTGAAGCTGTAGAGCGAGGCGGCAACGATGCTGAGCCCGGCGGCGATCAGCCAGCGCGGCCCGAAGCGATCGGCGAGCCGGCCGGCGACCGGCGCGACGCCGACGATCATCAGGGTCGAGGGCAGGAACCTGACCCCGGCCTCGAGCGGCGAGTAGCCGAGGATGTCCTGCATGTAGAGGGCGAGGAAGAAGAAGACGCCGAGCATCGAGAAGGAGACGATCAGGGCGACGACGACCGCGCCGAGGAAGTTGCGATCGGAGAAGAAGCGGAATTCGACCATCGGCACCTTGACCCGCAGCTCGACCGCGACGAAGGCGGCCATCCCGACGGCGGCGCCGACCAGCAGCGCGATGATCTCGGTCGATCCCCAGCCCCACTGATTGCCCTCGACCAAGGCCAGGATCAGCGCGGTCAGGGCGCCGGTGAGCAGGGCGACGCCGGCGTAGTCGACCTCGCGGCCGACGGTGTTGTCGCGCGACTCGCGCACCGCGAAGAGCGAGGCGGTGACGGCGCCGATTGCGACCGGGATGTTGAGGTAGAAGATCGCTCGCCAGCTGACGTGCTCGGTCAGGGCGCCGCCAACGACCGGGCCGACCGCCAGGGCCAGGGCCGAGACGCCGGCCTCCGAAGCCGGGAAGGCGTCGGTGATGATCGAGAGCGTCGCCGGCATCATCAGCGCCGCGCCGACGCCCTGGACGACTCGGCTGAGGACCAGGTCGGTTTGGTTGGCAGCGAGCCCAGCGGTCGCCGAGGAGACGGCGAAGATGACCACGCCAAAGAGGAACATGCGGCGGCGGCCAAAGATGTCACCGAGCCGGCCGCCGGTCGCCAGCAGCACGGCGAAGGAGAGCGTGTAACCGTTGATCGTCCACTCGAGGCCGGAGATCGAGGCCCCGAGGTCTTTCTGGATCGACGGCAGGGCGACGTTGACCACCGTGTTGTCGAGCATGATCATGAACAGCGCAAAGCACATCGCTCCGAGCGTCCACCACTTGCGGTTTTCATCGGTGATCAGGTGGGCGTAACGAGTCAAGCTGGTCCAACCTCCTTCAGGTGTGCGAAAGCCTCCGCGATGTCGTCGCGGTCCATCAGCGAGTCGACGGCGGCGTCGAGCTTACGCCGCTGCGCCGCGGTGAGGCTGGCGGCAAAAGTCTCCATCCCGGCCTGGCGCACGACGACGAGGGTGTCGACGAGCTTCTTGCCCTTGGCCGTGATCGCGATGCGGCGCACGCGCCGGTCCTCGCGGTCCTCGACCCGGCTGGCAA
>Ga0209265_1000443_pt1 | contig 11347 bp, 11 predicted proteins | sample GraSoiAngelo_103_FD_185872 | JGI IMG/M metagenome (GOLD analysis project Ga0209265, IMG submission 185872) | Grasslands soil microbial communities from the Angelo Coastal Reserve, California, USA - 14_0903_05_20cm (SPAdes) (version 2) | ecosystem: Environmental > Terrestrial > Soil > Grasslands ...
TGCCACTTCGCCTTTTCCTGCCCTCGCAAGACAAGCTGCACGACGATGCGTGGAATCGTGGATACGCACAGTGCTGCCGCTCGCCTGCCTGGAGACCGCGTGGCGCATGTTCAACAAGATCCGTAGCCACCAACGATGATGCGGCAGGAGCGCCGGAGCTTGCCCAATGGTACGAGTCCAAGACGACCGTGCTGGGATGGGCGAGCGCGCGGCAAAGTCCGGCTGCGCCTAATCGCCACCCGCCGAAGTGAGCCGCTGGGCATGTTCGAGCAGTTGCTTAGGCGTGCGGCTTCGGCTTCGCCGCCGGCCTGAGTAGGGAACTCCACGACCTCCGCTCGACCGGCTCATACGGCTTGCCGGTTTTCGGGTCGATCCTTTGGGCGTGGTCTTCTGGTTGCGTTCATCGGCCATGCACTTAGGCAAGCTCCCTGAGCAGCTGGGTTTACGGGAGGGCGGCCAGGCCGTTTGGGGACGGAGCGGCCGCCCTCCCTGTCCATCGAGCAAACACCGAGCGTCCCGCGCGCGGGGGAGCCTTCGTGCTGACGACAACTCCCGTGAGCTACGACGCCCGGTGCGTGGGCGATGGTAGGTACTTGGCACACTTCGCTGCCCCGCGAAATCTGAGTATTCGTTAGCGGCCCTTTTTCTTGCCGCCCCGTGACGGCTTTCGCTTCTCCTCGGCCAGAACTGAGCCAAAGATCAGGAAGGCGGCGCTGATCGGGATGTACTCGCCGTCTCCTTCGCCGTTGGCCCGCCGGTTCGCCGCTTTGCCCTGAATCTCAAGGATTTCCACGATTGCCCGGATAGCCACCTCGTCGGCTTCCTCGCAGCCGATGCCGTCCACGGTCACGGGCGTGTAGCTGGCGTGGGTGTCCTCGCGCTCGTAGAACTTCCCTGACTTGACCGACGTGACCAGATCCTCCTCGATCGCCTCCAGGATGTCGGACCCGACGATTTCGTTCCCCGACTTGGGAAGGAGTTTCGCCATCCATCTCGGGATGTAGGCGCGCTCGATCGCGCGGTAGTAGTGCTCAACGGCGCCCCGGCGCGGCTCGGTCCTGGTCATTTCGATCATCTCTAAATCCCGAAGGACTTTGATGTGGTAGCTGACCTGGCTGAGACCTTCGTTCAACTCTTCCGAAAGTTCGTTCGGGCTCCATTCGCGGTCATTCAGGTAGGCAAGGAGCTTCACACGCAGTGGATGGGCAAGCGCCCTGATGAGTCTTTGATTGAGAGATAGATCTTTGGGGTCCGGCTTGCCCCTTTTCTTCGCCTCTTTGGATGCCCGATCTGCGGACTGGGCCTGCGCCCGTTTCTTCGCTGGCAAAGCCGGCTCCTCTCGTCAGGCCATCCGGCATTCCCAGCCTTCAGATCGGTATGGCCCTGTCGTTTGCACGCAAAAAGTAGTTGCAAACGCGGTCGGACCGCAATATCGATCCTGATTGACTTAGGATTTCCTAAGTATTCAGAAAATCTTACGCCAATAGGAAAGGGGGTGAGTTGCATGACGATCAAGCCATGCCCGATGGTGGCTCCGCTGTTGTCCACCTTCAAGAACCGCTGAGAGCCTGGGGCAGGACTTGGCGGCACTGACGACGCGCCAAGTCCTGCTCAGGACCGCCCTCGAGGCCTTTCTGCCTCGGCACCGCAAGGCGAACTGCATCGACGATGATGTGTAGACCGTGGAGACGCCTACGACCCGCCTCCTGCTCGCCTGTCCGGATCGGCCAGGGTTGATCGCCGCGGTCAGCGGCTTCCTCGCCGAGGCCGGGCTCAACATCATCGACGCCGATCAGCACTCGAGCAACGAGGGCCGCTTCTTCATGCGAATGGTCTTCGACGCGGTCCCGGCCGGCGCGCGCAAGGAGGTCTACGACTGCTTCGAGGGTGAGATCGCCGATCGCTTCGAGATGGACCACCGCTTCGCCGAGTCGAGCGAGCGCAAGCGGCTGGCGATCATGGTCTCGCGCGAGGATCACTGCCTCTCCGATCTGCTCTGGCGCTGGCGCAGCGGCGAGCTCGGCGTCGATCTCGTCGCCATCGTCTCCAACCACGAGGAGCACCGCGACCAGGTCGCCTCCGTGGGTCTTCCCTTCCACCACGTGCCGGTGGAGGCCGGCACCAAGGCGGAGGCCGAGGCGCGCACGCTGGAGCTGCTCGGCGAGATCGACCTGCTCGTGCTCGCCCGCTACATGCAGGTCCTCTCCGCTGGGTTCCTCGAGCGCATCGGCGCCCCGGCGATCAACATCCACCACAGCTTCCTGCCCGCCTTCGTCGGTGCCGACCCCTACCGCCGCGCCCACGAGCGCGGCGTCAAGCTGATCGGGGCCACTGCCCACTACGTAACCGAGGAGCTCGACGCCGGGCCGATCATCGACCAGGACGTGACCCGGGTCAGCCACCGCGACGAGGTATCCGACCTGCAGCGGATCGGCCGCGACATCGAGCGGCTGGTGCTGGCCCGTGCGGTCAAGGCCCACGTCGACGACCGCGTCCTGCTCGACGGCGCCCGCACGATCGTCTTCTGAGGCCTGGGGGCGGCGCCACACGGCGTCCTCGGTCGCTCGCGTGCAGAGCACGCCACGCTCCCTGGGTCCTTGCCTGGCGCCGCCCCAGGCCTCACTGGCTGACTAGCCAGTTGCTCTATGGTCCCGAGGCGATGGAGCAGGCAACGGTCCCTCATTCTCCTGTCGCCGCAGCGTCACGCTCCGACTCGCCGCCTGGCTCCAAAGCACCATCGCTACTGCAGGCACTGCGCTACGCCCGCGATCCGCTCGGCTTCCTGGTTCAGTTGCAGCGCCGCTACGGCGACATCTTCAGCCTTTCCTTTCCCTTCTTCGGCCGGCTCTATTACGTCGCCGACCCGGCGCTTGGGCCCAACTCGGTGCTCACCCTCGACGACGCGCCGCACATGCAGCAGCGCAAGCTGCTCCTCCCCCCCTTCCACGGCGAGCGCATCCGCGGCTATGGGGAGCTGATCCGCGAGACGACCTTGAAGCAGATGGCGACCTGGCCGGTCGGCGAGCCCTTCGCTCTGCGTGCCCATACCCAGCGGATCACCCTGGCAGTGATCATGCGCGCGGTCTTCGGCGTCCACGACGAGCGGCGCCTAGCCCGCTTCGAGCTGCTGATCGAGGACTTCAGCAAACGGGTCGGCCTGATCACCACCTTCCCGGCACTGCGCAAGAACTTCGGGCCCGGCAGCCCCTGGCCGCGCTTCCTGCGCTCGCGGGCGAAGCTCGACGAGTTCATCTACGAGGAGATCGGCCTGCGCCGCAGGGAGGTCGAAGCTGGCGAGGAGGGCCACGACGACGTGCTCTCGCTGCTGCTGCAGGCCCGCCACGACGACGGCAGCCCGATGAGCGACGAAGAGCTGCGCGACGAGCTCGTCACCGTGCTCGGCGCCGGCCATGAGACGACCGCGACCGGTCTCGCCTGGGCGATGGAGCGGCTACTGCGCACGCCCCGGGTGCTGGCCAAGCTGCGCGAGTCGATCGACGCCGGCGAGGATGAGTACCTCGACGCCACGGTCAGGGAGACGCTGCGGGCGCGGCCGGTGATCGTCGACGTCGCCCGCAAGCTCAAGGCGCCGGCCCAGATCGGCGGCTACGAGCTGCCCAAGGGCAGCTTCGTGATGGCGGCGATCGCCGCCCTGCACTACCGCGAGGACCTCTTCCCCGACCCGGAGGAGTTCCGGCCTGAGCGCTTCCTCGAGGGCAAGGCCGACAACTACGCCTGGATTCCCTTCGGCGGCGGCGTACGCCGCTGCATCGGCGCCGCCTTCGCCGAATACGAGATGCGGGTCGTCCTGCGCGAGTTCGTCCAGCGCGCCGAGCTCAGCGCTCCCAACCCGAGGCCGGAGAAAGTCAAGGTCCGCAACATCACTCTGGCACCGGGCAAGGGCACCCTGGTCAGGCTGGATCGCCCGCTGCGCTGACCGTCCAGCGATGGAGGGTCTCGGGTGCGAAATCTGCACCGTTGGGCCAGACGACCGTCCCCATGTCCGGGTCGACCCTGACCTGACTGAAGTAACCGGGATCTTTGAGCCGCTCGAATACCCCACGCCAGTTGCGGTCAGAGAAATCGACTTCTCCCCTGACGCCATCGTCGAAACCAAGATGGAGACGATGGTCAGCGACTACTTCAACGCTCGTGACGTGGACGATCTCGGACATACGAGCAATCTTAGGGAAGGGGGTCGATCTCGATCAGTTCCTCTTCACGCCGCGCACGCTCCCAATTCACCCGTAGTTCATCTTCGTGAAGGCGAGTCCACCTCCGCACAAGCGCCAGCTTCGTGCGCGGGAGCGAGCCTTGCAAAACCGCAAGTCCATCAATCTGTATCGACGCGTCGTATCCCGCATATCGAGCATGAAAGTGCGGAAGGCCATGCTCTTCGTAATACATGTAGACGACGATTCCGTAGAAGGTGCTGATTCTCGCACCCCTCGAACGTCCCTGATCTGAACACACACATGGTGCGCAATTCGCGCCATCTTTCAGCCGTCTTGTGATTCAGGCTGGATCGCCCGCTGCGCTGACCGTTCGTTCCGCCTCCTCCCACTGCTCGTAGAGCTCGGCGACCGTGCGCTTGGCAGCGTCGTGGCGCGCGTTGGCCCGCTCTGACTTTGCGGGCGTCGCCCAGGCGGCTGGGTCAGCCAGCTCCTCCTCAGTAGCGCGCAGGTCCGCTTCTGCCGCCTCGATCTTCTCGGCCAAGCGACCCGCCTTGCGCGCCGCTCGCTGGGCCACGGTGCGGGGGCTCTGGCGCTTGCCGCCCCCGGCCGAGCGCTTCGCTGCGGCCGCGGCAGCCGAGGCCGCTTCTGTGTCTTCCTCGCGGCGGCGCTGGTAGGCGGCCCAGCCGCTCGGGTAACTGCGCAGCTCGCCGTCCTCGCAGACGATCGTGCGGCTGCCAACCGCCTCGAGCAGGGCGCGGTCGTGGGAGACGAGGATGACCGCGCCTTCGAAGGCGGAGAGGGCATCCTCGAGCGCCTCGCGGCTCTCGATGTCGAGGTGGTTGGTGGGCTCGTCGAGGATCAGCACGTTGGCGCCACTGGCGACCAGGATCGCCAGCGAGAGGCGCCGCTGCTCACCGCCGGAGATGTCGTCAAGCGCCTTCTCGACGTCGGCGCCGGAAAAGAGGAAGCCGCCAAGCAGGTCGCGCGCCTTCTGGCCGCTGAGCCCGGTCTCGCGCTGGGCGGCGTCGAGCACGGTGCCCGTTCCGGCCGCCGTCTCGGCGTGCTGGGAGAGGTAGCCGACCTTGACGTTGTGCCCGGTCCGCACCGAGCCGGCGGCCGGCTCGCGCTGCTCGGCGAGGGTCTCGATCAGGGTCGTCTTGCCGGCCCCGTTGGGGCCGACGAGGACGGCGTGCTCGCCGCGTTCGAGTTCGAGCTCGGCGCCGGCCAGGAGCGTGCGTCCCGGCACCTCGATCGTCGCGTTGACCAGTTTCAGCACCACCCGGCCGGGCCGCTCCGGTTTGACGAAGGAGAAGCGCAGGCTGCGGCGGTCGCGCGCTTCGGCCTTGGCGCCGTCGCGCTTGATCTTGTCGATCTGCTTGAGCCTGGATTGCGCCTGTTTGGCCTTGGTCGCCTTGTAGCGGAAGCGCTCGACGAAGCGCTCCATTCGCTCGATCTCCGCCTCTTGACGCTCGATCGCCTTGCCGAGGGCGATCTCGCGAGCCGCCTGCTCCTTACGCCAGGCGTGCCAGGGGCCGGCGAAGAAGCGGCCGCGCTGAGCCTCCAGCTCGAGCACCGAGGTGCCCACCGCCTCGAGGAACCAGCGGTCGTGGGCGACCAGCACGACCGCCGAGTCGAGGTCGACCAGGTAGCTCTCGAGCCATTCCAGCGAGGGGATGTCGAGGTGGTTCGTCGGCTCGTCGAGCAGCAGCAGGTCGGGACGGGTCGCGAGGGCCCGGGCCAGTGAGGCCCGGGTCAGCTCGCCGCCGGAGAAGGTGGAGAGCTCGCGCGCGTTGGCCTCCTCGTCGAAGCCGAGGCCGCCGAGCACGGCCAGAACATCATCGCGCCAGCGATAGCCGCCGCCGGCTTCGAGTCGCTGCTGCGCCGCCGAGTAAGCACGCATCGTCTCCTCGTCGGGGGTGGCGGCCATCGCCGCCTCCAGGCGTGCCAGCTCGGCCTCGGTCTCCTCCATGTCGGCGCGACCGGAGAAGACGTAGTCGCTAAGTGAGATCGCGTCGTCGCGGGGCGGGCGCTGGTCGTGCAGGGCCACCCGCGCGCCTTTCTGCAGGGCGATACTGCCCGAGTCCGGTGGCCGCTCCCCGGCCAAGACGCGCAGCAGCGTCGACTTGCCGACCCCATTGCGCCCGGAGAGCGTCATCCGCTCACGCGGCTCGAGCTTGAACGAGACGTCGGCGAAGAGCAGCTTGCCGCCGGCGTAGAGGTCGATCGTGGTCGCTGTCGCGATGGCCATCTCGAAGGTGACATTACGCGGCTCGCGGGGAGCAGGCGATGCGTAAGCTGCAAGCGTGGAGCGAGAGCAGCTACAGGCGATCCAGACACCACTGAAGGAGCGCTACCGCGAGGACCCTGACGCCGCGGTGATCACGCTCTCAGCAGAGGGCGAGCTCGGCGAGGGCGTCTCCTGCTCGGTCAATACCGGCCGCGCGATCGCCGAGGCCGGACTGCACCCGGCGAGCGGCGGCGACGGCAGCCAACTCTGCTCCGGCGACATGCTGCTCGAGGCGCTTGCCGCCTGCGCTGGCGTGACCCTGCGCGCTGTGGCGACCTCGCTTGGAATCGAGGTGCGTTCGGGGAATGTGCGCGCCGACGGCGACCTCGACTTTCGCGGCACGCTCGCCGTCGATCGCGACGCCCCGGTCGGCTTCGGCTCGATCCGCCTCGCCTTCGAGCTCGACACCGACGCGGACGACGAGCAGTTGGCGACCCTGCTGAAGCTGACCGAGCGCTATTGCGTTGTCCTGCAGACCATTTCCACCCCACCCGAGCTCTCCGCGACCGTCGCCACGGTTTAAGGGCGTGGCAAGCCCGCTGCGACACCTCGGCGAGCTCGCCAGGGCGCAGGTGGGCAGGCGCGCCGCCCAATCTGAAGGCGAGCAGGCGCTGAGCGAGTTGGAGGCGCGACCGCTCGCTCTTCCGGCCGGGTTGGAAGTCGAATGGCTGGGCGTCTCGGGCTACCGGATCAGCGCCGAAGGCAAGACGCTCTTCGTCGATCCTTACCTCTCGCGGGTCCCCTTCGCCGCCCTGCTGCGACGCCGCTCGGCGCTGCCGGACCCGGCGGCGCTCGATCGCTTCCTCCACGCCCCCGGCGAGGTCGTCGCGGTGCTCGTCGGCCACACCCACTTCGACCACGCAGTCGACGCGCCGGCAATCGCCCGCCGCTTCGGCTGCAAGGCCTACGGATCGGACTCGCTAGTAACCCTGATGAGCCTGCACGGCCTCGCCGAGCAGACGGTCGAGGTCGAGCCCTACCGGACCTACGATCTGGGGCCGTTCGAGATCAGCTTCACGCCCAGCGTCCATTCCAAGCTGCTGCTTGGCCTAGCCGTGCCCTACGACGGCGACCTCACCTGCGAGCACCTCGACGGCCTCACCCCCGGCGCCTACCGCTGCGGCCAGGTCTGGGGGATCTCGATCAAGGTCGCCGGGGTCAGCTTCTACCACCAGGGCAGCGCCAACCTGATCGACGAGGCGGTACGCGAGCGCGACGTCGACGTCTTCCTCGCCGGTGTCGCCGGGCGCAACTTCACCGAGGACTACTGGCGGCGGATCATTCCTCGCCTCGATCCGAAGGTCGTCGTCCCCACCCACTACGACAACTTCTTCCGGCCGCTCGGCCGACCGCTGGAGTTCGTCTCCGACGTGCGCCTTTCGGCCCTCCCCGAAGAGATCGGCGCCGTCAGCGGCGACTTGGAGATCGCCGCGATCCCCCGCGCGGATCTCTAGAAGAAGATTCGACAGTCCCGACACATCATGCGCGCCACCGATGCGCCTGGGCGACCTACGCTCAAGACATGACTCCGATCAATGGGGCAGTAGTCCCAGACCTGCTTGAAGCAGTGGTAACCGCAGTCTCGATTTTGGGAGGTGCCATGGCTTATGAAAGTGGACTCGGCGCAGCTGAGGCAGTTTCCGAAAACCAACCGGGTGAGATCCTAGGGCGACGCGTCAACGAAGGCATAGCGAAAGGTTTTGTCTGGGGCTGGCCCCTATCGGTGATCGCGCTTATCATCGAGCTGTGGTTGTGATTCGCTTCATATTCAGCTTCCCGTGGGGCATGCTCGCGACCAGCACCTCGGTTGCGATCGCGACCGGCATCGCAGTAATCGCTTTTGGAGCACCTCCGGCGATTCTGATCCCAGTAGGTTGGGCCAGCGCAACGGCTTACAGAGTCCTGAGCGCTCGATTCGAGCGGCAGCTCAACCGCTGAGCTCAAAGTACTTAGCGGCTATCTGCTCGACCGTACCCATGGTGCGAACAGTGTTTTGCCCGAGCGTGTCAGCGAGCTCCTTCAAATCGAGCTCGGAGTCTGAAAGGCCGCCTTTCGGCAGCCAGTAGAGCTCGCGTTCCTCAAGCGCGAGGCGGTCGTCGTCACTCCCCAGCGCCAGTGCTCGCTTGCGTGCCTCGGCGTTCGGCCTTTGCTCTAGGAAGGCGACCTGGAGCTTCCCCTTCGACGCCTTCAGCGCTTTCGCGTCAAACGGCTTGTGGGCAGCGACCGCCTGCAGCTCCCCGGCGCTGCGCAGGAAAACCGGAACTTCGTAGCCGAGCGCCTCCCCCAGCCCTGATTCGATCTCACTCCTCAGCTTCGCCTCGCTTCCCTTGGCGCTGAAGACGACGTTTCCGCTAGCCCGAAAGCAGGCCACGTCGGTAAAGCCCAGCGCCTCGAACTCAGCCCGCAGCTCCTCGTTCTTAATCCGCCGCCCACCGAGGTTCATCCCGCGCAGGAAGGCGACGTGGCTCGGCATGCGCCGGACTCTAGGCACTGGCCCGCGACAGCGCCAAGTCGAGTCCGCATTCTCTGCGAACCCGGCTTGGCGTCAGTGGAGGCGGTGGGATTCGAACCCACGTGTCCGGTCGTAGCGCAAAGGCGTCTACAGGCTTAGCCGGCGCTTGATTCTCGTCTCCCGGGGTCCGCGCCGGCGGGCACTGCGGGAGATAAAGCCCTCTGAATTGTCCCCTGGCAGACGGGGCGATCCGCCGAGGTGAGCCCGTGTTCTGAAGCCGGCTGCCCTCCCTACGGGCGAGGGAGGACCGACTCTCATCGCCTAGGTTCTAGCTAGGCAGCGAGGGCGAACTCATGGTCCGCACGTATTGGTTGGTGCCGGGGTTTAACGAGGCCTCCGGCAACCTCGACCTGCAACCGTTCGCACGGACCGACCGGATCGAAGCCTGTCGCCCCCGTGATAGACCGATTGTACGGAGTCGGGTAGGAATACACCCGTGGCCGAGAAGACATTCGACGCGATCGTGCTCGGCGCCGGGGCGCCCGGGGAGGTCTGCGCCGGCCGACTTGCCGACGGCGGGCTCTCGGTGGCGATCGTCGAGCAGCACCTGGTCGGCGGCGAGTGCTCCTATTACGCCTGCATGCCCTCGAAGGCGCTGCTGCGTCCCTCAGACCTGCTCGCCGAGGCAGAGCGGGTGCCTGGCATCGCCGTCGAGGAGCGGCTCGATCCGCGGGCGGTGCTCGAGCGCCGCGACGAGGTCATCCACGATCGCGACGACGCCGGTCAGTTGCCCTGGCTGGAAGAACACGGGATCAAGCTCTTCCGCGGCAATGGGGCGTTCGAGGGCGAGCGGCGAGTCCGGGTCGGCGATGACTTGCTCAGTGCCCGCCAGGCGATCGTCGTTGCAACGGGCAGCGGCGCGGCGATGCCGCCGATCGACGGTCTCGACTCGGCCCGGCCCTGGAACAACCGCGAGGCGACCACGGCGAAGCACGTGCCCGAGAGCATGATCGTGCTCGGCGCCGGACCGGTCGGCTGCGAGCTCTCGCAGGCCTGGTCCTCGCTCGGCTGCCGAGTGACCCTGATCGAGGGCGGCCCCCGGGTGCTCGCGCGCGAGGAGCCGTTTGCCGGCGAGGAAGTCGGCGAGGCGCTGCGCGAGCAGCACGGCGTCGATGTCCGCACAGGGGTTAAAGCCGTCCAGGTCAGCCGCGATGGCGACGTCGTCACCGTTTCCCTCGACGACGGCAGCGCGGTCGCCGCCACTGAGATCCTCGTCGCCGTCGGTCGCAAGCCACGCACAGCTGAACTCGGACTCGACAGCATCGACGTCGAACCCGGCAAGGCGGGCTTCCTCGATACCGACGACCGCATGCGAGTCAGCGAGCGCGAGTGGCTCTACGCGGTCGGCGACGTCAGCGGCCGCGCCCTCTTCACCCACATGGGCAAGTACCAGGCTTGGGTCGCCGCCGAGAACGTCCTCGGTCGCGAAACCCAGGCGACCGCGGAAGCGATCGGCTCGCCACGAGTCACCTTCACCGACCCCCAGGTTGCTGCCGCTGGCAAGACACTCAAACAGGCGCAGGAAGCGGGCATCGAAGCGAAAGCGGTCGACGTCCCCACCGACGGCACCGCCGGCGCCAGCTTCCAGGGCAGGGAAACCGGCGGCACCTCCCGTCTCGTCGTCGACGAGGCGCGCGGCGTCATCGTCGGTGCCACCTTCAGCGGCTTCGAGACCGCCGACTTCCTCCACGCAGCGACGATCGCAATTGTCGGCGAAGTCCCCCTGACCAAGCTCCGACACGCTGTTGCTGCTTACCCGAGCCGCAGCGAGGTCTGGTTGAAGCTCCTGGAGGCGTACGGCCTTTAGAGCGGTCCCGGCAGGGGTGGAGCGTCTTGCACTTTTTCGGCAATTCCTCGCGGCGCCAGCCTCTGCCTCTCCACCGAAAAAGTTAAGCGGAACCCCTGCCGGGACCGCTCAAACGGTGGAACGCCGCTTCAGCTCTTCGAGCACGTCCTGCGGAAACCCGGGCACCTCGTCGAGGTCGTCGACAGAGCCGAAGCGGCCGAGTCGCTCACGATGAGCGAGCAGGCGGGTCGCCTGGGTGACCGAGAGATTCTCGGCTCGAAGCTGCTCGAAGCTGACCGCGTTGAGGTCGATCGTGCCACCGGCAACCGGCGGCATGGGCTCGGGAGCAGGAGGCACCGAACCTGGCGCCGGCGTCGGGGGCTCTGGGGCCGGAGGTGGCGGCGTGGGTGCAGGCGGTTCAGGTGCCGGCGGCGGTGGTGTGGGTGAAGGGGAAGGCGGAATCGGCGAAGGTGGAGTGGGTGGGGGCGCAGGAGGTGCCGGAGGACCAGGGTCCGGCGTCGGCGGGGTTGGCTCAGGAGTCGGTGGCTGCGGGGGCTGCGGGGGCTGCGGCGCGGCGTACGGCGCCG
>Ga0209265_1000444_pt1 | contig 11309 bp, 13 predicted proteins | sample GraSoiAngelo_103_FD_185872 | JGI IMG/M metagenome (GOLD analysis project Ga0209265, IMG submission 185872) | Grasslands soil microbial communities from the Angelo Coastal Reserve, California, USA - 14_0903_05_20cm (SPAdes) (version 2) | ecosystem: Environmental > Terrestrial > Soil > Grasslands ...
ATTATATATATTTTTTATTTCATTTCATTTATTTATATATTTTTTTTCATTCATTTCTTTATTTTCAATTCATTTATTTTATTATTTTAAATCATCATCTTTTATTTTCAATTTTTCATCATTATATTTCATAATTTATTTCACAATTTTTAATTCAATTTCAATCATATATTCTTTTTTTTTATCTTAATTCATTTTTATTCTTTTTTATTTTATATTCATAATTTTCATCATTTTATTAAATATTATTTTAATTTTATTTTATTTTCAATATCTATTTCATTTATTTCTTTATTTTATATATAATCTTCATCTTATTTTTTCATTCAATATATATTTCATAATTTCAATTTTTTATTCATTAATTTAATATAATAATTCTCATTCTTTTTCTTATAATTTTAATTTTCACTCTTTAAATAAATAATTTCAAATATTATAATTTTAATTTTTCATTTTATATATCTCTTTATTATTTCATATTTTTTCATCAATATTATATATCATCATTTCTTTCAATTTTATTCTCTTTTCTTCAATCATATTATTTTTCAAATTTTCATATAATTTTCATTCTTTAATTTTATTTTATATTTTCAATTCTTTATTTATTCTTCATTATTATAATTTTCATTATTCATTTATTATTTTTATAATCTTTCAATTTTCATTTTATTAATTCAATAATCATTCTTTCTTTTCTTTTTTTCATTATTTATATAATATATCATAATTTTCATTTTCATTCAATTCATTATTCATCTCATAATTTCAAATATTATAATTTTCATTTATATTTTATATATCATAATTTTCTTTCTCTCTTTTCATCATTCTCATTCTTTAATTTATAATTTCAATAATTATAATTTTATTCTCTCATTTTATATTATCAAAATATTATAATTCTCATCATTAATCTTATAATTTCAAACATTATAACTCTCATTAATTTTATAATTTCAAACATTATAACTTTCATTTTTTATTTTATAATTTCAAACATTATAACTTTCATTCTTTATTTTATAATTTCAAATATTATAATTTTCATTCTTTATTTTATAATTTCAAATATTATAATTATTTTCTTTTATTCATAATCTTAAATATCATAATTTTATCTCTTCATTTTTTAATTTTCTTTAATAATATAATATTAATTTTTATTTTTCATTATATATATTCAATTATTATTTCTCTTTTCTTCATTTCAATAATTTTATATATTATAATTCTAATTTTTCATTTTATAATTTCAATAATTATAATTCTAATTTCTCACTTTATATAATTTCAATATTATAATCATTTTAATTAATTTTATAAATTCAAACATTATAATTTTCATTTTTCAATTTCATTCATATTTATCAAAAATTCATTATTCAACTCATATTATATTTTAAAATATATACAATTCATTCACATCTTTTCTTTTATTTCATATATTTTATTTCATATATCATACATAATTCTCATATTTTTTTTATTTAATATATTTTATAATTTTAATTCATTATTCATTAATTTAAATATAATAATAAATCATCTTTATTTTAATAATTCAAACACTTTAACTCTTATTTTTTTAATTTATAAAATTAAATATTATAATTATCATCATTAATTTATTATCTCAAATATTTAATTCTCTCAATTATAAATCTAAATATTATAATTCTCATTTTTAATTTCAATAATTTCAAATATTATATTTTTCATATTATTTCAATAACTTCAAATATTATAATTCTCATTCTTCATTTCATTTCTTTTCATATATTTATTTTATTATCAATTTTCAATATATATTTTCACTTTTAATTTTATTCATATTTATACAATTTTATCTTATTATTATTTCAATTTCATTCATATTATTATTTTCATTATTCATTTATTCAATCTTTCTTTTTTTTTCATCTTTTATTTCATTTAATTTATAATTTCAAATATTATCATTTCAATTTTTTATTATATAAATTCAATTATTATAAATCTTCTTCTTTCTTTCAATAATTTTTTATATTATAATTTTCATTTTTTATTTCATATAATCTTTATTTTTCAATTTATTATCTCAAATTACTATAATTTTTATTTTTCAATTATATATTTTCAATTCATTTATAATTCAATTTTTTCAATATCATTCATTTTTTTTCATCTTAATTATATTTTTTCTTTTTTATTTCATTTCATTATTTCATTTATATTTTCTTCATTTTTCATTTTCTTTTTCTTCATTCAATTATTTTTCTCTTTTTTTTTCATTTCATAATTCAATTAATCTTTTTTCATTTATTTCTCTTTTTTCATTTTTAATTTTTATATTTATAATTTTATTCATTATAATTTTTATAATTCATTTATTAATTTTATATATTTTAATTTTTATCTTTTATTTCATAATTTTTTCTTTTTATTTCATTTTTATTAATTTTCTTTTTTTCATATAATTATATTTCATTTTAATTTCATATTCATCAATTTAATTCTTCATTCATTAATTCAATTATAACAATTATCATTTTTTTATTTTATATTTTTCAATATTATAATTTTTTTTCTTCATTTAATAATATTTATCATTATCATTTTTATCATCATTTCATTCAATTTTAATTTTTTATTTCATTTTATTTAATTTTATTCAATTACATTCTCTCTCAATTCTTTTAATTTTATTTAATATATTTTATATTTTTTATTTATTTATTAATTCAATAATATTCATTTATCATTTAATATTTATTTTATTCATAAATTACTTTTTCTCTTTTTATATATTTTATTTTATTTTATTTTTTTCATATTCATTTCATTTCATTTTTCATTTCAATCAATTCAATTAATTTATTTCATTTTAATTCATTATAACTTTTTTTTTTATTTCAACTTTTTATTTCACATTTTCTCTTTTACTTTTAATCAATATTTTTCATTTTATTAATCTTTTTTTTTTAATTCATATCATTTTTAAATCATTTATTTTATTTCAATCAATTTATTTTTATGTTTTATTTCAATCAATTTATTTTCATATTTCATTTCATGATTTTTATTTTCAATATAATATAATAATATATTTTTTATTAAATAATAATTTATTTACTTTCATTAAATTTTAATTCTTCATTAAATAATAATAATTTTAATTTTTTTATTAAATTATAACTTTTTATTAAATAATAATCATTTCATTAATTTTTTTTAAATTATATATAATTTTAATTAATCAAATAATAATAACTTTATTTATTTTCATTAAATTATAATTTTAATTCATCAAATAATAATAATTTTATTCACTCATTTTATTAAATTATAATTTTAACTTTTTATCTTTTATCATAATTAAATTATAATTTAATTTTATTTTTATTTATATTTATTAAATTATTATTTAATTTCATTTATATTCATTAAATTATTATTTAATTTCATTTATATTCATTAAATTATTATTTATATTTATTAAATTATTATTTAATTTCATTTATATTCATTAAATTATTATTTAATTTTATTCATTTTTATTTAATATTAATTATTTTAATATTTTTTTTAAATTCAAAATTATAATTCTCATTTTATATTCATTTTTAAATTTAATTTCATTTTTTTCAATTTCAATTTCTTTCATCTTTTTCAATTTCAATTTTTTTATTATATATTCAATTTAATTTTTTACAATCATATCTTAAATCAATTTTTTATTAATATAAATATTTATCAATATTTTTTTAAATTTAATTTCTTAATTCAATTCATTTCATTTTTTAATTTTAATTATCATTATATTTTTCATTAATATAATTTTCATTTTAATTTAAAAAAATTTATTTTAATTTAAAAATTCTCATTTTAATTTAAAAATTCTCATTTTAATTTAAAAATTCTCATTTTAATTCAAAAAATAAAAAATTAAAATGAAAATTTTAATTTTTTATCAATATAAATATTTATCAACATTTTTTTAAATTAAATTTCTTAATTCAATTCATTTCATTTTTCAATTTCAATTATTATCATATTTTTCATTAATTTTCTTTTAAATTTAAATCATTTTTTTTATAATTTAATATAAATTATTTCTTTTTATAATTTAACTTATATTTCTAAATTTTCATATAATAAACATCATTATTTTTCATTTAAAACTCTTATAATTTTCATTTTAATAACATATAATCTTTACATTTTCACTTTTTTAATAATTTTTATAATATAATATAATTCTCATAATAAAACTCTTACATAAAACCTCTTAATAATACTTTAATATTTACTTCATAACTCTCATAAATATCATTTTAATCATTATATAAATCAACATTTAACAAATATAAATATATTTATAACAAATTTTCAACTTTATCTTTAATTTTTTGATAAATATTTCATAAATATTAAATATACATATAATTTTTTCATTCAAATTTATATAAATATTCTCATAACAATATACATCATTTATCATTAATTCAATATATATATATTTTCATTATTATAATAACAATTCAAAAATTTTATAATTTTTATTATAAAACTTTTATAATCTCTTTCAAAATAATATTTTATTTTTTAAATATTAATATTATATATATATTTTAAATCATTAAAATCTAATAAACATTTTTCAAATAATATCAATATATAATCATTAAATTACATTTTAACATTTTTTTATATAAATTCAAATAATATAATACAAATAATCATATAATTTACAATCTCATTTTAAATTATATTAAAACTTTTATCAATATTATATTAATCTTTTTATAATATTATAATTAATGTTTTTATTATAAATTAAACTTTTATATTTATTTTACATATTTCAATCAATATACATCTTAAAATCTTTATAACATTAAATATAATTATTCATAAATATCATCATAATACACTCATAATTTTTATATTAAATCTTATATTCACATCATTATAATAAATTTATAATTTTAATAACAACATTATAATTAATATTTTTATAATAAAATTATAATCATCATCAATAATAAAAACTTTTCACATTAAATTTTTCATTAACATTATTATAATGATTATATAATTATAATAACAATTTTTTTATTTATATTTCAATCATAATTTTATAATTCTTTTAATATATATATTAAAATCATTATAAACATCATAAAAATAACTTATTATTATTTTAATATATAAAATTTTAATTCTTCATTGAAATTTCTTTATAAATATCATAACAATCTTCATATATTTATCATTATTATAATTATATATAATCTTCAAAAATATACATATATTAAATATATAATTTTAATTTTTAATTTATTATTAAACATTACAATAAATATATTAATAAAACATCAAATTTTTTATAAATATTCTCACAACATTTTAATCTTTAAATTATATATATATTTATTATAATTATATATATTAATATACAATCTTCAAATCAATTTTTTTAAACATTTATATAATAAATTTATAATTACAATTTCATAAATTTTTTAAAGATAATCATCATTTTCATTTTTATTTAAATTTACAATTTTCATTTTTATTTAAATTTATAATTCTCATTTTTATTTAAATTTATTTCTTTTATTTTTATTTAATTATATAATTTTCATTTTTATTTAAATTTAAAATTTTCATCTTTATTTAAATTTATAATTTTCATTTTTATTTAAATTTATATTTTTATTTTATTTAAATTTATATTTTTTATTCAAATTTATAATTTTTATTTTAATTTAAATTTGTAATCTTTTTTTTGTTTAAATTTATAATTATTATTTTTATTTAAATTCATAATTTTCAATTCAATTTAAATTCATAATTTTCATTTTTATTTAAATTTATAATTCTCATTTTTATTTAAATTTATAATTTTCACTTTTATTTAAATATATAATTTTTATTTTTATTTAAATTTATAATTCTTGTTTTTATTAAAATTTATAATTTTCATTTTTATTTAAATTCATAATTTTCATTTTCATTTAAATTCATAATTTTAATTTTTATTTAAATTTGTAATTTTCATTTTTATTTAAATTCATAATATTATAATTTTAAATTTTTATTAAATTAATCAAATAATTATTTTATAATTATGTTTATAATTTTTTTTAATTTTTTAATTTATATCATTTTATTCATTTTTTTTAATTTTTCAAATATATATTATTTTATTTTTATTTTTCAATTATAATTTATATATCATTTAATTTAAATTTTTCAAATTATAAAATATAAATATATTAATTATTTTAATTCATTTCATTTTAAACTTTTAATTCATATTATTTTCAAATCATTTAATTTTATTTCAATCAATTTATTTTCATATTTTATTTTATTACATTTTATTATTTTAAATCAAAATTTTCATATTATAATTTATATATTATTTAATTAAATTTTATCAAATATTATATTTAAATTTTTTTTATTAATTTATGATTATATTATTATATTATATTCAATTTTATTATTATTTTAATTCAATTTAATTTTTAAATTTAAATTCAATATTCATTTTTATTTTATTTTTATATTATTAAATTATTTTATAATATTAATTTTTAAATATTTTATTTTATTTTATTTTATAATTTTATTAAATTTCATTTTTTATATATTTAATATTAATTTAATATTATTTATTATTTTTTGTTTTTATTTTTAATTTTTCAATTTATTTTTTTATTTTTTTTTCATTTAATTTATTCATTATTAACATTGATATTTTCACATTTCATCGAGAATTTTGTTTTTGAAAAACTTTATTTATTATTATAATAATTGATTATATCAAGAATTAATTTTCTCAAATAAAAAGTTCACATCTTCAATTCACTTTCGTGAAAATTTTCATCATCATGAATATTGACATTCAATCTCTTGCTCATTCTTTATAAATAAAAAAAGATTTTCTAAAATTTAAATAATTTAAATATTTTTTAATCATTAAAGGATAGTTATCAAATCTCGATATTATTACTTCTTCAATATCCTTTAGAGAAGATATTCTTAATTCATATGTATTACGATCATCGTTCAAGCTTCAATTACTAAGATACAATAGACTAGACACCCTGTGAAAGCAGGAGTCTATTATTTTTTGTTTGAAGCATGAAGGATAGATCTGATAACAAGATCATGTACTGCAATACCCCATGTAGAATTATTGGATTATACTATTGGAAACTCGTCATAGGGATAGCCTGCAAACGAGTATAATACGAAATAACAAACAAACAAACAAACAAGATACAATAGACAAAGTTTTTGATTTCCGGAATTTAGCCCTCATGTTTAACCCCTTCATCCCTGTCAACAAACTAACATTAGCCCAGCTGTCGGGAATGAATATTGACCTTTCGAATGCGCTGAATCCAACGGTGACCTCCATTTTGCACTGGCTCATTTGGTTGTTGCGCTACAAGCATGCAAAGTTCCGATTTTTCGAATTTCGCCCCCATGTTTAAACCCTTCTATGCTGGCAACAAACTAATATTAGCCCGACTGTCAAGAATATAGTTTGACCTTTCGAATGCGCTGAATCATATGGTGACCTCCATTCTACACTGGCTCATTTGGTTGTTGCGCTACAAGCAGGCAAATTTCCGATTTTCGGAATTTCACCCCTCAAGTTTAACCTTCATGTGTGACCACAAACTAAAGTCAGCCATGCTGTTGAGAATGTAGTTTGACCTTTCAAATGCGCTGAATCCAACGGCGGCATCCATTCTACACTAGCCCCTTTAGTTGTCGCGCTACAAGCAGGCAAAGTTCCGAATTTCCGAATTTCGCCCACCATGTTTAACTCCTTCATCCCCGGCAACAAACTAATATTAGCCCAACTGTCGAGGAAGTATATTGACCTTTCGAATGCACTGAATCCAACGGTGACATTCATTCTACACTGGCGCCTTTGGTTGTTGCGCTACAAGCAGGCAAAGTTCCGAATTTCCGAATTTCGCCCCCCATGTTTAACTCCTTCATTCCCAGCAACAAACTAACATTAGCCCAGCTGTCGGGGATGAACATTGATCTTTCGAATGCGCTGAATCCAACGGTGGCATTCATTCTACACTGGCTCATTTGGTTGTTGTGCTACAAGTAGGCAAAGTTCCGATTTTCCGAATTTCGCCCCCCATGTTTAAACCCTTCTACGCTGGCAACAAACTAACATTAGCCCAGCTGTCGGGTATGTATTTTGACCTTTCGAATGCGCTGAATCCAACGGTGGCATTAATTCTACCCTAGCGCCTTTGGTTGTTGCGCTACAAGCAGGCAAAGTTCCGATTTTCCCAATTTCGCCTCCCATGTTTAAACCCTTCTACGCTGGCAACAAACTAACATTAGCCCAGCTGTCGGATATGTATTTTGACCTTTCGAATGCGCTGAATCCAACGGTGGCATTCGTTCTACACTAACGCCTTTGGTTGTTGCGCTACAAGCAGGCAAAGTTCCGATTTCCGAATTTCGCCCTCATGTTTAGCCCTTCATCGCTGGCAACAAACTAACATTAGCCAGCTGCCGAAGATGTATTTTGACCTTTCGAATGCCCTGAATCCAACGGTGAGTTCCATTCTACACTGGTTCATTTGGTTGTTGCGCTACGGGCAGGCAAAGTTTCGATGCATCGATGGTCGAACAATCATGAAAAAAGACCGTATCTTTTTTCTCCGCATTAATGGGTATAGGCTAAGGGGGAACTTTTTTTTCGACGTCGGCGAAATCTTGAAATCGCGATAACTCTGCGGTCTATGGCTTTAATTCGATGGATTCGACTCGGTTCTTCTCAGAATGTCGAGCTCTATCGTTCGATGTCCCTTCATTCTTCGAATTGGACCCTCGATGGTCTCGTTCCACCAACGTAAGTCACACGCGTTCCACGACCGTAAAAATCGCCTCCGACGGGAACCTAATCCAGATTTTCCCCACACAAACGCCCGTTCCTGTAGAGTAAATTCGGGGGTTAATACGGTTAGACAAAAGAAGTTATTTAATTTCAAATCGAGTTGACGCGTCGAAGCGCGGCGCGTTTTGAAATTTTTTTTAATTTTTTTTTCGCCCGAAAAAAGTCAAAAAAAAAAATTTTCAGATCGCTGCAGATCGATCATCGTCGTAAAAATCATCGTCGTAAAAAATCAAAACTCGAGGTATTTTTATAATTATTGATCGAACGACTTCGAGATTTGAAACTCAAATTCATATCATCGTTCATCGAATCACGTCAAAATCTGATATCGATCGACGAAGGTTCGACGGACGTTTCGATCGATCGAGATGATTTCGGGACAAGTCACGTGATCATCTCGCTTACATGAGAAGAGGGAGGAGCCAATGAGAGAGCGAGATTGAAATATGACCGGGTCATTTCGAGAGTGGAGACAAAAAGACGAGGTCATATTGGAAGTTTGCGATGGATTTGACCGGGTGAAATCGAAATGAATAAGAATATTCATTCATTATAGTCTCGCTCACACATACGAGCTCGCACTTTTCACACTCGAATCCTCGCCGTAATCGAATGCCGTCGATTGGTTTCGTCAAGGTTTTCGGCACGTTCAATTGTCTCGGATCCGTCACTCTCAATCCGTCTGCGAATTGAGCCAGCTTCTTTCGATCCTTCAACGCGACGGTTTTATGTCGTTCTCGAAAGTGTCTTTCCACGTGACTTTTGGCGCCGGCGATGGCACATTCGCATTGTCTGCATATCAGCGCTTCATATTCGTCGATGTAAAGCAAATATTGATTGCATGTGACTGCTGATTCATTCATTGACTCCGAAAAACGCGTGTCGAGCGAAAAAGAGACAAAAAAAAAATTTAAAAAATTTAATTTAATTTAATTGCAAAATTCTGCGCCGATAGCAAAAAAAATTTGTGTGCCGGAAAAATTTCAAGCCGGACTGATTTCGGCTTCAAGCTGTGAAGCGACAAGAAAATATTTTTGTACGCGATCAATATTGCTTCATTGCTTCAAATATTTTTCATATCGATATGAATTGTATATTATATCGATATAAATCAGATACTTCGATCACGGTTTTTTTCGATCTCTTTTGTGCGTATAAAATCGAGTTCGAAGTGTGAAAAGTTTGTGTGGCAGGAATTCCGGCGTCACAGGAATTCCGACGTCACGGTCGTTACGCCCTCTGATTGGCCGATCGCCAAGAATACCGACGGCATTCCCCTCCGCATTGTGGTTAGACCCCCCTTGAAAACCAGTTGCACCTTGCATTTGTCATGATGTTCCTGTGCTTTCATGCCTTTGTGTTTCTTGCAAAAGTGGTTCGTCATGACCTTCATGGTTGCCGCAGAATATTGGCAAACATTGCATTTATAACCTCGGATAATTGGAATATTCAGAACCGCTCTTCCAATCCAAACGCTCGATATCCAATCCTTAGCTTCCTCAAATGTCATAGCATCACGTTCCAAGTCTAGAAATGCCATTGCCTGTGCTGATGTCCTTTTAATACCATGATTCTCTCTGAAATGTGACGGAATCCATTCCAATGGTACTCCAAATCCACAGTCCTTGCATACAATCAAATTATACACGTCATCGAAGCTAATCGGCATGTCATTCACATTGACATCTAAATCCATGCCGTTGGAGTCAGAATCACTGTCCTCATCAGTAGATTCTATTATCAGTGTTATTATGTCAATTGATACGTACCTGAACTTTCAACTTCTAGAGTTATTGTAGCACAGCCAATTCTGTGTCTCTTTAATGACCGTCCATGTAAAAATCCTTTCCCACATGAACAATTGAATTTCCCCCTCTCGGAGCGATCAACTTGTCGGAGTCCCTCATCAATTGTGACTTGTCGACGGTGCGTACTCTGTTGATGATTGTCCCTTTTCCCACGTCTATTAAATTCTTCGCCACAAGTGTTACAACTCCACCATGACTGTGCCATGATTGTCTTAATAATCTTAAAAGTTCAATTTCTATTCTCACGCGTAAGCTGTTTTTATGAATTGGAACACGTACACGAATTAAAAAAAAAGAAAAAATTGTGGTTTTTAAACCCTGAGGTGGCTTGACCCTAATCAACCCTCGATGTCACGTTAACCCCCTTAATGCCACGTAAATTGTCAAGCAATTCGGCTTCACGTAAATTGCTTGACCGACTTGACCAAAATTATGTGAGGGTGATCGACATCGAGGGGGTCGATGTCGGGAAGATACATTAGGGTCCGTTTCCATCAACTTTTGACGTTCGGACCTCGAGATGATTATTGTCGACAGCACCACGTCGCCGTTCCTCCCTCCTCTGC
>Ga0209265_1000445_pt1 | contig 11306 bp, 9 predicted proteins | sample GraSoiAngelo_103_FD_185872 | JGI IMG/M metagenome (GOLD analysis project Ga0209265, IMG submission 185872) | Grasslands soil microbial communities from the Angelo Coastal Reserve, California, USA - 14_0903_05_20cm (SPAdes) (version 2) | ecosystem: Environmental > Terrestrial > Soil > Grasslands ...
CGCGCATTATCGAAGGCTTAGATAATGAAGCAGCAGCTGATACTATGGAGGAGATTGATACCGAGCGTCAACGCTATATTCTGGAAAGTATTCAGCCTGAGCGTGCCGCCGATATTCTGCAAGCTATGGGACCAGACGAAGCCGCAGACTTGCTCGCCCAGATACCAGAGGAGCGAACACAGGAATTATTACGCTTGATGAATCCTGAAGAATCAGAGGAGGTGCAGGATCTGCTAGAATATGAAGCGGATACTGCTGGCGGCTTGATGACCACGGACTTCATTATGCTTAGCCAGACAAGAACGGTGGCCGAGGCGCTGCAAGAAGTCCGCTCTACTATTCAAGAAAACGACATCCGTAGCCCGTACGTTTACTGCGTCGCTGATGAAAGACAGGATGAATGCCAGTTGCTCGGCGTTATCTCTATCTGGGATCTGCTGGTCGCTACTCCCACACAGACGCTTCAGGAGATCATGGAGACAGACCTTATCTCTGTACAGCCCGACAGCGATGCTCACACAGTTGCTGAAACGATGGCGAAGTATAACCTGCTCGCCGTCCCGGTCCTCAACCAGGAGAGTATTATCGAAGGTATTGTGACAGTCGATGACGCACTCGACGTGCTCCTTCCTCCCCAACGCCGCCGTCAACCAAAAAAGATGTATTAACCAATAATATATGAAACGTTGGAAAATAATGTATACATTATTTTCCAACGTTTCATATATTATTGGTTGTTAGAGGTATTATAAGAAATGGAGGCATCCAGGGCCTCAAGGACCTGTAAAATATCCTGACTTACCTCTACCATTACCTGGGGCACCCACTCTTCTGGATGCGGTTTATCGGCTACCAGTTCAAGATCAATCTCATCCTCGCCCTCTGCGGGGTCACGCTGATAACGCCCACTTATGCGGGGGGTAAGCATATGAGGGTCATCGTGCAAACCGCGCATTCCGTTGGGATGCCAGATCGGCAATTCCACACGCTGCTGCAAAGTGAGCAGATCTGGCTGCAAACGATTCTCAAGCAGAATCATGCTCACACCGGGGCGCGTCTCCACAGTACGCCTGCTATGTTCGCTGGCGCGCAACTTGAGCATCTGCGTGAGTGAGAGCAACACATCCTCAGAGATCATCGTGCCATGCAGATTGAGTATATAAGACAGTTCGATTACTAGAGGAGGTATAGAGCTAGTATGTAAATGAGGGCAGTTGGGATCGGTCTCATGGAAAAAATCACATACGCCAATTGGTCCCTCTTGAGAAAGGGCGGTATCCAGCGGTCCCCAGGTAAGGGAGAGCGTGCAGGCGCTGCGTTGCTCCGCTTCTTCGCAGGGTCCGGTGTGGCAGGTACAACCGAATTCACGTTCGAGAGAACGAGCGTTGATCCAGTATTCGGGGTGTGTCACAAGCCCGATGCCATCCGCCGCCTTCAGGAAATATCCGGTCACGTCTTCATAGGTTAACACTTTACTTGCTCCTTATTACCTTTTGTATAGCACAAAATCAGGTGGGTTTTTCCTGCTACGGCGTGCCACTATATTACTGTTGCACGGGGCAAGTGTCAATATGATCTGTTTTGTGTTTCTTCTTGGTTGTCTTTGTTCTGCTATTTGTTCGCCCTCTTACTTAGCCGGGGCACGCATAAAGGATGCCCATAGGCATGCGCGTTAAGCAGAGGGAAACATCTGCTTAACGCGCATGCCTATTGGGCATCCTTTATGCGTGCCCTGCGCGAAAAATGATATGGGAGACGATGAACAACTCAATGGTTCACCATCTCCCAGCATGCGAGATACTATACAACTTGTTGATGCGATCTAGTACATTGGACGAATCGAGAGTATAGTATAGTTTGTCACGCCTCCAGGTGTGGTCACGCTGACATCATCGCCCTCTTTATGACCCACTAGGGCTTTCCCTACTGGCGATTGATCAGAGATTAAACCAGATTTAGGATCAGCTTCAAATGTCTCAACAATCTTAAAGAGGCGCTTCGCCCCGCTATCAGTCTCTACCTGCACCTGCATGCCAATACGGACAGTGGGAGGACCATCCACCTCACCATGCATGTCTGGCGTCATGATTTGTGCTACTGATATACGATGTTCTAATTGCAGGACTTCACCCTCAAGTTTTGCTTGTTCATTTTTCGCGTCTTCATAAGCACTACTCTCACTGATATCTCCTGCCTCTTTTGCTTCATGGATATAATCAGCAATTTCTTTACGTTTGACATTGCGTAGATAATCCAATCGCTCTTTCATCTTGGCGAAACCATCGGGCGTAAAGCGATAGATTTTGCGCTCTGCATTCGTATCACTCTGTCCACCAATATTCATAAGCAAATTCCTCCTAGTATCGAGGCTCTTGACCTACTGCCGGTCTGTTCATAAAACCCGCCTCAAATGTCTTTTCCTTCTGCTACTACAGTTAGTACTCTTTTCCTACTACCGTGGCATATCATACATAACCATCACTACCATAGCTCTTTCTTCCACACCGTTTTTCTGCCGCGATACGCCGCCTCCTACTACCTCTATCAATAGGCATTAATTCCTATCCTTTTGGAAAAGAGTATGAAGATCTTGAGAGCAGCGTAACGTCTTTGTGTAGCATTGTAGCTTGCTGTTGCTCTTACTTTGATCGCGGCGACGTTGCTTGATGCTCCTGCAAAACACAGGGGCTTAACACACATGGGGGAGATTATACGTCGTGATTCTCAGTACGTCAAGTCATTTTCCTCTCATTTTTTCACCTACTTTTCACAATCTGATATGACCTTCTCCCCATATGAAGAAATCATGCTTGACCTGCCACAAAGCGGAAAAGTTTGGTGCCACATATGGGGCATAGCCCTTCTATGGCGCTGCGCCCCTTCTTTGTTACTATCTTCTTCGGCTGTTGCATTTTGCGCTTCTTTCGACATTTCACACAATATGCCTCGACAGTTCTCATGGTGCCGGGCATCTCTTTGCCCGCTTCCACTACATGGTTTGTTACTGCTTGTTCATCTGCCGCTGGCTGGCTGGCAACAGGTTCATCTCCACCAGCTCTTAGCTGCTCGGCCTCTTCTGTTGTGCTATCGTTAGCAATATCCTGCGCTATGAGCGGTTGATGAGCCTGTACTGGAGCTTGCATTACTTCATGCTCAATGCTTTCTTGTACAACAACAGCAACTGGCACTTTCGTTTCCGCTGTGTTCCTCCATACCATGACATGCTTCACCGCTAGCTCTTCCTGCTCGGTCAAGTTTTGCAGTTGCACTATCTGCACCTGGGGCCAGCGAGTACGTAGCTCTTCTAGGGCGGGCAAAAGCCGGTCTAGCACACGTTCACTAGCCATGAGCAATGTCGGTTGTGCTAGCGATACGGTTTGCAAGGCGTACGCTCTGGTTGCCAAATTTCCTGCGAGAAATGCAATTGCAGCGTATTGCGCACCGGGTTGATGAGCACTTGCATAGTAATAGTCCAGTATAGCATCACTAATGCTGCTGTACTCTCTACCGCTCTGCCAAGCAAGCAGACTACGCAAGATAGGGCGTCGCGTCACTAGCGCGTAGAGTGCTGTACACAAGGCAGGTTCGCTCAGGGAGCGCGCAAGCCAGGACGGGACGCTACGCTCCTCAAATACAACTGCCGGGATAAGAAAGATACATCGTTCACACAAGGCAGGGTACTCAGTTGCCACTGCACAGCAGTACTGGTAGCTCAAACCGCTGGCCAACAAGGTAGCAGGCCGTCCCACCACCTCGGTCAAAAAGTCATGACAGAGACGCACATAGGTCTGAGCAGAATACTCTCCTTTAGGATGGTCAGAAAGACCAAACCCTAATAAATCAAGTGCGTAGACATGATAGTGCTGTGCCAATCTCTCCATCAGAGAGCACATTTCATAAGATGATGCTCCAATGCCTGGTGCATGGATCAGTACTAAGGGTGGGGCATCGCTAGCTCCTATGCTTTTATAAAAGATATGGCCATACACCCATTTATACACACGGGCTTCTCCCGGTAAAACACTCTCAAGAGGTTGAGGAGTTTTTAAAATATAGCGCAATGTGACGAGCAATAGTGTGCAGATACTGAGCAGCAGAAGCTTTAACCACACCCTGAACGAGCGAACTACACTCCGCATAGAAATCTCCTTGTGCCTATACCGAAGGCGCATAGCTTTAGTATAGCCAATGATCCGTGCCACTGCTATACGTTATGGACCAATTTGTATCTACGTTACACCACCCGGTACATTAGTGCAAGGGTGTATGAAAGAATGATGATGCATGATAGTATGATAGCTGCAAAGGGAGCAGCCACAGGGCAATCCCTTGTGGTTGCCCTGTGGCTGCTCCTGCGCGTGCTTGCCCTCTACGGATGCTTGCCCTGTAGCTAGTAATTTTACGCTGACGCGTCTATAATAGGCCCGTGACAGAGAAAGATCATTCTCTTACGAATAGCGATCACACTATTTACCGCTATGTCACCTAAGGAGGTTACGATGCTTGGTGTCATCGGCTCGCTCATACTTCTCGCGCTCGTCGCCTACCTATGGGGTTCTATTCCCTCTGGCTACTGGATGGGCAAATTGTTACGGGGCAAAGATTTTGACATTCGTGATTATGGTAGTCATAGAATCGGTGCAACCAACATATTACGTACTCTAGGAAAAGGGCCAGCCCTGATTGTATTTCTGATTGATATCTCGAAAGGCGTGGGGCCAGTTCTGCTTGCAACATTTGTGCCATTCTTCTACTATGCAGGATGGGGACCCAGTATTGCAGGATTAGCCGCTCTACTGGGACATTGTTTCCCTATTTTTATTGGCTTTAAGGGTGGCCGAGGCGTTTCTACTGGCGCTGGCGTACTGCTTGTTATTTCGCCAGTGGCGTTTGTCATCGCTCTGGCAACGACGAGCGCTACGATGGCTATCTGGCGTTACGTATCTCTCGGCTCTATTGTTGGCTCATCGACATTCATTGCTTGCGGCATTGTTTTCTATATTATAGGGCGGGACAGTCCTACATTTTTTGCTCATGTGAGCCTGGCCCAATTATGCTTCATGCTTGTCGGCCCTTCCCTGGTAATCTCGCTCCATTATGACAATATTGGACGCTTGCTGACAGGAAAAGAGAGGAAAATCGGCCAGAAGGCGGTTACTTCCAGTGATAATTGAAAAGTGGATGAAATCGTGGGAGGGAGGTACGCTCTTCCACGATTTCATCCACTTTTCAATTATCACTGTGTTTTGCCCGTTGCTTCCCCGCTCTGGAAGAGTGGTAATGCCCCGATCATATACTCTATGCCAGAAAAGATAGTCCAGATGGTGGCCAGCAGAACGAGCAGGTCAGCCACCAGCAATAAAACTTCGCTGAAGACCAGCGTCTGACTGTTAAAAGTGAGCATTGGTGGAAATAAGGAGAGCAGATGTGCCCCCAGGCCCTTTGCCAATAAAAGAGCACCCATTGCCACCATGGTAATAAAGGTCTTTTGCTTGCCCCATATCCCTGCCGGGATAACTTTTCCCTTCGCCGCTGCCATCGAGCGCAAACCAGTCACCAGAAACTCGCGCGTGATGATGACGAAAACGATCCAAGCGGGCACCAAGCTAATCTGTACCAAGGCCAGGAAAACAGCTGATACAAATATTTTATCAGCAGTCAAATCGAGAAAGACTCCTAGTGCAGAGACTGCATTAAAGCGACGCGCTAGGTATCCATCAAAGAAATCGGTAATTGAAGCTAGCATGAAGAGCAGCGTTGCTCCAAGAAAAGCCCATGGTTGATTAATTAGCACTAATAGAAATACTAGCACTGTGGAAATGAGGCGACTTAGACTCAAAATATTCGGGAGGTTGTGCATACCAATTACTGCCTTTCAGAATTTAGCGTGCCTGCAAGCCTAGGGGAATGAGATATGCTACCCTATTATATGCGAAGTGGTTAAGGTTGTATAGTTATTGCCCGCCTCTATTGTATTTTTATCCAGGCTGATACTATAACTAAGGCTAATAATAAACCGAAACGGTATCACAAGGCACGTTCATGAGAGGATTGTCTTATAAATGGATTGTTGCGCAACTACCCCAAAGTCAGTCAGCGTATCCCAGTCTCCATCGAAATGGATGCAAGTACGGATGGATCGCTCCTACCAGGCATGAGCGTGGAGGTAACGATCCATCTGCATTAGTCTAGCAGAGTCTTATGGTGACTTACGAGGAGCTAACTGAAAATTAACACGCACCTGATAGAGAAGCCCAATGGAGAAGCCATAAATAATGTGCCCTAACAGGCTCAAGCTAAAAGTAATAGGTGTGAGCGTAAATAACATGTCTTTCCCGTGAGGAGCCAACAGGACAGTAGCAACAAGACACACCCAAATGGCAATGCCGAAGAGCACTGCGGCAACCACTATGTCCACTTTAGGCTTGAGTAAACGATAGCTCACGACAAAAGCGGTGCCCATGAAGCCGCCATCGCCAATGTAGCGCCACAGGTAGCCGACTACCCAATCGGGCTTATCCGTATGAAACAGCCACATACCAATTCTGGGAATGAAATCGGCCCATAGACCCAGTCCAATTGATGCAAAACGCATACAATCATAAAAGAAGCAGGCGAACACTCCAATGATGAAGCCTCGTAGCGCTAGCTTCCCGTACTCAGGATAGAGAACACCTACTATTAGCCAGACCACCAGAGACGGCCAGACTAGCAGATAAGCAGCAATATCCAGAGAGAGCCAGCCAAAGATAGCTATAGAGAGCGCTGTGATAGCGGAAAAGCCCACCGCAAAGAAGATCAGGCTCATAAAGACACGCTGTTGGCGCACCGACATCCAAGGCGTATTCAGACCTGGCATGGACAGGCCATTCTGGGCATTCCCAGCCATCCAAGCAGTCTTCAGACCTGGCATGGACAAGCCTTTATAAGCATTCTCAGAGACAGCACGAAGTGGATCGGTTGACAAGGGTCCAGTGCTCGCAGTACGTCGGGCAACTGTATCCAATGGTGCCAACTCGCGATTGCCATTACTTATCGAGCCGGGCCTCATAAACTGGCTTCTCATGGTACTAGTTGTCGGGTCCGTCACTCCCAAACTACGATGTGAGGGTCCTGTAGGAAGACCCTCCAGGCCTGTCTCAAAACGCCCCTGACGCTCTGAAGACATGTACGGTGGAAGGACATCCTGGTTCTGGCGGTAGCCGTTGTCATCTTTTCTTCTGATTTGCATTTTTTGACCCACAATGAAGCTTCATAAATATTTTACAAACCGACAAGTTATTAATTAGTGAATACCATTAATAACAGCTGTATGCGCAAGCTCGGTATTAGGGATTATATTATATAGAGTAAGCAAAAACCATGGGTTAGCCATAAGGTACCCTATTTATGCTAATAATTCCTCTCCTTACCAGTGCAACGATAGAAGGGGTTGCATTTCTTCTTCGGTGATAAGGAAGAACAAGCCTAAAAAGTTGTAGCACTTCGTACTTACCTTCTGCACCAATCAATATTGATCGCCTTGATTATTGGCAGATCAGCTAAAGTCAGTGCAAATTTTCTGTGATGACATGTTATAATGGGGTTGAAGCACGGGAGAACAATGCCACGCATGTTGCTTTACGGGGTTGAGATAAATAACACAAGAGGCTGTACTCATGGCAACTTTTCCGCAACCAGCATATATGACAGTTGAGCAGTACCTGGCTCTAGATCGCGCTAATCCTGATGTTCGCTACGAATACATAGATGGACGCATTATCATGCAAGCTGGTGGGTCACTGAAGCATTCACGCATAAAAATTAATGTCACACGAGTACTTTATGATGTGCTACGCGATAGCCCTTGTCGCGTCTACGATGCGGATTCACGTGTACGTCTCTCGGAAACCAAATATGTGTTGCCAGATGCTACTGTAAGTTGTGATGAACGAGAAAATGAGGAAGACGATATCATACGCTATCCTCGACTTGTAGTTGAGGTACTCTCCCCACATACGGAGGCCCGCGACCGTGGGCAAAAATTTGCCTTATACCGCGCGTGCCAGAGCATACAAGAATATGTCCTCGTAAACACTCACTACCCATCCATTGAAGTATTTCGCCGGGAGAAATATCCGCTGTGGACTTTTCATGCATTTGGCATGAATGATGAGGTTATGTTAGCTAGCCTTAATGTACGCTTTCCTGTGCGAGTTGTGTATGAAGATATTCGTTTTGCTGGGGATGAAGATAATCCTGTGTAGTGGCACATCCATGTGATGATCATTTACAAACAGTCAATATCGTAGTCGCGCAATTTATTGCGCATTGCTCGCCAAGTACATCCACAACCATGCAATTTTATTGTTTTTAGACACATAAATAAAGAAAAACAGGTGCAAGAAATTGCACAGCTACGGGCATATTTGGCGAGCACGGCACAATGAGTTGTGCATCTACTGCAACTGGCTCTCCAGCGCCTGTTCCTGCCGCCGTCGCATCTTATCAGCCCTCTGACGCAAACGACGCCCATAACGAATAGTGAACGCAATCACAACGATAGTGATACCGTAGACCAGGATGCCATTGAGAAAAATGCTGGGCCACAGACCGATCACGATAGTGCGCAGGGAAGGTGGCTGTAATCTGGGTGGTGAATCCTGGATCATTGTGTTCTCCTTTTTTTCATAATAAGTCTATAGTTGCACGACATGTGCCCTAGTAATCTTCCATGTGCCACTTGACAGCTGTCCAACCATATAATAGCCACGGTACATGGTCTTTACATCCGCATTTGAGGTTGCCACCAGTGTAATAAACACCTGTACCGTGCCGTCTGGCTGTGGAACAAGACTATCAAAGGTGATATCGTCGTGCTTCGTGTTAGCGAAACCCCGCTCGAAATCGTTGTAGGTCTGAGGATTGTTCGCCCACAGATTATATGCACGCGGGTAATCTTTACTATTAATAGCAGCAAAATATTGCTCGATAACACTTTGTGCCTGTTGCTCTGGGGTTAGCGTAGGGGGCTGTGTCGCTGTGGGAGTGGGAATGGGTGTTGACGGTGCGGGCTGTCCTCCCATTGGTGTTGGTTGCGTCGTCATTGAAGTTGGTTGTGTGACTGAGATATTCGGCTGCGTCTGATTTGGATTGCTACTGGACAACGCTTGGTGAGAAGAGAGGAAGTATAGCATCCCGCTCACTGCAATGACCAATGCGAATGCACTCACGAGCAGTGTGTACCGTTGATACCTTGCTCTGGCACTGCTAGCAGAAAAGTATATAGGAGGTGTTGGTGGTACTCCAACGTCTAGTATGGGAGGTTTCGGAGACTGATCGACGGCTACAGTAGGTAGGAGCAGTAGTGGCTGACCACTTCCCGTAGCAGCTGCAATACTTTGCAGCCTTAGCTTCACAACCGACATGCTTGTCGGTCTTTTATTCTCATCCAGATGAAGCATTTGCTCAATAAGCTTTACCAGTTCTGTGGGCAGCTCTTGGCTCAGCATTTGTAGGGGAGGGAGACGAAATGGCGTAGAAGCTGGGTGATAAGCGGAAAGCAGGTGATAGAGCACTGCCCCCAGACTATAGATATCCGATTGTGGTGTCGTCTGTGCCTTGCCATACTGCTCAGGAGAGGCATAGCCCATTGAACCATACACACTCGTATCCTTGGCTTGCCCAGGCTTAAAAAGGCGCGCAATACCAAAGTCAATCAGGTAAATATGCCCATCTGACGTACGCATAATATTTGATGGCTTCAGGTCGCGAAAGATAATCGGTGGTTGCTGGGCATGCAAATATCCCAGCACGGTGCACAATTGCATACCTATCTGAAGTGTCTCCTGCAATGGTAGTTTGCCACTCGGCGCTTTTTTGAGATACGCATCGAGCGTTTCGCCATGGATAAAACTCATCACAAGATACCAGCGACCGCATTCGCCAAAGTGATCGTAGATATTGGGCAGGTGCGGATTTTGTAAGCAGGCCAGCAGCAGGGCCTCTTGCCGGAAGGCATTTGCCGCTTTGCTGATCTCTTGAGTATTCAGACCACTCTGGCGCATCTCTTTAAGAGCAACCTTGCGCTGCCCCAGCTGAGTATCTTCTGCCTCGTAGACTGCTCCCATGCCGCCTTGCCCAACCAGACGAACAATGCGATAGCGCTGTTTGAGCAACACATTTGGCAGTAATTGTCCGGTTTCCATATTGAAGACAGTGGGTGCAACGTTTTCTTGCAATGTGCAACCACAAGCACGGCAAAAGGTCGCTTGTAGCGAATTCGTTGCTCCACAGAAAGAGCATAATATCGAGGTGGGCATCAGCGTTACACCTGAAAAGAAGTGATGACACATACAAGTTGCTAATAAATCACAAATATTATAGCATATCGTGTGGCAATCATTTTAGTAGTGCATAATCCCAAAACCTTTTGGGGAATGGGAGAATTTGGGGACACCCCAAACCCCACCAGGGTGGCTTCGCCAAATGCCACCCCCAATCCCTACCACCTCTCGTGTTTCTGCACTAGACAGGAAACGCAACAAATGATCATTCTTTCCCGCCAAGCAGGCCGTGACGATAGAAGGACGCTATTGAGGGGCAACTGCAACCACTATATCGCGCTTCTTAATGACGCGATCAACAGTATGAGTCAACTGCGTATAGGGAGGATCATTGCGCACTCGTAGGTGTGTACATTGTTCAATCAGTTGCACAAACTCTTCGCGTGCAATACGAGTTGCATTCCAGGCCAGCGCCAGTGTTCCTCCCGCAAATAACATCCTCTCCCATACCGGCAATGCTTCACGCAAGAGCGTCGCAATCTCTGCAAAATGCTGGATACCATAGGGTAAATCAGCCACTATCGCGTGCATATGCGGCCCACCAATGATTTCACGCATGTGAAAATTGGTGGCACGCGCGTCACCATGGGCCAATACCATGTATCGTGTATCGCCTTTACGACCAATCTCGAACTGATAACGCCGTCCCGCCTTACGACCACGCTCATCAACTTCCTTGTAAGGAATATGTTCACTATGCAAATACTGCTTCACATAAACAGCCGTCGTTTCAACATCTTGCCGCTCCAATTCAACACCATACGCATCATAGCCATGCGCCAGGGCAAGAAAGAGCGTCGTCCCGCCACCTGCCAGGGGATCTAGTACTCTCAGCCGCTCGCTACATTGTGCACTATAGGCACTGGCAAAAACGGCGATATTGAGCAAGACGCGCGTAAAAATCTCATTCGTCTTGCCCTTATAACGTCGCGCCTCTGCAATCTCTAAGGGAAGCCACGGTGCGCATGGCGGCTCCAGAGG